>ERZ791914.2385-NODE-2385-length-9814-cov-2.507941_pt1 | contig 9814 bp, 7 predicted proteins | sample MGYA00510140_ERZ791914 | MGnify/ENA primary metagenome ERZ791914 (study PRJEB30046, sample SAMN00792079) | human gut metagenome | study: EMG produced TPA metagenomics assembly of the A metagenome-wide association study of gut microbiota in type 2... | reverse complement strand
TATCCGTATTACATCCAGCCGCGCACATTTTTTGTCTTCGGCTGGAATGATATGCCACGGCGCGTATTCCGTACTTGTCCTGAGGAACATCTCATCGGCGGCTTCCACATAGGCGGGCCATTTTTCTCTGTTGCGCCAGTCATCCGGGGTGATCTTATAATTTTTCCACGGGATCTCTTCCCGCTCCTTGAACCGCCGCAGTTGCTCGTCCGGGGAAATGTGCAGCCAGAATTTGAGCAGGATATTGTTATCTTCCTGCAACTGTTCCTCAAAGTCATTCAGCTCTGCATAAGCACGCTTCCAATCCTCCGGCTGCGTCAGTTTTTCCACCCGCTCCACCAACACCCGGCCATACCATGAACGATCATAAATCGTGACGAATCCCGCCCGCGGAATGTGACGCCAAAACCGCCACAGGTAATTATGGGCGAGCTCTTCGTCAGTCGGAGCGCTGACAGGGATGACCCGGGTAATCCGGGCGTCTATGCCCGCCGTCAGCCTCCGGATAGCGCCCCCCTTGCCCGCCGCATCCCAGCCTTCAAAAAGAATCGTGCTGGAAATGCCCTTCTTGTAGGCTTTATACGTCAAATCGTATAATTCCGATTGTAACTCGGCCAATTCCTTCTTGTATACGCCGCGTTCGCACGTCCTGGAAAGATCGATGGCATCCAGAGCGGAAATCTGCCCTATCTCTTCTTCACTCGCTTTTGTTGGAACCACTGGGACCGCATTCTGCCGTTTCACGGCGACCGCCGCTTCAACCGCCGCAATAATGGCCCGGGCTACCGACGCATTACGGAAATTGCCGTCATATGCGTCGATGACGGTCCAAGGGGCATCCACCCTGTCCGTCAGAGTAATGGCCTTGGCTGCCGCGCTCACAAGGCCGTCATAGTTCTCGGCACTCTTCTTGTCATAAGGGGTGAAGTGGTGGATCTCCTGATGCTTCAGGCGATCTTTCAAACGGGCCTTCTGGACCTTCTTACCGAGATGAAGCCAGAGCTTGACGATGACAGTCCCGGATGACGCCAACGTATGCTCAAGCCTCCTCCAGCGTTCCATCGACGCATTGAACTCCCTCTCGCCGATATCTCCGCAACAAAAACGCCTGATGGTGCCACCATACCAACCACCCAAGAAGATCCCGATTTCGCCTCCGGCAGGCAGTTTGTTCCAAAACTGCCATGCTTCAGGGCGGGCTCGCTCCTCATCCGTCTGCATCCAGAAGACATGATTTCGGATCGTCTTGGCGTCCATCCACTCGGAAAGCATATTGGCGACGGCGCCGCGCCCGGAACCGTCCACCCCGGCTATGGTAATCAAGACGGGAAGTTTGTGCTCAATGCAGGTCCCCTGCGCCTTGAACAGCTTCATGCGCAGGTCGTTTTCAAGAGCTGCATATTCCTTTGCCGGATAACTCCGGCCCAATGCCGCGGACTCAAACATGGGGCACTCCTTTCCTCTACGGCTTCCTCCCAACGGGAAGGGCTATAGCAAGGTATCAATAGACTATTGTTTGAGGAGATTACGCGCCCGCCCACATGAACGCAAGCTCATCCCTTCAAGAAAAGGCGCGGCTCCAGCTGAGAGCTTTTGGCCATAGCAAAGCCAGTCACACAGGATGAACGGTCTGTAATCGCAGGGTAATGTCTTTTTGAAGAGGTTCAAAAGCCGGAAAGCACCTCACATCAGTTCATAAAACTATCCAACTAAGCATACTATCCCAGTGAAAATATTGTGCACAATACTATCAAACCAATTTATACCATCTTACATCGTCAGAACAAAAAGAACACGCCACGGCACCACGCTCCTTTCTTCTGTCTTTTGCAATATACTCATTGTTCGTAAAGCATTACATAAAATCATACCAATTGAATTCACTTTTTGAGTCACTCAACCAATCAGCTGTATTTTGGCCTTATCTTTGCAAGCCACCAAGAAGCCCTTTTCCTTCCACTGTGCCGACTGTTCTACAAAGCAGAAAAAATATGCCCACACTTTATTATCCATAACATATTGTTCATATATATTTTTATACATCAACCCATTGGTTTGATACTTTCAAAATGGTTGACAAGAAAAGAACAATCGGACATTTTGGTCTTACCAATTAACAGGAAAGGTTTCAGATGCTCAAAGAGACACCCTTGCCTACCACCGTCCGCCCCCGGCACTACCAGAAGCTCTCGGAGCGCCTCCGGCAATTCATGGCCGAGAACCATTTCCAAGATGGAGACAAGCTCCCCCCGGAGCGGGCTCTGGCGGAGTCCTTTGGCGTTTCCCGAAACAGCGTCCGTGAGGCCATCCATGCCCTTGCCGAGCGGGGGCTCCTTGAGAGCCGTCATGGCGACGGCACATATGTCAGAGTGCCGGACATGGAACCTCTCAGGAGCGCCATTCTTGAGGCGGTGGATTCGGAAGGACACCTGTTTGACGAAGTCATGGAATATCGCCGGATACTCGAACCCGCGGTAGCCGAACTTGCCGCGCTCCGCCGCACCCCCGAGCAGCTCGACCGCTTGAAGATCATTGCCTGCGATCAACAGCGCCGCATACTCATCGACGGGGATGACGGCGAGCTGGACGCCCAATTCCACCTCTGCCTAGCGGAGTGTTCGGGCAACAGATTGCTCATCAATACCGTGGCTCTGTTGAACGAGCAGTACGCCGGCGGTCGGACCGCGGACTTACGCGACGCATCGTGGCACCAGTTCTCAGTCGCTTCCCACCTGCGCATCATTGATGCTCTTGAGCGGCAGTCCGCTGAAGATTGCCGCAAAGCCGTCGAAGAACATCTCGATACCATCGTTCACAAACACCTTTTCGTCACAGCAAGGGACTAGCAAGATGACTGCCATCTCCACCCTCTGCCTGCGGGGAACCGTTGCTGAAAGCTTAAGCACCCTTCGACATCAAGGAGGTGAGCGCGCCGCAGCGCCCATAGGGGCTCACGTACCTAATCCATATATCCGTTCCTAAGCTCAGAAAGTGTTCCGCCGTACGGCTATTGCCGCCGGTGTGCGTATGTCGGCGAATGCCCTGTAACCATACCCCTACTTGAACCACCAAGAGGAACAGCCATGAAGAGTCCCACAGATGTCGTCAGCGGTTTCATTTTGCTTGGGCTGTGCGGCGTCGGCGCTTATAGCGTCGCTACCCTGCCGGATGCCGGAGGCATGGAGCATGTCGGCCCCGGCGCGTTTCCCGCCGGTATTCTCGTGCTCCTGACCGCGCTGAGCCTTGTTCTCATCGTGCAGGGGTTCCGCCGCTCCCCCGTTAAAGTCTACTGGCCCGAATCCAAGGTTTTCAAGAAGATCCTCGCCTTCATCGGCTTGTTCTACCTATACCTGGTTACCCTGACTGGACTCGGCGAGCTCTTCTTGAATATGGAAAATCCGCCCTTTCAGGCTAACGGGGCATTCAGCATCAGCACCTTCCTCTTCCTCCTCATAGCGCTTCCACTGCTGGGCAGACGCAAGCCCATCGAGATCCTGTCCGTAGCCGTCCTGACGACGGCGGTACTCGTCTTCGCTTTCGGCTGGTTCTTTCAGGTTCTGCTCCCCTAGCCGCCCGGAACTCCTTTACAGATAATCTCTATGACGGATTGGAGAGGATTTATGTTAGCGAACATTCTTGACGGCATCATGAACGCCATTTCCATGGGCTCCCTGCTGGCAAACCTTATGGGCGTCACCCTTGGCATCATCTTTGGCGCGCTTCCAGGACTTACCGCAGCCATGGGGGTGGCCCTGCTTATCCCCCTAACCTTCGGTATGCCCGCCGTGGAAGCCTTTTCCGCGTTGCTCGGCATGTATGTGGGAGCCATTTATGGCGGCTGCATCACCGCCATTCTCGTCGGCACGCCGGGTACTGTGTCTGCCGCCGCGACCATGCTTGAAGGCCCCGCCCTCACGGCCCGCGGAGAATCCCGCCGGGCTTTGGACATGGCTACCATAGCCTCCTTCGTCGGCGGCATCGTCAGTGCTCTGGCTCTGATTTTCATCGCTCCAATGCTGGCCCGGGCGGCCATGTCCTTCGGCGCTCCCGAATATTTCGCGGTGGCCGTGTTCGGTCTTACCGTGGTGGCCTCGCTGTCGTCCGGGCATCTCGTCAAAGGGCTCATTTCCGCGCTTGCGGGCCTGTTCCTCGCCACTATCGGCCTCGATCCCGTAACGGGGGACATGCGCAATACCTTCGACAACCCCAACCTCTTCAACGGACTGTCTCTGGTTCCCGTGCTTGTCGGCTTATTCGCCGTCTCTCAAGTGCTCGTAACCGTTGAAGACGTAGTCCGTGGCGTGTCCCTTAAGGAAAGCACAGTATCGAAGCGCGGCATCTCGCTCAAGGATTTGACGGGCAACGTCGTGAACTTCATCCGTTCCTCCGTCATCGGCACGCTTATCGGCATCATCCCGGCTACGGGCGTCAGTGCGGCATCCTTCCTCGCCTATTCGGAGGCCAAACGCTTTTCCAAGACGCCGGAAATGTACGGCAAGGGCTGTGTGGAGGGCATCGCCGCAACGGAATCCTCCAACAACGCGGTATGCGGCGGCGCGCTGATCCCTCTCCTGACCCTCGGGGTGCCCGGAGACATCATTACCGCCATCATGCTCGGCGCGCTCATGATTCAGGGGCTCACCCCCGGCCCGCTCCTGTTCGTGGAACATCCCGTTACCGTATACGGCATCTTCGCCGCCTTCATCATCGCCAATATTATGATGCTGGTGTGCGGGCTCATTGCAGTACGCGGCGCGGGCAAGATCATTGCCATCCCCGGCGCCGTGCTCATGCCCATCGTCATCACCCTGTGCGTGGTCGGCGGCTATGCGGTCAACAACTCCACCTTCGACCTGCTTGTCGTGGCCATCTTCGGAACGGTCGGCTACCTGATGATCAAGTGCGACTTTCCCCAGCCGCCGCTCCTGCTCGCCATGATCCTCGAGCCCATCGCCGAAGCCAATTTCCGCCGGGCGCTTACGATTTCCCAGAACGACTACAGCATCTTCTATACCAGCCCTGTGGCCTGCATCATTCTGCTCGTCAGTTTGCTCGTCCTCCTCAAGCCCGTTTACGACGACTTCCGCGCCGGTCGCAAGGCAGCGGCGTAATCCTCAAAAGGAGCCTCAGCTATGGAACTTTCTCAATGTAAGGAACGGCTTGATGCATGGTTTTCCGATAAGGAACCGGAAATGCTCTCCATGCTGGAACGCATCGTCAACATGGATTCCTTCACCAACGATGCCGCCGACGTGAACAAGGTAGGCGAAGTGGTGACAGGATGGCTTGCGGAGGCCGGTTTCCACACGGCAAAACTTCCGAAAAAGCCCGCACCGGCTGACGAGCAGTGGATGAATGGCCTTGGCAATGTCTTCTCGGCGCGTACCCATTCTGTGGAATGCGGACCCGGCGTGGCCTTTATTGGGCATATGGACACCGTCTTCCCTGCGGGTACGGCGGGAGCGCGTCCTTTCCGGCTTGATCGTGCGGCGGATCGCGCCACGGGTCCCGGCGTGACTGACATGAAGGCCGGTATTGTCCAAAACATGTTTGTCGCCAGAGCCCTCAAGGAACTCGGCCTGATGGACGTCCCCATGACGCTGACGTTCTCGCCCGACGAGGAACTCGGTTCCCCTTCCACAACCCCCATTCTGGGAGAGCAGCTCAACGGCGCGCAGGCCGTCATCTGTACCGAACCGGGCTATCCCGGCGGCGGGGTGACGCTGGAACGTAAAGGTTCAGGCCACATGTTCCTTGAAATCATGGGGATATCCGCCCACGCGGGGCGCTGTTATCAGGACGGCGCTTCCGCCATCCTCGAACTGGCCCACAAGATCCTCGCTTTCGATGCCTATGTGGATCTTGACCACGACACCACGGTCAACACGGGGCTCGTCAACGGCGGAACGTCTGCGAACTCGGTCGCTCCCAATGCTTCCGCACGCATCCATATTACGTTCAAGACGCTTGAAACCGGACGGAGACTGGCTGAAGCGCTCCGCGCTGAAACCGCAAAGAACCATATCCCGGGCACGAGTTCACACATCAGCGGCGGCGTACGCCTTCCTCCGCTTGTCCCCACTCCCGGCGTCATGAAGCTTTTTTCCCTGGCTGAACAGGCCGGGGAACTCATCGGGTATTCCGTCCACTCGGCACCCTCCAAGGGGACGGCTGAGTCCGGTTATTGCTCCAGCGTCCTCGGCGTTCCGGCGATATGCAGCATGGGACCGGAAGGCTCCAACCTGCATTCCGCGGATGAATACATGATTCCGTCTACCTTTGTTCCCCGGTGCAAACTCGCGGCGCTCACGGCCATTCAGGCCGCACGGGCATTCGCACCCGCCGCGAAGGTTTCCCTGTAACCTTTACCCTCGCAAGGAAGAGACCATGAAGAAGCTTCAAGCCCTGTTTTGCGCCCTCCTCGTCTGCACCCTGCTGCTGTCCGGCCTGCCTCGCACCGCTTCCGCCGCGTATCCCGATCGGCCCGTTACCATCATTATCCCGTTCGGCCCCGGCGGAGCCGTGGATATCGCAGCCCGCATCCTGGCCGAGTATTTTCAAAACAAGCACCAAATCACGCTGAACATCGTCTGCAAGGCCGGCGGCGCGGGGGCCCCCGCCATGCTCGACGTGGCCAAGGCCCGTCCCGACGGCTATACCTTCGGCTTCCCGGCAATAGCCACCTTCTCGACCACACCGCAGATCAAGAAGACCGGCTATACGCTGGCCGACTTCCGCGCTGTGGTGCAAGTCACCAATATGTGGCTGAGCCTCGCCGTAAACGCCGACTCCGGCATCAAGACCATCAACGAGCTTATGGCCGCAGCCAAGGCAACCCCCGGAAAGTACAATTATGCCACCCACGGAGCCCTCTCCACGCAGCGCCTGTTCATGAGCCGCCTGCTGAAGGCGTTCCCCGGCGTCGATCTCCCCCATGTCAGCTACACCAGCGGCCATGAAGTCTCCACAGCCCTCCTCGGACGCCATGTCACCAGCGGCTTTGGCGTGACCACCAACCAAAAGCCTTATGTCCTTTCCGGCGATTTCACCATGATCGGCGTATCCAGCCCCGAACGTCTCGCTGAATTCCCAGACGTGCCCACCTTCGCCGAACAGATCGGCCCCGAGTATACTTTTGCCTCTTCGCATGGCCTGGTTGCCCCCAAGCGCGTCCCTGAAGACCGTATCCTGACCATGCAGAATCTCGTCAAGGAAGCCCTCGCCGATCCCGACGTGCAGGCCAAGTTCGCCAAGGCCGGCCTGACCACCGATTATCTGTCCGCCGAGGATTTCCAGAAGGCTCTCGACAATATGTGGAAGACCATCGGCGACATCATGCGGGAAAACAAGTTCAACTAGCGACGGCTCTCCCGGATCGCCATCGCGGCGGTCCGGGACCATTGAGAGGAGTGCGTTATGGGATTCAAACGGTCATTCGTCGGTATCTGTCTGGTGCTTCTTGCGCTGGCCTGGAGCACTCCCGCCCGGTCCGCATCACCCATCCCCATGAAGACGGCATGGCTGGGTGAACACGAAACCTTCGCCGTCTGGTATGCCAAGCAGAAAGGATGGGACAAGGAAGCCGGGCTGGATCTCACCATGCTCCGCTTTGACTCGGGCAAGGCCATTGTGGAGGGCGTACTTGCCTACGATTGGGCCATTGCCGGTTGTGGGGCTGTCCCCGCGCTTACCGCAACACTGAGCGAGCGCCTCGACATCATTGCCGTCGCCAATGACGAATCCGCCGCCAACGCCCTCTATGTCCGCGCCGACAGCCCGCTCCTCAGCATCAAAGGAACAAACCCGGCCTATCCTGACATCTACGGCGATCAAGCCACGGTCAAGGGAAAAGAGATACTCTGTCCGAAAGGCACTTCCGCCCACTATATGATGGCGGCATGGCTCAAGTCATTGGGCCTTGGAGAAAAAGATGTGCGCGTCAAGTATATGTCTCCGGTACAGGCGCTCGGGGCTTTCGCGGGCGGACTTGGCGACGTTGTGGCACTGTGGGCTCCTCTGACCTACGATGCCGACGCCAAGGGATTCAAACCGGCCGCCTTGTCCAGCAATTGCGGCGTCTCTCAGCCCGTCCTCATCGTCGCCAATCATGAGTACGCCATCCAGTATCCGGAACGGGTCGAGGCGTTCTTGAAGATGTACCTCAGGGTAATCACATTCATGCGGGAAACGCCCGTCGAAACGCTCGTCCCCGATTATGTCCGCTTTTATGAAGAATGGACGGGACGCAAACTTACCTCCGAAATCGCCGCAAAGGATTTGGCGAATCATGCGGTGTTCAATCTCGAGGAACAGCTTGCCCTCTTTGATGAAGCACAAGGCAAAAGCAAACTTCAAAACTGGCTTACAGACATTGCCGCATTCTATGAAAGCATCGGCATGGTACGCAAGGAAGACCGGCAGCGCCTGCGGCGCATGAACGCCGTTACGGACGACTACCTCAAAGCCCTTCGATAGCCGATGCTCCGATGGCTAAGATGGCTAAGTCGAAAGCTTCATGTTTTCATTAGCCATCCCTATTCTTGACTCACGAAAGGCAGAGAAAAGGCCGGGATTGTCCCGGCCTTCTTGCAAAAAGCAATCGGAAGAATACTCAGTTGCCGTAAATCTGTTCATGTGTGAAATGGCCGGGAGCGATGAGCACTCTGTCTATGTTTTCACGTGTAATGAGTTTCCCGTTGATAAGGAAAGCGTCGATCTTAAACTTGCTCTCGTTATCGAACTCGGAGTTGACGTTGGGCTTCTTCTTGGTAGCCATGTTGTAGGCTTCATTGACCGCCGTATACGCCATCGATTTAAGGTCCATGTACACGGTGGCGTCCTGCGTTCCCTCGAGCAGTCTCTTGAGCGCGGGAGTTTCGGCGTCCATCCCCGTGATGATCACCGGATTCTTGATGCCAAGCTCCTTGACGACCTCGGCAGCGGCTCCGGCAAAAATGTCATTGTGGGCAAAAACAGCGTCGATCTTGTAATCGTTTTTGATGATGGCGTCAGTGAGCATACGCTTCGCAAGATCCACTGACCATCCGTTCACGTATTCGTCAAGAATCATATGGATAGCCCCCCGTTCCACCAAGGGCCTGATAGAAATCATCGCGCCATCATAAAGCAAGGGGGAGTTAAAATCGTTCTTGTCACCCTTCAAAATGGCAAGATTTCCCTTATAGGTCTTTTCTGTAAGATGCAGCCCCAAACTCTGCCCGATCCTGTAGGTATCGTAGCCCACAAAAAAATCGATGTCTTCACCCATCACCGCCCTGGCGTACGAGATGACCTTAACGTTCTTTTTCTTCGCATACGCGAGGATTTCGTTCGCTTTCCTGGCGTCGCGCGGTATAAGGATGAGCACTGAGATACCGCTGTCGATCAGCTCAAAACAATCCTGCATCTGGGTTTTGGGAGCATCGGCCTTGTTGAAACGGGTTTCCACTTCCATCCCCAGTTCCTGAGCCCTTTCCTCCATGTAGCCCTTCTCGGCGGGCCAGCGCTTCGCTTCACCCACGCCAAAGGAAATGCCGATTTTCGGCTTCGGTGCATCGTCACAGCCGCTGACACACATCAATACCAAAAAAATACAGCACAGAAGCCTTTTGGGCATCGTATACTCCAACGATAACAAAGAACGAGACAAACGGAATACAACCTGTTCGCCTATGTACGGCCCCGTAAAAGTATGGACATTCTCTTATCAATGATACATTTCTTTATCATACGGTCATCGTTGGAAGCAAGAAGCTATCATACGAAAAGCGGCACAATACGCCATTGCCATGCTCTATACAGCTTTATTTTTTGA
>ERZ791914.2360-NODE-2360-length-9902-cov-4.724789_pt1 | contig 9902 bp, 9 predicted proteins | sample MGYA00510140_ERZ791914 | MGnify/ENA primary metagenome ERZ791914 (study PRJEB30046, sample SAMN00792079) | human gut metagenome | study: EMG produced TPA metagenomics assembly of the A metagenome-wide association study of gut microbiota in type 2... | reverse complement strand
AAAGCCTCCGAAGGGCGATTGGGAAAAATTACGTATTTTGCAGAGCTTCCTTAAAATTTTTGTTGTTTCCACGAATTCATTCCAAAGTTAAAACCTCAATCATGGAAGATATAATTTAATCCCACAAGGAAGATGGCCCTACGATACAGTTCTGAGATTTTTGTCTTTCAAATACTCCCTGTCCGTTTCCACACCTATAAAACCTTATGGCTCCTGGAGCAGTTTTATGACAAAACCCGGCAGCCAACACGTCACAATTGAACGTCCAATCTTCGTATCCAATTCCTGGAAGATTTTGTGCATATGGGCAACGTTCAAAAATTTTTCTATTTGCAGTTACAGAGCTTTGATACGGATTATAGGAATAATGATCCGATAAAGGAATATCATTTGAGTCTGGAATAAAGACAATTGATTCATTTTTTCCAAAGGAATAGAGAATCTCCGGATGAATGAGAGCATTAGGATTTTTGATAGCTTCCTTCACAACTCTCTCTAAGTATTCAGAGGAGTAGAGATCGTCCCCATCAAATATGGAAATAATTTTCCCCTCTGATTTTTTGATCCCATAATTCCTAGATAAAGCGGGATCACCAAAAGATGTTTCGTAAATCACAACACTACCGGGATCAAATTCCGAATTAAAAGTTCGAACAATTTCAGACGTCGTATTATCTGCATTGTCTAGGACAAATAAAAATTCAAAACGAACATCTTTGCACTTCGCCGCAGATGCATAAGATTCTTTTAATGAAGTTAACATCGAATGAGCAAAATATCTCTCATTATGAAATGTAACTATACAACTAACATTTTCCATAGCTTTCTTTCATTGACTAAATATGGTATATCTCTTTTAGGGTTTTCTCAAAGATTTCTTCTGAATGTCTTTGATCAATTAAGCGTTTTGCTTCTTTTGCTTTCTTGTAAGTCAATTCTTTATTATTGAATGCTTTCTGTATCACATCAGAGAATTCTTCTTCATCATTATTTCTGACTAACCAGGAGTTTTCATCATTCAAAAAACTTCCTATTCCTCCGACAGAACTGGAGATAATGGGAATTCCCTCGGCAGCAGCTTCAAGTAGTATGTTAGGCAACCCATCGCTTTCGCTGGTATAAAGAAAGGCAAAAATTTCGGTCTTATCAATATTTGAAAATGAGTCATATGCCCCATGCAGTTCTACGTTCTTGTATTGTTTGAATTTGTTGTACTTCTTCAATAATTCATCTCGATAGGGCTCTCCGTATATATGAAATTTTTTATCTGGAAACCTTTTAATTATTTTTTCCAATAAATCCGGAAGCTTCGAATTATCGAATCGACTTGCCCATAAGATTGATTTTCTTTGATTATTTAGAGCCAAGTAATTCCTTTCTGATTTAACTAGCCCATATAGTGCTTTCCATTTTTTTATATTTATTCCATATATCCTTTCATATATGGCAGGATTGAATAGCTGGTCGCTGATTAAAAGATCTAGGTTTGGTGCAAGACACTGCAGATATTTTGAAACGTAACCTCGTTGTAGTCCATCTCTACAAAATCCATCAGCATAAAATGAAGCATATAACCTAGAAAAATTCTTGAGTGACTTATAGAAAGCGGAGAAAGTCTCGAAACCAAGATTGGATTGAAGACAATGAATTGTTTTAGGCCTTAATTGCAAGAGTAAGCGCCCCAATAGGTATTTTTTTTGCTCCTCTGATAATCCGTCCGTTATCAAACCGAAATTCAATGTTCTTACCTCGGGCAATAACTTTCCAATCCAGGTCGAGCTCTTATTCTCTGTTGTTACAACCAAGACTGTTTGCCCCAATTTTGAAAGATGATTGGCTATATTCAAAACCATTAAGTCGGCCCCTCCCCTTATCAACCAAGGGCAGAGCAAAACTATGTCGATTTTCCCTCTTCCTGTCGAACGCAATAATTTTAGAAAAAGAATTCCATCCGGAGCGTTTCTAACTGGTGAATAGACAGGCGGTAGAGGCTTCTGAAAATCCTTTATGTAGGGAGCAAAGCTACCAACTTTTTTCAGCTCCACCAAAATACGATCCTCTTTTGTAATAACTTCTGAAGAATCAACAACAGTAGTTACCGGTGGAATATAAACAGGATTTTTTATTACCCTATAAATTAAAAGTGCTTTCTTGGCAACAGCGTATGCTCTCCCTCGATGAGGTTCGGGGAGGGAACAAATCAACTCTTTAACTGATTGTTTGATCTTCCTTATAACTAACATCTTTCTTAAACCTTCCCTACCTCAGTTTTTCCACTGGTCAGGCCGTTGGGATTCATTTTTTGCCATCGCCAAGCATCTCTACACATATCTTCCAGAGTCTTAGATGCTTTCCAGCCCAATAATTGATTTGCCTTTTGAGGGCAAGCGTAACAACTATCACTATCGCCCTCTCTACGGTCAGTGAAGACAAAGGGGATTTGGATATTGTTCGTACGTTCAAAAGCGTTTATCAATTCCAACACCGTAGTGTCATTCCCAGTTCCGATATTAAAAATATCTATTCCTCTATTTTTTGTTAAGTAATTTAAGGCAGATATGTGGGCCTCAGCCAGGTCTTCCACATGTATGTAATCTCGTGCTCCCGTACCATCACGTGTCTTGTAGTCAGAACCGAATATACGAAGTTTGTCCAACCTGCCTGCTGCCACCATTGTGATATAAGGCATTAAATTTGCAGGAATCCCTCTAGGATCCTCTCCTATAAGTCCCGAATCGTGTGCACCAACAGGGTTAAAGTAACGCAGTATGACACAATTAAATTCCTTGTCTACTTTTGCTTGTGATTGAAGAATATGCTCGCACATTAATTTGCTTTTACCGTAATTATTAATAGGCATCAGAGGCATTTTTTCGTCATAACACTTAACGTCACCCTGACCATAGACTGTTGCGGTTGAGGAAAAAACAAAATTCTTTACAGCAAATTTCTGCATTGTCTTCAGTAAAGAAATGGTCCCTCCAACGTTAACAGAGAAATACAATAGAGGTTCTTTCTCAGATTCAAGTACAGACTTCTTGCCTGCAAAATGAATAACTGACTCTATTTGGTTTTCTCTAAATACTTTTTCTAAGGAATCAGTATCTCGAACATCTCCTTCATAAAATTCTGGCCTTCTCCCTGTGAGTCGCTCTATCCGCTCAAAAACCTCTTTTGAACTATTACTGAAATCGTCATAAACAATGGGTTCATAATCATTTTTGATAAGCTTAATTAAACAATGAGAACCAATATAACCCGCGCCACCAGTGACTAATACTTTTCCCTTCGCCATTTGAAATCCTATATCGGTAGGTTTAACTTACGTAATCCTAGAATTGTATTACCAGTTAGTTTGTTCTTACATGTCTTTATGAATTAAATAAAACAAGCATTTTTTTAATAAAAAGGATCCTCTCAGTCCGACTAAGAACAATGGATTCTTTTGGTTACGTTTTATAGATTACCAAAGGCTGCATATTGAGGTCCTATGAGGATCTTCCAACTGTGAAACGAAGGCATAAAACGATTGTCTAAAGAACTGACTATATAACTTGCCACACATTATTCACATGTATTGAATTTGAACTTAATCTAATTCCTGATTTCATTTAATTTTAATCAGCGTTTCGTTTTAAAAGCCTTTCACCTATATCTTTGCTGGGAAGAATAACTGAAAGGTAAAGATAGCTCACTCGTAGTTTTTCTTAACAACTTCGAGACTAGCAATTTTTGACGGCCGATCTAGAAAATAGATGCCCGCGTAAAAGGTTCACAATATATCCCCGAAGACAGGCACACAAGAGCTCTCTTAATCCACTTTCAGCCTACTTTACATGAATACTTTTGCCTCTAGCACGGTTTCTCGGATTAAAGGAATTAATTTCCTTAGGCTCTCTCCTACAAACATTTCCACTCTTCATATGCCTATAAAAGTGTTATGCGGAGACATAGAATGACCTACAGAAGAATGATCCTAAAATGTGATACTTGTTGCGCGACAGCATAGCATGACCACCTTTGTGAACTGACTCCATAAGGTGCAACACTTATTTAAATGAATTGGGGTTGGACTCGATCTAGTCTTTAGATTCTTTTAATTTTAATCAGAGTTGTCATTTTTACAATCATTTCGGAGGTGTCTTCGCCTGGAAGCGTAGCTGGAAGGCAAAGACACCCCCGAGGGCGTTTTTCAACGACTTCCTGAATGTTAGTCTTTGCCGGCTTATCTAACAATTAGATGCCGGCATCAAGAAGGACCTTTGTATTGCTCCAGTGACAGGTATCCAAGTGAACTCTGGATTCGTTCAGTGTTATACCACCTTGCATAATCAGCGATTATTTCCCGAGCCCTTTCCCGCGTTAAATGAATTCTCTCTCTTGGATTCATTCGATAAAATATCTCGCTCTTCATATGCCCATAAAAGCTCTCCATGCTTGCATTGTCTAAGCATCTGCCGCACCGAGAGTAGCTTGGACGTGCTCCGATGTTCTTCACTGCCTTTATGCAGGTTTCTATCGTGTAAGTTCCGCCCCTTTCAGTGTGGATAACGGAATTCTCTGGAAGCTTGCCTGAATCCGATACCTACTTTTTAATCGTGTTCAATGCCAATTGAAGTGTTGCAGATGGAGCAGTTTCCCATGCAACGATTTTGTGATTTAACAAGTCCTTTACCGTGCTTAAGACAAGCCATCCTTCCACAACCTGAATAAAAGTCATGTCAGTAACTAGTTTTTTCACCAGACTCGTTGAGGAAAAGTCCCGAATTAAGGAGATTAACCAGAGGCTTTGGGGTTTGGTCTGTTGCATCCAACTTAGCGGAACACCATCGTTTAGGTCGAACTCGAGAATTAAGTGCGTTGAGCCGCATAAGCCTGGCAACCTTTTATGATTGAGCGCAAAGCCGTTTATTTTGCTCAGGTAAACGGCCATTCTTTTAGCGCCATATGAAAAATTACGGCGTTTTGGAGTTCAGTCATTTGAATAACCAAACGGTCTGGCTCCTGAGATTGAAGCTGACGTTTTCTTTTCCTGTAAACGTGCTGCGGTTAATACTCAGCCAAGAACAAGCCTCCTTAAGCGTCGCTTTTTTTAGAGGCAGTTCATTAGACTGTCATTCTATGCTGTCGCGTAACATTATTCCTCGTCTTTTGTTAAGTTTTTTTTGGTTGGTTGCTAATGTTCTATTCAAATTTACAGTTTGAGAGAACAAATCTCTTTTGTGCAGTTGCAGATAAATAAAACAAAGGAAACGAGGTGCAAAATCACCCGACTGAAATTAACTTTAAACAAAGACAGGTATATTAAGATGACCAAAACACTCTGAGTTAAACATATTGAGTGGAGGCAGGTGTACTATGAAAGATATTTTTTAGAAAATCAAACAGTTTCTTTCGTAATAAGTTTGCCACGAGATTAATGATGGTTGGTTAGGGCTTGAAGTTCTCGCCTTTGAAGATTATTTAAAATTAATCTTAATTTCATCATCCCTAATAGAATTAACGTGGTAATAGAAGAAAAGCAAAAGTCCATAGACTAATATAGTTTCGTGTTAGTGTAGAATCCGTAAGGATTAGACAAAGAAACAAAAGAACCATACATTACCATAACGTGAGATTAGATGAAAAATTTACCAACTTTCTTGAATTATCTCGGACTGTTAATAATATTTTTTATTGGAATTGATGTAGTTGCTACGTCCAGCCTATTGATATTTGGAATAAAGCTGAGCGCTTTAAATTATCCAGTTTCCTTATTTTTAGCATGCACGTTGCTGATCTTTCTGTACAAAAAACAGCTTAATAATTCCTCTTTTATTTTTTCTATTTTTTCGTTAATTATTTTAACGTTCTTTATAAGCCTCCTATGCTCTAATTTTTATGATTATTCATGGGATGGCAACGCTTACCATAAAACGGCCATTGGATTCTTGGCTAATGGTTGGAATCCTATAATTGAAACCGCAAAGAATTTCGCTGATAGGGTTTATCCTTTAATATCCACTACAACCTTCATTTGGGAAGAAAGTTATCCAAAAGCAACATGGATATTCGGAGCTACGTCCTACTTATTCTGGGGTAACATAGAATCAGGGAAATCTTACAATATTTTAATGATAATAGCGGCTTTTTCCTTAACTTTTTCCTATCTTTTACAAAAAAAGGTGGATTACATATACTCTTTGTTTCTTTCTCTTATAGCCGCATTCAACCCCGTTGCCTTGGCGCAATGTCTTTCATTTTACGTTGATGGATTTTTGCAACTTTCGATATATTTACTTTGTTTTGAACTACTTAAAATTTTAATAGAAGTCAATAAATTAGAAAAAAGAGTAAGTATTGTAACAAGCGCTTTTTTAATGGCTTTGGCAATAAATACTAAATTTACCGGTCTTCTTTTCTCGTTCTTTTATATTTTATTCTTTGTTTTTATATATTTTTATTTCACTAAAAATTTATATAAGACAATAAAAATCTCCTCATTTTTTTTATTATCGGGAATTTTGTCCACATTTTGGGTTGGAGCTAATTGTTACACAAAGAACCTTGTCCTCCATAAAAATATTGGTTACCCAATTATAGGTGAAAACAAGATAGATATCATTGATTGCAACTCTCCCTTCACTGAGGTTAATAGATTAAAAAATTTATTCACTTCCCTTTTTTCAAAACTAGATAATTTTGTATTCGATACAGGAAGAGTCCCAGAATTTAAAATTCCTTTTACATTAAATCATAGCGAAATTGATTACTTGGGAATAGTTGATCCAAGATTATCTGGATTTGGTCTATTTTTTTCTGGAATCTTCATTATTTCTTTAATATTGATAATTTTATTTTTTTTGAGAGAAAAACAAAATACAAGAAATAAATTTCTTGTACTAATGGTTTTATTATCAACAACATTCTTCTCAATGATTCTTACAGAAAGTTGGTGGGCGAGATATGCACCACATATCTATTTTATTGTCTTATTGGCCTTTTGCACCTTATACTTCATAAATGATAAGAAGTTAAGAAACTTCTTAGTAATTTTATTTGGTTCGTTAATTTTAGTAAATAATCTTGCTTTTCTTTATGGACCTTTAAGATTTATTCCTTCTAACTCAATTTTAATTTCTCAATTGAAGCAAGTTAGGAATTCTGATGTATGCCTGACACAATACTCTCCATTTCCAGGCGTTCTTTTTAATTTTTTAGATAGCAACGCAAAAGTAATAAAATGCAAGACTAACGATGGAAAATCCGAATATTCATTAATTCAATACGGTACAAAATTTAAAATTTATTAATTATTAAGGTTGATGAAATTGAACTTCTTAATTTATTTTCATTTGATACGAATAAAACAATGGGTAAAAAATTTATTCGTTTTTGCGCCAATATTTTTTGCTGCAAAGATAGGCGATTTACTTTGTTGGGAGCTGGCTTTGATTCCTTTTTTATCTTTCTGTTTCGCAGCCAGTTCTATTTATTGCCTTAATGATATTATTGACTTAGAGAATGACAAAAAACATCCTACAAAGAAATTCAGACCTCTGGCATCTGGAAAGATCAAGGTAAATAATGTTATATGCCTATCTTTTGTATTGTTTTGTCTATCGTTGTGTTCGGCTTCTATTCCACTTTTGCTTCCGTTTAATTTTACGCTTTTGCAAGCTACATCGACTCTTGGTTTGACTTCAATTTATCTCTTCATAAATGTCCTGTATTGTTTTAAACTTAAAAATTATCCATTAATTGATGTAACAACCATATCAAGCGGATTTGTATTGCGTTTAATCTCTGGTGGTTTAATTTGTCAAATTTGGATATCACCATGGATTGTATGTTTAACCTTTTTGTTGACTCTTTTCCTCGCGTTTGCGAAAAGAAGAGACGATGTCATCTTGATGGCTGATAAAACAAATAATTTCATTAGAAACAGTGCAACCAATTATAATGAACAGTTTTTGGATCAAACTCTTTCAATAACAGCTTCAGTTACTTTAGTCTGTTATATTACTTATTCAATATCTCCAGATGTTATCGAACGGTTTAATTGCGAATATTTATATATTAGTTCCTTTTTCGTTTTACTAGGATTATTAAAATATTTGCAGATAACTATTGTAAACCGCAAGAGTGGTAACCCCACTAAAGTTCTCTTAAAAAGTAGGACAATCCAATGCTGTGTTTTATTTTGGTTACTTTTCTTTGCGTTAATAATTTATTTATAAAATGGTTTATGTTATAGCAATCATTAGCATACTTTTGGGATCATTAGCACAAATTTTCCTAAAAATTGCTGTTAATTTTTCTTCTTCACTCTGCGAACAACCTCTTTTGAGTAAAATTATCACTTTAATTAATTCAAAGATGGTAATTGGTCTCTCCCTTTATGCCATCAGCCTTGTTCTTTGGTTTTATGTTTTAGGAAAACTTCCAGTTTCGAAAGCTTATCCTCTTGTCAGTTTAGGATATGTTTTCGTCTATGTCTTTGCTTATTTTTATCTAAATGAATCCTTTTCTTTTTTACGTTGCATTGGACTAACCACAATTATTGCTGGTGTGGTTCTTATCTCAAAAAGTTAATTAAAAATGAAACGACTTGCAATCTTTGATTTTGACGGTACACTAATTAATATAGACAGCCTCTTCCTTTATTCGAAATTCTCAAGAGGTATTTTTTATCTTATTTGTTCTTGTATTAAAATTTCTTTTGATCTTCTGTTGTGGAAATTAAAAATTAAAGATAATGGAATAGTCAAAGAAAAATTATTAAAATTACTCATTGATAAACAACCACTCTCTGAATTTGAAAAAAAATGCAACCGATTTTCACAAATATTAAACAGTTATGAAAATTCAAAAGTAGTTAACGCAATGTTACATCATCTCAATAGTGGTGATAACGTAGTTATAGTTTCAGCTAGTCCAACGAATTGGGTACGTGCTTGGGCTTCACATAAAGGAGATATTAAAGTAATCGGGACAGATCTTAAAGTTCAAGATGACAGCACTATCGATGGAACTTTTCTAACTAAAAATTGTTATGGAGTCGAGAAAGTTAACAGACTTAAACAACAATACGACTTAGACCAATTCGACGAAATTTTTGTTTATGGTGATTCAACGGGTGATATTCCTTTAATGAAAATAGCTGATAAAAGTTTTTGGGTTAAGAAAGGAAAAGTAACCGAAATACAAAATTAATCTTTCTGATCCTAACTAATGAGAATAGAACTTTATTATTTAAAACAATTTTAGGCCAACTTCATCAGCGAAGAAATTACAAAGCATTATGTTGGAGGTTGGCAACCATTAGTACAGTCCTCACCTTTTGAAGCAATCGCCCAGAGTCTTCGAGCTAATCCGTTCGCAACAGCTATTGTGGCTCCCGAATTCGGCTTCCTGTCTTCTATTTGCGTGATCTGGAAGACTTATTTTTTTGCTCTGCGAATAAATTGGGCGCATTGGACTAGAAGCCCTCTTAACTCTTTATTGCATTTTATAGGAATTGTTTTATTCACATTTTTTCCTCAGGAGCAGTAATGCTGTGGAACAAGTCCTATGTAGGCAGCGAATTGACGTCTATTTTTAAAGACTTGAGGATCAGTTAATTTGGCAGACATTGTGGCGGCTGTGATAAGCCCGACTCCAGGTTCAGTCAGAAAATGGTCAAAGTTTTTGCACTGTTTGGCTAACGAAATAATTTCACGTTCAAGACAAAAATCGCCGTACGTGTCCTTATGTCGTCGTTTGTCAAGCACATTCCTGAACACGCTTTTAAAGCTTAGCCTCATCTCCTTATACAGTCTTTTACTACTCAACGAACATTCGAAAACACATCCCATACAAAATTAAATTGGATTTTTTTGAAATTAATGTAGAAAAATTCTCAAATTTCCGTTGGTTTTTCT
>ERZ791914.2338-NODE-2338-length-10000-cov-4.259628_pt1 | contig 10000 bp, 9 predicted proteins | sample MGYA00510140_ERZ791914 | MGnify/ENA primary metagenome ERZ791914 (study PRJEB30046, sample SAMN00792079) | human gut metagenome | study: EMG produced TPA metagenomics assembly of the A metagenome-wide association study of gut microbiota in type 2... | reverse complement strand
TGAAAAAATCCCTTGGCGATCTGGTGCAGCGCGCCCTTGCCGGCTTTGCCGCCGGAGTAATGGTGGCGGCTTCGATTTGGAGTCTGCTGATTCCGGCGATAGAGCAATCTGAAAGTATGGGGAAGTTGTCCTTTCTCCCTGCCTTTATCGGCTTCTGGGTCGGCGTGCTGTTTTTGCTCCTGCTTGACCGGCTGATTCCCCATCTTCATGTGGGAAGTGAGCAGGCCGAGGGTCCGAAAAGCAAGCTCGGGCGCACCACCATGATGGTGCTGGCTGTTACCTTACATAATATCCCGGAGGGAATGGCAGTCGGCGTGGTGTATGCAGGCTTTCTTTCGGGAAATACGCAGATTACTGCGGCAAGCGCACTGGCGCTATCCCTCGGCATTGCCATTCAGAATTTTCCCGAGGGTGCGATCATCTCCATGCCGCTCCGGGCGGAAGGGGAAAAGAAAAGCAAAGCGTTTCTCGGCGGCGTGCTTTCCGGCGTTGTCGAGCCTATCGGCGCCGTGCTGACGATTGTCGCCGCACAGTTTATTATTCCTGCACTGCCATACCTTCTGAGCTTCGCTGCCGGAGCGATGCTCTACGTGGTGGTAGAGGAGTTGATTCCGGAAATGTCGCAGGGGCGGCACTCGAATCTTGGAACGGTGTTCTTTGCGGTAGGCTTCAGCGTGATGATGGTGCTGGATGTGGCGCTGGGATAAGGAAGTAAATGATGATTTTACAGGTGATTTTGGAAGGCATAGGACTTGGCGTTCTGCTCGTTATTGTTTGTGCCATCGGTATCCGCAAGGGTGCGGTAGGAATGGTGCATCTTTACAGCCTGGAAGTTCAGAACAGGTGCGTAACGCTGGGGCTTACAACACGCGAAAAAATAAAGCGGAACGCTTTGCTTTTCAAAGCGGTATGCGTTCCCGGATATATTGCCTATGTGCTGGTGTGCGTCTATGCGGTGAACGGTGCACGGGGTTTTCTTGCGGGCTTCTGGCAGTTGCTTGTTATTTTATCGGTGATGAACCTTATGGACCGTTTTCTCGTTGACGACTACTGGGTCGGGCACACAAACGCATGGACGATCCCCGGCACAGAGGACTTAAAGCTATACATCGCTACTAAGGACAAGGTGAAAAAGTGGCTGTTCGGCACAGTGGGCATGACGGTCATTTCGGCAGTGCTGGCGGCGATTATGATGATAATTGATCGCTGAAAGGAGGATACCTATGAAATATAAAATTGAGAAAAACACCGTACAGGAAACGCTGATCATTCCGCTGTATGCCAGGAAGGTATGTTCGCAGCTGTATCCGAATCTCTATCGGGATGAAACGGCTGTCAGTTTAATCAATGAAATTGATTACGACTTTTCCGAGGCGGAGAAAAATTCTCGCCGCCTCATGCAGCGCTTCGGCTCGCTGGAGGTTGCCATGCGGCAGAACGATTTGGCTTTTGAAGTAAAGGACTATTTGAAAATCCACCCCAACGCCGCAGTGGTCAATCTCGGTTGCGGGCTGGACAACACCGGCAGAGCCTGCGACAACGGCAGCTGCAAGATCTACAATCTGGATTTTTCGGATGTCATCGCCGTGCGCAATAAGCTCCTGCCCGCCGGAGATCGTGAGGAAAACATCCCATGCGATTTGAATAATACCGAATGGTTTTCAAAAATCGACGCCTCTAGCGGCGCAGTATTTTTCGCTTCCGGCGTGTTCTACTACTTTTTAACCGAGCAGGTCAAAACTCTTGTGCAGGATATGGCAGACGCTTTCTCCGGTAGCAAGCTGGTCTTTGACGCGGCAAACCGGACGGCGGTGAAAATGATCGCCAAAACCTGGCTCAAGAGTGCAAAAATCAAGGATGTCGGCGCGTATTTTGCTGTTTCGGACGCAAAAAGCGAGCTTTCTCCGTGGGACAGCCGCTTGCAGGTCACAAGCCGCGGCTATATGCTGGGCTACAACGATTTGAAAGACCCGTCCGTCAGCGGATTTTTCCGTTTTCTTGCTAAAGTCGGTGACGGAATGATGAAAATGCAGATTGTGAAGGTCGGATTCGGAGGCAGAAAATGAAATACATGGGTATGCCCATGGGGATGTGGACATTGTTTGCAGGCTCATTCCAAAAGCAGCTGACGGCTGTGTTTGGTTATGATTCCGATACAGCAAAAGGTATAGCTAAAAGCGCAAAACTAAAATACAAAGCAATTATCTCAGACCTGCCGGAATTTGAAAAATCGGATCGTTTCAAGATGAACATCGTCAACTGTGCGATGCTCGGGGCGTTCGTTCTCTCCATGCCGGAACATCCGGACGTGGAACAGCTGGCGGTCTACTACGCCAATGCCATGATGACAAAGCCGATGAAGTGGTTCTGCCGCAAGAGTGGAAAGAGTAAATTTACCGAAAAGGACATCTTAGGCATGAAGGCCACCGCAGTCTTGAAAGCCGCCGACCGCAACCCATATTCGTGGAACATGGAGTTTTACGAATACCCGGACGGCAGCGGCTACGAGGGTCGATTCACCAAATGCGGCATCTGCGTGCTGATGAAAGAACTGGGTCTGTACGACCTGACTCCCGCCCTGTGCCATCTGGATTACACCATGAGCGAAGCAGGCGGCACCACCAATTTTGTGCGTGAATACACCCTTGCTTCCGGCGGGCCGTATTGCGATTGCGGCTATAAGAAAAAGGAGATATAACACATTTTACGCGCTGAAATATCCACCCACTATGCGGGTGGATATTTATTCTATGCATATAAGTTTATATCGTCCAATTTTGTGAAGCTGTTTGACGTTCAATCATATGCCTAAACAATCCGTTTTTATTCATAAGTTCATTTGGAGTGCCGGATTCTGCAACGGTACCGTTTGCCAGCACGATAATTTTATCGGCATTTTCAACCGTTCTCATTCGGTGCGCTATAACAATAACGGTTTTATCTTTAATAAGCCTTGAAAGTGCCGTTTGAATAAGCGTTTCGTTTTCGACATCAAGAGAAGCCGTAGCTTCGTCAAGGAGTATTATAGGTGCATTTTTTAGAAATGCACGTGCAATAGATATTCTTTGGCGTTCTCCTCCCGAAAGATTGCAGCCATTCTCACCGATTTCGGTATTGTAGCCGTTCGGCATTTTACTTGCAAATTCATCGCAGTTTGCAAGTTTTGCAGCAAAAAGAACTTCTTCATCAGTCGCATCCTTTTTACCAAGACGGATATTTTCAAGAATTGAGGTATTGAAAAGTGTTACATCCTGGAAAACAATTGAATAAAGGCTTAAAAGTGTTTCAGGTTCTATTTTGGAAATATCCATATCGCCGACGGTAATTTTGCCGCCACCGGCATCCCAAAATCTTGCCGCAAGTCTTGAAACAGTAGTTTTGCCGCCGCCTGACGGACCCACAAGTGCCGTAACTTCTCCCTGCTTGGCGGTAAATGACACACCTGTCAAAACCTTAACATCATCATTATAAGAAAAGTTTACATTATCAAATTCAATGTCATAACCGTCATTTGTAAGCTTTGTATCGCCCGACTGAATATCGTGGTCGAGTATTTCATTCATTCTTGCGACATTCGTTTTGGTGGTGATTATTGCCGCCATATTTTGAAGTGCTGCCTGCATTGGGTCATAAAGACGAGAAACAAGGAGAAGAAACACAAAGAAAGTAAGAACATCCAGTTCGCCCTTTATCAATAAGGATGAGCCAACAAGTGCAGTTGTTGCTATACCGAGCTTAAGAATCATTTGAGCACTCGCAACAAATACCGCTGTGCCAAATTCACCTTTAAGTGCTCTCTCCTCAACATTATCAATCTTTTTATCAAGTGTGACTAAATATCTGTCTTCGGCATTATTTGATTTAAGGTCAGATAAAGCATCAATACATTCCTGAATACCGTTTGCACAGGCAATTTTTGCTTTCATTGATTTATTGGAAAGTCTTTCCTGCACCTTGGACGAACAGCCGACAATAATAAAGGCAACAGGCAAAACCCAAAGTGCCGCAATTGCCATTTTGGCATTGAAGAAGAAGAGACTGATCGCCACTATTACCGTAGAAATCATTGAACCGACAAACGGCGGAATAAAGTGAGAAAATGCGGTTTCAAGATAAGTACAATCTGCCATAATCGTGCTTGTTAAATCTGCCAAGTCTTTTTTTGCGAAAAAGGAAAGCGGAATTTTGCGTAACTTTTCGGCAAGAGTGAGTCTTCTTGTTCCTGTTTCAACATAGGTTGCAAGAAAAGTTGAATTATATTGCCAAAGCGTTACACAAAAAACAACAAGCAAACATATAATTGCTCCGCCTACAAAGAAAAGCGTATTCCTTTTTACATTTCCGTTCAATAATCCTTTAACAAATAAATATAACAGGGTTACGGGAAGCATAAATGAAATATTTTGCAAAGTACAAGCGACAATACCCTTTATCAAGTCTTTTGCACCCTGCCTTGAAAGCGCATATCTGTGCATAAGTTTTTCAATCATTTCAGTTCCTCCTTTGCCACCTTCCATTTAACCGATGTGAGATAATTTTCAAGCATTGTTGCAAACACACTGTTTTGTTTGCAGAGTTCTCCTGATTTACCTTGTTCAATCAACCTGCCGTCTTTTAAAACATATATGCAATCCGCATTTTGAACCGTTGAAAGTCGGTGAGCAATCATAATAACAGTTTTGCTTTTTGAAAGTTCATTGAGAGCCTTTTGAATTTTAACCTCGTTGTCAGGATCCGCAAAAGCGGTTGCTTCGTCAAGAATAACAATCGGTGCATTTTTAAGAATTGCCCTTGCAATAGCTATTCTTTGTGCTTCACCGCCGGAAAGGTAAACACCGTTTGAACCGATAACGGTATCAACTCCGCTGTCGAACTTTTCGATAATATCCGTGCACTGAGCCTTTTCGAGTGCCGACATAACCTCATCCATATCCGCATTCGGCTTTGAAAGGCGAATATTGTCAAATATACTGCCTGTGATTAGCTTGCTGTCCTGGAACACATACGATACGGAGTTTGTCAAATCCTCTTTTGCGATATTTTTAACATTAACTCCGCCTACAAGCACTTCACCGCTGTCTGCGTCAAAAAATCTTGTAATAAGGTTTGCGAGCGTTGTTTTGCCGCCGCCTGACGGACCGACAAATGCAACTGTCTGACCTGATTTAATATCAAGCGAAACATTGTTAATTGCCTTAATTTCTCCGTCATAGCTGTAGCTTACATTTTTAAGTTGAACAGATGCGTCTGTCGGTTTTTGACATTTTGTTGCTTCCAAAGGTGAAATGTTCATAACGCTGTCAATTCTCTTAAATGCATCGGCAACAATCATTTTGTTTTCGCTTTGAAACATTATTTTTGTCATTGTTACTGTTAAATCGGAGTGATAATTACATAGAACAAAATATTAAGTATCAACGCATTTGTTATTTCGCCTTTTGCAAAAATCAAGCCGCCAAAAATAATGAACGCAAAAATGCCGTTAACCAGCATAGTGAACATTGCCATTGGCAAGCGTAGATTTTTTGTATAGGCGATTGCCCATTCGCTGTAAGAATCAATAGATTTTTTAAATTTTCTGAAACTGAATACGCTTTGACCGAATGCCTTTACCACGGGAATACCTCTGACATATTCAACTGCTTCGTTTGACATATCATCAAGCGCATTTTGATATTCTGCCATTTTTTGCTGAAGCGTTTTGCCTGTCATAAATGTCATCATAACGACAAATGACAAGACAATCGGAATAAGTGAAATTAAACCAAATCGCCAATCAAACGCAATCAGGAATATAAGCAAGCCGATAGGCGTTACAACCGAACCAACCATATCCGGAAGCTGATGGGCAAGATAGGTTTCAGTTGCTCCGGAGCAATCGTTTACAATTTTGCGTAGTTTTCCGCTTCCGAATTTTTCAATTTCCCCAAGAGGTAATTGTACAATTTTGTGCATCATCTGTTTTCGCATATTTGCCTGAACTCTAAATGCACTTGTGTGTGAACACATCAATGACGCAATGTAAATTATCATAGACAACACAGCAAAAACAACCGCAATCACACCGTTTTTTACAATACCTGCAGCGTTTTCAAAATTTGGCATAACCTCAAGCACTTCTTTGATTATCTTCCATATATAATAAAACGGAAGAAGAGCAAGCGCACTGCTGACTGCACTGAGCACCAAAGATATATAAGTGAAATACTTATAATTTTCGGCATAGTCCATCAGTCTTGAAAAGTTTGACTCCTTTTTTTCTTTCAATTTAATTCCTCCTATATAAGTATTCAGTTAGTCATTGCTAACTCATATCTAAAAATTAAAGGACTTAAAGCCCTAAAATTTTTGACCAACCTGCGATATAAAAGTCCTGGAATTCGCTTACATATTTTTTAGCGTTTTCTTTTTTCATATCGTGTTCAATAAGCTCAAATATGCCCGAAAACATACCGCTGACAATCATATGGCAAACCGCTTTTTCTATGTTTGGAACATCCTTGCCCTGCGAGCGCAAAGCGTCAATGAATTGATAGGTTTCTTCAACTTCAATTTCCACCATATTATGAATAAAGTTCTCGTATGATGTGCCTTCGCTTTTGCAAATTATCAGCTTAAATTCGTCAAAATGTTCGTAAATGTAATCAACAATTTCGTTAAGGCTTGTTCGGCTTTCAACTCCCATATGATTTGCTTTTTCTTCTTCAGGCAGTTCTTCAAAGGATTCCTGTGCAGACATAAATATGTTCATTATAGCTTTTGCGTGCTCTTCAACAAGAGCGGCAAAAAGCGCTTCCTTGCCGGAAAAATAACCATAAAATGCACCTGTTGTTACACCTGCGGTTTTTACAATATTGCGAAGCGAAGCCGAGTTAAAGTCTTTTTCCAAAAATTCTGCTTTGCCTGCCGACAATATATTTTTTAAGGTTGTTGATTCTTCGTTTGACATTTTTTATACCTCATATAACACTGTTATATCGTGTTTAGTATAACACTGTTATATTGTTCTGTCAAGCGTTAAGATATGATTTTCTAAGAAATATAATATATTTTGTAAATTTTTGCCAAAAAGCATCAAAAATTGTTGACATCAATAATTTTTTGAATATAATAAAAACTAAGAATTTGGTTAGGCAATGCTAACCTTGTAAATATAACAAACCGAAAATGAAATTGAAAAGGAGATTTTATTATGATTAGTGAATTGGCGGCATTTGCAGGCGGTGTGCTGTTTGGTACGGCAGGAGTTAAGGCTTTGGGAAGCAAGGATGCAAAAAAAGCATATGCTCACACTGCGGCTTTTGGTTTGAGAGTTAAAGACTCTGTGATGAAAACAGTAACAGAGATTAAAGAAAACGCAAACGATATTTTGGCAGAGGCTAAAGAAATCAACGAGAAAAAAGCAGCCGAAGCACAGGAAAAAGCAGAACAGAGCGTTATTGAAAACGCAGCTGTTGCAAACGCATAAATTATCAAAAAGGCTGTCAAATTGGCAGCCTTTTAGCAATTTGAGGTAAATATTATGAAATGTCAAATCTTGCACGAAACAAAAAACAGAATGAGAGTGCATTTTTGCAAAGAAAATATGACAATTGAAGAAGCGGATAAAGCAGATGCTTACTTGAAATCAATCAGCGGAATTGATGATGTTACAGTTTATGAAAGAACCGGCGACTTGATTATTTATTATTCTTTTGAAAGGAGCGAATTGATTGAAATTCTTGCTCATTTCAGCTTTGAAAATGATGAAGTGAAAAACATTGAGATTGTCGGCACAGCAAGGCTTGTTCAGCGTGAATATGAAGAAAAGCTTATTATGACAATCATTTTGCGCTATTTCAGAAAAATATTTTATCCTTTACCTTTAAGAATTGCACTTGCTTATATTAAATCTATAAAATATATATTAAAGGCATTGAAGTCGCTTGCCAAAGGACAGCTGAACGTTTCGGTTCTTGATGCTGTGGCAATTACGGTTTCGCTTATAAGAGGTGATTTCGAAACGGCTTCAAGCGTTATGTTTTTACTCAAAATCGGTGAAATTCTTGAAGAGTGGACCCACAAAAAATCTGTTAGTGACCTTGCAAACACAATGTCGCTCGGAATTGAAAAAGTGTGGTTAAAGAATAAAAATGATGAAGAGGTTTTAGTTTCTACAAATAAGGTTAATGTAGGCGACAAAATTGTTCTGCGCACAAGCAATATGATACCGCTTGACGGCGAGGTTATCGATGGCGGTGTAACGGTTAACCAATCAGCTATTACGGGCGAAAGTGTTGCCGTGAACAAAACAGTGGGTTCTCGTGTGTATGCCGGCACGGTTGTTGAAAGCGGCGAGTGTACTATAAAAGTTACGCAGATTAATGGTCAAGGCAAATACGACAGAATTGTAAAAATGATTGAAGATTCGGAAAAACTAAAGTCATCACTTGAAAGCAAAGCATCAAACCTTGCGGACAGGCTTGTTCCGTTTAGTTTGTTCGGTACGATATTCACATATGCAATTACACGAAATGTAGCAAAGGCGTTGTCTATTCTTATGGTGGATTATTCCTGCGCATTAAAGCTTACAATGCCCGTTGCGGTTTTGTCTGCTATCAATGAATGCAGTAATTATAACGCAACCGTTAAAGGCGGAAAATACCTTGAAGCGCTCTCAAAGGCAAATGTTATTGTCTTTGACAAAACCGGAACGCTGACAAACGCACACCCGAAAGTTGCAGATATCATCACGTTCGGCAACAACGACAAGGCTGAAATGCTCAGACTTGCCGCTTGCCTTGAGGAACACTTCCCACACTCGGTTGCAAATGCCGTTGTTAACGAAGCTAAGGCGAGAGGTCTTGACCACGAAGAACAGCATTCAAAGGTTGAATATATTGTAGCTCATGGAATTTCAAGCCTTGTCGGCGACGAAAAGGTTGTTATAGGCAGTCATCATTTTGTTTTTGAGGACGAAAACTGCACCGTGCCGCAAGATGAACAAGACAAATTCAACACAATACCAAACGAATATTCACAACTCTATATGGCAATCAACCGCACACTTGTTGCCGTGATTTGCATTGAGGATCCTATAAAAGACAATGTTAAGCAAACGCTTGACGATTTGAGGACAAACGGCATAGACAAAATTGTTATGATGACCGGTGACAGTGAACGCACAGCAAAGGCTGTTGCAGAAAAATTGGGAATCGATGAATACCATGCGGAAGTTATGCCTGAGGACAAAGCTATATTTATTGAAAAAATGCAAACTGACGGCAATTCTGTTATTATGGTGGGCGACGGCATAAATGATTCACCGGCATTGAGTAAAGCAGATGTCGGAATAGCAATAAGTTCAGGTGCTGCAATAGCAAAAGAAATTGCGGATATAACCGTTTCAAGTGATGATTTGAATTCTCTTGTAACGCTTAAAGAAATAAGCAATCTTTTGATGGCAAGAATCAGGTCGAATTACCGTTCCATTATGTCGTTTAACTCTGCATTAATTGTGCTTGGCGTTGTTGGAATAATTCCTCCGACAACCTCGGCTTTTTTGCACAATGCTTCTACTCTTGCTTTTACATTAAAGAGTATGACAAAACTGATGTAAATCCTGTTTCATACGGAGATAAATTATTATTTAATGGTAATTTGAATAATAATGCGTATTTAGAGTTTCTTTCGACACCCCGTGTAAGGTTCACAATTCCTCATACGAATTTGCCGTGCTGAGCAAAAATAAAATTCTGAGAGATTTTTGAGAGATGCAAAGTCAGAAAAATGGCTTAAATAGGCGGTTTTGAAAAAAGATTGCGAGCCTCTGATTCCGTCATTTAAGGTTCGAATCCTTATACCTCTGCCACAAAAAAAGAGCTGAAAATTCAGTTCTTTTTTTCTTTTGCCCTGCCCTGATTTACGGTGGTATTTTTTTATTTTAGCCTTTTATATTGTTTATCCATCAAAAATGCAAAGGTAGCCATCAAAAAAAATAAAGCGATCTGTTTTAGTGCAG
>ERZ791914.2315-NODE-2315-length-10103-cov-2.616342_pt1 | contig 10103 bp, 9 predicted proteins | sample MGYA00510140_ERZ791914 | MGnify/ENA primary metagenome ERZ791914 (study PRJEB30046, sample SAMN00792079) | human gut metagenome | study: EMG produced TPA metagenomics assembly of the A metagenome-wide association study of gut microbiota in type 2... | reverse complement strand
TGCTCACGGGGATCAATTCCGATCTGCCGGGAACCATTATCGCGCAAGTCAGTCAAAATGTGTTCGACACAGGCACGGGGCAACAATTGTTGATTCCTCGCGGCGCAAAGCTCTACGGCGTCTATGATTCCCGCGTCGTTTACGGGCAAGAGCGCGTACTTGTGGCCTGGAATCGGTTGATCTTTCCTGACGGGTCCGCCGTCACCCTGGGGGCCATGCCCGGCGCGGATATGTCCGGTTATGCGGGGTATACGGACGGAATCAACAATCATTATCTTCGTATTTTTGGTTCCGCTGCGATTATGTCCCTGGTCACGGGCGGCATGGCCTACACGATGGATTCAATGGGCGGCGATAATGGCGGGAACAATAACAATCCGACGCTACAGGATGAAATGGGGTCCGCCCTGGCCGCGCAAATGGGGCAAGCCTCGCTCCAATTGTTGCAGAAAAATTTGAATATCACGCCTACGCTGGAAATACGGCCGGGCTATCAGTTCAATCTCGTCGTGACAAAAGACCTCGTTTTTCAGCATCCTTATAATCTAAAGTAATTCGCCTTATCCGCTGCGGGCCTCGCGTCCCAACTCAGCGCCGCATGACGGCCTCTTTTATGGAGTGTCGTTATGTGTGCGTCTTCCACGCAACACAATTCCTTCGGCCTTGGTTCCCCGGAACGCTCCCGCAATTGGCGCTTGCTGTATCTGCCTTTCGTGCTGCTGCTCGGCCTTGCCTGCCTGATTCTGACCACGCAACGGGTAGCGGCGTTCTACGGGTACGATCCGGCCTTGGGCGCGTCCTGGGGATCGGCCTTCGGCGTCCGCTGGTATGCGCCGTGGGCGATTTTCCACTGGCAAGAGGCATTCGGGGCCAATGATCCGGGCTTCATGGAACAGGCCATAACCCAAAGCCAAGCCCTGTTCCTCTGCCCGCAATTCCTACTCCTCGCCGTGTGGTTCACCTTTATGAAGAAGTTGAAAGGTGACGCCCGGCTACACGGCTCGGCCCGATGGGCGAATGAAAAAGAGATCCGCCGCATGGGCTATATGGACGGAAAGGGCGTGTATGTCGGCGGATGGGTCAAGCACATTACGGGCTTTGCCTACTGGTCCGCCGTGGCGCGTCGGGCCGTGCTGGTCTGGTTCCTGCGCTCATATCGTCCGCCCGTGCGTCGGGAACGGCAAATGTACCTCCGGCACAACGGCCCGGAACACGTCTTGTGCTTCGCGCCTACCCGTTCCGGTAAAGGCGTGGGCCTCATTCTGCCCACGCTGTTGGCCTGGGAAGGTTCCACATTGGTTTTAGACATAAAGGGCGAAAACTGGGCGCTTCCGTCTGGTTTCCGCCGTTCGCAAGGGCAAACGGCGCTCCGGTTCGACCCTTCGGATATGTCCGGCGCGTCCGCCTTCTTCAATCCTATGGAGGAAATCCGTCTTGATTCCATGCTGGCTATTCCCGACGCTCAGAATATGGCGGCTATGCTGGTCGATCCTGCGGGCAAAGGTCTTGAAGACCATTGGAGCAAAGCGGCGTTCGCTATGCTGGCCGGGGCGCTGCTCCATTGCTGCATCATGGTCCGGCATGAGCAAGACCGTTGCGCCACGCTCTACGATCTGGGCTGCATGTTGGCCGATGAATCCCGCACCATTCAGCAACTTTTTGATGAAATGGTCAAAACCGACCATGCGGCCATGCTGCATAAAATCTTTCCTGACACCGCGCCCGATGGGGATGCCGGGGACTATGCCCAGAAAGCCCATGTCTTCATCGCGTCCAGTGCGCGGGAAATGCTCAATAAGGCGGAAAATGAAGCCTCCGGCGTCGTGTCCACGGCCCTGACAAATCTTGCCCTGTACCGCGATCCGGTGGTGGCGCTGAACACGTCTCGCTGTGATTTTCGCATTCATGACCTCATGAACGCGGAAAATCCGGTGAATTTGTATCTTGTCATTTCCCCGGCTGACATAGATCGGATGAAACCGTTAATCCGGCTCATGGTGGATATGATTATCCGCCGCGTCTGCGCGAAAATGGAGTTTGCGGATGGTTCCAGCAAAGCCGGGTACAAACACCGGCTTTTGCTCATGCTGGACGAGTTCACGTCCCTGGGCAAGCTGCCGATTATGGAAAAAGCCTTGGCCTACATCGCGGGCTATGGCGGCAAGGTCTATCTCATTGTTCAGGATATTACCCAATTGAATGCGGTCTATGGCAAAGAAAACGCTTTAATGGCCAATTGCCATGTACGGATCGCTTACGCCCCGAACACGGTAGAAACGGCGGAAATCCTGTCAAAAATGACGGGAAAAACTACCGTTGTCGAAGAAAAGGTGTCGTTGTCCGGCTCTCGAACCGGCCACCTAAAAAATGCCTCGGTCAACGTCACGGAAACGGCCCGTAATCTCCTGACGCCGGATGAATGTATGCGCTTGCCGGGACTGTCCAAAGACGAACAGGGCCACGCCACGCCGGGGGATATGCTCATTTTCACGGCGGGCTATTCCGCTATTTACGGGCGGCAAATCCTCTATTTCCTCGATCCCACCTTTTCAACCCGCGCCAAAATTCCCGCGCCCGGCACGACTGCGGCCTATCCATCCGGCATTAGTGATTCCCTGTATTTCCCGCGTCCGGCCTCCTGGTATGCGGTCACGTCCGCGGCCGCTGCTTCGCCCGCGTCGGCCCACACTTCCGAACAAGTAGAGGCTGATTATGCCCGTTATCTCGATGCGTCCTAACCGGCTGGCCACGCTGGCGCTGTCCGGGGCGGCGCTGATCCTGCTGTGTTTGTGGGCCTGGGGTGCGGGCTACCGTTGCAATCCCACGCCGTCCCTCCCGGTGGGCTTGTACCGGCTTGCGGCCGGCACTCCGAGCCTGTGGCGATCTGTCTGTCCGGGCCGTTTGCCGATCTGGCGGCGGAACGTGGCTACCTCAAACCTGGTTCCTGTCCTTCCGGGCTGCGGCCTTTGCTCAAACGCTTGGCCGGGCTGCCCGGTGATCTGATCCAGGTGGACCGGGACGGAATCCGCGTTACGCCTGCCGGTTCTCCCGTGGCCTGCCTGTGGCTGGAAAGCCGGATCAAGACTGTGGACCGGCACGGGCGGCCGGTGGTTTCCGCGCTGACCTCCGGCGTCATTCCGGCGGGGTCTGCCCTGGTCCTGGGCGAACATCCCGGCAGTTTCGATAGCCGTTATTTCGGCCTTGTGCCGCTGGACTCGCTCCGGCGCACGGTGCCGGTTTTTGTCTGGACTCCAAAGGAGAAGAATCATGACTGACAAGGAAAAAGACTACTTGAAAGCCGCCGTCAATGTGGTGGCGCAACAGGTGACGGACAATCCGCTTTGGGGTGGCGTGGCCGTCGATCCTGACGTGGCCGACTGGATGGGCGCGTTCACGGAATCCGCCGTGACGCTGGCCGATCTTGCGGACGATGTTCTTTTGAGCGTCAACGCTCAGGGGGATGTAGTCTATGAAGGATGACAAGCCCAAACGTCCCCCGTTCCATGTAGAGTTTGCGGAAAAAATCATAGAACGCCTGAAAGAAGGGACCGCGCCTTGGCAAAAACCTTGGGAAGACGGCGGGCAAATCGTTGCGCCGCATAATCCCGTTTCCGGCACGGTTTACAGGGGGGTGAACCGGGTTGGGTTGGCTTTGTCCGGCTATGACGATCCCCGGTGGATGACATATAAACAGGCACAAGAGGCGGGGTATCAGGTCCAGGCCGGGAGTAAATCCACGCCCGTGGTGTTTTATCAGTGGACGCGGGAAAAAGATAAAATGGATGAGAACGGCAATCCGGTCCTGGGGGAAGACGGCAAGCCGGAAAAGGTCCATGTCTATCTGGATCGGCCTATTGTGCGTTTCGCCCATGTTTTCAATGCGGAACAGATAGACGGGGACTTGCCGCCGCTCTCGTTGACGAAAAATCCCCATAAATGGGAACCGCTGGAAAAGGCGGAAAGCATCCTGGCTGCCTCCGGCTCGACCATCAAACACGATCAAAGCAATCGTGCCTTTTACCGGCCTTTGATGGATGAAATCCACCTCCCGCCCAAAGTGAATTTTGACGAACCGGGCAAGTATTACGCCACAGCGCTACATGAGCTTGGTCACTGGACAGGCCATGAATCCCGCCTGAATCGGGAAGGTGGACCGTTCGGCTCAGAACCTTACGCCAAGGAAGAGTTGCGGGCGGAAATCGCTTCATGGATGCTCGGACAAGACATAGGCGTCCGCCACGATCCTGATCAGCATGTGGCCTATGTCGCCTCCTGGATCAAAGCCCTTGAGGAAGACCCTTCTGAAATCATGCGGGCTTGCCGGGATGCCGAACAAATCAAGGAATACGTCCTGGGACTGGAACGGGACAAGGAACTTGGAGACGAGCGCGTCAAAACGCCGGAAGTCGAGCGGCCCGATACGCCGGAACCCATAGCGGCTATGGGAACGCCGGATGGGGCGCAGGAACAATCCGCGCCGTCACGTCCAGCCCCGGAAAAAACTTGGTTGTCTGTGCCATACCGCGAAAAGGAACAGGCCAAAAGCCTGGGCGCGAAATGGGATACCACGGAAAAAAGTTGGTATGCGCCAAAAGGGGCGGATTTAGCCAAACTGGCCGCATGGCTGCCGGAACATGCGCGGGGTAAAGCGCCGGAACCTGCTTCCCCGGAACCCGTGGCGGCAATGGGCGTACCGGAACCGGCGCGGAAAACGGCTGCGGAAAAAGTTTGGTTGGTTGTGCCGTTTCGGGAAAAGGAACAGGCCAAACGTCTGGGCGCAAAGTGGGACCGGTCGGAAAAATGTTGGTTCGCCCCGGAAGGCGCGGACCAGGGGGCGCTTTCTCGTTGGCTGCCGGAACCGGGTAAGAGTCCCGTGCGTGTGCCGGGGTTGTCGCCAGAAGCCGAATTTGCCCGGATGCTGGACGAGGCGGGCTTTGATATGCAGGGACGGGAACCCGTCATGGATGGAAAAATTCACCGCGTCCCGCTGCTCGGCAAACTGGCCAACCCCGGACGGGCTGACGGTGCCTATTGCGGCTATCTGGATCATCTCCCGGCCGGATGGGCACAAAACCATATTACCGGGGAAGTGTTGCACTGGTCAGCAACAGGCCATGTCATGACGCCGGAAGAATCGGCGGAACGGCGGGCGGCAATGGAGCAGCAGCGGGAAGAGCGGGAACAGAGTATGCGGGAGTCTCGAAACGCGGTAGCGAAAGAATGCCGGGACTTGTGGGACAAACTGGAATCGGCTTCGCCGGATGCTCACTATCTCAAGGAAAAGGGAGTGCCGTCCTTTGGCCTGCGACAAGATCAAAATGGTTTTCTGGCGGTCCCTCTGCGGAATACTGCGGATGAGCTGCGCGGCTTTCAATCTATTTCGCCGGAAGGGGAAAAGCGTTTCAAAGTCGGCATGGAAAAAAAGGGAAATTTTCATACCATAGCGGCGGAAGGCAAAGACTTCTCGCAAGGGGAAATCCTGATCTGCGAAGGCTACGCCACGGGTGCAAGTTTGCACATGGCCACGGAAAAACCGGTGGCCGTGGCGTTGGATTCCGGCAACCTGGAACCCGTGGCCAAAGCCCTGCGGGAAAAATTCCCGCAAGCGCAAATCACCATTTGCGCGGATAACGATCACGCGCTCAAACGGAACGGCAAACCTTACAACGTGGGTATGGAAAAAGCCAAAGCCGCCGCCCTAGCCGTGGGCGGCAAAGTGGCGGCTCCGGTGTTCAATGAGGAGGAAAAGGCAAAAGGCTTGACGGATTTCAACGATCTGCACAAGTCGCGGGGGATTAAGGAAGTACAAAAACAAGTCGGCCTATCCCTTCTCCATGATCAGGGAAAGACACGGGAACTGTCTTTATGAACGTGCATTTTTCCAGCCGTAAAACCGATTGGGCAACACCTTGGACGCTTTTCCGGCAATGGGACACACTGCAAGGCCCATTCACGCTGGACGTGTGTGCCACAGCCGAAAATGCCAAATGTGGGCATTTCTTTTCCCCGAAAGACGACGGACTCTCTCAAAATTGGAGCGGTGTTTGCTGGATGAACCCGCCATATGGACGTGCTATTTCGCACTGGATCGCCAAAGCGGTTGTGGAGGTGAACACAGCCGGGGTCAGGCGTGTTGTTTGTCTTCTCCCCGCGCGGACAGATACCGCATGGTGGCATACCTTTGTTATTCCGCATGGCGCTGTGCGGTTTCTGCGGGGACGGATACGCTTCGAGGGCGCGGCACATCCCGCACCGTTTCCCAGTGCTATTGTCGTCTTTAATAACCCAAGCCTACAATTTCTGCGGGACACGCGCCCCAACCTCGCGCCGCCTGACGGCCTTTTAAGGAAAAGTCATGTGCGCGAAATTGTTGATTCTTGAGTCTCCCGGCAAGGTGAAAAAAGTACAGTCGTTCCTTGGCCCGGATTGGAAAGTGGTTGCTTCTGTCGGGCATGTCCGCGATCTGCCGGTCAAGGAAATGGGCGTGGCCGCACCGGATTTCAAGCCGCACTATCAGCCCACGGAGCGCGGGGCGGATGTGTTGAAACGGCTAGGGGCGCTGGCAAAACAGGCCGATGTTGTTTATCTGGCCACGGACCCGGATAGAGAAGGGGAAGCTATCGCGTGGCATGTGGCCGATGCCCTGAAACTGAAGGACGCAAAGCGCGTCACCTATGGAGAAATCACGGAAAGCGCGGTCAAGGCCGCTGTCCAGAGTCCCCGCGCCATTGATATGGCTTTGGTGGCCGCGCAAGAGGGGCGGCGCGTTCTGGATCGCTTTTGCGGGTATCTGGTGTCCGGCCCGCTCTCCCGCGCCGTGGGTACGCGCCTTTCTGCCGGGCGCGTCCAGAGTCCGGCCTTACGGTTGGTGGTCGAACGGGAACGGGCAATCACTTCCTTTGTGAGTGTCACGCATTACGGGGCGGAACTGAGCTTTGAGGGCTGGAAAGCGGCCTGGGTGGTCAAGTCGTGGATTGAGCCGGGACAAGAATATTTTCAGGATCAAGCCCTGGCAGAAAAAATGGCGGGCCTGCGCTCCTTGGAAATCCTGGACTGTGAAGAATCGGAAGCCCGCGTCGCGCCTCCGACTCCGTTCACAACGTCCAGCCTGCAACAGGCCGCCAGCAATGCCCTAAAATTCAAACCGAAACAAACTATGTCTCTGGCGCAAGCCCTCTATGAGCAAGGCCACATTACCTATATGCGGACGGATTCTCCTAATCTCTCGCAAGAGGCCGTAGCGGTGATCCGCGCCTATGCCGATGGGCAAGGCTGGCCGCTGCCGGACAAGCCGCGTACCTGGAAGGCCAAAGACGGGGCACAAGAGGCGCATGAGGCGATCCGGCCTACTCATATAGAAGAGGAAGACGCCGGGGAAACGGCCGATGAAAAAGCCCTATACCGGCTGATCCGCGTTCGCGCCCTGGCATCACAGTTGGCGGATTCCGTCTACGCCGTGCGCCTGCTCCGGCTATCTGCGGATGTGGACGGCAAACAAGCCACGTTTGAGGCCAAAGGCCGGACCCTACAGGAACAAGGGTGGAAAGTGCTTCTGGCTGCGGATGAGGCCACCAAAGACGACGCGGAAGACGAGCCGGACAATCCCGTCCCGGCGCTGCAATCCGGCGCACAGGTCACGGCGCTTTCCGGCCGTGTCCTGACGAAAAAGACAAAGCCGCCCACGCGCTACACGCTGGCGAGTCTGGTGCGGGAATTGGAAAATAGAGGAATAGGCCGTCCGTCTACGTTCGCGGCCATTTTGGACACTATCCAAACCCGTGAATACATCAAAGAAGAAAAACGCTATCTGGTGCCTACTCCCTTGGGGGTACAGGTGGTGGATGCCCTGGTGAATGCGTTTTCCTTCGTTGATTATGCGTTCACCAAAGAAATGGAACAGGCGCTTGATGATATTGCCAGCGGCAAGACGAAATATCAGCAAGTTGTCGCTACGGCTTTCAATCGGCTGATGGATGAGGTGACGCGCTTTGACTCAGCACATGCCGTGCTCTGCCCAGAGTGCCAAAGCCCCAAACTGCGGCATATAGTCAAAGAGGACACAAAAAATGTGCGCGGCTATGACTTCTTCGCCTGTCCCGACTGTGAAGCCACGTTTCCGAATGTGGACGGCAAGCCTGGCCCGAAACAGGATCGGAAAAAGCCGGAACTGTCGGAATACAAATGCGGGGAATGCGGCAAGCCTCTGATCCGTCGCATGGGGACGACCCAAAATGGCAAGCCGTATGATTTCTTCGGCTGCTCCGGCTTCCCGAAATGTAAAGCCAAGTATGAGGTGAAAGACAGCAAACCTGTATAATACCTAATTGTGGTTCCAGAATTTTTTTGGGGAATATCACCAAAAATTGATTTCCTATTCTTGACCTCCAATCTTTAGAAATTATTCTATAAAAATATCTATATTTGGAGGTATCTATGAACAAGAAAGTCTCTAGTGAAGAAATGGCCAGTTTAGCATCGGAAGTTTTGCGAGACAAAGGAGCGTCCAAAGTTCAGAAAACTCTCGCCGGTTCTGTTCTGTCACAAGCTGCAAGTGGAAAAGAAACAGGCGCAGATATGGAAGCATTGGCCTCTAGGGTGCTTCAAAGTGACAAGTATGCCGACACCACGCAATCCTTAGCAGGGTCAGTCCTTTCTCAATCGAATAAAAATCGCTGACCGTCAGAAAGGCCCGCGCTCCCTAACGGAACGCGGGCCTTTCCGTCAATCAATGGCGGCGTAAATCTTCCCGGCTTCGGGGTGGCAATCAATATACTCCATCAAATCATAATACCGATCCGCCAGACTCGGCACACGTTCCGCCATATGGGACAAAGTGAACAGCGTCACGACGATTCCCGCCGCGTCGGCGGACATTTCCTCATTAAAATAGTTGCCCTCGCAGACTATGCGAACCGGCGTAGCCGTTTCCGGGGCCATATAAAAACCGCCGTTGCTGAGTTCGTAAAACTGCCAGAATACGCCGTCATAATTCGGGCAAAGCCGCCGCATCCAGTTATACACATGAGATTCAAACATCAGAAACGCTCGGGCGCAATGCTTGGGGAAAAAATCTACGCGGTCTTCTTCGGTTACCATATTCGCGGTGATGATGTTCTGAGTTTCCTTTGCGCCACTCCTGGGAGTTTTTCCCTTTGGAGTTGACCACCTTTATGGCGGTGCTCCGTAGGGCTTTCACAAGCAAGTGAAGCTCCCACGGGTAACCGCTCCAAAACACGGCAACGCGAAAACAAGAAAGCACAGGGGAAAGGCCCGTGCCAGAATGAGCGGGAATGACCGTCCGGCGCGGAAGCGAGTACGGGCGGAACGCCCGGCGAAGCTGCACAAGACGGAAGGGAAAGAAAGCTAACGATGGCGCAGGCCTTGCGCGTTCACGCGCACCCCTGTCGGTAAAAGTGGCCCGCTTTCCGACAGGGAATGCGGGCCACTTTCATAAGCTACAGTTCAAAGGTGGCGATGAATGCCATAATGGCCTTGTCCACCGTAAGTGCGGCCACAATAAGCGCCTTATGCTTCCGCGTTGACGGATTCGACAGGTCGGGGACGCGGACTTTTTCAAGCTCCGCCTCTGTCATAGCATACATCAAGCTGACAAGTTCTTTGGCTTTTTCTTCAAATTCCCGGATCGACCGCTGTTCGGCAGAGTTCATAATTTCTCTCCCATGAGTTTCGGCAGTCCGCTGGCTTACCCTCGATCCGGCCGGTAGGCATACTCCGGGTTGACTGTCAGATTGCAGCCGTCGCTGAAAGCGCTGTAAATCTTCCGAACATCAACCAGGGTTGTGCGTCGAAGATGTACGTCCTCAGTTTGCCATTGTTCCGTGGTTCGCGGGCAACAGCCCGGCCCGGCCGGGAAAGAGTCCCCGCGCTCTTCACAAACGAGCGCCCGATTTATGAAGAAATTCCTCTTAATTTATTGGCTATTTGGCATTTTTACCAAATATACTTTCTAAAAAAAGTGAAACAGAGAACTATTCCACTGTCTTCTTGTCCTGAATTATGCAACATAAGTCAAGCCGGGTAAGACAGCTTTTGCCATATATACGATATAGCATATCTAGGGTCAGGACTCATTATTCCCAATG
>ERZ791914.2312-NODE-2312-length-10111-cov-5.251889_pt1 | contig 10111 bp, 5 predicted proteins | sample MGYA00510140_ERZ791914 | MGnify/ENA primary metagenome ERZ791914 (study PRJEB30046, sample SAMN00792079) | human gut metagenome | study: EMG produced TPA metagenomics assembly of the A metagenome-wide association study of gut microbiota in type 2... | reverse complement strand
TCTATAAATATATCAATGAAACAGTATCTCGTGTACCTATCAGTGACTGGCACCATACAGACAGCGGTAAATGGGTAGGATTCAGAGCACGTTCAGTAATCGGAGGATACTGGATGAAGGTATTAATGGATAAAGTTCAGAATAATCAATAATTTAAATCTAGTGTATTATGAAATGTAAAACTATGAGACATGAGATCATTGAATTTCAATGGATGACTCTATTATTACTCTTTACGATTTGCTTCAGTAGCTGTAAAGATGATAAAGATGCGTCTGCGGAACCTTATGATCCCAGCCAACCGGTGACTGTGACGGATTTTGCTCCCAAAGCAGGAGGAGCAAACACTCGAATGATTATTTACGGTAGTAATTTCGGCACTGATTCCTCTATTGTCTTTGTGAAAATAGGCGGGAAAGAAGCAAAAGTAATTAATGCGAAAGGTAATAGTTTGTACTGTATTACCCCGCAGCAATGTTATGAAGGAACTATTGAAGTAAAAGTCGGTGAACAGGATGTTATAGTATCATCAAAATATAAATATGTTCCACAAAAGGTCGTATCAACTTTATGTGGATATGTAGATGAGAAGGGTAATGGAGAAATTATAAAGGAAGGTCCTTTTAGCGACTGTGGTAAAATAGATTTTCCTGCATGGTTCGAGTTTGACCCGAAAAATCACGATATCCTGTATTTAACTCAGGATGCAGAAAATAATGGTAATGGTAAGCCGATGCGTATATTGGATTTGAAAAATGAAAGAATATACACTGGAATAACCGGTAGTTCGGAAGGAGCCGACCGCTTGCGTAGCATGTCATGGACTTTAAGTAAAGATACTATGATTATAGCATGCTCAAAAGGAGCTGATAATGCCGCAAGTAATATAATGTTAATCCGTAACCAAGATAATGATATGGTTGATGTTACAGATTTCCAGAATCCTGTAGTAAAACGTCTGACCACAAGTAGAGGGTGTCAGAACTCAATGATACACCCGGAAAATGGTGAATTATATTATAATTTCTTTGGTTCAGGGGCTGTGCTCAGATATGATTTTTACCAATGGGGAGCAAACGATAATAAAGCTCATGCAGAAGAACTGTTTACGATTCAGGATGCCAACTGGGAATTTAACTTTATCGTTCATCCATCTGGTGATTATGTTTATATGATGGTACAGAATCAGCATTATATTCTCCGTTCAAATTATGACAGAGTTAACAAACGACTTACGACCCCATATATTGTTTGTGGACAGCCCGGACAAGCAGATTATAAAGACTTGGCAGGAACAAAAGCACGCTTGAATAAACCCGGACAGGGAGTCTTCGTATTTAACAAAGAGTATGAGGATGCGAATAAAGAGGATTGTTATGACTTCTATTTTACGGATCGTAATAATCACTGTATACGTAAATTGACTCCGGATGGAGTAGTCTCTACTTTTGCCGGAAGAGGAAGCACAGGAATGAATGTACATGCTAATGGATATGTGGATGGCCATTTACGTGATGAAGCACGTTTTAATTATCCTTATGCTTTAGCTTATGATGAAGATACAGAAACTTTTTATGTGGGTGATGTGAACAATCATCGTATCCGGAAGATAGCATTAGAAAAGATTCCTGAAGCGACAGAAGAACATCCGGAAGAGAGTCAACCGGAAGAGGGAGAACAATAACCGAATAAAAGAAAAAACACATGAAAATAAAGAATTTTATCACCATTTGTTTGTTACTGGTTTCTGTTGCCACTTTTGCGCAGAAAAAAATTGAAGTAACGGGAGTAGTGACGGATACGAATAAAGAGCCACTGGTCGGTGTCAATGTAACAGTAAAAGATCAGGCTGGCTTAGGAGCAATTACGGATATTAACGGACGTTATAAAATTAGTATTGAAGAGTTTTCAAGACTAGTATTCTCGTACATAGGTTTTGATAAACAGGAAGTATTAGTGAAAAGGCAGCAAGTAGTCAATGTAATTATGAAGGAATCTGAAGCAAGTGAGCTTGATGAAGTCGTTATTACAGGAACCGGTGCACAAAAGAAGTTAACTGTGACTGGAGCGGTGACTACCGTTAATGTAAATGATCTGAAAGCAAATCCGACAGCAAATCTTTCAAATGCTTTGGCTGGTAATGTGGCAGGTGTTTTAGCTATGCAGACATCCGGTCAGCCTGGAAAAAATACTTCGGAATTCTGGATTCGTGGTATTTCTACTTTCGGAGCTGATAACTCGGCTTTAGTGTTAGTAGATGGATTTGAGCGTAGTCTCGATGAAATTAATATTGAGGATGTTGAATCGTTTACTGTTTTAAAGGATGCTTCTACTACAGCAATTTACGGTCCTCGTGGTGCTAATGGTGTAGTATTGATTACAACAAAACATGGTAAAGCTGGTAAAATCAATATCAGTGCTAAAGTGGAAACATCTTATAACACACGGACTATCACACCGGAATTTGTAGATGGGTACACTCATGCTAGAATGATGAATGAAGCACGTATTACTCGTAATCAAGAACCGATCTATCAGAATGACGAATTGGAAATTCTACGTTTAGGACTTGATCCTGATCTTTATCCAAATGTAGATTGGAAAGATGTATTATTGAAAGATGGAGCAATGACTTATCGTGCTAATGTGAATATGAACGGCGGTGGTAATACAGCACGTTATTTTGTTTCGCTTAGCTATATTAGTGAAGAAGGTATGTATAAGACAGATGAAGCAGTTCGTAAAGATTATAATACCAATCCCGGTAGTCAACGATGGAATTATCGTTTGAATACCGATATTGACATCACAAAAACAACTCTTGTGAAAGTCGGTGTTTCCGGTTCTTTAAAGAAACGTAATGCTCCTGGACAAGGTGGAAATGTATGGGCATCGTTAATAAATCAAAGTCCGATTAGTATTCCAGTAATGTATTCCAATGGTTATGTACCAGCATTCGGAAAAGAAGATGATCGTTCCAATCCATGGGTATTGGCAACACAAACTGGATATTTTGAAATCTGGGAAAATAAGGTTCAGACTAATATTTCTTTAGAACAGAAGCTGGATTTTATTACTAAAGGATTGCGTTTTGAAGGTCGTTTTGGTTTCGACACTAACAACACAAACGAAATTAGCCGTAAAAAAATGCCTCAAACATGGCGCGCAGAACGTTTTCGAAATACTGATGGGGAAATTACTTTTAAAGAACAGCGAACCGAAGAAAAAATGACTCAAAGCTCTATTTCAACAGGTAACCGGACTGAATTTTTAGAAGCAATTTTACACTACAATCGTGCATTCAAAGCGCATCACGTAGGTGGTACTTTAAAATATAGCCAAGATGCTTATCGGACTACAGTAGATATTGGTACAGATACAAAGAATGGCATTGCCAAACGTCATATGGGCTTGGCAGGACGTGCTAGTTATAACTGGAATTATCGTTACTTCATAGATTTTAACTTCGGTTATAACGGATCAGAAAACTTTGCCGATGGACATCGATTCGGATTCTTCCCCGCTTTTTCTCTGGCTTGGAACATTGCAGAAGAGAAATTCATTAAGAAACATCTGGAATGGATGAATATGTTCAAGCTGCGTTACTCTTATGGTAAAGTAGGTAATGATAAATTGGGTGAACGTTTTCCTTATCTATATACAATTGCTAAGTCATATAAAGAAAATGATAAGGACGTAACCTTTCCTGGTTGGAATTGGGGTGATTATGGTTATGGCAATTCTTATGATGGTATGGCATATACTCAATTAGCTTCTGAAAACGTTACTTGGGAAATTGCAACAAAGCACGATATAGGTGTAGACCTTTCTTTGTTTAATGATAAGTTTACAGCCACTGTAGACTATTTCCATGAACAACGCGATGGTATTTATATGGAACGTAAATATCTACCTGGCATAGTAGGAATTGTGAGAAGTAATCCTAAAGCAAATGTGGGTAGTGTACGTTCGCAAGGTTTTGATGGCCATTTTGCCTATAAACAGAAAATAAACAGAGTGAACCTCACGGTTCGTGGAAATTTTACTTATAGTAAAAATGAGATATTGGAGAAGGATGAAGAAAATACTGTTTATCCTTACCAGACAGAAGCAGGTTACCGTGTAAACCAAGCTAAAGGTTTGATTGCATTAGGTCTATTTAAAGATTATGATGATATTCGTAACAGTCCTCAACAGACAGCATGGGGAAAAGTACAACCGGGTGATATTAAATATAAAGATGTTAATGGAGATGGTGTAATCAATGATGGTGACAAAGTAGCTATCGGTGCGACTACCAAACCGAATCTGATTTACGGATTTGGTATCTCTGCACAATGGAAAGGATTTGATTTCAATGTCCATTTTCAAGGAGCAGGAAAGTCTTCATTCTTCATTAATGGATCTACAGTATTTGCCTTCAAGGATAGTCAGTGGGGAAATGTTTTGGGAAATTTAGTAGCTAATCGTTGGGTTGATGCAGACACTGCAGCTAAACTTGGAATTCCTGCTAATGAAGATCCGAATGCTTCTTATCCACGCCTTAGCTATGGTGGAAATGATAATAATCAACAAAAGTCCACTTTCTGGCTAAAAAATGGTTCATATTTACGTTTGAAGACTTTAGAAGTAGGGTATACATTGCCTAAATCAATTGTAAATAAGATTAAGTTCAATAATATACGTGTATTCTTTATTGGTACCAATTTATTGACATTCGCTAAATTTAAAGAATGGGATCCGGAATTAGGAAGTTCCACAGGGGCGGAATACCCACTGTCTAGGGTAATGACTTTAGGATTGACTGTTAATATCTAATCAATACGTGTGAAATGAAAAAGATATATAAGTTTTGTATAGGTGCCCTGTTAGGGACAATCACCGTTTCGTGTGTAGACCAGCTGGATTCGGATAAAAATTTTAAAGACCGTATGACGCTGGAAGATGTATTTACTAATGAAAAATACTCGGAAGAATGGTTAGCTCATGCTTATTCCTATCTTAAAGGAGAGAATATGGATGTTGGAACCAAAGATAATATACTGTGGTGTTTTGCCGATGATATTTATTTTGGTGACCGTGATATTTATAACACCTTTAAAACAGGGACTTATAGTGAAGGAGACCGACAATCATGGGGAGCCAGTTATAAAGGCATTCGTCAGGCATCCATTTTCATTCAAAATATCGACATGAATATGGAGTTTACAGAAGCTGAAAGAGCTGACCTGAAAGCACAAGCCCGTTTTGTACGCGCTTACTATTATTGGTTATTACTCCGTAAATATGGCCCTGTTCCTTTATTGCCGGAGGAAGGACTCGATTATACAGCCAGCTATGATGATTTGGCTTGTCAACGTAATTCCTATGATGAATGCGTAGAATATATCGAATCAGAAATGCGCTTGGCGGCTAAGGACTTACCTTTGGACAGGGGAGCGAATCATACCTCTCGTCCTACTAGAGGGGCCGCATTAGCAGCACGCGCAAAAGTTCTATTATACGCGGCAAGTCCTATTAATAACCCTCGTCCTGAAGATACCGAAAGATTTACAGATTTGGTAGATCATGACGGAAGATGTTTGTTAGCACAGGAATATAATGAATACAAATGGGCCAAAGCCGCTGCAGCAGCAAGAGACGTTATGGAACTCCCGGGAAGCAATTATGGACACCGTTATGTGTTACACACTGTGAAGAAAAGAGATGAAGCCGCTGCAGGTTATCCGAAGACACTTCCTCCTTATTCTGATAATGATTTTGAAAATGCTGATTGGCCAAATGGATATCGGGATATTGACCCCTTTGAATCCTATCGACAAGTTTTTAATGGAGCCCTGTCTATGTTTGATAATCCTGAACTTATTTTTAGTCGTGGACAAAATCAGGGTGACCGCAATCTTGCAGATATGGTATTACATCAATTGCCTACCAGTGCCAATGGCTGGAATACACATGGTATGACACAAAAGATGTGTGATGCTTACTATATGTATAATGGCTCTGAGTTTAACAGACAGACATTTTTGGACACTTGCCAAGTTGAGAACCGTTTTGTGTCTGAAAAGGAAGGGAAGGCAGGAACATATCCTTATTTAAAGAAAGGAGTATGGAAAGAGTATGCATGGCGTGAACCACGCTTCTATGCTTCAGTTGCTTTTAATGGTTGCGTATGGCCTCTATTGAATAATTCAACGCTTAAAGATCCTAAACCCGTAGAGCAACAGGTATTTTATTATCGTGGTAATGGTAATGGATATACTAACTCCAATTTTTGGCTTCGCACTGGTATTGGAATCATGAAATTTGTTCATCCGGACGATACCTCTGCGGCAAAAGGTAATAAGGACTATGTCAAACTAAAAACGGAACCTGCTATTCGTTTTGCTGAAATCTTATTGATTTACGCTGAAGCTTTGAATGAGTTGGAAGATGGATCTTCATACGACATTCCATCTTGGGATGGCTCTGCCAGTTATTCTGTCAAACGTGACATAAATGAAATGAAAAAAGGTATTCGTCCTGTTCGTTGCCGTGCAGGGGTTCCCGATTATACATTGCCAGAGTATCAAGACCGGAATGTATTCCGTAAGAAATTGAAGCATGAGCGACAGATAGAGCTCATGGGAGAAGGACATCGTTATTTTGATCTCCGCAGATGGAAAGACGCTCCGATTGAAGAGTCAATGGAAATATATGGTTGTGATGCTCTTATGACTGAAGAAAATAGAGCAGCGTTTCATTCACCAATTGTAGTCAATGAACTTCCAACTGCTTTTTCTCGCAAATTATATTTCTGGCCTATCAGTCATGAGGAGTTGAAACGCAATAAGCTGTTGACACAAAATCCGGGTTGGACATACAATGATTAATTTTAAAATGATATAAGTATGAAAATTATATATAATTGTTGGTTTGCATTATGTATGTTGCTCTTGATCACTTCTTGTAATGATGAGTGGAAAGATGAGCAGTATCGGCAATATATTTCTTTTAAAGCACCTATAAAAGATAAAGATAATGGGGTAACTCCAATATATGTGAGATACAACCCTGATGGAAAAGTACGCTATCAGTTACCGGTTATAGTTAGTGGGTCAACTACGAACGAACAAGATATAGATGTCCATGTAGCACTATATGAGGATACCTTGGAAATATTAAATAGAGAACGTTTCAGCGGGCGTACAGATTTATGGTATACGCTATTGGAGGAAGATAAATATGAATTCCCGGAAATAGTTCATATTCCTGCAGGAACATGTGTGGAACAACTAAATATTGATTTTGATTTGAGAGGAATCAATATGACAGATAAATGGGTGTTGCCTCTAACTATCGTTGATGATGCTTCTTATAATTATCAAGGTCATCCACGTAAAAACTATGCAAAAGCATTATTGCGTGTAATTCCTTTTAACGATTATTCCGGTTCATATAGTACAAGTACAATGGAAGTGTATATTCGAAATGCAAATGGAAGTACTGATAATAAACCGATGGTAACCAATAATCGTACAGCATATGTGGTAGATAATAATACTATTTTCTTTTATGCCGGTTTAATGAGCGAAGATTTATCAAGAGATGAACGGGAACTTTATAAAATATATATACGCTTCAATGAAGACAAATCATTGAGTATGTGGGCAGATGACGAAGAAAAGATTGGATTTAAGCTATACGGTACTCCTGCTTACAGCGTAACGGAAACTATGGATGCTACACGACCTTATCTAAAACATCGCTATGTTTCATTTACTATTGAATATGATTTTAAAGATGTAACTTCTCGAAATCAAGAAGTTCTTTATAAAGTTAAAGGAACAATGCTACTGGAACGAAATCTCAATACTCAGATTCCAGACGAAGATCAGCAGATTGAATGGTAAATAATGAAAAATTAAGAACTAGTCTGATAATCTAATTATATTTTATGGATTAGCAGATAAATACCATAAAATAAGAGAATAAGTTAGGCGTGATTCAGTAAACGACTTACGTGATTGAACCACGACAATAATTTAATATTCAATATAAGATAAATAATTAAGTAGCCTGTCATTGTCTAAATCGAGTTCAATGACAGGCTGTTTAAATTGCTTACAGTATGCTGCGGATATGATAATAAAGAATTTGATATAAATAAAAGGCTTTAAGTTAAGAAGAATGAGTATCTCTTATTAATTCATTCTTTAAGATTAAATTTACAAATAACAAAAAAGTAGAAACAGTGACGATAGAACGAGTATTGGGATCCAAGCTAATTGAATTGCTGTAACTGGGGATTTCTAGGGATAATCGCGTCATCTTATTTACATAAAGTTACATGTCTTCTAATCCTAAGACTCGTGTTTCAATATCGTATTTTGCCATCTCTTTGTGCCTTAAATGTTCCACTTTTTCCATGAACGTTGAATGAACATAATTATTCTCTGGCATCCGTTTAACTTCTGCTATAAGGGCTTTTTTTCCACTTGATTTAAGAGCTACAATATCAATTTCATAAGAGTTTAATCGTTCTTTGTTTGTAGAACTTTTAGTTTCCCACCAGGAACCAATTTCTTTAAACCCACCTTCTTCTGCTAATTTCTGTTTAAAATAGTTTTCTAACACTTTGCCTGAATAAGTCTGATAATCAGCCTTTGCTAGTTGACGCAGGTCTTCAAAATTCTGTAGTTCAATATATGAACGATTCCGTTCGATGTATTTAAACCAGAAATTTAGAAAATTATCTCCAATAATATATCGTACATTTTTCTTAGTACCTGGTTTCGCAAAAATAGGCCGTTCGCGAGTTATCAAATTATACACATTTTCTAATTTACTTAAATGACCTCCGATAGATATCCCCCCTAGTACTGACTCTATTTCCCCTTGTGTATAATGCCCATTTGCTATTTCTAATAAGATGGAAAAGTAAATGCCATAATTTTTTCCAAATTCAGTAATCAACAAATTACGTCCTTCATCTATAAACAAGGAATTTTCTGAAAAAACGAAGTCATATATCCGGTCAACAGAAAGTGCTTGATTGTCACAGAATAACTCTACATATTTAGGGATTCCTCCAGTCAGTGTATACAAAGCTAATAGGTCATCATTACTATATCCGGGCGCAAAATCTTCCATAATTTGTTTTAGCACTTTTGTATTGAAGGACCGAAGACATAAAATATTGTCAGCACGTCCGAATAATGGTTCTCCATGATCCGTGAATATCTTTTGCATCAATGAATATACAGAGCCGCTAATTACAAGATTTATTTTAGTTTCTTGCCGATATTCATCCCAAAGATTTTGCATATCACTAAAAACATCGGGTCTGATATTATAAAACTCCTGAAATTCATCAATAACAATATTAAAAGAACGTGTTTTTCCTATTTCGAAAAGATATTGTATCAAAGTAGTAAAGTTGGATATGCCATCCGGAATAAAAATAGATAATGTCTCGCGTACTATTTTTATAAAATCTGCGACTAATATACTCTCTGCTTTTCTTCCAATGAAAAAATATACAGTAGGTGTTCCCTTCAGAGCTTGTTTTATAAGACTGGTTTTTCCAATACGCCTACGGCCTGTTACCACAATCATTCTGGAATTTTGACCAAATGCAAGCTCTTGTACACGCTTCAATTCTGCAATTTCTTTCTCTCTATTATAAAACTTCATAATCAATAAGTTTTTCTCAACGGCTGTTGAGTCAACCGTCGTTGCAAAAATATGAAATAAATTAAGAACAACCAATTTTGCAATACTTATTATTGATGTTTTCGCCATTTTTAGAGTTCATCCGAAAGAAAATAGAATAATAAAATAATGAAAATAAGTGACTTTATTGAGAGAAAAATCACTTTAATTTTACTTGAAAAAGATGTAAAGCACAACACAGTAACAATACGCTAATTTATAATATTCAGATTATCAAATAGATACAGTAATGTTTGTTAGTTTGGACAGGACCCGGAAAACCAACTTTGCACAGATGACTTCGCCGGACATTGGGCACACAATGCCAATCTTTCTGTAAAAGCGATCATGGGAGTGGCCGGATACAGCGAGATGGCTCGGATGCTCGGATTGAATGATGTAGCAGACAAATATGCGG
>ERZ791914.2310-NODE-2310-length-10116-cov-5.901401_pt1 | contig 10116 bp, 14 predicted proteins | sample MGYA00510140_ERZ791914 | MGnify/ENA primary metagenome ERZ791914 (study PRJEB30046, sample SAMN00792079) | human gut metagenome | study: EMG produced TPA metagenomics assembly of the A metagenome-wide association study of gut microbiota in type 2... | reverse complement strand
ATGTCTTATAAAACTCAACATGTGCTTATATAATTTTATAATTTATATTTAACTGCTTATAACCCAGCATCAGATTCATCGTATGCGGTGAATTTGCATTTCCGATCATTACACCAATCGTATACCTTTTCTCCATACGTATGCTCCCTTTCCACAAGTCTTTGTTTTCGTTTTATTTTACAATATTTTTTTGCCATCATTCAATATATTTTAGTTGTTTTTACCAAATTATTTAAATATCTGCAACCCCTTTCCCGTTTACAGGATTCTACGCCTCATGCGGAGCACTATATATCACAGGTACATTACGAAGTAATTTCCTGCGACATACAAAAATTACCGCCAGGTCTATTTCAATCCGCGGTAATTTTCATTTTCTGTTATTCAGATTTCATGATCAGTAGATTGTCACTGCCATAATTATATATACAAGAATAGATACCAGACAGTACATGGAGTTTGTTGTGGAAACATAAGCGCTTCCTTCTTCATCTTTCATAAAAGTCTGCATACTGAATGTGGCCGGTGCTGACATATAACTGATAATTGCAAGATTGACCAGCCGATCATCACCTACCAGATAATGTACCGCAACAAGAACTCCTGCGATCATCACTGCCTGAAGCAATACACGTAAGATGATCGTGGCAATGCATGGCTTTAATAATTTCGCATTCAGTTCCATGCTGTATCCCACTACCAGTAAAATAATGGCAGTCACAGATGTGGTGAGAATATTTTCCACACTCTGGTACACGCCTCCGAAAGGACTGTCTAAAACTGCAAGGATCACCTTCGATAATCCTGCAATAATTCCCAGGATACTTGCAATAAATGCCGGAGTCTTTAATGCACTGAAAAACAGTTTTTTCACATCAATCTTCTCACCGTTTTCCACCTGTCCCAGCATTCCCATATATACACTGAATCCAAACAACAGTCCGGCAATATCCAGAACTGCAATACGTGAAAGATTTTCACTGCCACAGAGGCTTGTATATAACGGATAGGCCATAAGTCCCCCTTCATATACGCTTACCATAAACGGTAGATATTTCTGATAGGTTCCTTTCAGAAATGGCTTCAGCAAAAAGCCCAGACCAAAGGATACTACCAGCATTACAAACATGATCAAAATCAGGATTCCGGTTTCTTTATTATATTCCGCTGTTGCCAGAGCATGAAAAATAGCAACCGGAAGCATAACATTCGTTACAAGCACCTTCATGTTATTGATTCCGTCTCTGGTCAGAATCTTCCATTTTCTGCACAGCATACCGACCACGATCATAACCAGTACAGGCAGAACAATTTCTAATACATTCACTTTTTTACTCCTCCTAATATATAACTCAGCTTTGTTTATTGTAACTCAAAAAAACATTTTTCGCCACCTATACTTTCTGTTGTATTTTCACTTTTTTGCAGTTATAATTTTATGTGAATTTACGAAAAAAAAGGAGAACTCAAATGAATACTTTCAGCATTCTGACTGCTCAGATCGGAATGTTCGTGATCTACATGCTTGCAGGCGTGATTCTGATCCGCACACGGGTTATGAACAGAGAAAATCTTGAAGTCATTTCAAAATTTGTAATAAAACTGGCGCTTCCTGTAATGATTTTTATCAATACTGTAAACGGAGTGGAACGTAAAACTCTTTTTCATTCACTGAGCATTTTTCTGATTGCGGGAATTATGTATATATGTCTGTTTATACTCAGCTACATATCTGGTATTTTTTTTCATCTGCATGGTAACCACAGGCAGCTTTACAGTGCCATGAGCGTATTCGGAAATGTGGGATTTATGGGTATTCCCATAGTAACCAGTATTTATCCGGAAAACGGTATGCTCTACATCTGTGTATTTACCATTATTGATCAGCTCATGCTGTGGACAGCAGGTGTACGCCTTACTTCAGGTACAGACAGTCAAAAAAACCGTTTTGATTTCCGGAAGCTGATCAATCCTGTTACTGTTTCCATCTTTCTTGCTGTGATCTGTGTGCTGACAGGAATCCGGCTTCCTGAAGTTCTGAACAATTCCCTTCAGAAAATCGGCCAGACCGCCACACCTCTCGCAATGATCTATCTTGGCGGTGTTTTCGCCTGTATCGATGTACTGAAAAATATCCGGAGACTGGATTATTATGGAATTGTCATCCTAAAAATGCTTTTGTTTCCGCTTTTCTTCTATGTATTACTTGGATATCTTCCGGTTTCTTCAGAAATCCGCACTACCATGGCTCTGACTTCTGCAATGCCAGTTATGTCCTCTGTGGTAATGATGGCAAATGCCTACGGATCAGATGGCGATTATGCAATGGGTGGAATTCTTGTTACAACTATCTGTTCTGTTTTTACACTTCCATTTATTTACTGGATTTTTCATTTTATCGGATGATTTAAATATAATACTTTTTTATAAATATTTATAAATTTCATTTATAAAAAAGTGTGGTATACCAACTCTACGACAGCGCTTTCCGCATTCTGGATATCCGCAACAATCTTCTGGAGAATTTCACCGGTTCCAGAAAGCAGATCATTGATCTGGCAGCCTCCACCATTCCTTCTTCTTATCTCCTTCCTGAACTTCTCGCAGGTTTTGGCAGAATGTATCCTGATGTATATTTCCATTCCTGGCAGACAGACAGTTCCGGCGCTATTAACCGTGTACTGGATGGGACCGTAGACCTGGCTTTGACAGGACAGAATACAGGAGACGACAGCTGTGTATTTATTCCCTTCTGTCAGGATAATATGGTGATTGCTACCCCTGTGAATGATCATTATTTAAACTTAAAACAAAAAGAACAACCTGTTGTTTTTCAGGACTTTATCAAGGATTCTGTTATCATCTATCATCAGGGAAAAAGGCTCCGGAACCAAAAAGGAAATGGATATTTTTCTGGAAAATGCCGGTATTGAACCTTCCAGTCTGAATGTAGTAGCCCGCATGAATGACCTGCAAAAAACAAAGCAGATTCTTCTGTTTCCATTAGAAGAATCTGCTCACAAACGCAGTTTTTATATTGTTTACAGTAAAAACAGAATTCTGAAATCCCATGTACGCCAGTTCATTCACTATGTAAAAGAATACTATCAGACAGTCTGATTAATATTCTGATATTTTTTTGGCATCCAATTTCCCTTCCATGCATAGATAAGCATGAGTACCATTCCTACAGCCCATGAAACAGGATACAGTACATATATAATATCAATGCTGGTGAAATGTGGAACCACAAACTGAATCCACAGAATACGGAACAGGCATAATGCAAGCAGCATCACTACCATGGGAGGTACCGTCTTTCCTGTTCCGCGAATGGTTCCTGCCAGGGAATGCATAATTCCCAGAAGGAAATAGAACGGGCAGAAATATTTCATTGCCTGTGCCCCATAATAGATTACTTCTTTATCACTGCTGAAAATCCCTATGATCGGTCTGGAAAAGGTCAGCAGGAGAATTCCTGTCACGATCGTATAAAGCACGCTCATTCCAAGAGTTACTCTCAATCCTTTCCTGATTCTGTCTGTTTTTCCCGCACCATAGTTCTGACCGGTAAAAGTCGTTGCTGCCATACTAAAACTCATTACCGGCAGAATGTTAAACCCATCTACTTTCAGGTATGCACCAAAACCCGCCATTGCACTGGCTCCGAATCCATTGACACCAGATTGTACCAGTACATTTGAAAAGGAGATTACCGTGTTTTGAATTGCAGTCGGCAGACCTACCTAGATAATCCGTCCTGCCATTGTTCTATCAATGGAAAGTTTCTTCGGATTTATGCGGTAAATATCCGGAACTCTCATCAAAAACCATAATGCAAAAATGCAGGAAAGTACCTGGCTGATATCTGTTGCAATTGCAGCACCCTTCGGCATTCCTATTATAAAATATTTTATATAAAAATCAAGCCGCCACTATTTATAGCATTGCATTTCCTGTCAGTTTACTGTACAATACTTTTATATTGTAAAGTACGAAACAGGAGGTAATTTATTATGGCTTTTGATATCACACCTTATGTAGATATGTCCCCAAAGAAAGTTCGTGAACTGATCCGCAAGGGAGTTATTGATTTCCCCACTGCAGGAATGTGCCGTGGCTATGCGCAGGCAAATCTGGTAATTCTGCCACCGGAATATGCTGCAGATTTTGAAGAATTTGCACACAAGAATCCATTTCCGTGTCCAATTCTCGAGATTATCAAAGGAACTCCTGAAACTCATGACATGGGTGAGGGCGGAAATATCTGCACGGATATCCCGAAATACCGGATTTATGAAAACGGTGTATTTACAAAAGAAATTACTGACGCTTCCGAGTATTGGAAAGAGGGATATGTTGGATTTCTTATCGGCTGTTCTTTCTCATTTGAAGAAGCACTGATTAGAGAAGGGATTGAAATCCGTCATATCGCCCAGGGACGAAATGTACCGATGTTCAAAACTAACATTCAGACAGTTCCTGTTGGTCCATTTTCCGGTCCTATGGTCTGCTCCATGCGCCCGATGACACCGGAAAACGCAAAAAAAGCTTATGACATTACTTTCAAAATGCCGAATGTTCATGGTGCCCCTGTACATATGGGAGATCCGAAAGAGGTCGGTGTTGATGACGTTATGAAACCTGATTACGGTGAAGCAGTGGATATTTACGAAGGGGAAATTCCTGTGTTCTGGCCATGCGGCGTAACTCCGCAGGCAGCAATTGAGAATGCCAAACCGCCAATCGTTATCACTCATGCTCCCGGACATATGTTCATTACAGATATTCCGAATGCAGAGTTAAACGACTATCTGGAAGCAAAAAAGAAATAATCAGAAAGCAGCAGAAACCATGGAATTTACATTTCCCAACTATTATAAAGAATTTTCTTGCATTGCCGGGTCCTGTCCGGATACCTGCTGTGCAGGATGGCAGATTGTTATTGACAATAAAACCCTGAAGAAATATCAGCATTTCAAAGGTCCTTTTCACAATCGACTGCACAACGATATCGACTGGAAGGAACATGTCTTCCGCCAGTACAACCGACGGTGTGCATTTCTGAACGAAGAAAATCTGTGTGATATTTACACAGAAGCAGGTCCGAAAATGCTTTGCGACACCTGCAGAAATTATCCACGACACATTGAAGAATTTGAGGGCCTGCGTGAGATTTCTTTGTCCCTTTCCTGCCCGGAAGCAGCAAGAATTCTGCTGTCTCAGAAAGAAAAAGTTCATTTTGTTACCATCGAAAAGGAAGCCGCTGAAGAAACCTATGATGATTTTGATTACTTTTTATTTACTGCACTGATGGATACCAGAGATCTTCTGATAAAAATCATCCAGAACAGAAATGTCCCCATACGGAAACGCCTGTGGAAAGTACTTGCCATCACACATGATTTTCAGCTGTGTTTAAATAAAAACGAACTTTTTAAATGGGAAGAGATTCGGAAACGTCATGAAGATTCCGGATTCGGAAAAACATTTTGTGATAAAGTTCATTTCAGAATGAATACTTCTGACACATCAAAGGATCTATTTAAAAACATGTGGAAAACTATTGTTCCGGAAATGGAAGTTCTTCGTCCCGGATGGAAAGAATTTCTGAAGGAACGTCTTGATTCCTTATATATTTCTTCAGGAGAAAACGATTATATATATCAGAAAAGCGAATTTGATTTCTACTGTCCGGACTGGCAGATTCAGGAAGAACAGCTTCTGGTTTACTGGATTTATACTTATTTCTGTGGTGCAGTCTATGACGATGAAATCTTTACCAAGGTTAAAATGGCTGTCGTCTGTACTTTGTTTATCCATGAGCTTGATGTCGGAACATATCTGAAAAACGAACATCATTTTAACCTGAATGATCAGATTCAGATCTGTTATCAGTTCTCCAGAGAGCTTGAGCATTCGGATCTTAATCTGAATAAATTTCAAGAACTGATGTCTGAAAATAATATTTTCTCCTTTGAAAATCTGTTAAAGATATGCTGAATGACAAAAAACTTGCTGCTCATTTCTTATTCTTTTTACAATTGCATTATTTGATATAAAAAACTTGTATTCTTTCGGATTTGGTAATCATCGCCTTCTATAAATTACATTCACCCCAAATTGCGTATATTCTCCTGCTCGATATCCCCGAACAAATTCTCTATCCATTTCCCATTTTGAGATTGCTAATTCGAATTTACTCTGATAATGTCGTTGACTAATAAAGAAATCCAAATAACTTATTATTTCACTTTTGGATAAGACCTTATTATCAATCATGACCGCAAGTATTTTCTGTCGTCTGGAAGCAGATAAACCTTCTTCTTGCGAAACAGTATAACCAAACTGCATGAGAATAGATTCCTGAGCTAATCTCATTCCGTTAATACATGAATTTTTTAGGTAGGATTTTTCGTCACAAATACGACATAAAACCACGCCCATATTTCTTAATCGTATATAGGTGCTTTCCAAAATAAACTCTGCATTGTTTGCATTTTCATGAATATAATCAATATCCTTCTGCTTAAGATGAAATCTGCTCCGAAATCTGGAGTTTTCAAGTCTCTCGAACAGTTGCTTGTACCATTCATCCTTTGTCATTAAAACTCACCACTTTCTATGAAAACAGACTCTGCTGTTCATATTCCGTCTGTCGATTAAGCTGAGTCGGTGTCTGGTACAGAAGTACAGGCATTTTGTTATTATCAAACCAGTCTGTGATTTGTTCCCTTTCCAAGATCAAAGGCATGCGATCATGGATTTTTTTCATGGAATTATTCGCTGTGGTAGTCAGGATCACAAATCTTCGTTCATTCTCAAACCAGTCACAGAATCCTGCCATATACAGCACAGAGGAATCCGGTCTGGCAAAGGAACTTTTTTCTTTCAGGGAATTCCATTCGTAGAACCCGCCTGCCGGAATCAACAGCCGGTGATATAAGATTCCGTTCTGAAAGGAAGGTTTATCCATGACGGTTTCCACCCTTGCATTGATGACCGGATTTTTGCCTTTTGACAGGGGATATCCCCCTCTGCACATACCCAGTTCCAGTCCATGTTCTGACTGTCCAATGACCGGTGCGACATCGGTCGGACGGATATCTCCTTGTGTCAGCCGGATCCTCCCATCTATGTTCTGTACCACTCTGGAAATCTCCTCCATCATATCGAGATCTATATAATATCTGCTGCACATATTCTCTCCTATTTTAGAATCTTTCTTATCTGCGTATCCGCGGCTTCTGGATAAAGCTGTTTCATAATATTCTTATGTTTAATCGGTGCTTTTTCATCCTCAAACAGAGCATCAAAATCATAGCCGTCCCTGCGGTAGTTGGCAAATACCGGCAGCCATTTTTTGGAAATAAACCCGGCTTTTTTGGCAAAGAATTGTCCGTAAAGAACATCATGTCTTTTGGCAATGGCAATCCTCCATCTCCACGGATCCCTCACCGGATCATCAGACCACCAATATTCTGCCACTGTCCGTTCCTCCAGAGAAAACCCCGGAATTTCGTTCTTAAAAAGAGGAAGAAAACCAACCCGGTTGATATATTCGACTGCTTCATCCACATCGTGGATGCATTTCGGATCATCCCATGTTACTCCATGAATGATCCATTCCCCTGCTTCGTTTCCCATGACTTTCTCCTTTCTGTATTTTGCTGTCTTAAATATACCACACATTGACAAGGCAAGACAAAGATATATATTTTTATCGAAAAAATTGATGACATTTTTGTTACTGTTCATACACAATGTCATTAACTTAAGCAATTTGCCAATACTGCATTGATGAAAATATCAGCAGAAGGATTTAATTATGATAAAAAAGGGAATATTGAGAGATTAAGATGCAATGTCTTGCTGAAATTCGGGTATAACAAAAAGACAAAATCAATATTTAATATTGAAATTTGTCTAAAGATGAAATATAGTAATATACCACCTTCTGCAATAACTGGTTTATCCACCATTTTTGTGTTAATATAAAAGTAATAAAATACATTTAAGGACAAGAAGGGTGTAAATATTATGGATATTTCAGATTTTGTTAAGAAAGCAAAAGAATATAATGTTCTTGGAATCAAAATTTCAAAAGATAATGAACTTGCAGCAGAGTGGTACAGCGAACCGGAATGCAGAAGGAATATTTATTCTGCAACAAAGAGTTTCACATCCTGTGCAGTTGGCTTTGCTGTTCAGGAAGGGCTGATCGATCTTAATGAAAAACTAACAGAAGCATTTTCAGGTGACTTGCCGGAGTGTATAGATGAGAACCTGAAAGAAGCAACTGTTCGTGATCTTCTTACCATGTGCCTTGGACAGGAGAAGGGCAGTCTGATGGGAGAACAACGACCTTTATATGAAGAAGATAACTGGGTAAAAATGTCTCTGGCTATTCCCTTTAAGTATAAGCCGGGTACGCATTTTGTGTATAATAACGTTGGTCCCTATCTGGCAGGCATTCTTGTACAGAGACGCTCCGGCTGCGATCTTGTTTCTTACCTTACACCCAGACTTTTTTCCAAACTTGGAATAAAACGTCCTACATGGGAGACTGATCCACTTGGAAACAGTTTTGGAGCCGGCGGATTATTTCTGACCCTTTCTGAACTTCATAAATTTGGACTGTTTTATCTTAACAAAGGCAAGTGGAATGGAAAACAGATACTGTCTGAGAAATGGATAGAAGAAAGTACAAAGGCAGCTGATGTTGGATACTATGGTTATCTTTTCTGGCGTGGTGAATATAATTCTTTCCGGGCGGACGGAAAATACTCCCAGATATCTATGATCCTTCCGAAAAAAAACGCAGTCGTTTCGTTTGTTTCAGAATGTCGCAGGGGAGACGAACTTCTGAAGACAGTTTATGAGCTTGTCTGCGCAAAATTATAATATCTTTTCTCCGCGGAAAAACAATCTTCTCTTTCTATAATGCTGAGTTAGTGGATATGGGAGTTTCCGCGGAGAGAATCCAATTTCCTGTTTTAAGGCAATCGCCGATTATTTGAGAAAATAATACTACAATCAGAACCCGATTCTGATTTGGCTGCTACCCTGCTTATGGTTTCCACGTAGCAGAAAAGCGACGGGTTTCCCCGCCGCAATATCTCTTATACTTGATCAACCACCATTGGTTCTGTCTCTCTGTAGAACCGCCGCTGCTCTACCCTGAAAAGCTGCTCCAGTCGTGCCGGGCTGTCCAGTCGCCCTTCGTACTCCTCTTTATTCTCCGCATGTATAATAAACGGAGCAATATCTGCCTGCAGGCATTGCACAAATGCAATGATGCGAGCTACCTTATAACATGAGAAAAGCATTAAACAAGGAGACTCATGCCAAAACTATGAATCTCCTTGTTTAATAAAGGTTCGAAGTATCCCTCCGGGTATATCTATATCTTATTTTTGATTAATCTCTGCGAATCCAGCAGCATCAATTTTTAATTCTATTTTTTCACCTTTTTTAAGTTCTTTCCATTGAGAAAAATCCATTTCATATCTTCCTGTTTCGGTCTTGCCCTTCTTTTTCTCATATGTAGCGGTCACAAAATAATGCTCTTCTTCTGCTCCTGTTCTCTGTCCGTCTTTAAGTTTCGGTTCCGGCCAGGAAGGGTTCTGATCATTGCCGGAACTTTTTGCAGTATCGACAACCGTCCATTTATCTATTTCATAGTAATATTTTGTAGCATACACAGGCTCCTTCCGTAGACTGGTTTTTCTACATCTTCGGTGCTAGGCATGACATCATGCCAAAAATGATTGCTACGAAGATTCCCAGAATGAGCAGCACCCGCCTCAGCAGTAGCTTTTTCTTTGGTGTATTTTGGGGGATATTTTTCTGGCAGGATTCTTTTTTCTCTTCTTTCTTTCGTTTCTTTTCCTCTTCCTGCTGCCTCATCTCGAAGTAGTTTCTCTCCGAATCTTCTTTTGTAGCACCACAGTTTTTGCAGACATTCAGATCGTCGCTGTTAAGACTGCCGCAAAAGCTGCACTGCCAGTCCGGATTACGGCTGATCTTTTCTGCTTCCTCCTCAGAAACATATTTAATTTTATCCGGCATATAGAATTTTGTATTTTCGTCCTGCGGATGCCCACAATCGGGACA
>ERZ791914.2309-NODE-2309-length-10119-cov-6.344396_pt1 | contig 10119 bp, 7 predicted proteins | sample MGYA00510140_ERZ791914 | MGnify/ENA primary metagenome ERZ791914 (study PRJEB30046, sample SAMN00792079) | human gut metagenome | study: EMG produced TPA metagenomics assembly of the A metagenome-wide association study of gut microbiota in type 2... | reverse complement strand
CGACCATTGATGATCCTGCGTCGTTGGATCAGATCCGCCAGGCGATGGAAGAGTAGGTTATTGTCGGATGCGTCGCGCGGTGCATCCGGCACTGTGTGCCGATGCCTGATGCGACGCTGACGCGTCTTATCATGCCTACGGACCTGAACCGTAGGTCGGATAAGGCGCTCGCGTCGCATCCGACACCATGCGCCGATGCCTGATGCGACGCTGACGCGTCTTATCATGCCTACAGGTCTGAACCGTAGGTCGGATAAGGCGCTCGCGCCGCATCCGACACCATGCTCAGATGCCTGATGCGACGCTGACGCGTCTTATCAGGCCTACCCACTGTTTTTACACCGATAATTTTTCCCCCACCTTTTTGCACTCATTCATATAAAAAATATATTTCCCCACGAAAACGATTGCTTTTTATCTTGAGATGAATAGAATGCGGCGGATTTTTTGGGTTTCAAACAGCAAAAAGGGGGAATTTCGTGTCGCAAGATAACAACTTTAGCCAGGGGCCAGTCCCGCAGTCGGCGCGGAAAGGGGTATTGGCATTGACGTTCGTCATGCTGGGATTAACCTTCTTTTCCGCCAGTATGTGGACCGGCGGCACTCTCGGAACCGGTCTTAGCTATCATGATTTCTTCCTCGCAGTTCTCATCGGTAATCTTCTCCTCGGTATTTACACTTCATTTCTCGGTTACATTGGCGCAAAAACCGGCCTGACCACTCATCTTCTTGCTCGCTTCTCTTTTGGTGTTAAAGGCTCATGGCTGCCTTCACTGCTGCTGGGCGGCACCCAGGTTGGCTGGTTTGGCGTCGGTGTGGCGATGTTTGCCATTCCGGTGGGCAAGGCAACCGGGCTGGATATTAATTTGCTGATTGCCGTTTCCGGTTTACTGATGACCGTCACCGTCTTCTTTGGCATTTCGGCGCTGACAGTTCTTTCGGTGATTGCGGTTCCGGCTATTGCCTGCCTTGGCGGTTATTCCGTGTGGCTGGCCGTTAACGGCATGGGCGGCCTGGACGCATTAAAAGCGGTCGTTCCCGCACAACCGTTAGATTTCAATGTCGCGCTGGCGCTGGTTGTGGGGTCATTTATCAGTGCGGGCACGCTCACCGCTGACTTTGTCCGGTTTGGTCGCAATGCCAAACTGGCGGTGCTGGTGGCGATGGTGGCCTTTTTCCTCGGCAACTCGTTGATGTTTATTTTCGGTGCAGCGGGCGCTGCGGCACTGGGGATGGCGGATATCTCTGATGTGATGATTGCTCAGGGACTGCTGCTGCCTGCGATTGTGGTGCTCGGGCTGAATATCTGGACCACCAACGATAACGCACTCTATGCGTCGGGTTTAGGTTTCGCCAACATTACCGGTATGTCGAGCAAAACGCTTTCGGTGATCAACGGTATTATCGGTACGGTCTGCGCATTATGGCTGTATAACAATTTTGTCGGCTGGTTGACCTTCCTTTCGGCAGCTATTCCTCCGGTGGGTGGCGTGATCATTGCCGACTATCTGATGAACCGTCGCCGCTATGAGCACTTTGCGACCACGCGTATGATGAGTGTCAATTGGGTGGCGATTCTGGCGGTCGCCTTGGGGATTGCCGCAGGCCACTGGTTACCGGGAATTGTTCCGGTCAACGCGGTATTAGGTGGCGCGCTGAGCTATCTGATCCTTAACCCGATTTTGAATCGTAAAACGACAGCAGCAATGACGCATGTGGAGGCTAACAGTGTCGAATAACGCTTTACAAACAATTATTAACGCCCGGTTACCAGGCAAAGAGGGGCTGTGGCAGATTCATCTGCTGGACGGAAAAATCAGCGCCATTGATGCGCAATCCGGCGTGATGCCCATAACTGAAAACAGCCTGGATGCCGAACAAGGTTTAGTTATACCGCCGTTTGTGGAGCCGCATATTCACCTGGACACCACGCAAACCGCCGGACAACCGAACTGGAATCAGTCCGGCACGCTGTTTGAAGGCATTGAACGCTGGGCCGAGCGCAAAGCGTTATTAACCCATGACGATGTGAAACAACGCGCCTGGCAAACGCTGAAATGGCAGATTGCCAACGGCATTCAGCATGTGCGTACCCATGTCGATGTTTCGGATGCAACGCTAACTGCGCTGAAAGCAATGCTGGAAGTGAAGCAGGAAGTCGCGCCGTGGATTGATCTGCAAATTGTCGCCTTCCCTCAGGAAGGGATTTTGTCGTATCCCAACGGTGAAGCGTTGCTGGAAGAGGCGTTACGCTTAGGGGCAGATGTAGTGGGGGCGATTCCGCATTTTGAATTTACCCGTGAATACGGCGTGGAGTCGCTGCATAAAACCTTCGCCCTGGCGCAAAAATACGACCGTCTCATCGACGTTCACTGTGATGAGATCGATGACGAGCAGTCGCGCTTTGTCGAAACCGTTGCTGCCCTGGCGCACCGTGAAGGCATGGGCGCGCGAGTCACCGCCAGCCACACCACGGCAATGCACTCCTATAACGGGGCGTATACCTCACGTCTGTTCCGCTTGCTGAAAATGTCCGGTATTAACTTTGTCGCCAACCCGCTGGTCAATATTCATCTGCAAGGACGATTCGATACGTATCCAAAACGTCGCGGCATCACGCGCGTTAAAGAGATGCTGGAGTCCGGCATTAACGTCTGCTTTGGTCACGATGATGTCTTCGATCCGTGGTATCCGCTGGGAACGGCGAATATGCTGCAAGTGCTGCATATGGGGCTGCATGTTTGCCAGTTGATGGGCTACGGGCAGATTAACGATGGCCTGAATTTAATCACCCACCACAGTGCCAGAACGTTGAATTTGCAGGATTACGGCATTGCCGCCGGAAACAGCGCAAACCTGATTATCCTGCCGGCTGAAAATGGGTTTGATGCGCTGCGCCGTCAGGTTCCGGTACGTTATTCGGTACGTGGCGGCAAGGTGATTGCCAGCACACAACCGGCACAAACCACCGTATATCTGGAGCAGCCAGAAGCCATCGATTACAAACGGTGATCGGCTGGGCTGTGTGTTGACAAAGCGAGCGTAGTTTATGCCGGATGCGGCGTGAACGCCTTATCCGGCCTACGTAGAGCACTGAACTCGTAGGCCTGATAAGCGTAGCGCATCAGGCAATTCCAGCCGCTGATCTGTGTCAGCGGCTACCGTGATTCATTCCCGCCAACAACCGCGCATTCCTCCAACGCCATGTGCAAAAATGCCTTCGCAGCGGCAGTCTGCCAGCTGTAGTTTATGCCGGATGCGGCGTGAACGCCTTATCCGGCCTACGTAGAGCACTGAACTCGTAGGCCTGATAAGCGTAGCGCATCAGGCAATTCCAGCCGCAGACCTGTGTCAGCGGCTACCGTGATTCATTTCCGCCAACAACCGCGCATTTATCCAACGCCATGTGCAAAAATGCCTTCGCGGCGGCTGTCTGCCAGCTATTTTTCCGCCGCAACAAAACCGCCGTTCTCTCCAGTAGTGGCGGGGCAAGAGAAATAGCTTTAAGCCCGTCATGTTGTGTGGCAATCGCTGCTGGTAACAATGTGGAAAGGGAAGTGCGGCGAATCAGCTCCAGAACCGCGCTAATTGAGTTCGCCTCAATGACCACCTGTGGATGTAGCCCCGCTTTCTCGCAGTAGTGGTCAATTTGCTCTCTGGTGGCAAATTCCGCGCTGAGCAGGACCAGTTTTTCATCATGCAAGCGACTCAACGCCACCTGTTCATGGACGGCCAGCGGATGATGTTGCGCCACGACTAACGCTAAACTTTCTGTCAGTAAAGGAATTGCCTCCAGCTCCGGCGAATGCACAAGCGCGAAGGCAATCCCAACGTCCAACTCGTCGCGGCAAAGCATATCCTCGATTTTCTCCTGCGACATTTCCTGTAGCTGGAGCGTGATGCTGGGATAGCGCGCATAGAAATCCGCCATTAAGGGGCCGATAAAGTAGCTCGTAAAGGTGGGGGTGACGGCGATACGCAGCGATCCTCGCGTCAGATCGGCAACATCATGAATCGCCCGTTTACCCGCCCCCAGTTCCTGTAACGCCCGGCTGGCGTACTGTCGCCAGACTTCTCCTGCATCAGTGAGACGAATCGTTCGCCCGCTACGGTCAAACAGCGGCACGCCTAAACTCTCCTCTAACTGGCGAATCTGCTGGGAAAGCGCAGGCTGGGAGACGTGCAACGCACTGGCGGCACGGGTGAAGCTGCCATGTTCAGCCACGGCAAGAAAATAATTGATATGTCGAGAGAGCATTCGCAACCTATAAGTAAATCCAATGGAACTCATCATAAATGAGACTTTTACCTTATGACAATCGGCGAGTAGTCTGCCTCTCATTCCAGAGACAGACAGAGGTTAACGGTGAAAGAGATTATTGATGGATTCCTTAAATTCCAGCGCGAGGCATTTCCGAAGCGGGAAGCCTTGTTTAAACAGCTGGCGACACAGCAAAGCCCGCGCACACTTTTTATCTCCTGCTCCGACAGCCGTCTGGTCCCTGAGCTGGTGACGCAACGTGAGCCTGGCGATCTGTTCGTTATTCGCAACGCGGGCAATATCGTCCCTTCCTACGGGCCGGAACCCGGTGGCGTTTCTGCTTCGGTGGAGTATGCCGTCGCTGCGCTTCGGGTATCTGACATTGTGATTTGTGGTCATTCCAACTGTGGCGCGATGACCGCCATTGCCAGCTGTCAGTGCATGGACCATATGCCTGCCGTCTCCCACTGGCTGCGTTATGCCGATTCAGCCCGCGTCGTTAATGAGGCGCGCCCGCATTCCGATTTACCGTCAAAAGCTGCGGCGATGGTACGTGAAAACGTCATTGCTCAGTTGGCTAATTTGCAAACTCATCCATCGGTGCGCCTGGCGCTCGAAGAGGGGCGGATCGCCCTGCACGGCTGGGTCTACGACATTGAAAGCGGCAGCATCGCAGCGTTTGACGGCGTAACCCGCCAGTTTGTGCCACTGGCCGCTAATCCTCGCGTTTGTGCCATACCGCTACGCCAACCGACCGCAGCGTAACCTTATTTTTAAACCATCAGGAGTTCCACCATGATTCAGTCACAAATTAACCGCAATATTCGTCTTGATCTTGCCGATGCCATTTTGCTCAGCAAAGCTAAAAAAGATCTCTCATTTGCCGAGATTGCCGACGGTACCGGTCTGGCAGAAGCCTTCGTAACCGCGGCTTTGCTGGGGCAGCAGGCGCTTCCTGCCGACGCCGCCCGCCTGGTAGGGGCGAAGCTGGATCTCGACGAAGACGCCATTCTACTGTTGCAGATGATTCCACTGCGTGGCTGCATTGATGACCGTATTCCAACCGACCCAACGATGTATCGTTTCTATGAAATGTTGCAGGTGTACGGCACAACCCTGAAAGCGTTGGTTCATGAGAAGTTTGGCGATGGCATTATCAGCGCGATTAACTTCAAACTCGACGTTAAGAAAGTGGCGGACCCGGAAGGTGGCGAACGTGCGGTCATCACCTTAGATGGTAAATATCTGCCGACCAAACCGTTCTGACAGCCATGCGTAACCATCAAAAGACGTTCACGATGCTGCTGGTTCTGGTGCTGATTGGTCTTAATATGCGACCACTGCTCACCTCCGTCGGGCCACTGCTACCGCAATTGCGCCAGGCAAGCGGAATGAGCTTTAGCGTGGCTGCCCTGTTGACCGCTCTGCCGGTGGTCACCATGGGCGGGCTGGCGCTGGTCGGAAGCTGGCTTCATCAGCATGTCAGCGAACGTCGCAGCGTCGCCATCAGTTTATTGCTGATTGCCGTCGGTGCATTGATGCGTGAGCTTTACCCCCAAAGTGCGCTGCTGCTTAGCAGCGCACTGCTCGGTGGGGTGGGGATCGGCATCATTCAGGCGGTGATGCCTTCGGTGATTAAACGGCGGTTTCAGCAACGCACGCCACTGGTGATGGGGCTGTGGTCCGCGGCTCTGATGGGCGGCGGTGGGCTTGGTGCCGCCCTGACACCCTGGTTAGTTCAACATAGCGAAACTTGGTATCAAACACTCGCCTGGTGGGCGCTGCCTGCCGTTGTTGCGCTCTTTGCCTGGTGGTGGCAAAGCACCCGCGAGGTCGCCTCTTCCCACAAGACAACAACCACTCCGGTTCGCGTGGTTTTCACTCCTCGCGCGTGGACGCTGGGTGTTTACTTCGGTCTGATTAACGGTGGTTACGCTAGCCTGATTGCCTGGTTACCCGCTTTCTATATTGAGATTGGTGCCAGCGCGCAGTACAGCGGTTCCTTGCTGGCATTGATGACGCTTGGGCAAGCCGCAGGAGCTTTGCTGATGCCTGCTATGGCTCGCCATCAGGATCGGCGCAAACTGTTAATGCTGGCGCTGGTGTTACAACTGGTGGGGTTCTGCGGCTTTATCTGGTTGCCGCTGCAATTGCCGGTCTTGTGGGCGATGGTGTGTGGGTTAGGTCTGGGCGGCGCGTTTCCGCTCTGTTTGCTGCTGGCGCTCGATCACTCTGCGCAACCGGCTATTGCTGGCAAGCTGGTGGCGTTTATGCAGGGGATCGGTTTTATCATCGCCGGGCTTGCCCCGTGGTTTTCTGGCGTGCTGCGTAGTATCAGCGGCAATTACCTGATGGACTGGGCATTTCATGCGTTGTGCGTCGTTGGGCTGATGATCATAACCCTGCGTTTTGCACCAGCACGTTTTCCGCAGCTGTGGGTCAAAGAGGCATGATGCGACGCTTGTTCCTGCGCTTTGTTCATGCCGGATGCGGCCAATGTAGATCACTGAACTTGTAGGCCTGATAAGCGAAGCGCATCAGGCAATTTTGCTAATTTAAACTGACGATTCAACTTTATAATCTTTGAAATAATATTGCTTATCCCGGTCGTTTATTTCGCGAATAACCCGACAAGGAACGCCAGCCGCCACGACGTTTGGTGGAATGTCTTTTGTTACGATACTACCCGCGCCAATAACAGAATTATCCCCGATGGTGACGCCTGGATTAATAACCACATGACTTCCGATCCAGACGTTATTGCCAATCGTTATCGGAAAGAGTACATCTCGCCGTTTTTTCTCAATTCATGGTGTACAGGGTGTCCCGTAACGGAAAGAGTAACGTTGGGTGCAATCAGTACGTTATCACCGATTGTTACCGTGTAGTCATCGACAATGGTTAAATTGAAATTTGCATAAAAATTGCGGCCTATATGGATGTTGGAACCGTAAGAGAAATAGACAGGTGGTTCTATCCAGGCGTTTTCCCCTACCGTGGCAAACATTTCTTTAAGCAGGCTTTCCCTTTTTTCAACTTCTGATGGATGCGAGTGATTAAACTCATACATTAACGTTTTCCCACGAAGTCTTTTTTCAGGTAAGCCTTCGCACATATCGGTAAATAGCTTGCCTGCTTTTATTCTTTCTGTCATCGACATGTTCATTGCGATCATTCCGTCCTGATATGTTGGTCGGATAAGGCGCTCGCGCCGCATCCGACATTGATTGCTTAAGCGACTTCATTCACCTGACGACGCAGTAGAGAAAGCGGGCCGGGGCCGCTAAGCGTGAACACGGAAATTAAGGTGAAGCCCAGCGCCACCAGACCCAGCACCAGATAAGCGCCCTGGAAGCCGATGCTTTCATACATATTGCCCGCCAGTACAGACATAAAAATCATCGCCAGTTGCTTAAAGAAGCAGAAACAGACCAGATAAATCGTCGCTGAAAAACGCACTTCAAACTGGCTGGTAATATATTTAAAGCAGCCTACCAGCAGGAACGGTACTTCAAACATATGCAGCGTTTTCAGAATAACTACTTCCAGCGCTGAGGTGGCGAACGATGAGCCAATAATACGTACAGACATAATAGTGCCAGCCAGCAGCAGGGCGTTTTTCCCACCGATGCGATTAATGATCAGTGGCGCAAAGAACATAATCGAGGCGTTAAGTAATTCGCCCATTGTCGTTACGTAGCCAAATACCCGCGTACCCTGTTCACCGGTAGCAAAGAACGAAGTAAAGAAATTAGCAAACTGTTGGTCAAAAACATCGTAGGTGCAGGAAACGCCAATAACATACAGTGACAAAAACCACAGTTTTGGCTGTCTGAACAGTTCCAGCGCCAGCTTAAGGCTAAATGCCGAATGGTTGGCACCTACCGCATTGGCAACCGTGGCAGAAGAGGGCGCATCCGTTTTGGCGAAAAAGAGTAAAACGGCGAGGATGAGTGCACAGCCAGAACCCAGCCAGAAAACAAACTGATTATTGATGGTGAACATGATGCCGACAATCGAGGCACACAGCGCCCAGCCAACACAGCCAAACATCCGCGCGCGACCAAATTCGAAATTACTGCGACGGCTGACTTTCTCGATAAATGCCTCTACTGCGGGCGCACCGGCGTTAAAACAAAAGCCAAGATAAATACCACCAACAATCGATCCTACTAAAATGTTGTATTGTAACAGTGGCCCGAAGATAAAAATAAAGAACGGCGCAAACATCACTAACATGCCGGTAATAATCCACAGCAGGTATTTGCGCAGCCCGAGTTTGTCAGAAAGCAGACCAAACAGCGGTTGGAATAATAGCGAGAACAGAGAAATAGCGGCAAAAATAATACCCGTATCACTTTTGCTGATATGGTTGATGTCATGTAGCCAAATCGGGAAAAACGGGAAGTAGGCTCCCATGATAAAAAAGTAAAAGAAAAAGAATAAACCGAACATCCAAAAGTTTGTGTTTTTTAAATAGTACATAATGGATTTCCTTACGCGAAATACGGGCAGACATGGCCTGCCCGGTTATTATTATTTTTGACACCAGACCAACTGGTAATGGTAGCGACCGGCGCTCAGCTGGAATTCCGCCGATACTGACGGGCTCCAGGAGTCGTCGCCACCAATCCCCATATGGAAACCGTCGATATTCAGCCATGTGCCTTCTTCCGCGTGCAGCAGATGGCGATGGCTGGTTTCCATCAGTTGTTGTTGGCTGTAGCGGCTGATGTTGAACTGGAAGTCGCCGCGCCACTGGTGTGGGCCATAATTCAATTCGCGCGTCCCGCAGCGCAGACCGTTTTCGCTCGGGAAGACGTACGGGGTATACATGTCTGACAATGGCAGATCCCAGCGGTCAAAACAGGCGGCAGTAAGGCGGTCGGGATAGTTTTCTTGCGGCCCTAATCCGAGCCAGTTTACCCGCTCTGCTACCTGCGCCAGCTGGCAGGTCAGGCCAATCCGCGCCGGATGTGGCGTATTGCTCGCTACTTCAACATCAACGGTAATCGCCATTTGACCACTACCATCAATCCGGTAGGTTTTCCGGCTAATAAATAAGGTTTTTCCCTGATGCTGCCATGCGTGGACAGTGGTAATCAGCACCGCGTCGGCAAGTGTATCTGCCGTGCACTGCAACAACGCCGCTTCGGCCTGGTAATGGCCCGCCGCCTTCCAGCGTTCGACCCAGGCGTTAGGGTCAATGCGGGTCGCTTCACTTACGCCAATGTCGTTATCCAGCGGTGCACGGGTGAACTGATCGCGCAGCGGCGTCAGCAGTTGTTTTTCATCGCCAATCCACATCTGTGAAAGAAAGCCTGACTGGCGGTTAAATTGCCAACGCTTATTATCCAGCTCGATGCAAAAATCCGTTTCGCTGGTGGTCAGTTGCGGGATGGCGTGGGGCGCGGAGGGGAGTGTCACGCTGAGGTTTTCCGCCAGTCGCCACTGTTGCCAGGCGCTGATGTGTCCGGCTTCTGACCATGCGGTCGCGTTCGGTTGTACTACGCGTACTGTGAGCCAGAGTTGCCCGGTGCTCTCCAGTCGCGGTAGTTCAGGCAATTCAATTACCTGTTTACCTTGTGGAGCGACATTCATAGGTACTTCACCGCTTGCCAGCGGCTTGCCATCCAGCGCCACCATCCAGTGCAGGAGCTCGTTATCGCTATGACGGAACAGGTATTCGCTGGTCACTTCGATGGTTTGCCCGGATAAACGGAACTGGAAAAACTGCTGCTGGTGTTTTGCTTCCGTCAGCGCTGGATGCGGCGTGCGGTCGGCAAAGACCAGACCGTTCATGCAGAACTGGCGATCGTTCGGCGTATCGCCAAAATCACCGCCGTAAGCCGACCACG
>ERZ791914.2298-NODE-2298-length-10141-cov-5.439619_pt1 | contig 10141 bp, 9 predicted proteins | sample MGYA00510140_ERZ791914 | MGnify/ENA primary metagenome ERZ791914 (study PRJEB30046, sample SAMN00792079) | human gut metagenome | study: EMG produced TPA metagenomics assembly of the A metagenome-wide association study of gut microbiota in type 2... | reverse complement strand
ACGGCGCTTTTTCATTCTTTCATCAATCAGGTATTTTCCTGCCAGCATCAGTCCCAGGCCAATAAATGCACCTGGTGGCAGCATCGCCAGCAGGAAAGGGGAGTCGGTGTGGAAAATCTCCACGCGTAATACTTTTGCCCAGCTACCTAACAGCGCATCTGCACCGTCAAACAATGTGCCATTGCCGATAATTTCGCGTAGTGAACCCAGCACGAACATGGCGCAGGTTGCGCCCATACCAATTGAAAAGCCGTCCAGTGCCGAAAGCGCCGGACCTTTTTTGGCGGCGAAGGCTTCAGCGCGGCCCACAACGATACAGTTAGTGACAATCAGCGGAATAAAAATCCCTAATGATTGATACAGGCCAAAGGCGTAGGCGTTGATCAGCATCTGTACAGCGCTGACCACCGAGGCGATGATCATCACGTAAATGGGAATGCGGATCTCGGCTGGCGTCCAGTGACGCAGCGTCGAAATGGTCAGGTTGGTCAGCGTCAGTACCAGCGTAGTCGCAAGTCCTAAACCCAGAGCGTTAGTGGCAGTGGACGTGACCGCCAACAGAGGACAAAGGCCGAGCAACTGGACCAGCGCAGAGTTGTTTTTCCACAACCCCTGAACAATAACGTCTTTAATTTCGCTCACGCTTTATTCTCCACAGGCAGGAAGTTGAGAAAGTTGTGCCGGTAACGTCTGAGCGTACAATCCGGCGCGTTTTACCGCATTAACCACCGCGCGGGGAGTAATCGTCGCGCCGGTGAACTGGTCGAAATCACCACCATCTTTCTTCACCGCCCAGTGCGCATCATCTGCACCACTGATTTTTTTACCCGCAAAATGGGTGATCCAGTCAGAAAGGCGCAGTTCGATTTTATCGCCAAGCCCTGGCGTTTCGTGGTGCTCTGTCACGCGCGTGCCAAGTACCGTGCCGTTAAAATCGGCTCCCACCAGCAGCTGAATCGCACCGGAATAGCCATCTGGCGCGGTTGCTTCCAGAACGGCGGCTACCGGTTTGTCATCCTGTTTGGCGATGTAAACCCGATGCTCACCTTTACCTAACTCTGGCGCAGTTACCAGATAGCAACTCTGTGCCAGCGCATTGTTATAGCGTTCGGCTGGCAGCACCTGATCAAATAACGCCTTTTGTTGCAGACTGGCCTGTTCAGCAATCGTCGTTTTGGTCATCTGGTTGATGGCCGCAGTTAACCCTGTTGAACCCGCTGCAAATAGCGCCAACGTAATGCCGTGTTTTCGGATAGTTTTCAGCATGGTTTACCCTTTGCGATGGCCGTAGACGCGCGGACGCGTGTAGTAATCGATCAGAGGAACCGTGATGTTCGCCAGCAGGACGGCAAAAGCCACGCCGTCAGGATAGCCGCCGAAACTGCGGATCAACCAGACTAATAAGCCCGCAAGCGCGCCGAAAATAAGACGACCACGATTGGTCGTAGAAGCGGTAACCGGGTCAGTCAAAATAAAGAATGCGCCGAGCATGGTCGCTCCAGACAGCAGATGAATTTGCGGTGCTGCCAGTGTTTCTGGTGAGAACAACCAGCCCAACATTGCGCATAACGCCAGCGTTACTAAGAAGCTGAGGGGAATATGCCAGCGAATCGCTTTCTGCCATAGCAACCATACGCCGCCAGCCAGCCAGGCGAGATTTACCCATTGCCAACCAGCGCCCGCCAGCATACCGCTGTAGATAGGATATTGCATAATCTGTTCAACCGAATGACCGGCACGGACAGAGGTTTTAAATGTATCCAGCGGTGTCGCCTGACTAATGCCATCAATACCTAAGCGTAGTGTGTTCATATCACCACCACTGGCGGTATGACCGCTAAAAATAACCTGGATGGCGTCGATAAAACCAGGGATGTTGACCGCAATTTCATGTGGCGGTAACCAGCTGGTCATCTGCACGGGGAAGGAGATCAGTAAGACCACATAACCAATCATTGCCGGATTAAACGGGTTTTGTCCCAGACCGCCATACAACTGTTTAGCGATGATCACCGCAAACACCGTACCCAGCACGACCATCCACCATGGCGCGAGGGGGGGAATACTTACCGCCAGCAATAAGCCTGTCAGCAATGCTGAGTTATCTTTCAACGTTGCGGCTACCGACTGCTTGCGTAGTTTGAGTACGAGAGCTTCGGCTAACAGAGCACTAACCGATGCCAACAGGATCTGAACGAGAGTACCCCAACCAAAAAACCACAGTTGCGCTGCGATTCCTGGCACGGCTGCGAGCAACACCAACAGCATAATGCGCGATGTCTGGCGCTGGTTATGGGTATAAGGGGAGCTAGCTATTCTGAATACCATTTAGTCCTCGTTTACAACCTTCTGCTGGGCGGCTTTTTTGGCCTGAGCGCGGGCAATAGCCGCGGCAACTGCCGCTTTGCGCGGATCAACCTGTTCTTCTGGTACCGCATTAGCCTGTTGCTGTTCCAGCTTGCGTGCTTTGGCGCGTGCAATAGCCGCTTCGACGGCAGCTTTGCGCGGATCAACCTGTTCTTCTGGCTCCGCATTAGCCGGTTGCTGTTCCCGTTTGCGCGCTTTGGCTCGGGCAATAGCGGCTTCGACGGCGGCTTTGCGCGGATCGACCTGTTGTTCTGGCTCGGCATTAGCCTGTTGCTGTTCCAGCTTGCGTGCTTTGGCACGGGCAATAGCGGCTTCGACGGCGGCTTTGCGCGGATCGACCTGTTCTTCTGGTTCCGCATTAGCCTGTTGCTGTTCCAGCTTGCGCGCTTTGGCACGGGCAATAGCGGCTTCGACGGCGGCTTTGCGCGGATCGACCTGTTCTTCTGGTTCCGCATTAGCCTGTTGCTGTTCCAGCTTGCGCGCTTTGGCGCGGGCGATAGCTGCTTCAACGGCAGTTTTACGTGGATCAGCAACGGTTGCTGCGTCGTTAGTTTGCTGCAGTTCTGCCTGTTTCGCTCTGGCTTGCGCTTTACGGGCTTCCCGTGCTGCAATAATTGCACTGTTATCCGGGCGTTCGCCCGCTTTAATCACAATAGGCTGTGTAGCCTGGGCCTGTTTCTCTTTCACCCGCGCCAGAGCGGCAGCAATCGCATCTTTATCTTTGGCTGCAGGTTGAACGGCTGCGCTCTTATGTCGTTCAAGGCGAGCCGCTTTTTCGCGCTCCAGACGAGCCTGGCGCGCTTCGAAACGCGCTTTGGCTTCTGCGGCGCGCTTTTCTTCCTGACGAATAGCCGCAATTTCAGCTTTTTCCTGACGGAAATATTGCACCAGGGGAATATTGCTCGGGCAAACCCACGCGCAAGCCCCACATTCAATGCAATCAGCAATGTTATGCGTGGTAGCTTTATCGTGTTGCTGACCTTTGCTGAACCAGTACAACTGTTGCGGCAAAAGATCCGCAGGGCAGGCGTCAGCACAGGCGCTACACCGGATGCAGCTTTGTTCTTCCTGTGGTTCGCCAAGCTCATTGGCAGAGGGAGCCAACAGACAGTTGGTAATCTTTACGACCGGGACATCCAGCCATGGCAAGGTAAAGCCCATTAGCGGGCCACCCATAATCACCATTTGATCGGCAGAGGGGCAGAATCCGGCATCATTCAATAAATGACGCACTGGCGTCCCCAGCCGTGCCCAGACGTTGCCCGGGCGAGCGATTGCTTCGCCAGTCAGGGTTACGACACGCTCGGTAATCGGCTCGCCATCAATAACGGCACGTTTCACTGCATAAGCAGTGCCGACGTTTTGCATTAATACGCCGATATCGGATGAACGCCCGCCATGTGGAACCTGCTTCCCGGTCAGAATGTAGGTTAATTGTTTAGCACCGCCAGAAGGATATTTGGTTGGAATCACCCGCAGAGAAATATCGTGAGAGTCCGCCAGCACCGCGCGCAGCATGGAAATCGCCTGCGGTTTGTTATCTTCAATGCCGATAAGAATTTCGCGTGGCTGCAGAATATGCGCAAGAATGCGAATACCCTCTACGACCTGAGCCGCGCAATCCTGCATCAAACGGTCATCGGCGGTAATGTACGGCTCGCACTCAGCCGCGTTGATAATCAACGTTTCAATCTTATCTCCGCCACCCTGCAATTTAACGCCTGTCGGGAATCCTGCACCGCCCAGCCCGGCAACACCAAACTGATGTATGCGCTCGATTAACTCTTCGCGACTGCGAGTGCGATAATCGGCCCAGCCGTCGCGCGGGATCCAGCAGTCTTCACCATCGGCATCAATAATCACGCTTAATTCAGCTAAAGCTGAAGGATGAGCCGTAGAGTGGGGCGCAATAGCCGTAACGGTACCCGAGGTGGGCGCGTGAACAGGCAGCATTTTGCCGCGACCACGGGTAAGCGGCTGGCCGCGCAATACTTTATCGCCGACGCTAACGCACAACTCACCTTCAGCGCCAATATGCTGTTTCAGTGGAATAACAAAACGCTGCGCCAGGGGTACCTGGCGCAGGGGTGTACCGTTGGACTGGGTTTTCATCTCCGGTGGATGGATGCCGCCGTTGAAATCCCAGATTTTATTTTTTCTGAATGCAGAGAATAACTTAAGCATGGTGTTCCACGGGAATGATACGCACGGGAATGGTGTTCAGATCCCATTTCCAGGAGTCAGGTGTTTCTGCGACCGGTTGCAACGAGATGCAGTGCGTCGGGCACGGATCAACACATAAATTGCAGCCCGTACAGAGATCACTCATTACCGTATGCATGGCACGGGTAGCGCCAACGATGGCGTCTACCGGACACGCCTGAATACATTTAGTGCAGCCAATACAGTTATTTTCATCAATAACCGCCACCATCCGCGCAGGCGTTATCTCTTGCGCTTCGCCATCCAGCGGCTGCGGCTCGACATTAAGCAACTCGGCAATTTTTAGCATCACAGCTTCGCCACCTGGGGCGCAACGGTTGATTTTTTCACCGTTACAGCTGATGGCTTCCGCGTAGGGGCGACAGCCGGGATAACCGCACTGACCACACTGGCTCTGCGGTAAGATTTCGTCAATTTTCTCAACGACCGGATCGTCTTCCACCGCAAAACGGCGGGAGGCATAACCCAGAATGGCGCCAAACGCCAGGCCCAGCAGGCTCACGGCGGCAACGGCAATCCAGATAGCATTCATTACAACTTCACCAAACCACTAAAGCCCATAAAGGCCAGAGACATAAGACCTGCGGTAATTAACGCAATGGCATTACCGCGAAAAGGTGCCGGGACATCAGCCACAGCAAGGCGTTCGCGGATGGCGGCGAAGAGCACCATCACCAGCGAGAAACCGACAGCGGCGGAAAAACCGTACAGCGCCGACTGCAAGAAATTGTGCCCGAGATTGATATTCAGCAACGCCACGCCGAGCACGGCACAGTTGGTGGTGATAAGCGGCAAAAAAATCCCCAGCAAACGGTAAAGCACCGGGCTGGTTTTGCGCACCACCATCTCGGTGAACTGCACGACCACAGCAATCACCAGAATAAATGCCAGGGTGCGCAGGTAAATCAGATTAAGTGGGATCAAAATCCACGTATCGATAAGCCAGGCGCAAATAGACGCCAGCGTCATCACAAACGTTGTTGCCAGCCCCATGCCCATCGCGGTTTCCAGTTTTTTGGAAACCCCCATAAACGGACAGAGACCGAGAAACTTGACCAGTACAAAGTTATTGACCAGTACAGTTCCGACAAACAGTAACAGGTAGTCAGTCATTTTTCGGCCTGAAATAAAAAAGCCGCCTATTATCCGTTAATCCAGAGCAGGCGACAACAGGTTAACTGTAAGGTTATTACGGATTCACAAACGTCGCTTTTACCCGCGACGAGCGTTTGAAATAGGGGACGATCAATGCGGTTGCCAACAAAGTAAACAGCAACTGGCGAACGGCTATGCCATCTTCCACGGGTGAAAAAGCGAATGCTTTTACTGCCAGCAATACGGAAATAAGCAGCCAGATAATATAGTGTTTAGGAACACAACGCCGACGTTTAAAGAAAGCGATGGTCAACCACAGTGTGTAATACCACAAGGCGATAGCGGTAATAAAAGAAACGCCCCATAAGATTTGTGTCGTCAGTGCTTGTCCGCCGAGCGTTTGAAATGTTTGCGGAGAAGATAACGCAGCGGTATACAGCAACAACGCCAGCGTCGTACTCAACAGAGCGACTAAAAGCCAGGCCAACGGGCCAAGCAACCAGCCTCCAATACGTTGTGGCGTTGTGGTGGTCATAGGTTCTCCAGAATAGCGACGCAAACAGGCAAATCTAATTTTAGGGGCGTTATTATAAGGCTTTTATAACCGATCGCTACTTTCTTTATTGGACATAGTGCCAGACGGACTTCGGTACCTGGCCGAGGTCAAACAAACGCCCGCCAGAAACCAGCTCTGCGCGACGGTGATCGGCAGCACGATACATATTGATCAGTTCCTGATCGTCCGTCAGGGTGTAATTAAGATGGTCGTAGAGTTTTTCCAGACTTTCGAGTGAACTGATTTTGCGAAATTTTAATAAGTAGTCCTGAACAGTCATAAAAGGTCCATAAAATAATTAATACCAAAGGGGTAGGTATTATTAGTGATGATAAAATTTCACCAAAAGTGAACGCTTGTGTTATTACAATAATAAGAATGCGCTGATGGCAAATATTCAGGGATGAAAAACTGCTCTGAAAAGAGTAACGCGCTTTACTATCCCTGACAATCACCAACAACATCGAACAAGATAATAAATTCCTGGTTTAATATCCGACAAGTGAAAACATGCACCCGGACGGGCAGCATGTCGCTCCACAAGTGCAGAGCTTACTTGTGTTGTACCGAAGCACTCTGTTCAGGTGGCTGATAGTTGTCAATGTGACTCGCCACGCCAAGAAGAATGACTGAAACGACAAGAACGATCCAACCTGTTAATTCAATAAGACGATTCATTACAGCCCACATCTCTCTTGATTGATCCATTAACTTCAGGGGGTAAATGTTACTTAGCAATAATAGCCCCAGCAAGATTTTTACTGAGGTTTTTGCGATATTTAGCTTTTGTCGTTGGAAAATTCGCTATTTTTTTGACTTAAGTTAAACAACATCCCTTATTGCTGGCAGGTTATTAAACTGTTGAGCGTGGGTAAAGGATAGTGTCAAATAGCCATCATACTTCAATGAGAGGCAATGACATGAGCGACAACATCCGTGTTGGGTTGATTGGGTATGGTTATGCGAGCAAAACCTTCCATGCGCCCCTGATTGCGGGCACGCCCGGGCTGGAACTGGCGGTAATCTCCAGCAGTGATGAAACAAAAGTAAAAGCCGACTGGCCAACGGTTACGGTTGTCTCTGAGCCGAAGCATCTGTTTAACGATCCCAACATAGACCTGATTGTCATTCCTACACCCAACGATACCCATTTCCCGTTAGCCAAAGCGGCGCTTGAGGCGGGTAAACATGTGGTCGTTGATAAACCCTTTACCGTGACACTGTCACAAGCGCGAGAGCTGGATGCGCTGGCAAAAAGCCTGGGGCGTGTGCTGTCTGTATTCCATAACCGTCGCTGGGATAGCGATTTCTTGACGCTAAAAGGTTTACTCGCGGAAGGCGTGCTGGGTGAAGTTGCTTACTTTGAGTCTCATTTTGACCGCTTCCGTCCGCAGGTGCGCGATCGTTGGCGTGAACAGGGCGGCCCAGGCAGCGGTATCTGGTACGATTTAGCACCACATCTTCTTGATCAGGCCATTACGCTATTTGGTTTACCGGTCAGCATGACGGTAGATTTGGCACAGTTACGGCCCGGAGCGCAGTCGACCGATTATTTCCACGCCATCTTGTCCTATCCACAGCGGCGAGTCATTTTACACGGTACCATGCTGGCAGCCGCTGAGTCAGCACGGTATATCGTGCATGGATCCCGAGGCAGTTATGTGAAATATGGCCTCGATCCACAGGAAGAACGTCTGAAAAATGGCGAGCGTCTACCGCAGGAAGACTGGGGCTACGATATGCGTGATGGCGTACTTACCCGCGTGGAAGGTGAGGAACGTGTCGAAGAAACGCTGTTGACGGTGCCTGGGAATTATCCGGCTTACTATGCGGCTATTCGTGATGCGTTAAATGGCGATGGTGAAAATCCGGTTCCGGCAAGCCAGGCAATCCAGGTAATGGAGTTGATTGAGCTGGGCATCGAATCCGCCAAACATCGCGCGACTTTGTGCCTTGCATGAAAAATGGATGGTGCATTTGCACCATCCATTTTGTTACTTCGCGGCGACTTTTTCTCGCAGTGCGCGTTTTTCCTCAGCGCTGAGGAAAGCCATTTCCAGACCATTAATCTGTGCCTGGCGGATTTGCTCGCGGGATAACCCAGCAGCTGGCGCGGCAACGGTATATTCGTGAATGATATCCACTCCCTGTACGCCGGGATCGTCAGTGTTAATGCTGGCACGAATGCCATGCTCAAGGAACGTTTTCAGCGGATGTGCAGCCAGCTCTGCTACGGTGCTGGTCTGAATATTGGAGGTCAGACAGGATTCAATACCAATTTGTTGCTCGGCGAGAAAATCCATCAGCGCCCGATCTTCAATGGCTTTTACGCCATGTCCAATACGCTCCGCACCCAGTTCACGAATCGCCTGCCAGATGCTTTCCGGCCCGGCAGCTTCGCCTGCATGGACGGTAATATGCCAGCCCGCATCACGCGCGCGGTTGAAGTGAGAAAGGAACAGACTTCCCGGGAAACCAAGTTCATCACCGGCTAAATCAAGTGCGGTAATCTGGTCACGGTGGGCTAAAAAGGCCTCCAGCTCTTGCTGACAGGCGGCTTCGCCGAAGGTTCGGCTCATAATGCCGATAAGCTTCGCCTGCACACCAAAGGTGCGGCAACCTTCACGTACGCCATCGATCACCGCTTCGACAACACCCGCTACAGGCAGCTGATGTGCCATTGCCATGTAGCCTGGTGAAAAACGCAGCTCGACATAGTGCAGGCCGTGACGGGCTGCATCTTCAATGTTTTCAAATGCCACGCGGCGGCAGGCATCAAGAGAGGCGAGAACTTTAACGCCCCAGTCAAGTTTGGTCAGAAAGCTCACCAGATCGGGTTCGTTGGCAATGACCTGAACGTGGGGAATCAGTGTTTCCAGGGATTGTGCAGGAAGCGAGATATTATACTGGCGGCCAAGTTCAAGAATGGTCTGGGGACGAATGTTGCCATCAAGGTGGCGATGGATATCAGTTAATGGCAGGGTGGTATCAATCATGGTCGCACTCTTTTTCTGGATATAAAAGTGCGCACCATTATAAAAACAAAGCAGGGTAAAAATCCACGATTGCGCAACGATTTTTTACGTTGCGCAATTGGGGTTAACGAACAGCGCGGATGGCGTTAATTAATCCAGCCACACCTTTTTCCAGTTTCGAACGTGGGCAGCCGGCATTGAGTCGGACAAAACCACGACCTTCTTCACCGTAGGTATACCCCGGCATGATCGCGACCTTCTCTTGCTCGATAAGTGCTTTTTGCAACGCGTTGTCGTCAATATTTAACGGACGTAAATCAAGCCAGGCCAGATAAGTGGATTGCGGGATCTGCCAGTTGAGTTCAGGAAACGCGGCGTTCATTTTATCTGCGATATACGTCAGATTATCTTTCAGATAGATGCGTAAGGCATCCAGCCACGGCGCGCCTTGCTGATAGGCGGCGATATGGGCAGTTAACGCCAGTACCGAAGGGGAAGAAAGCCCATCACGGCCTTTCAGTGCCGATAAATAGGCATCGCGGCTACTGCTATTTTCTATAATCCCATAAGCACCGGTCAGCGCGGGAATATTGAAACTTTTCGATCCCGACGTCAGCAACGCCCAGTCTCCCCGCGCCACATTACTCCAGGGAATATGCGGCTGCTCGCCCCAGACCATATCCATATGGATTTCATCGGAAATAACCCGCACACCATGACGCTCGCACAGGTCAGCCATGATCTCCAGCTCATCGCACGTCCACACTTTCCCGGTAGGATTCTGTGGGCTACACAGGAGCATAATTTTACATTCTGGTTTCGCCAACACGGCTTCCAGCTTGCCCATATCGCAAAACCAGCCGTCAGCCTGCTTCTCTAAAGCAACGGGCATTACTGTGCGCTGATTACCATCAATGGCCTTGTA
>ERZ791914.2288-NODE-2288-length-10204-cov-5.832890_pt1 | contig 10204 bp, 9 predicted proteins | sample MGYA00510140_ERZ791914 | MGnify/ENA primary metagenome ERZ791914 (study PRJEB30046, sample SAMN00792079) | human gut metagenome | study: EMG produced TPA metagenomics assembly of the A metagenome-wide association study of gut microbiota in type 2... | reverse complement strand
AGCACACCATTCTGTTTAATACTCTCTACCAGATCATCCATCTTATCATCATCCAAAACCTTAAATGGATGATTTGCAAAGCTATGAATTCTGCTAATCTCAATATCTGTTGCACTTTCCTCACCGGACACTCCCAGCAGTTCATCTATGCTAGGCATCTTTATTTTGTCTGCGCTTTTACTCTTCATTTCTCAATACCTCCTTTGCAATCGTCTCATATGCTTTCGCTACTTTTCCATTCAGGCAATGGGAAAAGATACTGACGCCTTCTGCACTTGTTTCAGCTGCTTTCACTGACATGGGAATCACTGTATCAAAAATCTCTATTTTCTCACCATAGGCTTCACGCACTTTGCCAGCCACATCCTTTGCATAGTTTGTGCGAAAGTCCACCATTGTAAGAAGAATCCCTTCAAATATCAGCTTCCTGTTCAGCCGCTTCTTCACCATTGCAATCGTATGTATCAGCTGCTGAAGACCTTTCACCGGAAGGTAAGCCGCCTGTACCGGAATCAACACGGAATCCGCAGCTACCAGCGCATTAATTGTCATTAGTCCCAGGCTTGGCATACAGTCAATCAAGATATAGTCGTACTTCGTTCTCACAGCCTCAATATATTCCTTCATAATCAGTTCCCTGCTCATCACATTCCCCATTGTTACTTCCAATGCAGACAATTCGATATTTGCCGGAAGCAGATCTACATTTTCTTTATGATGCAGAATGCCATCTGTGATCTCAAATTCTTTTTCATTGATGATAGCCATCATAATTGTGGCAAGTGTAGTTCCTATTTCGTCCGGTTCTACATAACCAAGACTTGCTGTAAGGCTCCCCTGTGGATCTGCATCAATCAGCAACACTTTCTTTCCCTGTCTGGCAAGTCCAATTCCAAGATTTACGGTTGTGGTGGTTTTTCCAACTCCACCTTTCTGGTTTGATATTGCGATTACTCTACACATAATTTTCCTCCTATTTTGCTACCGTTTTCTGCGGTTTCCATTGGTTTAACATGCTCAGTATCTCTTCTTTCATTTCTGCCGGGGTATATGATTTTGGGAAATACCGATACAGTTGTTCGTTGTTAAACATCACTCTGGTAATTTCCCCTTTTTTGATCTCACCCATGATCTCTCTCATTTTTGTTCCCGTCAGCTTTTTCTCACGGCTTAATTTCTTCATTCTCTGTGCCTGGGAAATGGATGGGACTGCCTGTGTATACTCCATAGCATCTATAAATTCCTTTTGTTCCTCTATCGTTAAATACGAAAGTTCCACAGCCGGGTTAAATGAAAGTTCACCGTTATCCAGCTTTTCCAGTAACTCAGGAATAAGATCCGTCAACTTCAGATACCGCTGTACCTGTTTTGCGCTGTCACCAAATTCTTCACCAATGATTTCTACTGTCTTTTTTCCTTTCAACGGGTAGTCAGACTGGCTACTTTTTCTTCTTCCTCCGGTTCGCTTCATAGCTTCATTCTTCATCTTATAAGCAAAAGCCTTTTCACTGAATGTTATCTGCTGCCTCTGTAAATTGGAATCCACCATATTAATTACTGCTTCATCATCCGACATGACTCTGATAATGACCGGCACCTTCCTGTAACCAAACTTTTCAGCAGCTGCCTTTCTTCTGTGTCCGGAGATAATCTCATAAACACCATCTGGAATCGGTCGTACAATCAGTGGATTTATGATTCCGTATTTCTCAACACTCGCACTGAGCCGAATCATTTCCTGATCCATCCGAACCTTAAATGGATGGTTCCTAAAGGTCCGCAGACGTTCCAACTGAATCTCTATAATTTTTTCGCCATCTTCTGGAACTGATGCACTTCGTGTATCCACTGTATCCATATCTTTCCTCCATTTCTTATCTGCAACAGAAAAAGCCTGTCCAGATAGATTTCTTTTTGAAATCTGATCCAAACAGGCTTACTGTTGACCTTAGTTCTCACTAAGCAAAGATTCTATTGTATTCACACCTAATAACTTACCGCCGGATATTTCCCTTCCTCTTTTTTCTTATCTGAGCTTGAATTTACATCCACTTTCTCAAATAAACAGCTGGCTTTTCTCTTTTATTAGAATTTCGTTTTATTTTCAGCTATTATACCAGCAGTGCGTTTTATTAGACAGCGGCTAATAGGATTCTTTCCGTATTAGCTGATATTCCATTCCTTTTTCCCTCTGAAAAAACAAAAAACGGAAATTATATTAGAAATTTTTCTAATACTTTCCGCTTTTGATAGGACGTCCCGTGCGGGAATCGAACCCACATCTAGTGCTTAGGAGTTCTCTGTGAACTGTGGTAACTGGTAGTTCGATTATCCTTTTAGGAGCGTTTAATACCGTAAATCAAAGCAAAAGTCTTTGTTCATTTTAGAAGCTAATACTCGTAAGTGTACCGCCATACACCGCAGAGTGTTAGCAGGCTGTTAGCAAAATGAACCTGTCTACTGCTATGATTCACAAATAACTACATATAAATATAAATCATTTATCACTAGAAATCAAGATACTCGTATGACTTGGACGTTCAGAAATGAGCGTCCTTTTTATATTTCAAAATGAAAGGAGCATTTAATAATTATGAAAAAGATTATAAAACGATTGCTTACAGGTGTACTTACCCTTGCAACCGTATTTACCGCATTACCTGTCACACAGGTTCATGCTGCGGATTCCGTCTATACCACTACGGACGGTAAAGCAGGAACAATCGTCAAGGTTGACAATAGCGGTACAGAGATTAAGAGCTTTGAAGAAAGCATAATGACCGCTGACGGTCAGACTGCCTATTGTGTAGATATTAACACCAACTTTGAATCGGGATATAAAAACCGTGTTGACGCTAAAGACAGAATGAGTGACGACCAAATATCAGACGTGGCGTTGAATCTGGAATACGTCAAACAGTATTCCAAAACACACAGTCTTTCCAGCAAGCAAGTCTATCTGTTGGAACAATGCGTTGTCTGGCGTAGATTGAGCATTCATTTAGGTTGGGGTTACAACAATGTACGAGCTGCCTATGACGAAGTATCAGAAAAAATCCAGTCAGAAGTCTATGAGAACGCAAAGGCTTTCGCAAAAGCGAATAAAGACCGTTACGACTGTGGCGGTTATATTTATGTCGGTGAGGGGCAGGATTTAGGACAGTTCTGGGCGAAGCTGGCTGTCGGTGATGGCAAGATTCAGAAATCGTCCAGTAATACAGCGATTACAAAGTCTAATGACTGCTATTCCTTATCTGGTGCGACTTATACTGTCTATTCTGATAAAGGCTGCACGAAGTCTGTTGCCACACTTACGACAGATGGCAACGGGAATACTGACACTGTGGAACTCCGAGCTTCTACATACTATGTAAAAGAAACCGAAGCTCCAAAGGGATTCCAGTTAGATAAGAACGTCTACACCCTTACGGTCAAGGCTGGTGAAACTACTACATTGAAAGTCAGCGATACACCAAAAGTCACTGATACTTTGGTTGAGCTTTTCAAGATTGATATGGAAACGTCCAACTCTACCGCACAGGGTAACGCTTCTTTGGAGGGTGCGGAGTTCGTCTGGAAGTATTATGACGGATATTACACAAAAGATAATCTTCCAGCAGAAGCAACACGCACATGGACGACAAAGACAATCGCTGAAAAAGACAGTAATAACGAAGTCCACTACATCACACGTTTAGCTGACGCTTACAAAATATCGGGTGACAGTTTCTACACACAAAACGGTACTGTCTGCCTGCCGCTTGGTACTATCACTGTGGAAGAAAAAACTGCTCCAAACGGGTACTTGTTAGAGGGTGCATATATGCAGGCTAACGGAAGTTCGGAACAGATAAAAGGTGTCTATGTGGCACAGATTACAGAAGATGGTGAGCTTGCAGCATTAAGCGGCAGCAACCAGTATTCCGTATCAGACAAGGTGATTCGTGGCGGTGTGAAAATCCAGAAGCGTGACCTTGAAACGAAAGATACAAAACCACAAGGCGGTGCAATATTGAAAGATACTGCCTTTGAAATCATTTCCCTAAATGATAACCCTGTCTTGGTAGATGGCAAGCTATATAACAAAAATGAAGTTGTCAAGACAATCCATACAGGCGTTGACGGTATCGCTGCGACTGCCGCAGACACACTTCCTTACGGTCACTATAAGATTTCGGAATCTAAAAGTCCGACAGGCTACTTGACCACTGGTGCGACAGACCGTGAGTTTGACATTGTGAATGATGGTGAAATCGTTGACTTAACAGACGAAGCACACTCTGTTTACAATCAGATTATTCGTGGTGATTTGGAGGGTGTGAAAATCGGTGATGGCACTCACAAGCGACTTGCGAATGTTCCGTTCAGGATCACCAGCAAGACGACTGGTGAAAGCCACATCATTGTGACGGACGCAAACGGTCAGTTCTCCACTTCTTCTGAATGGGTATCGCATAAACAGAATACCAACGCTGGTAAATCCAGTGAGGACGGTATCTGGTTCGGTACTTCCACACCAGACGACAGCAAAGGTGCATTGCTTTATGACACTTACACAATCGAAGAATTACGCTGTGATTCCAACAAAGGAATGACACTGATTCCTGCCTTTGATGTGGTGGTTTCCAGAAATAAGACAGTCATTGACTTAGGCACTTTGATAGATGATTACAAACCAGAAATCTCTATCCATACTACCGCTGCCGACAAGGTAACAGGTGAAAAATCAATTATTGCTGGTAAGAGTGTGACTATCGTTGATACGGTTACTTTGGACGGATTGAAAAAAGGCACAAAATATCAGCTCAAAGGCTGGCAGATGGTGAAATCTGAAAATGCACAACTTCTTATTGACGGAAAACCAGTGGAAAGTGATTACTCATTTACTGCAAAGGATTCCAAAATGGAAGTTGAGGTTTCCTATACATTCAACGCCAGTGCTTTAGGTGGCAAAGACCTTGTGACGTTTGAAGAATTATACGACCTTTCCAATCCAGACGAGCCTGTCAAGGTGGCTGAACATAAGGACATAGAGGACGACGGGCAGACCGTGAAAATCGAAGAACGAGTGATTACGGTTCATACCACAGCTATCGACAAGGCAACAGGTGAAAAGATGATTGTTGCTGGTAAAGATGTGACTATCATTGATACGGTCACTTTAGATGGTTTGGAAAAAGGCACAAAATATCAGCTCAAAGGCTGGGAAATGGTGAAATCTGAAAATGCAGAGCTTCTTGTAAATGGTGAGCGTGTAGAAAATGACCTTGCTTTTACCGCTACTGATACAAAGATGGAAGTTCAGATTGCGTTTACATTCAATGCCAGCGAGCTTGCAGGAAAAGAGCTTGTCACTTTTGAGGAATTATACGACGTGACAAATCCAGACGAGCCTACGAAAGTGGCTGAACATAAGGACATAGAGGACGACGGGCAGACCGTGACAATCACAGAGCGTATCATCACTATGCACACAACCGCTACCGACAAGGCAACAGGCAAAAAGACAATCGAAGCTGGTAAGAGTGTGACTATCGTTGATACGGTCACTTTAGACGGTCTGGAAAAAGGCACAAAGTACACCCTTAAAGGTTGGGAAATGGTGAAATCTGAAAATGCAGAGCTTATCGTAAATGGTAAGCGTGTGGAAAATGACCTTACTTTCACCGCTACTGACAGTAAGATGGAAGTTCAGATTGCATTTACATTCAATGCCAGCGAGTTAGGTGGTAAGGAGCTTGTGACGTTTGAAGAATTGTACGATACAACAAATCCAGACGAGCCTATCAAGGTGGCTGAACATAAGGACATCAAGGATAAAGGGCAGACTGTAACAATCACAGAAAAACCAGAATCCCCTACCACACCAGATGAGCCTAGCACACCAACAAGAACAGGCACATCACCAAAGACGGGTGACAATACACCATTTGTCGCATTATTCGCTATGATGGGGATTTCCGCTGCTGGTCTTATCTTTGCAGGATATAAGAGATTCCGCAGAGTAAAGAAGTCTAAATAATACGGGAGGTCACGGTACATGAAAACGCCCCGTTCACCGCCCATCATAAGAAAGTCAGTATGTGACTGACAGTAAATCGAAGTTCTGCTTGATGAACACTTATCTTTCTGAATGGGAATTGTCAAGGGTGCTTTAGCACAAAGCAACGCCCTTGATGATTCACAGGCAGACAGATATTATCCAAACAGCAGAATGACACTATCAATCATTAAAAATATAGAAAGAAAAGAGGTAAATACATTTATGGAATTAAAACACGTTATCCCGAACATGGAAAAAACATTCGGAAATTTGGAGTTTGCAGGTGAGAATAAGGTGGAACAGCGTAGGATCAACGGACGTATGACGGTAGTTTCTCGTAGTTTTAACCTTTATTCGGACGTACAGAGGGCAGATGATATTATCGTGGTACTGCCTGCGTCTGCTGGTGAGAAAAATTTTGAATCGGAGGAAAAGGTCAAACTTATCAATCCGAAAATCACCGCAGAGGGTTACAAAATCGGTACAAGAGGATTCACAAACTATATCCTGTCAGCAGACGATATGGTGAAAGCGTAAGGAGGTAGAAAGATTATGAGATTAGCAAACGGAATCATTATTGATAAGGAAAAGACATTCGGAGTATTGAAGTTCTCGGCGTTGCGTCGTGAGGTACATATGCAGAATGAGGACGGTACGGTTTCTGAAGAAATCAAGGAACGTACCTACGACTTGAAATGTAAAGAACAGGGACGCATGATACAGGTAAGTATTCCTGCCACTGTTCCGTTAAAGGAGTTTGACTACAACGCAGAGGTGGAAATCATCAACCCTGTGGCTGATACAGTGGCAACTGCTACGTTTCAAGGGGCAGACGTTGACTGGTACATCAAGGCAGACGATATTGTCTTGAAGAACAGACAGGCTGGAAATAACCATGCTCCAAACAATCCGCAGCAGCGAAAAGACAATCCTAACGGAAAATAAAAGTCATGGATAATATCATAGGGTATGATGATTACGAAAAGGACTTTCGACGTGTCGCTCTGCCAGAATACAGGTGGCTTGCAGAAGATATACTGTTACAGGCATTAGAAAACTGTGAGCCACAAGAATCTCTGGAAGTACATATGCCCGATTATATCAGTAATGATGGCTGTGGCTATACGTTTCAGTTCCAGACAAAGACTGGCGGCAGCGGTGAAAATGGAGGTGTACTCATATTTTACATGGATTTTTATTAAATAAGGGAAACCGTATTCGAGCCAGCGACAAATCGCTGGTTTTTCGTTTCTCGACTGGTTCGCTGCTCCTGCTCTTTCTTATGGTAGTAGTATTGCTGAACCTAAAGACAATCCTAACAACGGACTGGAAATCGGTTAGTTTTCTGAAAGATGGCAGCGTCCATTTAACAGTCACGCCATATATGATAGTGACGGTCATAGTGTCAGCTCTGGTCTGTGTGATTGCTGCCCTTTTGTATCAGCGATTCCAGTATGACAGGGTGAAACAGCTCTTTCACCGTCAAAAGCTGGCAAAGATGATACTTGAAAATGGCTGGTATGAATCAGAAACCACACAGGACAGCGGATTTTTTAAGGATTTACCAGCAGGTACAAAGAAAGAAAAAATCACCTATTTTCCAAAGCTGTATTACCGTATGGATAACGGACTATTGTATATTCGTACAGAAATCACGCTGGGGAAATATCAAGACCAGCTCCTACACTTGGAAAAGAAACTGGAAACAGGCTTGTACTGTGAGCTGCTATCAAAAGAGCTGCATGATTCTTATGTGGAGTATGTCTTACTCTATGATACGATTGCAAACCGTATCACCATTGACGAGGTACAGGCTGAAAATGGCAGCCTGCGTCTGATGAAGAATGTCTGGTGGGAGTATGACAAGCTCCCTCATATGCTGATTGCTGGCGGTACGGGTGGAGGTAAAACTTACTTTATCCTCACTATCATTGAAGCTCTGCTCCGCTGCAATGCGGTCATGTATGTGTTAGACCCAAAAAACGCCGACCTTGCGGATTTATCCGTTGTCATGCCAGAAGTCTATTACAAAAAGGAAGATATAACCGCCTGTATTGATAAATTCTATGACGGTATGATGGCACGAAGTGAAGCTATGAAGCTCATGGAAAATTATAAGACAGGTGAAAACTATGCCTATCTCGGTCTTGCTCCACATTTTCTCATATTTGATGAATATGTGGCGTTTATGGAAATGCTGACGACAAAGGAAAACGCTGCTGTGCTGAATAAGCTCAAACAGATAGTCATGCTCGGACGACAGGCAGGTTACTTTCTTATCCTTGCCTGTCAGCGTCCAGACGCAAAATATCTCGGTGACGGAATCCGTGACCAGTTCAACTTCCGTGTTGCATTGGGGCGTATGTCGGAGCTTGGCTATTCCATGATGTTTGGTGAGGTAGACAAGGATTTTTTCTTGAAGCAGATAAAAGGTCGTGGATATGTTGATACGGGAATGAGTGTCATATCAGAGTTTTACACGCCCCTTGTACCAAAAGGACACGATTTCCTAAAAGAGATAGGAAGATTGTCACAAAACAGGCAGGACGGACAGGCGGCGTGCGAAGCGGAAGCCGCAGGTACGGACTAGCCTGTGTTGGTGTGGCTTGCCACACCAACCATTCGCCCCCGTTATCTAACAGGGGGGCACAAATCAACTGGAAACAGTCAATTCAATATCGAAAAATCCTTAAAATATGAGGATTTTTCAAACATTCAAGGGAGTGTGACAAAATCGGAAAATGTCACATTCCTTTTTCGATTGGAGGGATTTTCACTGAATGATACCGACTGGATAAATGATTTTAAGGAAAAACGGACGCAGTACGGCGTTTCCCAGAATCAGCTTGCGGTCATGGCTGGTGTCAGCCGAGAATATGTCAGCAGGCTTGAATCTGGAAAAGTAGCCTTGACGGAAGAAATCAAGGTGAAATTCACGGACGCTCTGGAGCGATTGAATCCAGACAATCCGCTGGAAATGGTCTTGGATTACGTCAGAATCCGATTCCCCACACAGGACGTAAAACACGTTGTTGAGGATATTCTCAAATTAAGGTTTGATGTGATGATACATGAGGATTTCGGGTTCTACTCCTATGCGGAACATTATGTCTTGGGTGATGTGTTCGTGCTGACTTCACCCGATAAGGAAAAAGGCACATTGCTAGAGCTGAAAGGAAAAGGCTGCCGACAAATGGAAAGCTACCTGTTAGCACAGCATAGGAGTTGGTATGACTTTCTCATGGACGCTCTGATAGAGGGAGGTGTGATGAAACGTCTTGACCTTGCCATCAACGATATGGCAGGAATCTTGGATATTCCAGAGTTGACAGAGAAATGCAACCATGAAGAATGTATTTCCGTATTCCGCAGTTTCAAGTCTTACCGTTCTGGTGAACTTGTCAGAAGTCAGGAACAGGATAAATATGGTATGGGAAATACATTGTATATCGGTTCGCTCAAATCAGAAGTCTATTTCTGTATCTACGAAAAGGACTATGAACAGTATGTCAAATACGATATTCCTATTGAAGATACGAAAATCAAGAACCGTTTTGAAATTAGGCTAAAGAATGAGCGAGCCTATTATGCGGTGCGTGACCTGCTGACCTACCATGACGCAGAGCGTACCGCTTTTGATATTATCAACCGCTATATGCGATTCGCTGACAAGGAGGTGGAGAAACGACGCAGCGAATGGAAAACCAATGAGAAATGGGCGTACTTTATCGGTTCTGATCGTGGGCGTTTGAAACTGACGACCAAACCAGAACCGTACACGCTCACAAGGACGCTGAACTGGATAAGCAGACAGGTAGCTCCCACATGGAAAGTCTTACAGCAGATAGACAGTACCAACGGTACAAGCTATCTCAAAGATATTTTAGACCATGCGAAGCTCACCGAGCGTCATAAGAAGCTGATTGAACAGCAGACGACTTCCACAGAGGAAGTCATTACAGAAACGGAGGAATGACAACATGAAACATATCTTATTTGACTTCTTCCTGTTCTCACTTGGAGCAGGATTCGGAGTAGTTACTATGTGTCTTATGCAGGCAGCAAAAGCCGCAGACAGAGAAATTGAAATGATGGAAAGGAGAAAGAAATAATGAATTTCGGACAGAACTTATACAACTGGTTTTTATCTAACGCACAGAG
>ERZ791914.2287-NODE-2287-length-10208-cov-14.042746_pt1 | contig 10208 bp, 8 predicted proteins | sample MGYA00510140_ERZ791914 | MGnify/ENA primary metagenome ERZ791914 (study PRJEB30046, sample SAMN00792079) | human gut metagenome | study: EMG produced TPA metagenomics assembly of the A metagenome-wide association study of gut microbiota in type 2... | reverse complement strand
CGAGCGGGGGCTCCTGTCGTTTCCGTGCCCTCGGATTGGGTCATAGTGTCTGACTATCCTCAACCTATACTGTTTTATTTTTCTATGAATGGCGGTTCTGAATATGCCTAAGCGTTCTGGCTTGTATACCGTTCCTTTTGAGTTTGATTTGCTTTCGTTTGGTGAAGCTGTGGGGCTGGCTGCTGATACGGGGCGGATTTCTGGGGATGCTGGGCCTCTGCTTGAGACGGTTGTCGATATGCTCGATGAGCTGGGGCGTCCGGATGAGTATTTCGATTGCATTCAGGTTGCTGGTACCAATGGCAAGACTTCGACCACGCGTTTTTCGGCTGCTATCCTTCGCGGCGAGGGGCTTAAGTGCGCACTGTATACGTCGCCGCAGCTTGTTCACTATCCCGAGCGCATGGAGGTCGATGGGCGCGTTGTGAGCGACGATGCCTTTGCCCGTGGCGTTTCGGCGGCTGTCGAGGCGGGGCGTCGCGTGAATGCGAACCGTGTGGCGGCGGGGGAGCGCGCCTATTCCATCACGCCGTTTGACCTGCTGACGGCTGCCGCACTGGTAGTGTTTGCCGAGGCCGCGGTGGATGTTGCCGTGCTCGAGGTTGGCATGGGCGGACGCTGGGATGCTACGAGTGCGACCGACCCCGTGGCCGTTGCCATCACAGGCATCGGGCTCGATCACACGCGCATTTTGGGCGATACGCTCGAGGCCATTGCTGGGGAGAAGGCTGCGGTTATTAAGCCTGGGCGTTTGGTTGTGCTGGGCGAGGGCACGCACGAGTCGAGCGTTCAGCGCGTGATGGATACCCGTTGCCGTGAGTGCGGTGTGGTGCCGCTCGTGGTGAGCCACGCAACGACCAAGGTGCCGACGCATGTGGGCGATACGGTGGAGTTCAGCTGCACCACGCCGCGCGCGATTTATACGTCGAGCATGGTCAAGCCGGCCTACCAGCCGCAGAATGCTGCGTGCGCGATTATGCTCTGCGAGGGCTATCTGGGCCGCGAGCTCGACCACGATGCGCTCGACGCTTCGCTTATGGGCTGTCCCACGCCTGGCCGTTTTGACGTGCTGGGAACCGACCCGCTCAAGTTGATCGACGCCTGCCATAACCCTCAGAGCTGCGAGAACTTTGTGAGCGCGTTGGACGAGATCGATCCGTGCGTAGAGAATCGCCCCACGCTGCTGTGCGCCGCGCTGGCCGACAAGGATGTGGCGGGTATCGTCGATGTGCTGATTCCGGCCTTCCCACGCGTGGTCGTGACGCAGACCGATTCCGATCGCGCCCTACCGGCAGAGGAGCTCGCTGCTCTGGTGGATGCCGACAAACTTGCGGGCGTGTACCCCAGCGTGTCCGAGGCTCTCGCAGCCTTCGATGCCGCCGACGAGCCCTTCGTAGCAGCCGGCACCATCACCCTAGCCGGCGAAGTGGCAGGCTTGTTGCGCTAGCCCCATTTGCCGGGTAGCTAATTTGGGACGGGGCCCCGAATTGACATGCTTGCCACGAAATGGGCCTATTTACTACGTTTGACCGGATACCCTCGACCACACCGAGAATTGAGAAATCAAAACCGCAGGTAGAAGGCTTGCCAATTTTCAAAAAAGACCCGCATGGTCGACCCATGCGGGTTAAACGTAGTAGATAGCCCGTTTTCGTGGCGCAGCGTTGGCAGGATGCGGCAAAGGGCCTGTCCCTTTGCCGCATTGGTTAGTCGAGACGGACTGGGTCATGGGGATAGGCGTTGAGAATCTCGACGCCGGACTCGGTCACCAGGGCCAGGTCCTCGATGCGGACGCCGGTGTAGCCGGGGAGGTAGATGCCCGGTTCGATGGAGAACGTCATTCCCGGCTCTACGACCTGCTCGTTGACGAGCGAAACGTCGCCCGGCTCGTGGTCCTGCAGACCGATCGAGTGTCCCAGGCGATGCGTAAAGTACTGCCCATAGCCCGCATCCTCAATCACGTCGCGTGCGGCACGGTCCAGGTCGCACATACGCACGCCCGGCGCGATGAGCGCCTCGGCGGCCTCGTTGGCGCGGCGCACGATATCGTAGATGCGCTCCGTCTCCTCGTCCGGCTCGCTCCAAAAGAACGTACGCGTCATGTCCGAGCAGTAGTTGCAGCGGCGTCCGCCAATGTCGAACAGCACCACGTCGCCGCGCTTGAGTGCAGTGTCGTCGGGTTCGTGGTGCGGATCGCCGGCGTTGGCGCCAAAGCTCACGATGGGCGGAAAGCTAAAGCCCTCGCAGCCGTGATTGCGGTACAGGCCGAGCATCTGGTCGGCGATTTCGCGCTCCGTCACGCCTTCGTGGACGAGTTTGATGGCATCGGCCATCACGGCGTCGTTGGCGGCCGAGGACACGCGCATGAGCTCCTGCTCGGCGGCATCCTTGTGGGCGCGCGCGGCGGTGACGGCAAAGTCACCCAGGAAAAACTCGCTTGCGGCGTGGCGCTCCATGAGCGGCATCAAAAAGCCGGAGCGCATAACGGTATCGATGCCGAGTGGCTTGGCGGGATTGATCTCGCGTGCGATGGCGTCGGTTACGACGTCGGTATCGGTGTGATACGCGACTCGGGCATTGTCGTACTCGGGCAGCTGATGCAGGGCGTTAACCAAGATTACGGGCTCGGCATCGCGCGCGAGCAGCACACCGCAAAAACGCTCGAACATATCGGCATAAAAGCCGGTCAGATAGTAGATCGACCACGGGTCGTTTACGAGCAGCTGCGCGCCGGGGTGCTGAACCTCGAGCGCATCGAGCACGCGCGTCACACGCTGGTCATCGACATGTGCCATACATCGTCCTTTCGCTAGGTTGCCACCATGGTATCCCATGCCCGGCAGTTAGGGACGTTCCTTTTATGCCGGCACTTTGGGACACTCCTTGGCATGGCCAGCCTAGCGAACGTTCGGGCAAAAGTAGTCATAAGAGGCCCGTCCCAAATGGGCTGCTTTCAAAACTATGGCGGATTACGGGGCTGGACCTGTATTACTTGACCATGGGAAAAATCGCGAAATAAAAACCGCAGGTAGAAGGCTTATCAAAAATCGAAAATTGCCGGTATGGATGGGGGTCTCCGAATCAGTCCCGTAATCCGGCATAGTTTTGAAATGGCACTAAAGTAGGCACAGGCTAAATACCGATTCCAAGGATAGTTGCGGTGGAATAGTTCCTGGATGCCGGGGTTTTGGCGGAAATCAGGAACTATTTCACCGCAATTGAGGAGGGACGGGGTGGATGGCGGGGTAGCTAAAAGAGCCCCGTCCTAAATGAGCTGCTTAGGCGGGGTCGATGTCCATGCTGGCGATGAGGTCGGTACCGGTGTCTAGGAGGTTGGGGAGGACTACATCGCTCATGCGGATGGGGGCGTCGACGACTAGGCCGCGGATGAGGTCCATCGCCTGGGCGTGGAGTTCGAGCGGGATGGCTTCGGCCGTACGCACGGGCAGCAGCGCCTCGTCGCCGCCGGATACGGCCACGGTCGTGGTAAGCACGCGCATGGGGCAGGTGAGCTCCTGATGTGCAAACTTATCACCGCGCGGGCAGCTGTTGCCGGTTACGGAGCGCACCTCTACCACGGCGCCGTCTGCGTCGCGCTTTACCTCCACAGTCAGGAGACACTCGGAGGGGCAGGTGGTGCAGTTAAACTGCAGCGTTTCAATCGCGATTGTGCTCATGACTCTATGCCTCCTCAACGGGGTCGACGGACATGACAATCTCGCTAACACCCAGGTCGAGCGCATGCTGAATCACCTTTGCCGGCAGCGGGAAGATTTCCATGACGCTCGGTTTAAACGGGCGAACCTTGCCTACAAACAGCTCCTCGTTACCTGCAAGAATGCGCATGCGGGCAGCATCGACCGGCCGACGTACGCGGAAGTTGAGTTTGGTGAGCGCTACAGCCGTAATGCGGCCCGGCAGTGCGTAGCCTGCGATGCCGGCGGGGGAGACCGTAAACTCGCAGTGCGCGTCCTCCACTCCCGCCGCTGTGCCGACAGTCCCCAACGCCCATGCCGCCGCAGCCGCACCGGCGCGTTCGGATTCAGTCTTCACGTTGTCGGCCAGGTCGTGCACGTGCAGCACGTTGCCGCAGGCAAAGATGCCCGGCGCGCTGGTTTGCAGGCTCTGGTCCACCACGGCGCCGCGCGTGCGTGGGTCAAGCTCGACGCCCGCGCCCACCGAAAGCTCGTTCTCGGGAATCAGGCCCACCGAAAGCAGCAGCGTGTCGCACGGAACAACGCGCTCGGTTCCCGGAATAGGCGCCAGATGCTCGTCGACTTGGCTCACCTCGACAGCCTCCACGCGGTCGTGCCCGATCACGCGCGTGACCGTGGTAGACAGCTGCAGCGGAATACCAAAGTCATCCAGGCAGTTCTTCACATTGCGACGCAGGCCGTTGGCGTACGGCATGAGTTCGTACACGCCCTCGACCGAAATCCCCTCGAGCGTGCAGCGGCGCGCCATGATAAGCCCGATGTCGCCTGAGCCCAAAATGACGGCGCGCGAGCCGGGCTTGAGGTTTTCGATGTTGATGTATCGCTGCGCCAGGCCGGCCGTAAACACGCCGGCGGGTCGGCTGCCGGGAATCTTGATCTCGCTGCGCGTGCGCTCGCGGCACCCCATGGCAAGGACGACCGCGCGCCCGGTGAGCTGCAGCATACCGGAGGGATTCATGAGCGTGACGGTGTGAAGTGTGGCGTCTTCCGTGGACTCGCCCGAATCAATCCCAAGCACCATGCTATCCAAGAACGGCGCAATGTCGGTCGCGCGCACCTGGTCGATAAAGCGCTGCGCGTACTCGGGACCGGTGAGCTCCTGCTTAAAGTGCGAAAGGCCAAAGCCGGGGTGGATGCACTGGCGGAGGATGCCGCCCAGGTGCTGCTCGCGCTCCACGATGGCCGCGCGCGCTCCGGCCTTATGAGCGGCCAGCGCGGCTGCCATGCCGGCAGGTCCGCCGCCGATAACGACCACGTCGAAGGCTTGCGTTTGTACGGCTTCGACGACGTTGCAATCAATCGCGCTCGATTTGAATCCCGCCATTCTAGCGCACCCCCTTCAGCGGTCCCTCGACCAACCAAGATCCGGCATCCTCCAACAGCACCTCGCTGGGGTCGCAGTCCAGCTCTCGGGCAAGAATCGCCACCACGCGGCTCTGGCAAAAACCGCTCTGGCACCGACCCATGCCGGCACGGCAGCGGCGCTTGACGCCCTCGACCGAGACCGCGCCCGGCTGGCGTCGGATCGCGGCCACGATCTCGGCTTCGGGCACCGTCTCGCAGCGGCAGACAATCTGCCCCCACGCGGGATCGGACTCAATGAGCTCCTCCTTGCGCGCCAGCGGTGCACGGTCAAAGTCGTCCGGCGCGCGGCGAATTGGGTTCCAGTCCGCCCGCTCGTGCAGCTCCACGCCCGCCCCACGCATCACAAGCTCCACGCGCTCGGCAATGGCCGGCGCGCTCGCCACACCCGGCGACTGAATGCCCGCTGCCTGGAACAGCCCTGGCACCACGGCCGACTGTCCAATAAAGAAGTCGTTCGTTCCCTGAATGACCGGGCGCCCGCCGGCAAATGCGCGCACCACGCGGCGCGTGTCCAGATCGGGCACCAGTTTGCGCGCGCCGGTCAGCAGCGCGTTCACATCGCTCGCATAGGTCTGCGTGTCGCCCGGCTCGCGCACGGCAGCCGTGGCGGTGATCACGGTGTTGCCATGCACGGTGCCCGTCACGATAACGCCCTTCGACACCGGCGTCGGCACGGGGTAGAGCGGCATGAGCGTGCGTGGCTCCTTGTCCAGCACCACGATGTTGCCCTGACGCCAAACCATCTGGAACTCCTCGGCGCCCGCCATATGCGAGATGTCGGCGGCGCCGTTGCCCGCGGCGTTGATCAGGTAGCGGCAGCGCACGTTGCCAGCGGGGGTCGCCAGCGTAAAGCGCGCGTCGTCGCCCGAGCCCGCGACTTCAATCGCTTCCACCGACGCGGACCGCATAAACGTCACCCCGTTGGCCACGGCGTTCTCCAGCGCGGCGATGGCAACCTCAAACGGGTCGACAAGCCCAGTCGAGGGACACCACAACGCGCACGTTGCATCGGCACTGGCGCGCGGCTCTAACTCGTGGATGCGGTCGGGTCCGACGATTGACAGCTCGGGCACACCGTTGGTAAGGCCATTGCTCCGCAGCTGCTCCAGATGCGCGCGGTCCTCGTCGTTGAAGCCCAACACCATCGAACCGGTGCGGTGGAACAAAAATCCGAGCTCCTGGGCCCAGGCGCCATACAGCTCGCAACCACGGGCGTTGACCTGCGCCTTTACCGTGCCCGGTGCCGGATCGTAGCCGGCATGCACCAGGCCACCGTTGGCCTTCGATGCGCCCAGGGCGATGTCGTGGGCCGCCTCGACCACGCAAATTGACAGGTCATAGCGTACGAGCTGCCGCGCGATGGCGCATCCGGTGATGCCCGCGCCCACAATTGCGATATCAAACGTTTCTGTCACAGTGCCTCCCAGACGAGTTGACAGGCTGTCAATAAGACTATCCTACGGTCTGCACACCCTCAGTGCGGCGGCAATGCGGCGAACAGCCCCGCAGCGCCCGCTAACGGCAGACGAGGGGAGACTCAGTAACGTCGATAACTTCGTCTGCCGCCCCTGGCGTCAGAGGTTTGTCTCGTTCTGTAACACCTAGACCCGGTTTCCGCTCCCACCTGTTACAGATTGAGATGTTTGTGTCCGCGCCAGCCCCGCCCCTAGCCGTGGTCCCATATAAACAAACCCCGTGGTAAACTTGACCGGACTGTTAATATCCCGAAAGGTACCCGTAATGTCCAAGTACATCTCCGAGCTCATGTCGCCGCAGCTTATGGGCGTCGTCTATGCCTTCGTTGGCTTTATCATCGCCCTGTATGTGCTGTCGGTCGTCTATGTGTTCATCGACGCTCGCCGCCGCGGCGCCAGCGCCTACGTGGCATGGGGCATCATCGCCCTCATCCCGTTCGTGGGCCTCATCGCCTACCTGGTCCTGCGCCCGCACTCCTACGCGTCCGACCGCGAGGAGCAGGAGCTGGACATGGCCCTGCGCGAGCGCCAGCTTGCCCAGTACGGCACCTGCCCGCAGTGCGGCGCGCCCATCGAGAAGGACTTCGTCGTTTGCCCGGTGTGCGATACCCAGGTTCGCAACGTCTGCCCCAGCTGCCATCGCCCGCTCGATGCGCACTGGAAGGTCTGCCCCTACTGCCGAACTCGCATCCAGTAACGCATCCATCGCCGGGCCGGCCGCAAGCCACGGGCACCGCGCGTTCCGCGCAAGCCACGCGCGCCCCACGCCCCGCCCCACACGATGAAGCATGCGTAGAAAATCGCCCGCCGTGCCATTAAGGTGCGGCGGGCGCTTGTATACCAAGGCAACCTGCCTATAATGATGCAAGTCAAAAACGCCGCGCGCATCGCACGCACTTGCATCAGGTATCCGAGAGGAGAAAACATACCCATGAAGGCACTCTACAATGACGGTTCGGTGGCCGAGCTCCCGCAGGACGAGGTCACGCACGTCATCCGCCACTCCGCCGCGCACATCATGGCGCAGGCCATCAAGCGCCTGTACCCCGAGGCCGACTTTGCCTACGGCCCCGCGACCGACAACGGCTTCTATTACGACGTCGACCTGCCCGAGGGCGTCAAGATCAGCGAGGACGACTTTCCCGCGATCGAGGCCGAGATGAAAAAGATCGTCAAGGAGAACCTCAAGTTCACCGTCTTTGAGAAGCCCCGCGCCGAGGCCATCGCCCTTATGGAGGAGCGCGGCGAGAAGTACAAGGTCGAGCACATCGGCGACCTGGACGACGACGCCCGCATCACCTTCTACCAGCAGGGCGACTACATCGACATGTGCGTCGGCCCCCACATCTGCTACACCAAGGCGCTGAAGGCCTTTAAGCTCACCGGCGTCTCGGGCGCCTACTGGAAGGGCGACAAGGACAACAAGATGCTCACCCGCATCAACGGCGTCGCCTTTGCCACCAAAGAAGAGCTCGACGAGCACATGCACATGCTGGAGGAGGCCAAGAAGCGCGACCACCGCAAGATCGGCCGCGAGATGGACCTCTTTATGATGCGCGACGAGGCCCCCGGCTTCCCGTTCTTCCTGCCCAACGGCATGATCCTTAAGAACACGCTGCTGGACTACTGGCGCGAGATCCACCACAAGGCCGGCTACGTGGAGATCTCCACGCCGCTCATCATGAACAAGCAGCTGTGGAAGACCTCGGGCCACTGGGACCACTACAAGGACAACATGTACTCCACCGTCATCGACGACGAAGAGTACTGCATTAAGCCCATGAACTGCCCGGGCGGCGTGCTGGTGTACGCCTCCAAGCCGCACTCCTATCGCGAGCTGCCCATTCGCGCCGGCGAGATTGGCCTGGTGCACCGCCACGAGCTGCGCGGCGCCCTGCACGGCCTGTTCCGCGTGCGCTGCTTTAACCAGGACGACGCCCACCTGTTTGTGCGTCCCGACCAGTTGACCGACGAGATCGTGGGCGTGGTCAACCTCATCGACTCCGTGTACCAGAAGTTTGGCTTTAAGTATCACGTTGAGCTTTCCACCCGCCCCGAGGACTCCATGGGTTCGGACGAGGACTGGGCTCGCGCCGAGGAGGGCCTGCGCACCGCTCTGGAGAAGCTGGGCATGGACTACGAGGTCAACGAGGGCGACGGCGCCTTCTACGGCCCCAAGATCGACTTCCACCTGGAGGACTCGCTCGGCCGTACCTGGCAGTGCGGTACCGTGCAGCTCGACTTCCAGATGCCGCTCAACTTTGACCTGGAGTACGTGGACGCCGACGGCACCAAGAAGCGCCCCATCATGCTGCACCGCGTATGCTTTGGCTCCATCGAGCGCTTCATTGGTATTCTGATCGAGCACTTTGCGGGCAAGTTCCCCACCTGGCTGGCTCCCGTGCAGGTCAAGGCACTTCCCGTCTCTGAGAAGAGCCGCGACTACGCCCACGAGGTCTGCGCCAAGCTGGAGGAGGCCGGCATTCGCGTGGTCTGCGACGACCGCGACGAGAAGATCGGCTATAAGATCCGCGAGGCCCGCAGCATCGACCGCGTGCCCTACATGCTCATCCTGGGCGAGAAGGAGGTCGAGGCCGGCAACATCTCCGTCCGCGATCGCTCCAACGAGACCGTTCAGATGAGCGTTGACGAGTTTGTTGCCAAGGTGACCGAGGAGATCAAGACTCGCGCCTAAGGCAAGCTGCACAACAATTAACAAAGGCGACCGTCCACAAAGGGCGGTCGCCTTTTTTCTTACCAAAATAAGAAAAGCCGCTGGTTGAGCGGCTTTTTTTGTTGCACAAAAAGGTACAGGTTTTTGTGGGGGGGTATGGAGATGCACCTACTGGCAGTACATTTTGCGTAATCTGGGCAAACGCTGATTAATTGCTCGTATAATGTCGTCTGTCGAAAGATACAAAAACCTGTACTTTTGCGACTGCGCCTAGCTGCGAGCGAGAAGCCTGTTCTAAACGCCCCTGCATTTGCGTGCATCGCAAAGCCAAAAGAGGGGGCGAGAACATGGAACAGACGGCACGGCGCCAAGAGCAGCTGCCGGGCGCTTTTAACGGCGCCAGCACCAACAACCAGCACGGCCGCGTCCGCTGGTATCTGGTCCACACCCCCAATGGAAAAGAGCGCGAGACCTGCGAAAAGGTTCGCCGCATTATCCCGCACAACCTGATGCAGGACGCTTTTGTGATGCAAAAGGAGTTCTGGTTTAAGCGGGACGGCGCCTGGTCGCTCCAGACCAAACCCATGTACAAGGAATATTTCTTCGTCGCAACGCACGATGCCGCCGCGCTCGATAGGGCTTTGGCTCAGTTGAGCTTTGGCTGTCGCATCGCCGGCAGTAGGGATCGGGCGTACATGCCCATGCCGGACGACGCGCAGGACTGGTATCGCAGCGTGCTGGATGACGACGGCGTGGTACGCAACAGCGTAGCGCGCATAGAAGACGGCGTGTTGCACATAGAGCAGGGTCCCTTGGTGGGGCAAGAGGCCCGAGTTAAAAAGATCGACCGTCATAAGCGCTGGTGCCTGGTAGACGTGGGCGAGGGTGACTCCACATTTAGGGAGCTGCTGCCACTCGACGTTCCCAGCAAGACGTAAGGGAGACGTTGCACCAGCTATTCGTTCGCATTTTTGAATT
>ERZ791914.2251-NODE-2251-length-10352-cov-3.524230_pt1 | contig 10352 bp, 10 predicted proteins | sample MGYA00510140_ERZ791914 | MGnify/ENA primary metagenome ERZ791914 (study PRJEB30046, sample SAMN00792079) | human gut metagenome | study: EMG produced TPA metagenomics assembly of the A metagenome-wide association study of gut microbiota in type 2... | reverse complement strand
AATTGTTTTTGAATGGAAAGACAAATCGTACGAAATATGTTCTATGGACGGAAAACGCTGGTGGTTTTTCAATGTGACAGATGACACGGAAGTTATAGTAAATACAATAGAAGAACTTATGAACTGTGAAATTGACGGCGAAAGGCTTGTTGATATCTGCACAAAATTCACTGTCATTGAAAGAACATTTTAATTTTATAAATAAACCGTTAAAAAAGCAAAAATCCTGACTTATTAGGAGAATTTAAAATGTATACTAAAAACGACCATATTCTTGAATACCCCCAATACAAGGATGTAAACGAATTTAAGGAAAGTTTAATTCACGGCAGAGAAATTGTTATAAAATGGAATAATGTTGAATATTCGATAGAATACGAGAACAATACTATGAGTGATTTTTCTATATGCGAGGCAAACAGACCGGAAACTGAAGTCCATTTTAAGTCGGTTGATGAATTGTTAAATTCAAAATTAAATTCAGATATTTACTTAAAGGATATAATTACAAAAGCGGAAATCAATTGGAGAAATATTTAAAACAGGGCTGAACAAAATGAATAATGATTACAACGGCGATTTTAAAAGTAAAGAGGAATTTGAATCTGTAATCGGCAGAGGGTGCGAATTAGGCTTTGAATGGAAAGGTCACGAATACTGCATTTTTAGGCAAAATGATAATACGTGGTTTTTCGGCTTAACAGGCACTGATACAAGCAAGGACATTTCCTTAAAAACTCTTGATGACGTTATGAATTATGAAATTGACGGCGAAAGGCTTGTTGATATCTGCACAAAATTCACGGTTATTGAAAGAACATTTTAAAATTATATATTTATTTTTATTAAGCACGTTGAGTTTTTCTCAATGTGCTTGATTTTTTTGAAAAATTCTATTGACAAGCGGTGAAAACTGTGATATAGTTCAACTGTGATATCTTGGATATCACAGTTGTATGATGTAGCTATTATGAAAAAAAGGAGGGGCAAACGTGCTTTTTATAGATTATCATTCCCGTGTGCCGATATATGAGCAGATAAAAGAGCAGGTAATAATGCTTATTAATACAGGTGTTTATAAGCCGGGCGATAAGTTGCCGTCGATAAGGAATTTATCAAATGAGCTTAATATTAATGTTAATACGATTAAGCGTGCGTTCGGTGAGCTTGAGCATGACGGAATTACATATTCGGCTCAGGGCAGGGGAATGTTTGTAAGTGAAAACCCGATAGGAAATGCAAAAATCAAAGCTTCCGCACTTGAGGATGCAAAGCTTGTTTTGTCCTCATGCAAAGCTAAAGGCGTCAGCAAGAATGAGGTTGTCTCTCTAATCGATGAAATATACTCGGAGGATAACAGCAATGATTGAAATTAAAAATGTGACTAAAAAATACGGTAATTATGTTGCCGTTGAGGATATAAGCTTCAAAGTTGAGGAATCGTCGATTTACGGTCTTGTCGGCTATAACGGCGCAGGCAAAACCACACTTTTAAAAACGGCGGCAGGAATACTTAAGCCGGAAAGCGGCGAGGTGCTTTTTGACTCGCAAAATGTTTATGATAACGGCAAAGTGCGTTCCTCTCTTCTTTATGTGCCAGATGAAGTTTACTTTGTAAAGGGTGCAAGCCTTCAAAAAATGGGAAAAATTTATAAAGGCTATTTTCCTAATTTTAATTCAAAAGTGTTTAAAAATATGACAGAGGCTATGGGTCTTGACCCTAAAAAGAATATAGGCTCTTTTTCTAAGGGCATGCAAAGGCAGGCTGAAGTAGTTTTGGCTATGTCTACAATGCCTAAATATATGCTTCTTGATGAGGTTTTTGACGGAATTGACCCGCTTAAAAGAAATCTTTGCAAGAAAATTTTTATTGAATATATGGCTGAAACTGGCTGTTCAATGATTATGAGCAGTCATAATTTGCAGGAAATTGCCGATTTGTGCGACCATGTTGCACTCATTAATGGCAAAAAACTTGCAATGAATGTTTCTGTTGATGACGCAAGCTCGGCTTATGTTAAATATCGCCTTATTTTTGATAGGGATATTGATAAATCAATTTTTGACGGGATTGAAAATAAGGGTATTACTATTGATAATAAACTTGCAACAATTATTGTGCCGTCAAGCTTTGATAACGGAGCGCTTGCTTGCCTTTGTCCTGTTCATATGGACAGCGTTACTCTTTCTCTTGAAGAGGTATTTTTGAATGAAATGGAGGACAAGAATTATGACATCTCCAAAATCTTCTGTTGATAAGCATTCGGCAAGATATGATTTTAAGCGTTCGTTTATTAGATTGATTGCTCCGGGCATTGTTTCACTTTTATTCTCGATTATATATTTTATTGCTATTCCCGTAGCAACAATTTCATCTGCCGGCACTTATTCACTTAGCTTAAGAGCGGAAAATATAGCTTCAATAAGAAAGCAACTTGCTTGCGCTCTTTTCGGCAGCACAACAAGCAATTTTGTGTTTTATGGAGTTTATGCGGTAATAATCGGTGTGCTTTTTGCATTTTGCATATTCTTTCCGATTATGAGGAAAAGCAATGTTAATTTCTTTTTCTCGTGCGGAATTGACAGAAAGACATATTTTAAAAACAGAGCGCTCTCGTCGATTATCATAATGATTTTAACGTCGGCTGTGCCGCTAATGATTGATATTATAATTAATATAAGATATTTAGGCCATGCAGATTTTATTATTCATCAGGGATTTTTCCTGTTTTTAGAGCATTTTACGTATATGCTTGCAGGATTTTCGCTTATGAGTATTGCAATGATGGCTTGTTATACTGTGACCGAAAGCCTTTTCTTCGGCGCCGGTCTTATTTGGTCACCAATGCTTTACATTGTTTCGATAGAATGGCTTTTCCAAAATTTCCTTAGGGGATATTCACAAACCGCCGCGGTTGACTATATGCCGCTTGGAAGTTCGTCTTTGACGGTGACGGTAGATACGCTTTGGTCTAAGCTTTCGGTGATTAATCCGCTTATTTTCGGTACGGCGCTCGGTTCAAATAATGTTCGCAATAATATGTATTTCAATTGTTTGAGAAGCACTGCAAGCAATGGCGGAGTAGTTAACGATTTTTATTATGATAATGCAAGCGGAAATGTCGGATTTGAAAAAGCGGGAATGAATTATATTTTACCTATTCTTATCTGGCTTGTATTATCGGTATTGTTTATATTTATTTCTAATAAGCTTCTTAATAAACGTAAGCTTGAAAATACAGCACTTCATTCTTCTAACCTTTTTGTAACGGTATTTGTAAGCCTTGAATTTTCGGTGCTTGTTGCAACGTTCTTTATGCCGTTATTGTCTGATTTTGATGTTATTCAGTCAAGTGTGCTTGATATTTTTGCCGGCTTAATTTGCGGCATTATTGCTTATTTCGTATTTATGTCGATTTCACGCAGAAAAATCAAGCATGGAATTAAGCTTGTAATTCCGGTAGGGGTGTCATCAATTGCCGTTTTGGTTATAAGTGTTATTTGTATTTCAGGCGGCTTCGGCTATTCAACATATTGCCCCAATATTAAGGATATTGACTATGCAACAATAAACAGTGAATATATAGACGCTTCGGGTGTTATGTCAACCAATCATTTTAATGACGGTTCACTTTCGGCAGGTACTGACCAGCTTTATTACGGCACGTATGAGCCTTCGGGCGCATATCTCGGTAAATTCAATACAAAAGACTCAATAGATAAAATTGAGAAAATACAGAAATATTCTTTTAAAAACAGAATTGCTAAAAGAAATGAGCCGTATGTTACCGTTAAAATAAAGTATTTACTCAAAAACGGAAAGGCTGTAAATCGTGAATACACTTGCACAAACAGTGACGTTTCACTTGATATTATCGAATTAACTCAAAGCAGCGAATATCAAAAAGAACTTGAATTCTTAATGTCATCAAAGAAAGCCGATGAAAAATCAAGCGGCACCTTTAATTCTGAAGATGAATCCCAATCTTACTTCGCTTATTTTGCAAATGAGAATAATGTGAAAAATGCACTTAATTTCGGTGTTGCATATATAGTTTCAAACGATGCCGTCACCAAAACTAAGATTGAAAATACTCCGGCACTTCGTGATGCAATACTGAAAGATATTGAAAAAGTAGGTTATAAAAAGCTTTTAACAAGCGGCAAGGCTCCTTTGGGCGCAATCAATTTTTCGTATGATGACAGCGTTCAAAATTATGATAATATAGATTATATGAATGACGCCACATATTATATTTGGGACGATATGGTTAACACCGTTAATTATCTTAAATCTATTAATAAGTTTACGGCGTTTACCGATTTGTCAAAGTCCGGTGAGATAGAGTATGTAACCGTTACCGCTCTTGAAACAAGGCTTTCAAGCGAGTTGTCGCTTACTGCGCTTTCCACCTTTGAAAGTGATACGGCAACACCTGAAAGCTATTATGAATATCAAGGAAGCGAGCTTAAAGAGGCAGATGTGCTTAAAACTTATAACGGTAGGAAAATTACCGACAGTCAAAAAGCGCAGGAAATATTTAACCAATCGTCAATTTACTCGCTTTGCAAAAAGGACGGCTATGTTGTCCTTGTGAAATTTAAAAACAATACTTATGTAACTAAGTATCTTTCAAAAGAAAAAGCACAATCGCTTTTGAAATAATTTAATAGGTTTTACCTGTCTGTTTAATTATGTTTTACCCAATTTAAACCCAAAACCCTTGAGCAATAATATGCTTATCTTAAACTCCTTTTATAATTCAAACAGACGGTGAACATAAAAAAGGACTGCCGAGTAGCTACGGCAGTCCTTTTTAGTATTCAATAAAGCGGATAAACCGTTGCGTGTTTAAAACGAAATTTATCTTGCTTTCTCGAAGTCTAAGCAATATTAAAAATTAAAATTATCGTATCCCCATTTGTCTATCTCGTTATATTTAACATAGGTTCTCTCACTTTTAACCGACAAATATTTTTCGCTGAGTGAACAGATACGCTTTGTCAAATCCTCATAAGCTGACTTTTCTGCCGAGCCGAAAATTGCAATTTCAAACATAGCGCATGGCTCGTCACTGCCCTTGAAATACATATCCGCCTTATCCTCAAACTTAACCATGAGCCAAGCCTCGCTTTTGCCTGGGATAGCCGTTATGGCATTTCCGAGTTCACTCTTGAGTGCATTTTTGTCTTTAATTTCACTGTTGGTCATTACATTGATAAAAGGCATATCTTTTCTCCTTTAACCTTTTTACTTTGAAATAGTTATTCCTTTTGCTTCTCTTTGCTGTGCAAGTTCGCTTTCGATTTTGTCTTTAAAATCGCCTGTAAGGTTGTAGAAAAACATAGGAATGATGCAAACGAGAAGAGAAATAGCAGGAATAAGCGATACTATGCTGAACATTCCCTGCCTTACCGAATGTGCCATTTCAAGCGGATTGGCAGTTACGTTTGAATTGATAGCTGAAATATCGAAGTCTACTATTATATACATTAATATAATAAATGACGTGCTTATTGCATTGCCGAATTTGTTTACGAAGCTGGAAACTGCCGAGCCCATTCCCGTAAGCCTTCTGCCCGTTTTCCATTCCATATAATCAAGGCAGTCACCAATCATAGCGGAAACACAAACGTTGATTGCACCGCAGGGAATAGTAGAAAGAATTAGGCAAGGCACGCAAGCCCAGAAATGATTATATCCTATAAACCACATTGCAAAGCTGCCTGCCGCACCGATAAGTGATGAGCCGATAATTATTTGCTTATAATCAAATTTTTTGAGAAGCGGAGTGACGGCGAGCATTGTGCCCATCATTCCTACTGCCGAGGCAACGCTGAATACGGTTGAAACCGTAGAAATATTTGATTGAAGCGCACTTTCAACCTCAGCCGTGCTTAAACCCGTTAAGTCTTTTCCGATATAAAATGAATATCTTGCAACGTGAACTGCGCCTGCCTGATACATATATCTTGCCGCTGCTAAGATGCCCATAAGTGCGGTAAGCATTAACGGCTTGCAGGTGAGTATAAGCTTGAGCGCCGACGGCTCGTTTTTATCCCTTTTAGGCGGGTTTGGAATAACAACTCTTTCCTTAGTTTTGAAATATACACTGACGAAAAGAAGATTGCCTATAATTGAACTTACAAGCGCCATAACTGTATATTTTGTTTTTTCAAGCTCCGTTCCCGATAAATTGAAGTTGGGAAGAACAAAGCCTAAAATCATAAATATAGCCATAGGAACCGCCGAGCCGACTCCGTTAGCAGTTCTTGCTTTGGAAATTATTGAGCCACGCTCGTCTGCATTAGGCGTTAATGCGTTTGGCAGACTCCAAAACGGAACGTCGGACGCCGTATAAATCATACCCCAAGCAATATATGTAATTGCGGCATAAATCATTTTTTTACTGTCGCTTAAATTAGGCGCATAGAAAAGCAAAAGCGTTAATATTGCAACAGGAATAGGCGTATAAAGAATATACGGCTTCATCTTACCCTTTTTCGGATTTGCTCTGTCCATTATGTAGCCCATAATCGGGTCATTGATAGCATCCCAAATTCTCGCTAAAAGCATAAGAAGTAATACGAAAATCGGAGTTACCTTAAGTACATTTAAGTAAAAGTCAGAAATGTATGAGCTCATGATGGCATAAATCATACCTTGACCGAGAGCGCCTATGCAGTATGTCATCCATTCCTTTTTCGGTACATAAAAATTTTTGTCCATAAATTTACCCCTTTTTAAATTTACGTGGCAGTAGTTAATGTGCTTATATAATTATTCAATTTTGCCCGGATTTGGAAAATATCTGAATTTGACTTTTCCTATGATTTTTTCTTTTTTAACTGTTTTGTTATCCCAATACCTTGAATCCCAACTGTCATTTCTGTTATCTCCCATAACAAAATAACTGCCGAGCGGTACTGTATACGGGCCAAAATTGCCGGTTGGAACACAGTTAGTGATGAAATCCGTTCTTGCCGTGCTTTTGTTGCCGTTTTTGTCGGTTATATAGACAATTCCGTTCTTTACCTCGATAGTTTCACCCGGAAGAGCAATAATTCGCTTTGCAAAAAGCTGTGTTTCATCATCCGGATATCTGAAAATAATAATATCATACCTTTGCGGTTCGTCATTGATATATGCCAAACGGCTTGCAATTATTCTGTCGCCCTCTTGAATAGTGTTGAGCATTGAGCCTGTCGGGATAACAATATTTGCAAAAATGCAGGTTTTTAAGAATATGGCAATGATAAGCGCAACAACAATAGGAGTAATAAAAGAAATTGCTTCCCTCAATTTTGACTTCTTTTGTTTTTCTTCGTCATTTTTTGCGATATTATTCTTTTTTCTTTTTTTGTTTTTATTCTTTTCCTTTTTAGGCTTTTTGCTGTCTGCAACGCTTTTAGCATCGTCATTTTTCTTGAAAATGATGTTTATAGCGTCCGGTTGCCGTGATTGCTCTTTGACCGTCACGTTTTCTTCGTCAAGCATTTGAAGCATTTTTGTAGGACTTTTCTCTCCTATAAAATCGCTAACATCAAACATCATGGCGCCGCATTTGGGACACTCATACCATTCGCCGTTTTTAATCAGTGCATCACAGCCGCATTTTTTGCATTTTGTAATCATTTAAATAACTTCCTCTTGCCGACGCCTGCGAGAATATTTTTGAGAGTGATAATCTCGTCGTAAGGCGTAGCTTTTTCAATCACATTGAAATCTTCTGCGTCGCTGTCTATCACTGTGTTGATTTTAGCCTTGGCTCTTAAATCATAGCCAGAAGCGTCAAGCTTTCTGTCAATATAAAGTTTAAGCGCTTTGCTTTTTTCTCTTACAACTGTAATTTTGTGAGCGCCGCCGCTTACGATTGAGTTTGAGCGAAGATGGCATCTTCCGCATTTTATGTTTACATATCCCTTAACGATTGAAATGTCAATGTCGTCATTATGGGCAATTTCAATATTTTCCTCACCCTTGTAGTTAAACGAAATAGTGAAATCCGTAACAGCCTCACGATTAGGATAACGTTTATCCTCACTGCCGAATTGGAAAATCTTAATTTCAAACGGTTGAAGAGCCAAGTCAATCTTGTCGCCGTAGGAAAAGCTGTCAAAACTTTCCTTATTTGATTGATTATAAACATTGTATCGCTTGACATCTTTTAAGCTTTCAGGACAACCCATAAGCTTGTTGAGCGTAAGGGTAAGCGATGTTTTCTCGTCTGTCGGATTTCTTAACGCAATTATTCCGTCGCCGTTATCATTCCAGCTAAAGTAACCGTAAATATTGTTTTCCTCAGGGTTTCCGCCGATGAACATTGCGTTTTGCAAAATGTCATAGTTATTCTTTTGCCATTCAATTGCCTTGGCAAGCGTGCGCCACTTTGATTTGTTCATCATATTGTAGCTTAAATGAAGTTCATTGAGCGCCTGACCTCTTGCAACGTCAAAATAAATATACTTTTCAAATTCCTCGTCGGTGTAGTTTACCTTGGCGTAAGAACCGTAGATAGGCTCATGATTATAGATATGCTTTAGCGGCATTTGAATTGCACGTGTGTTGAGAAGATTAAAATACCTTGCATCACGGAATGTAATTTCCTTATCCACCTGTGCCTGTTGCTCAATATTATCGGCAAAACCGATATCTGCACTGTTTTGAAGCCAAATGCTGTTTACATATTGAAGCCACCAAGGTGATGGGTTCACGTAGCAGGTCATATTAATCCAAAGACCTTTGCCGTGTTTTTTCCTAAGCTCTCTTATCTTTTTGAAAACCTCAATCCAGCAGTGCCACATTTCACTTACAAAATACATATCATATTCCCCGCCGACAGGATGGCTGTGGTTGGGATTTTTGCAAGGAGAAAGGCAAAAACCGTCAAATTTCCAATAATCAATATCAAATTCCTGAGTCGATTTTAAAATGAAATCGGTTACGTTTTTGATATATGTTTTGTCTGCTACACAAATGTCCTTAGCCTCTGCATTATATGCTCCGAGACCACGCTTTTCCATTTTCTTTGCAAATAAATCAGGTCTGCCGTAACCGCCACGTGGACCGAGCCACAAGCCAAATTTAGTGCCGAGATTAGAGGTAAGCTGAGTGATATCATAAAGTTGGTTAGGAAACTTTTTGTTAAAACTCCAAAAGCCTGATTTATAATCAACCCAGCCGTCGTCAACAACATAAGCGTCAAGCGGAGCAACGCCGTTTGAAGAAAGTCCCTTTTCAATTTCATAAAATGACTTTTCAATATTGTCTGCCGTTATGTCTTTCATAAAGTCATACCAGCTGTTATATTGAAGCCTTAAGGTTGTCGGTGTGGCAATGCTTTCAATATAGTCGTAAAATGCTTTTTGAACGTCAACGAGTAAGTCGCTTTTTGCACCGCCGACTACTGTAACCGGGCATTTGTATTCTCCGTTAATCTTCTTTCCAATATAATATTTAACTTGACCTATGCCGTAAAGTATAATGTTTTGCGTGCCGGGAAATTCACAGCCGAAGAAAAGAGTGTCAATATAAAACGGTTGACCGAGAGCGGAAAGATATCCGTTAAGTTCAGGACCTTTAATGTCGGTCGGAACGCTGAAATGAGCCTTTGAATTTGTAATTCCAATATGCTCAAGAAGAATATAATCAATCGTTTTATCTCCGGTTTGGACAAAGCTTATCTGCTTTTTTAGCGTGTTTCCGTCATCGCCGTGCCAAAATGTCATAGTTACGGTAATGCCTTGCGTTTCCTCGAATTTGAATGAAAGCTTTCCGTTTTCCTGCTTACTGTCGGCAACCTTAAGCCCTTTTGAAGAAAATTCACTTCCGTCGGTAAAATGGAATAAAAATTCAACGCTGTTTCCGTCAGGAACGAAATCCTGACCTGATAAAACGTTTCTTATTTGTGAGGCGTAAAGCGTTCCCTCATGAACAACGAATTCACGCTGTAAAATTTTACTTTCAAGCCTAAACATAAATTCTTCTCCTAATTATAATTGTTCCTCAACCTCTTCAAGCGCTCTTGCAAGCTGGTCAGGGCAGGATGTGCCTTTGAAATTGCAATCAATTCCTTTTAAAACAGAGATGATTTCCTCAGGTTTTTTGCCTTTAACAAGCGCAGCTATGCCTTGCAGATTACCGTTGCAGCCGCCTGTAAAGCTGACTGAATTAATAGTGTTTGTATTTTCGTCAATGTCAATAACGATTTGCCTTGAGCAAACGCCGTGTGGTGTGTATGTAAACGTCATTATTTATATTACTCCTTTATACTGTTGCACATAAAACTATTATACATATTTCTGTCTTTCTTTGCAACAGTTTGGCAAACTTTTTAACATTTGTATAAATT
>ERZ791914.2249-NODE-2249-length-10372-cov-73.159930_pt1 | contig 10372 bp, 10 predicted proteins | sample MGYA00510140_ERZ791914 | MGnify/ENA primary metagenome ERZ791914 (study PRJEB30046, sample SAMN00792079) | human gut metagenome | study: EMG produced TPA metagenomics assembly of the A metagenome-wide association study of gut microbiota in type 2... | reverse complement strand
GAGCATTACCATGCACGGCGTATGGCAATGGACAGTATGCTCTGCCGTTTCAAGGATGACTTTATTATCGGTGACGTGTTCGCTTTGCGTGAGAATGAAGACACTTATAATGTGGGGTGGCATTTCAACAAACGTTTTGAAGGCAAAGGATTCGCTTGTGAAGCGGCAGCCGGATTGTTGGATTATCTTTTCCGAGAGGCGGGCGCACGGCGTATCTATGGATTTGTGGAAGATGACAATATCCGCTCCAAACGCTTATGCGAACGTCTTGGTATGCGCCGCGAAGGATGTTTCAAAGAGTTTGTGACATTCGTAAACAATCCTGACGGCTCCCCAAAATATGAAGATACCTGTGTTTATGCCATTCTCGAAAAAGAGTGGAATACCATCCGTCAGTGGTGACACACCAAACCTATTATGAATTAATACAAAACAAGAAGAAAATATGAACAAGCAATTCATTATCACGAATTTCGCCGCATTTGCTCTCATGCTGTTCCTGCCGACCGGATGCAGGCAGGCGGACGGCAAGCAGGATGCGGTGCAGAGTTATCGGGTCATAAAGGTCGCGGCAAGTCCGGTGGAAATCTCCGAGTCCTATTCCGCCGCCATACGCGGACGGCAGGATGTGGACATCCTGCCGCAAATATCCGGGCGCATTATCCGTCTGAAAGTGAAAGAGGGTGAACGGGTGAAGACCGGTCAAGTATTGGCTGTAATTGACCAAGTGCCCTGTCGGGCGGCATTACGCACGGCGCAGGCCAATGTCAGCGCGGCACAGGCAAAAGTGGAAACGGCAAGAATCGAGCTGCGGGGCAAGCAGGCATTGTTTGACGAGAAGGTCATATCCGACTACGAGCTTTCTCTCGCCCGGAACCAACTGGCAGTGGCGTGTGCTGAACTCGAACAGGCAAAGGCACAAGAATCGGATGCACGCAACAATCTCTCCTATACGGAAATCAAAAGCCCGAGCAACGGAGTAGTAGGCACATTGCCCTATCGCATCGGTGCGCTTGTCGGTCCCAATATGGCACAGCCTTTCACGGTCGTGTCCGACAATGCGGAGATGTATGCCTATTTCTCCATTTCGGAGAATATGCTACGGCGATATTTGGCTCGCTATGGCTCGATTGACAGCATGATAGCCGGGATGCCGGAAGTGGGCCTGCAACTCAACGACGGCAGCCTGTACAAGGCGAAAGGACGTATTGAAACCGTAAGCGGCGTGGTGGATCCTGTTACCGGAACGGTACAAATCAAAGCCCTGTTCCCCAATCCCGACCGCGAACTGTTGAGTGGCAGCATCGGCAATGTCATCCTTCAAAACCCGAAAACGGAGGCCGTAACCATTCCCATGACCGCCACCGTGGAACTGCAGGACAAGATTATCGCTTACCGTCTGAAAAACGGACAGGCGGAAGCCGCCTATCTCACGGTGGACCGCCTGAACGACGGCAACCGGTTTATCGTAAAAGAAGGTCTTTCGGTCGGTGACACCATTGTCGCCGAAGGCGTGGGACTGGTGAGAGAAGGCATGAGCATAACCCCTAAAAACGAAACGAAATGAACCTGCGATTTTTTATAGACCGCCCGGTGTTTTCGGGCGTTATCTCGGTGGTGATTGTACTGTTGGGCATGATTTCCATGTTTTCCTTGCCGGTGGAACAATACCCCGACATCGCACCTCCGACCATCAACGTATCCGCAACTTATCCTGGAGCAAACGCTGAAACTGTGCAGAAGGCAGTGATAACCCCTCTGGAAGAAGCCATCAACGGCGTGGAAGACATGACCTATATGACTTCCACGGCATCGAATACGGGCGATGCTTCCATCGACATCTATTTCAAGCAGGGAACCAACGCGGACATGGCGGCGGTAAACGTGCAGAACCGCGTGAACGGCGCGCTGAGCCAGCTTCCGGCGGAAGCCACCAAGACCGGTGTCACCACTGAAAAGCAGCAGAATGCCGAACTGATGACTTTCGCGCTCTATTCGCCCGATGACCGCTTCGACCAGACCTTCCTGAACAATTACGTGAAAATCAATGTCGAGCCGAGGCTGAAACGTATCAGCGGCGTGGGAAAGGCACAGATGTTCGGTTCCAACTACAGCATGCGACTTTGGCTGCGTCCCGACAAGATGGCGCAATACGGGCTTATCCCCGATGACATATCCACCGTACTCGCACGACAGAACATCGAGGCCGCCACCGGCTCCTTCGGTGCCAATCATCCTACCGCCAATGAATACACGATGAAATACCGCGGACGCTTGTCCGGCGCGGAAGAGTTCGGTGAGTTGGTCATCAAGTCACTGCCGGGCGGCAATGTGCTTCGGCTGAAGGAGGTTGCCGATGTGGAACTGGGCGATGAATACTACAAATATTCCTCCGAAGTGAACGGGCATCCGGCAGCCATGATGCTCATCAACCAGAAAGCCGGGTCCAATGCTTCAAGCACCATCAAGGAGATTCACGAAGTGCTTGACGACCTCAGCCGGGACTTGCCCGAAGGGACGGAATTCGTGGTGCTTACCGATACCAACAAGTTCCTGTATGCTTCCATCAATTCTGTTATCCGGACACTTATTGAAGCGATACTTCTGGTTATCGTGGTGGTATATGTATTTTTGCAAGATATTAAGTCCACGCTTATTCCTACGATATCCATTTTCGTCTCCATTATCGGTACGTTCGCCGTGATGTCCATGATCGGCTTCTCCGTCAACCTGCTCACCCTGTTCGCGCTTGTGCTTGCCATCGGAACTGTGGTCGATGATGCCATTGTGGTGGTGGAAGCGGTGCAGGCGAAGTTCGACGAGGGCTATCAGTCTGCGGTTCTCGCGGCTGATGATGCCATGAAAGGCGTTTCGTCGGCTATCCTGACCTCTACCATCATCTTTATGGCAGTGTTTTTCCCCGTTGCCATGATGGGCGGGATTTCGGGAGCGTTCTACACGCAGTTCGGTATCACGATGGCTGTTGCCGTGGGAATCTCGGCAGTCAATGCCTTCACACTCTCACCGGCACTTTGCGCGCTGCTGCTGAAACCCTATATCGATGAGCAGGGCAACACCAAGAACAATTTTGCAGCCCGTTTCCGTAAAGCGTTCAATGCCGTCTTCGACCGTCTGAGCCGACGCTATGTACGTGGAGTGATGTTCATTATCCATCGCCGATGGCTGTTGTGGAGCATCATAGGCATTTCTTTCGGGTTGCTGGTGCTGCTGGTCAATGTCACAAAGACGGGACTTATTCCCGAAGAGGACACCGGGACGGTCATGGTGAGCATGAACACGAAGCCCGGCACATCCATGGCTCAGACAAGTAAGGTGATGGAGCGTATCAACAGCCGTCTCGACAGCATCGGCGAGATTGAATACAGCGGTGCGGTCGCCGGTTTCTCTTTCAGCGGTTCCGGTCCCTCGCAGGCGATGTATTTCGTGACACTCAAAGACTGGGAGCAGCGTAAGGGAGAGGGGCAGTCGGTCAATGATGTCATCGGAAAGATTTATGCCGCCACTTCGGATATTCCCGATGCCACGGTGTTCGCCATGTCGCCTCCGATGATTGCCGGGTACGGCATGGGAAACGGTTTCGAGCTTTATTTGCAGGACAAGGCGGGCGGAAACATCGCCGCCTTCAAGGAAGAGGCAGACAAGTTTGTCGAAGCCTTGTCGCAGCGACCCGAAATCGGCGAAGTCTATTCCTCCTTTGCCACGGATTATCCGCAATACTGGGTGGATATCGATGCCGCCAAATGCGAACAGTCGGGTGTGTCGCCCGCAGATGTGCTTTCCACATTGTCGGGCTATTATACCGGACAATATGTTTCCGACTTCAACCGGTTCTCCAAGCTCTACCATGTGACCATGCAGGCTCCGGCGGAATATCGTGTGAATGCGGAATCCCTGCACCACATGTATGTGCGTGCCACCGATGGCGGCATGTCGCCTTTGAGCCGGTTCGTGCGCCTGACCAAGACCAACGGCCCGTCAGACCTCACCCGTTTCAACCTGTTCAACGCCATCTCGATTAGCGGGTCTCCGGCTCAGGGCTACAGTTCGGGGCAGGTGCTCGAAGCCATCGGCGAGACGGCACGTGAAGTGCTTCCGTCAAATTACACATACGAGTTTGGCGGCATTTCGCGTGAGGAAAGCAAGACGACCAACAATGCCACGCTTATATTCCTGCTCTGCATGGTTCTGGTCTATCTGATTCTGTGCGCCTTGTATGAGAGCGTGTTCATACCCTTCGCGGTTCTGTTGTCGGTGCCTTGCGGACTGATGGGCAGTTTCCTGTTTGCGTGGCTCTTCGGTCTGGAGAACAACATCTACATGCAGACCGGACTTATCATGATTATAGGCCTGCTTGCCAAGACAGCGATCCTGCTTACCGAATACGCCGGTAAACGGCGGTCGGAAGGCATGACGCTGGCACAGGCGGCATACAGTGCGGCAAAAGTCCGCCTGCGCCCCATATTGATGACTGTGTTGTCCATGGTGTTCGGTCTTGTCCCGCTGATGATGGCGCACGGAGTGGGTGCCAACGGCAGCCGTTCGCTTGCCACAGGTGTAATCGGTGGAATGATTGTAGGTACTTTGGCTCTGTTGTTCCTTGTGCCGTCATTGTTTATTGTATTCCAATATATCCAAGAACGTGTTAAGCATAATTAAATGAAGAAGACAGTAATATATATCATATTGTCGGGATGGATGCTTGCCGGCTGTGGCACATACAGCCGGTATCATCGCCCTGACCTCTCAACGGAGAATCTGTATCGGGACATGCCGGCGGACATTGATACAATGACCATCGCGTCCCTGTCGTGGCGGGAAATGTTTACCGACCCGAAACTCCAGTCCTTGATTGAAACCGGACTTGAACGGAACGCAGACCTCAATGTGGCACGGTTACGCGTGGAAGCGGCAGAAGCCGTCCTGATGACTGCCAGACTATCATATCTTCCATCACTGGGACTGACTGCCGAAGGTAATGCCAATAAACATGACGGAGCAACGGCAAAGACATATAATGTGGGAGCGTCGGCAAGCTGGGAACTGGACATCTTCGGCAAACTTACGGCGGCAAAGCGTGGCGCAGCCGCCGCATTACAAGGAAGCCGTGCCTACCGGCAGGCCGTACAGACACAGCTTGTCGCCACTATTGCAGACAGTTACTACACCCTTGCCATGCTTGACGCACAAATGACAATAAGTAACCGGACTTTGGAGAACTGGCGGACTACCGTACGCACTCTTGAAGCGTTGAAAAAAGTGGGGAAATCAAACGAGGCTGGCGTATTGCAGGCAAAGGCGAACGTGATGCGACTCGAAGCATCCCTGTTATCCATACGCAAGAGTATTTCCGAAACAGAAAACGCCCTGTCTGCGATACTTGCCATGCCGTCACACTCGATTGGACGAAGTGATCTGGCCGAGGCTGCTTTCCCCGATACTGTCTCGATCGGAGTCCCTTTGCAACTGCTTTCCAACCGTCCCGACGTGCGTCAGGCTGAAATGGAACTGGCGCAAGCATTCTACGCCACCAATGCGGCCCGTGCCGCCTTCTATCCCAATATTACCCTCTCGGGAATTCTTGGATGGACTAATAACGGCGGTGGCGTAATCGTAAATCCCGGACAATGGTTACTTAATGCCATCGGTTCCCTGAAACAGCCGTTATTCAACCGGGGCGTAAACATCGCCAACTTGAAGATAGCCAAAAGCCGTCAGGAAGAAGCCAAACTGTTGTTCCGGCAATCATTACTGAACGCAGGAAAGGAAGTGAACGATGCTCTGACCGCATGGCAGACGGCAAAATCGCAAATTGAAATCAATGCTCGGCAGGTTGAAACATTATGCGACGCTGTGCGAAAGACAGAATCGCTGATGCGTCATTCCAATACCACCTATCTGGAAGTGCTGACCGCCAAACAGTCTCTTCTCGAAGCGGAAGTGCAACAGTTACAAACTCGTTTTGAACGCATACAAAGTATAATTAAACTTTACCATGCGTTGGGAGGAGGAATGTAACTTTACAAGAATTATAACCTAATACTGAACCATGTTGTGTAATTTTTATATTTCAGTCGTCATAAACTTATAAATAAGTAATTTAGTATGCAAAAACAAATTAAAAAGTCTTCTCTTTTTTTGAAGAGAAGCAACACCTGACCCACTTCGCTACCGAACAGGATGTAGCAGAAGAATTGTTTGAGTTACTCTTAGAAGCGAGAGAACTCTATCTTCAGGATGTGATTTTGAATGGCAAGCGGTATGACCGCTATGTGGATGACTTCATCAACAGTCATCGGTATATCAACTGCAACAGTGCAATTTGCCGAAACTGCCACGAGATGAACATCCACATCGTCAAGGGACTGCTGAACGAATGCGCCCACCTTATCCAGCCTCTTTTTGAGGCATCCGACTTCTCCTTTGAGAAGTGTATGGAGTTACAAAGGAAGTATGACCGCTCGGAACCGTTGCCGCCATACAGTTGGCACGGAGCAAGGGGGCTTTTGTGTATGGCATCTGCAACGTCGTGGGTGCCTCTATCCCAAGAAATACGGATTCCGGGACATACATCCATGTAGGACCTGAGATAGGTGTGGCTTCTACCAAGGCTTTTACAGGACAGGTAACGGTGCTGATGCTGCTTGCCCTCTGCGTGGGACAGATGCGTGGTACTGTGGATGATGCAACCGTAGAGAGGATTGTCCGGGAGTTGAAGAACATGCCCCTATATATAAAAGATGTGTTGGGACTTGCTGACAAAATCAAGAACTTGTCGAAGATATACACCTATGCCCGCAACTTCCTTTATCTCGGTCGTGGGTACAACTACCCCACCGCCCTTGAAGGTGCGTTGAAGCTGAAAGAAATATCCTATATCCATGCGGAGGGTTATCCTGCTGCGGAAATGAAGCTTTATTGAATTTTAAGGGGCTGCCGTTTGTTGCGGCTTGCCTTTCCAGTTGTTCGATGATACTGGGAAATATCCCACGCAATAAACCGACGGTAGCTACGGCTGTAGCTGGTTCTACCTCTATTGTAATCTTTTTCTTTTCCATATCGTTGTATTATGTTATCAAAAGTAATAATTATTAGGATATTGGTAAGCATTTCTTCTGAAAAACTTTTTAAAGATATTGTTTTAAGATGACATACTGTGTTTTTGCGTTCACGCAGTATTCTTTCCCACCCTCCCCTTCATCGGAATGACTGTTCTCATTTCCGGTTTACCCGTAGTCATCCGCTATGCGGCTGATTATGGGCAAACCAGAAAAGAGAAGTTCCAAACGTGGGCGGGATTGCAATGGTCATCATCCGGAGCTTCGGCATTGCCGAAACAACCTCCTTCTTCCGTATTGCAGTCCCTTCCTTTTACCGTTTGTCCCGGCAGTCCGTTGCTAACCCGTTCCCCCCTGTCACTTGTGGCAGGGAGATAGGAGTATGGTTTTGCTTGCAAAACCGTATGGCTTGTTTTACTTTCCGTACTGCCCTTTTCCTTGTTTTCTGCCTCCCCTAATGTGCTTTTTTCATAGCTCCATCTGAGATCCTTTGTTTTTGAACGGCAAATTTATTTCGGTGGATGGATACGAAAGAGTTCCGGTCTTCGCCCTTTGTCCCGAAAAAAATAACGCCGGACGGCTTCGCTGTCCCCAACATTTTTTGTCGTCCAAAACTTTTCTTAATCCCTCCTTCCTTATTGTTGTGTGCCGTAAAAAAAAGGCTCATAAACTCAGATGGGGCATGAAAGCTCAAAAAAAAAGTCGGCAGAAAGAAAAGGCCATCCCGGAAAGGGGTTTTAAAAAAAGGTCTTTAAATCTAGCTGAAGCATAAAATTAGAAGTTTAACAATCCCAAAAAACAACGAGTTATGTCACGAGTACACTATTTAGAAGGAGATTATGAACAGTTAGTTATTAATGAAACGATAGACGGTCTTTTTTCCAGTTATCGTATAGACCGCAATTCATTGCCAAAAGGATTTTTCCTTTATGAGATTAGATGGGATGACAGCTTATCTTCATTGGCAGAGATTAGCCCCTCTGTGGTGGTGAATCATGCAGGTTCATTCATTACAAAGTCACCCCTTGAATTTGATGCAAACAATAGCATACGGATAACCTATACCAATTTTATCGAGTTCTGCCAGTTTGGTGAGTGGGCTTATGAGAAACTGGCTGTATTGGATTGTAATTCCGGTAATGTTGCGGTGATAAGCCCAGACAGGAGATTGCAGACCACTGAAGAGATTGAGATTTTTTTGAGTGGGCATTGTGGCTATCATCTGAGTGAGATTAATTGGATGGTGATGAAAGGCGATGTGCTGTTTTTGAACGAGAACGATTTTTAATGAGTATAACCGTAACTGCCTCTTGGAATGGGGCAATTACATAAAATATTATAAGTATGAAGTGGATAGATAAGATGGTAGAACGCATTACCCGAAAAGAAACTGCTTTAAATGACCACTTTTGTGTAAATCGGCATACGGTTGTATGTCAGAGTGGTATGACTGATTATGTTTCTGTAACGATTGATAATACCGATGGTTTTGATTTCGATTTTTGGACAAAACAACTTTGTTTTGAGAAGGACTGTAAATATCGCTCGGAGATAAAAGCGGCTTTTGATAAAATCTATGGCACAAGGAATATAGAATGTTGTGAATAATGAAGTCAGAAAAGTATGATACCAAAGGAGATAATGAAACTTTATGAAAAGCTTGCTTTCAGTCGGGGATATGAAGAAGCCTTTCGGGATTTTTTGGATGTTTGTCTTTACTATTTGTCTGTCGGGATGTTGGCGGAGGATTATCGTAGAGTGGAAAAAAGATATAAGCCATATGAAATGGAACTTTTTGTTCAAATGTTTTATAGGGTGTCTGAATATTCGGAAGGATTTTGCGATGTCTTGGGAGATATGTTCATGGAGTGTGTCAGTCATGGGAATAACGGACAGTTCTTTACCCCGATACACGTTGCTGATTTGATGGCATGTATGGGGGGAAATAGGCTGAAACCTAAACAGTCGGTCTGTGATTCGTGCTGTGGTTCCGGCAGGATGCTACTTTCCGCTGTAAAAAAATGTGCGGAAGAGAATGATGGAGGAAGGCTTTTTTGTTATGGCTCGGATATAGATTTGATTTGTGTAAAGATGACCGTTGTCAATCTGATGATGAATAGCGTACCCGGTGAAGTCGCATGGATGAATACATTGACAATGCAGCATTGGAGAAGTTATCATATAGATTTACAGCTGATAGCCGGAGTATGGTTGCCTATTTTAAAGATAACGGAAGCAGGTGACACTTCTTTTATTAGGAAACTTGAAAATGCAATGGAGGATAATTCTGAATTGAAGAGGTCGATTCAGAGCAACGCAAGGGCTACGCAGCTGACTTTTGATTTTTGACAAGATAAATATGTAAAAAGGATTTTGGTATGAAAGCAATAAGAACAAAAGAGGTGAATGAGAACGTCAAAGCGGCGAACAGTTGTTTGCGTAAAGCGAAATGGCAGGCTAAGGAATTGGCTGTTTTTACAGGTGAAGTAGTGCGTCTGATGGATAAGGAAGGGCATTCTCTACAAGGGTTCTTTAATCGGGTGGAGTTTGTTCTGGTGGACGGCACTATTAAATTCCGTGTAGTTATAAATCCTATTCTTGAATGTGAGAACTGTATAATGGCTTCTTGCCATGAAGACTATCTTTATGAGGTGGTCTCGGTGGAAAAGTTTACCTATAAAAATTATAGGTATCATTTGTAATGATATTGTATTTTAATGATTATAAACTGATTTATATTATAACAATGATGGGCAAAATTAATAATATTCCCGTTTTGAATGAAGATGTTATTCGTTTGGTTGTACTCAATGAGGAAATTATTGGGTATATCTATCCACGAAGGACTTCTTATGTGGTGGCATTGGAGATAAAGCCGGGACGTACTACCTCTTTGGCTACATCTGTCAATAAACAATGCATGGTTTTGTTGAGTGATAAGGTTCGTTTGGCCACGGAACAGGATTTCGATGATTTTCATATATGCTTTGATGGTTTCAGAAATAACACTATGTATTGTTATAATCAGGGAACGGAACCTATATACCTTCAATGAAGCACATTCTCCCTTCTTTTGGATTAGGGAAGGGAGGGTATTTTGCTGTCCGCTACTTTTTGGCAAGCACCCCAAAAAAGTAGCAAAAAACGCTTGGAGTTACTGGTAATCCCATTAATTTGCGTTCACGCAGTATTCTTTCCCACCCTCCCCTTCATCGGAATGACTGTTCTCATTTCCGGTTTACCCGTAGTCATCCGCTATGCGGCTGATTATGGGCAAACCAGAAAAGAGAAGTTCC
>ERZ791914.2245-NODE-2245-length-10405-cov-54.030821_pt1 | contig 10405 bp, 11 predicted proteins | sample MGYA00510140_ERZ791914 | MGnify/ENA primary metagenome ERZ791914 (study PRJEB30046, sample SAMN00792079) | human gut metagenome | study: EMG produced TPA metagenomics assembly of the A metagenome-wide association study of gut microbiota in type 2... | reverse complement strand
ATGGCCAGCGTCAGCAGTTTGTTCATGATGGTTCACCCCTTTATTGTCTCCAATCCTACCACATAATCTTAAGATTTACCATAGAACATATTAAAGTTCACCAGCGACAGAGGAAAAATGGCGTGCTAATATATGGGCATATCGGGCGAGCGGCCTTTGCTCTATGGCAGTCACACAGAGATAGCTTGTGATTTGGGCAAATGTACGCAACGCAACATTGGTACGACAGAACAAAGGAGATGGTCAAGGAAACGGGGAGTTTCGTCATCAATCTGCCCAAAAAGAGCTTTAAGAAAGAATATGATTATCTTGGCTCTCATTCGGGCAGGGATGGCGACAAATTTGCGGCAATGAATATCAAATGGGAAGATGCCGCTTATGTAAATGCGCCGATACTCACGGACTGCCCGGTCAATATCGAATGTAGCGTCATAGAATCCACGATGCCCGGTACGCATGAACTTTTTGTCGCCAAAGTGGAGAAAGTTCATGTGGACGAGGAATATGTGGACGGAAACGGCAACATTTTGTGGGATAAGATGGATTTGATGTAATTTTGATGTAATCTTGCGAGGAGGAGATTCTCATGAAAAAAATTTTATTGTTTGTGTTGGCATTGATGCTTATGGTGCCGACATTAGCCACCGAGGCAGCATCCAAAGGGAAGGTTTTGCTCGTAGCCTCCAGTACGAACACGCTCACGTTGAAGGATGGAAAGGTTGACCCGACGGGCTATTTCCTTGACGAGTTGGCGGTGCCTGCCATGCGTCTGATCAAGGAGGGCTATGAAGTCGTTTTGGCTACGCCCAAGGGCGATATTCCCGTCATGGACCAGGTTTCTAACAATGTCGCTCTGTTCCATGGCAACCAAGCCGCTCTTGACGAGGCATTGGATTTTGTACAACACAACCCCGTTATGCTCCATCCTATCAAAATTAAGGATGCTATCGACGAGGGGCTCGATAATTATGCAGCCGTTTATGTCCCTGGCGGTCATGCACCGATGAACGATCTTATGCAGGACAAGGATTTTGGCAAGGTGCTTAGGTATTTCCATGAAAAGGGCAAACCGACTGCCTTCCTGTGCCACGGTCCGATTGCTTCCCTTGCGGCTCTTGATGACCCGGTGGGTTATCGCAAGGCTCTTGTGTCCGGTACTTTTGACGAGCAGGCAGAGAAAAGCAAAAACTGGCAGTATGCCGGTTATCGCATGACGATTTACTCCAATGCCGAGGAATATCCTGTTGAGAAGAATGTATTGAAAGGGAATTTGCCCTTCTATGTCGCCGATGCGTTGCAAATTGCCGGTGGCACCGTGGAACACGCGCCCTTGAACCAAGGTCATGTTGTGCGTGACCGCGAACTTATCACGGGACAGAATCCGGCATCCGACCACATGCTTGCCGAGGAATTGGTAAAGGCTTTGGCCGAAAAACATTGATGATGTTGTAGGGGAAATCCTGACCAAGGGGGCGCAAACGCCCCCTTCTCTTTTTGCCGAAGCCTTGTCCTGAAGTGGCTTGACGACTCTAAGCTCTGATATTTTACCCCCTCCCCGTTAGGGGGTAAAATCTGAAAATACCCCTAACCTAAAAAATTACCCCCTCCAATTTCATGGCAGCTGCCCTCCTTTTATTGTTGAGGGAAGACATTGCCTGCCCATGCTTTGTAGGGTATCTTCCCTCTAAGAAGATTATACCAAACAAAGGAGTGTCGCGCCTTTGTTTTCATTCCTATTTGTGCCGCCAGCGACAGCGGCGGAATGGAGTTTTTTATGAAACGGACAATGATGGTGCTGCTCGTGGCAGGGATGGTGTTCCTGAGTTCCTGTGGCCGAACCGTTTACACACAGGAAGCATCCGGATCCATACAGGAAAATGCTGGAACGACGTCTAATGCGTCAAAGATAAATCAGGACAAAAAAAATGTAAGTGGGGCCGACGCTTCATCACATGGCAATAACCCAAAATCAGAAAACGAATCAAATACATCCGATAAACAGAAGGCCATCACCGGAGTGGAAATCAGTTTCGATTTTTCAAGAATGTCTACGGGGGCGTCGGACCAGACCGCAGTATGGGTCGAGGATGAAGATGGCAAAATCATAAAGACGATTTATGTTTCCGGCTTTACCGGGGCCGGGCGCGGTTATCTAAAACGTAAGGATGCTGTTCCACACTGGGTGGCGGCGGCTGATCCGGATAAACTGTCCGATGAACAGATTGATGCGGTTAGCAGCGCAACGCTCCAGAACGGAAGGCAGTCCTTTGTATGGGATCTTACGGATGATAGGGGAAGTGCCGTCAGCAGGGGAAAGTATACCGTGAAGGTAGAAGGAACATTGTTCTGGAGTAGCAATGTCGTATATTCCGGCACCGTCGATACGGATAACGACACACCCGGAGAAATTGAAGTCCGCGAGAACCGCAGCGAGCCGTCCAATACAAAGAATGAAGATATGATCCGGAATGTGAAAATGGCAGCAAGAGGTGCAGATAATGAGTAACTGTGAAAATTCCTTCCCCACAGATATTATTTTCGGAAACGAGTATTAATGGACCGGACGTCCGAAGATATATTCGCCTAACAAAAGCGGCCTTGTCGGCATAAAAAATATCGACATGGCCGCTTTCATGTATATCAGGACATTATCATTTTCCAGAGTAATCCCTCGGTGAGCAATGATAATATTCTCTGAAAGCTTTATAAAAATTGCTGCTGTTGCTGTATCCCAGCATGGCGGCAATCTCTTCAACAGAAAGATTGGTTCCCTTTAGCAGGAAAGCTGCACGCTCCATTCGTTGTTCCAAAAGAATTTCCGAAAAGGATTTTCCGATTTCACGGTGCAGCAGAGTGGAAATATAGTTGGGGTGGTAGGAAAAATGTTTCGATATATCTTTTAATGTCACAACATCAGAGTGTTCTCCCATATAACGGACAATCTTATCTGACAGCCGTTCATCTTTCGGAACAGGAATCGACCGCTTATACTGCCTTGCCACCATCATCAGCAGCGTCAGTACCATAGGTTGGAGAATGGCCTGGGTATCCTCCTGCGGATCGGCATATTCGATCACCATCATTTCCAGAAGGGTACGGATGTAGCAGGAGTCATCAAAGCGAAGGTGAATGAATTCCTCGGAATACTCATTGGTCTGCGGATCGAGGAAAAAATGAAACAGATTCGTATCTGCGGACAGCACCGGCAGGAACACCCGGAAAAACGTCTCTTTTTGAATCAGGATACCAATGATGATAATGTCCTTTTCACTGTGTGCCGAGAGCGCATATCCAGCAAACGGCTGGCCAATATAGCACTCATTTTCGTGGATCGTGATGTGGTTGTCATATTTATAGCTCAGCGCACCATAATCGCCTGAATAGGCGAAGTTGAAAAAGAAAAAATCCTGGCGGTGGAACATCTCCTGAATATCCGGGCCTTTATGTACACAAATCATGATATTTTCTTCCAGTTGACCCGGCCAGGCATAGGATTTTTCCATCGGACTTCCGGCAGGAACGTCAAGATAGCTCCAGTTCCGTTTTGCAAATTGCTCCCCCAGTTTTTCAATCGCTGTATCTAAAGTTGGATTGCTCATCAAATACCCTCCTCGTGACCAGTTTAGCATAAAATCTTAACATTTGCCACAAAACATCTCACCTTTTACAATAGACGCAAAGTAGCACCAAGGTTAAAATTGGGAGCAAATACAAGGTTATTCATTAAGTAGGTCTCCGATGAGGACTATCTCACCATTTATCGGGCTGCTTACAAATAAGCAGCACAATATGGGTTTTGCCTGTGGATGATTCACTATTGTTTTTTTTACGAAAGGAAATCACTATGAAACATATGAAAATCCTGCTCTCCATGGTGTTAGCAGTGGGGCTTATGGTTAATGTGAATGGTATCACTCAAGCCAAGAGCCAGGATATTTCTATTGACGGTGACCACGGGAAACTGGCGGCCACGCTCCAAACCCCCGACGGAAAAGACGAATACCCCTTGGTTATCATCATGCACGGTTTCACCGCCAACAAAGAGGGCGAATTACTGAAGTATCTGGCCGATGACTTGGAGAAATACGGTATTGCCTCCCTGCGCTTTGACTTTAACGGCCACGGTCAAAGCACAGGCCGTTTCCAGGACATGACCGTACCGAATGAAATCGAAGATGCAAAGTGTGTATACGCCTACGCCAGTCGTTTGCCGGAAGTAAAAAATATATCTCTGGCAGGACATTCCCAAGGGGGCGTGGTAGCCAGCATGACGGCAGGGATACTCGGCACGGAGAAGGTCAAAAGCATTGCGCTGATGGCACCTGCCGCCGTACTCAGAGAGGATGCCATTCGCGGCACGATTTTTGACAAGCATTACGATGCGGAAAACCCCACTGCCACCATTGACATTATGGGCGGCTTAAAGCTGGGAGCTGATTATGTCAAGACTGCCCAAACCCTGCCGATTTACGAAACCGCCTCTCAATATCAAGGCCCTGCCTTTATGATTCACGGGACGGGAGATACGGTAGTGCCGTACACCTACAGCTTACGTTATCAGCGTATTTATTTTAACGGCGAGTTAAAGCTTGTTCCCGGAGAAGATCATATGTTCAGCCATGATACCAAGGGAGCGGCGCAGGCTGTCGCCGATTACTTTCACCGGCAACTAAAATAGGTTTTATGACAAGCTTTAGGGGGTGCAAATGCACCCCCTTATCTTTTTGTCAAAGCCTTGTCCCGTGTGGCTTGGCGGCGATTGAAGTGGTAAGCTAAAACTGGACACTAAGGGGGTAGAAAATGGACATGTATAAGCGTATCATGAATGCTAATTTTTGTTGACTAGTGCAATTCCAAATTTGGCCTGAAATGCGATACGATTACCATGTGGCTGTTTGCTGTTCCCGTTGGTTTCCTTGCGGCATTTGTTTTCCATCTCCCTGTGGTTGCCGTCTTTCTGATCGTTAATCTGGATGAAGTCGTAAAGGTTTCTGCGGCAATTATCCATTATAAAAGATATGGCTGGTTACGTAATATAACACGGGAACAAAGAAGCTGAAATAAGAATTTACCACAATAGACATTAAGATATAGCGTCGAAATTGCCAGCGGAGGGCGCTATACTTGAAACGTAAGCTGAACACAACAGCAAAGTATAAATATCGTATGGAGGTTTTCAAGATGAAAAACTTTGTCTTTAACATGCCAACCCGTGTGCTTTTCGGAGCCGGTCAGTTGGGCGCTCTGCACGAGCAGAAGCTCCCCGGCAAAAAGGCGCTGATCGTTACGTCCAACGGACAGTCGGTCAAGAAGTATGGCTATCTGGCCCGCACGGAAAAAGAGCTGGAGCTGGCCGGTGTGGAACACGCTCTGTTTGATGAGATCCGCCCGAACCCCACCCGTAAAAACGTCATGGACGGCGCAAAGGCAGTGAAAGAAAACGGCTGCGATTTCGTGGTGGCTCTGGGCGGCGGCTCTGTCATGGACTGTGCCAAATGCATTGCGCTGATGGCGGCGAACCCCGGCGACATCTGGGACTATTCCCTCAGCAGCCAGGGCGGCAAGCAGACCCCTCCCTTTGACGCTATTCCCATTGTGGCAATCACGACTTCTGCCGGAACCGGCAGTGAAGTAGACATTGCTGCGGTTATCTCCAATGACGATACAAAGGAAAAGACCGGCATCTTCTTCCCCTCCATGTTCCCGACCCTCTCCATTGTCGATTCCGACCTGATGATGAGCGTGCCGCCGAAATTTACGGCTTATCAGGGCATGGACGCTTTCTTCCATGCTTCGGAAAGCGTTATCAATAAGAACGAGCATGTTGTGGCAGAGATGTTTGCGCTGAAAGCCATCGAACTGATCGCCAAATATCTGCCCATTGCCTACAAGGACGGAGCCAACAAAGAGGCCCGTTACTATATGGCGATTGCGAACACGCTGGCGGGCTATTACATGAACTGCACCTCCGCCCACACGATGGAACACGTTATGGGCAGCTATCACGATGATCTGGTTCATGGCGCAGGGCTGATCATGATTGCCCACGCCTACTATGATTTCTTTGCGGAACGTCAGGCCGCCGAAGAGCCGATGATCAAGATGGCGCGGGCGATGGGCGTGAAGGACCCCAGTTCCGGCAAAGACTTTATCCGCGCTCTGGACGCTCTGCTGGAATCCATCGACTGCGCCGACCTGAAGATGAGCGAGGCCGGGATCACCAGAGAAGAAATGAAACTGTATCCGCAGCGTGTCCACGAGGTGCTGGGCGGGGATATTACCGCCGACCCGCTGCCGCTGTCCGATGAAGATTACCTGGAAATCTATGAGAAGTCTTTCCGGTAAACAGAGGGCACAGGCGTGGAAGAAAAACTGAAGCTGGCCGGACAGGCGTATGGAAACGGCTGTACCTGCTCTCAGGCTGTATTCTGCGCCTTTGCCGGTGATCTGGGACTGGACGAAACGACTGCCTATAAGCTGATGGAAGGGTTCGGCGGCGGATTTGGAGCCATGCAGGAGGTATGCGGCGCGTTCTGCGCCGCAGCCGCCGTCATCAGCTACTACACCAGCAGCGGCAGCATGGATGGAAAAAGCAAAGGAAAAACCTACAAAGCGATCCGCCGGGCCGCTGAGATCTATGAACAGGAATACGGCTCCATTCGATGCCGGGAAATCCTGCACGGGAACGCCCCCAAAGCTTTCCAGTGCGGAATGAAGGTAAAGGACGCCGTACTGGTGGTACACAAAGTATTGGCGGAGGAAGCGGAAAACATTGCAGAATAATTTCGGTTTTGCCGCCTATGGCAAGATCGCACTGGCCCTGGGTGTGTCAAAACGCCTGGGGCCAATGCGGCTATGTAGGAGGATTGAATCATCAACCAAGGAGGCAAAAAGAATCATGCCGATGAAAGACGAATTCAAAATCTGTTCAGCATCCGATTTATCGCGGCTCGTACAGGAATATGGATTCCTCCCACTGCTCAAAAACCAGATTCAGGGATTTTCCGTGGAAGAACATACGCCGCCGGAACTGTGGTTTGTGGATGGCGTTGAAGGCCCCTGGGAATGGAAGGGCCCGGTAATCCGGGAAACCGGCTGCGCTTACGGGAAATTTTTTCATGGAAAAGTCGGTTTTATCAGTATGGAATGGTTCCCGGATTTTGCAAATTACCGCAGGGACGGCTATGACTTTGACTCTAGGTATGATGACGGGCTTGCCAGGCATCAGGATAAACTGGTTTATGATGTCCTGGCAGAGCATCCTTCGCTGTTGTCCAGGGAGTGGAGAAAACTCATGGGAATGAAAAAACGCGGAGAATTTGATTCTATTGTTACCCGGCTGCAAATGTTGGGCTATGTGACCACGATTGACTTTGAGTATGCCAAAGACCGGAATGGAAAAGCCTATGGCTGGGGACTGGCGCGATACGCAACACCGGAAGGGCATTGGGGAAAAGAATTCACCGGACGGGTTTATAGCCGGGAGCCGCAGGAATCGAAAAAGAGAATCCGGGAATACCTGCGCGCACTCTTGCCCTTGGCGGCCGAAAGCCGAATTGAAAAATTGATTGGATAGTGGGAGGTTTTCATAATGAACGAACTTGAAAAACTGGATGCCGGGCTGGAATATGACTTCTGGGATGAAGGCGTAAATTCCAGAAAACTGCACGCCATCAAGGGCTGTGCGAAGCTGAATGCGATTCCCGTAACAGAGGATGCAGCCCGTGAAGCCGCCGTGCGGGAGCTGTTTGGCTCTGTTGGAAGCAAACCGACCGTTCTTCCGGTGTTTAGCTGTGACAACGGAAAGAACATCCACGTTGGTGAAAACTTTCTTGCCAACTACAATGTGACAATCCTGGACATTGCCCCGGTAACCATTGGCGACTATGTGATGATCGGTCCGAACACGCTGATCGCCACAGTCAACCACCCGATTTCTCCCCGAAAAAGACGGGGGCATATCGGGCAGGCAAAACCTGTTTCCATTGGCAGGGATGTGTGGATCGGAGGGAACTGCACGATTTTGCCGGGCGTGACGATTGGAAACAACGTAATAATTGCTGCCGGAGCCGTGGTGACGAAAGATGTCCCGGACAACTGCCTTGTTGCAGGTGTACCGGCAAAAGTAATCCGGGAAATTCACGATGATACGGATGAAACAAACGATGCGTTTTAAGAATATGCCAAAACTGGGGTTTGGCCTTATGCGGCTCCCGGAAAAAGATGGAGCCATTGATATGGAAGCCGTTCAGAAAATGGTAGATGCCTACATGGGAAGCGGGTTCAACTATTTTGACACCGCTTACGTGTATCACGGCGGAAACTCTGAGCGGGCAGTCAAAGAGGCTCTTGTGGCGCGTTATCCCAGAGAGAATTTTTACCTGGCTACCAAGCTTCCTGCCTGGGCAATGAAGGGCCCGGAGGACAGAGACAGAATTTTCGAGGAGCAACTGGAACGGTGCGGTGTGGCGTATTTTGACTTTTATCTGCTGCACAGTCTGGAGGACGGGAACAACTACGATACCTACGAAAAATATGATTGTTTCCAGTGGGCGATGGAGAAAAAAGAAAAGGGACAGATCCGACATTTTGGCTTTTCCTATCATGGTTCACCGGAGCTGCTGGAGCAGGTACTGGACAAGCACCCGGAGGTGGAATTTGTTCAGATCCAGCTGAATTACGCGGACTGGAACAATCAGGTGGTGCAGTCCGGGAAATTATATGAGATCCTGCACAGGCGCGGCATCCCTATGATCATCATGGAACCCGTAAAAGGCGGAATGCTGGCGAATCTCCAGCCGGATCTGGAGGCTATGCTGAAAGAAGTTCGACCGGACGCATCGGCAGCATCCTGGGCGCTGCGCTTTGTCGGCTCCCTGGACGGCGTTATGACGATATTGAGCGGGATGTCTACCCAGGAACAGATGGAAGATAATCTGCATACATTCCGAAATTTTGAACCGTTGACAGAACAGGAAAAGCAGGTGATTCAGGCCGTTGTCCAGAAAATGCAGGATATGCCTATGATCCAGTGTACATCCTGCCGCTACTGCTGTGATGGCTGCCCCATGTCGATCCGCATCCCCGACATTTTCCGGGCACTCAATACCGCAAGGCTGTATAAAAAAGATAACCGTCCGAAAATGTTCTATAACAACCTGATTGGGGCAGGCTCAGGGAAAGCCAGCGATTGCATCGGCTGCAGGCAATGTGAGAGTGTATGTCCGCAGCATCTGCCTATTATCGAATTATTAAAAGAAGCAGCAGATACACTGGAATAACAAAAACGCAAGGATGGGATCTGTTGGAAATAAGGAGGTTGATAGCGTGAAATCATCATATGATACATTTCGCTTAAGCAATGGATACGAAATTCCCTGCGTGGGATTTGGCACATGGCAGACGCCGGACGGTGAGACCGCAGTGATGGCTGTCAGCGAAGCAATCAAGGCCGGATACCGGCATATTGATACGGCGGCATGCTACGGGAATGAAGCCAGCGTAGGCCGGGGAATTAAAAAGTCCGGGATCGAACGGGAAAAATTGTTTGTCACAAGCAAGGTCTGGAACACAGAGCGCGGTTATGAGAAAACCATTGCCGCTTTTGAAAAGACACTGGCCGATCTTGGACTTGACTATCTGGATTTGTACCTGATCCATTGGCCCGCTTCGTCCTCTCAGTATGATAATTGGGAGGAAATCAATCTGGAAACCTGGAAAGCGATGACGGAGCTTTATAAGGCTGGCAGGATCAAATCCATCGGTGTCTCCAACTTCATGCCCCATCATTTGGAGGCACTGATGAAGACAGAAGTGCCTCCAATGGTGGACCAAATTGAATACCATCCAGGTCTTACCCAGGCGGAAACTGTGGATTACTGCAAGAAGCATGGCATTTTAGTTGAAGCATGGAGCCCGCTTGGAACGGGACGGATGCTGAATAATGAAACGCTGAAATCCATTGCGGGGAAATATGGAAAATCTGTGGCGCAGCTATGCATTCGCTGGTGTTTGCAGAATGGTGTTTTACCTCTGCCGAAATCGGTAACTCCCTCTCGGATAGTGGAAAACATCAACGTATTTGATTTTGAAATTCTTGCAAATGATATTGTTGAAATCAATAAAATGCCGTACTTCGGCGGTTCTGGACTACATCCCGATCGAGTGGATTTTTAACTGTATGTAACTGAATACCGTGTTTTTGCGCTCGGATAGCTTTCTGTTGTCCGGGCGCTTTTTCATACCTATGGGGCCGGAACATCGGGCCAAAAGGGGACCATTTGCCTGGGGCAAATGGACATGAGCTTACAGTCTCTGATCACTAGTCTCCAGCCGATGGAAGGAACCCGCAGGGCGGGTTCCTGGGAATATACGAAACCCGCAGGCCGGGAAGGGCGGGCCTGGG
>ERZ791914.2225-NODE-2225-length-10490-cov-8.311739_pt1 | contig 10490 bp, 6 predicted proteins | sample MGYA00510140_ERZ791914 | MGnify/ENA primary metagenome ERZ791914 (study PRJEB30046, sample SAMN00792079) | human gut metagenome | study: EMG produced TPA metagenomics assembly of the A metagenome-wide association study of gut microbiota in type 2... | reverse complement strand
CATAGCGGCAGGCCCTGTTCCTATATACTTCTATATCCCGTTATCAATAGCCCTTGCGGCGGTCCACCAGCCGCTTCAGGGGCCGGCCGGCGATGTAGTTCTCGAAATCCTCGCAGAAGAGAGCCACCGCCGTATCCCGTGTGATGCCCAGCGACATGAAGCCGGAGAGATGAGGCGTCAGCAGGAGGTTTTTGGTGTTCCACAGGGGATGCTCCGGAGGCAGAGGCTCCGGGCGCACCACATCCAGCGCCGCACCGGCCAGCCGTCCGGCGTTCAGGGCCTCCATCAGAGCGTCCTGATCGATGGCGGTGCCACGGCCCACGTTCACCACCACCGCCTCCTTGGGCAGCAGGGCGATGCGGCTGCGGGAGAGGATGCCCTCCGTCTCCGCCGTGCCGGGCAGGGCCATGGCCAGAATTTCCGTCTCCGGCAGCACCTGATCCAGCTGCGCCGTGGTGTACATGGCGTCGTAGGCATCGTCCACACGGCGGCCGCTGCGGGAGACACCCACCACGGTCTTGGCTCCCATGGCCTTCACCCGGCGGGCAAAGGAGGTGCCGATATCGCCGGTGCCCAGCACCGTGACGCGGCTGCCGCAGACGGAGCGCATGGGGGGTTTCTCGTTGCTCCAATCGTGGCGGCGCATCCACTCCTGCACGGTGGGCATCTGCCGCAGCAGCATCAGCGTCACCATGACCATGTGCTCACTGATGGTCACGCCGTAGGCTCCGGAGGAGTTAGAGAGCATCACCTCCGGGCTGTGGTACAGGGCATCGTCCTTCCACTGATCCATACCGGCATAGGAGCAGCAGAACCACCGCAGGGCCGTAGCGGCCTTCAGCTCCTTGGGGGGGACGGTGCCGTAGATCACCTCATACTCCCCTGCCCGATCCTGAGGCAGGTGGCCCTCGGTGAAATAATCCACCGTGAAGCCGGCGTCCCCGGCCATCTTTTCGATATGGGTACGGTGGCTGTCGTCCAGATAATCCGCCACCACTGCAAGCTTTCTCATCATGAATATACCTCCCAGATTTTTTCTGCGCAGCGCATACCGTCCGCTGCGGCGGACAGGATGCCTCCGGCATAGCCTGCCCCTTCGCCGCAGGGGTACAGCCCCCGCAGCGCACTTTGTCCGCTCTCATCCCGCAGGATGCGTACCGGCGAGGAGGAGCGGGTCTCCACCGCCGTCAAAAGGGCGTCCGGCTGGGCGTAGCCCCGGAGCTTCCGCTCCAGCAGGGGCAGTGCCTGTTCCATGGCCTCCGTGAGGAACGACGGCAGGCAGTCATGGAGGTCACACCACGTGACGCCGGGACGATAGCTGGGCAGCACCGCTCCCGGCCCCGTGGAGGGACGGTGGGCCAGAAAGTCCTCCACCCGTTGGCAGGGGGCCAAAAATCCGCCGCCTCCCAGTCGGAAGGCCGCCGCCTCCAACTGCCGCTGCCACGCCACCCCCGCCAGGGGATGATCCGTGCCGAAATCCTCCGGTGTGACGCCCACCAGCATCCCGCCGTTGATGCTCTCGCCGCTGCGGGCGTAATGGCTCATGCCGTTGGTCACCACACGCCCCGGCTCCGAGGCCGCCGCCACCACCTGTCCGCCGGGGCAGACGCAGAAGGAGAACACGCCACGGCCCGCCGCCGTATGGCACGACAATTTATAGGTAGAGGCCGGCAGACACGGATGACCCGCATACTGCCGGTACTGGGCGGCGTCCATGTCCCGCTGGCGGTGCTCGATGCGGACCCCCACGGCAAAGGGCTTGGCCTCCATGGGGATCCCGGCCTCGTACAGCATTTGGAATGTATCCCGTGCGCTGTGGCCCGGCGCCAGCACCACCGCCCGCACCGGCAGACGATACGTCCCCTCCCCTGTCCGGACGTGCAGCCCCGTCAGGACGCCTTCCCGGCTCTCCAGTCCCTCCAGCCGGTGGCCGAAGCGCACCTGCGCCCCCAGCGACAGCAGCTCCTGCCGCAGGTTTTGCAGAGCAATGTGCAGCATATCCGTCCCCACATGGGGCTTGGCATCCGTCAGAATACTCTCCGGCGCACCGCAGCGCACCAGCTCCTCTAAGATCCACCGGTGGCGCAGATCCTTAGTGCCGGTGTTCAGCTTCCCGTCGGAGAAGGCCCCGGCTCCCCCCTCTCCGAACTGTACGTTGGACTCCGGGTCCAGCACGCCGGTGCGCCAGAAGGTCTCCACGTCCCGCTGGCGGGCGGTGGTGTCCCGCCCCCGCTCCAGCAGAATGGGGCGCAGGCCGCACCGGGCCAGCACCAGCGCCGCAAACAGGCCACCCGGCCCGGCGCCCACCACCACCGGCGGCACCTCCGGCGGAGACAATATCTCCGGCAAAGCGTACCGCTCCGGGGCGTACCGGCTGACCCGCCGGTCCCGGCAGCGGCGCAGCACCTGCTTCTCCTGCCGCACCTCCGCCGCCACGGTGTACACCAGATGCAGCTCCTCCCGTGCGTCGATGGAGCGGCGCAGCACCTGCACCGACAGCACATCCTCCTCCGGGATACGCAGCAGCCGGGCTGCCTTCCGGTGCAGGGCCGCCTCCTTCTCCTCCGGGGTCAGCTTCAGGCCCTCCAGCTTCAGCACGGCGGCACCTCCTTTACAAAATGTTCAAAGAAAAATCCGTTTCTTAAAGCTTACATTAAGCTTTCCGGGTATGATAATAGACAAAGAAACGGAACGGCGCTAAACATCATAGCACAGTTCCCCGCCGTGGGCAATATCCCAAAAGGAGGTTTTTCATATGTCCAACGAGTTTCATGACGAGAACAACCTGTATCACTTCAGCTATCGTGATCCCAACGCAGAATCTCACGCAGAGTCTGCGGCCGGGTCCACTGTGGAGCCCGCCGCCGAGCCGGTGGTGACAGACACCCCGGTGCAGCCCAAGAAGCACCACGGCGGTGTAGGTCGTGTGGTGGCCCTGATCCTCAGCTGTGCCGTTATCAGCGCAGCCTGCGGCTTCGGCGGCGCCATTCTGGCCCAGAACAGCAGCCGCACCGGCAAGACCACCGTGCAGCAGAGCAACCGCACCGCCGCTACCGTCAGCGTCAAGAAGGTGGACGGACAGACGCTGATGAGCCCCGCCGAGGTGTACGCCTCCACGGTCAACAGTGTGGTGTCCATCAACTGCTCCGCCGTCTCCACCAACATCTTCGGCCAGCAGACCGAGTCCGCTTCCTCCGGCAGCGGCTTCATCTACACCGCCGACGGCTATATCGTCACCAATCAGCACGTGGTAGCCAACGCCAGCTCCATCAACGTCACCCTCTATAACGGCGACACCTATCCTGCCACGCTGGTGGGCAGCGACAGCGACTACGATGTGGCTGTGCTGAAGATCGATGCCAAGGATCTGCCGGCTGTAACGCTGGGCAGCTCCACCGATGTCAATGTGGGCGACACCGTGATGGCCATCGGCAACCCTCTGGGTGAGCTGACCTTCTCCATGAGTCAGGGCATCGTATCCTGCGTGAACCGTGCCATCAACGTGGAGGGCACCCCCTTCAACATGATCCAGGTGGACGCCTCCATTAACCCCGGCAACTCCGGCGGCCCCCTGATGAACCTGTACGGCGAGGTGGTGGGCATCGTGTCCGCCAAGTACTCCAGCTACGCCAATACCACGGTGGAGGGGTTGGGCTTCGCCATTCCCATCAACGATGTGCAGTCCATCATCAAGGACATCATAGAGAACGGCTCCGTCGGCAATAAGGCCTATATGGCCATCACCGCCGGCACCATGACCCAGCAGATGGCGGCGCAGTATAAGATCAACGCCACCGAGGGCGTGTTCGTCTACTCCGTGGAGGACGGCGGCGCCGGGGATAAGGCAGGGCTGAAGCTGGGCGACGTCATCACCAAGCTCAACGACACTCAGATCACCTCCATGGAGGATCTGTCCGCCGCCAAGAAGGGCTTCAAGGCCGGGGATACCGTGACCCTCACCGTTCTGCGTGACGGCAAGGAGATCACCACCCAGCTGACCTTCGACGCACAGCCCCAAACCACCGACGACACCGCAGACAGCAGCCAGAGCGGCGACAACAACTACAATAACGGCAATAACGGCTACAGCGGAAATGGGTACAGCGACCTGTACGACTACTTCTTCGGCCGTCATTGATCGATGAAATAACGAAGCTTTCTTCGAGTCTCTCTCTTTCTCATATGCAGCGGGGGCGTGTACCGTCTGGTACACGCCCCCGCTGCGCCGTTTTATGTACGAGGCTTCCGCAGGCCGCTCAGCAGCAGGGCTGCCGCACCGACGCCGGCGCAGCCGGTGAGCCACACGCTGGCGCCGTCCACTGCCTCCGCCGGATCCAGCAGCACCACGACCCCCACCACAAAGAGGAAGGCCAGCACGGCCCCTAAAACCGTCAGGGCGATCCGCCCGATCCTACTCAGCGGCGGTGCAAGACGGCGACCGTAGTGCAGGCAGCACCCTCCGGCCATCGCCGGAAAGGCCGCCACCGCCAGCCAGATGATCCGGTCACCGGCGCTGCCCTCCCAGAGCCCGGCTCCCATGAGTATGGCGTAGGTCACCAGCGCCCAGCCGGCGATCCGTTGGGTTCTGCCGGTCTTTTCCAGCCGCCGGACCGCCTGACGGGCCTCCGGGACCTCCTGTGCCGCCTGGCGGTACAGCTCCAGTGCCTTTCTCCGATCCCGTGGAACGCCCTGTCCTGCCTCATACAGGCAGCCCAGATCGTACTGCCCCAGCGGCAGGCCCCGGCGGGCCGCCTCCTCGTACCAGTGAGCCGCTTGGGCGTCGTCTACCGGGCAGCCCCCGCCCTTTTGGTAGCAGTATCCCAGCGCCACCGCCGCCGGGCCGTCTCCGCCCTCGGCGCTGCGCCGGAAGCAGTCGAAAGCCTTGGCCTCGTCCTTCTGGCAGCCCTTTCCCTTTTGATAACACCGGCCCACCTGCCGCAGAGCGCCCATGTGTCCGGCCTGTGCCGCCTGCTGGTACAGCTCCAGCGCACGGGCCGGGTCCTGCCCGATGGCGTCGCCGGAGAGCAGCATATTTCCCAGAGCATAGGCCGCCCTCACATGGCCCCGGCGGGCTGCCCGGTCATAGAGATCCGCCGCCAGATAGGGGTTGCGCTCCAGCCCGACGCCGTGCTCATAGCACCGGGCCAGCGCCGCCATGCCGTTGGGATAGTTCTGTCCCGCCGCACGGCGGTACTCCTGCGCCGCCTGCTTTTCATTCCGATCGATGCCCCGGCCGTCCTCCAAGTGCAGCCCCAGCAGGAACTGTCCACGGGCAAAGCCCTGTCCCGCCGAGGCCCGGAACAGGGCCGCCGCCTTGCGGTCGTCCTGCTCTACGCCGAGGCCCTCCCGGTACAGCACGCCCAGATTACACTGCGCCGCCGCCATACCGGACTGCGCCGCCTGACGGTACAGCTCCGCCGCACGGTGGATATCCTTCTCCACGCCACGGCCCGCCTCATAGCACAGCCCCAGCTCGTTCATGGCCCGGATGTTCCCCGCCGAGGCGGCCTGCTGAAAGAGCTCCGCCGCCTGCTTCTCGTCGGTCGCTGTCCCGTGACCGTACAGATAGCACAGCCCCAGCTGCATCACGGCGTCGGGATAGCCCGTCTGAGCCGCCTGACGGAACCACTCCACCGCCTGAGGCGGCGACTGATCCACCCCCATGCCGTCGTCGTAGCAGTGACCCAGGAACAGCTGCGCTCTGGGCAGACCCAGTTCCGCTGCCTGACGAAACAGCTCCGCCGCACGGCGATCGTCTTTCTCCACGCCCTTTCCGGCGTGGTGCAGCACGCCCAGAGCACACAGGCCCTCAGCGCTGCCGCCCTTCCCGGCCTCCTGATACAGAAGCGCCGCCTTTTTGGCATCCTGCTCCACGCCGTTGCCGAACTCATAGCACAGGCCCAGCAGGAACTGCGCCCGTGGATGTTGCTGCTCCGCCGCTTGGGTGAAGAGCCGGGCCGCCTGCCCATAGTCCTTCTCCACCCCCACGCCGAAGTAATACATGGCTCCCAGATTGCACTGTCCCTGAGCGTAGCCCTCCTCCGCCGCATGGCGGTAGCACTGGATGGCTCGGTCCAGATCCTTCTCCGTTCCCTGCCCGTTTTCGTAGCACACGCCCAGATCGCACACCGCCGGCAGATAGCCCAGCTTGGCACTCTCCTGAAACAGCTCAAAGGCCCGCACCGGGTCACGCTCCACGCCGGTGCCGTTGTCATGGCACACCGCCAGCCAGTAAAGAGCCGTGGGGTCGTCCGGCTCCGTGCGGCTGAACCATGCAAAGGCCTTGTCCGGGTCCTTCTTCACGCCGCCGGTGCCATAAAAATAGTGAAGTCCCATCTGCACCGCTGCGGCGCAGTCACCATTCTGGGCCGCCTGACGGCAGTTCTCCAGCCGCTCCTGCTGCTCCCGCCGGTGCTGATCCGCCAGGCGCAGCATCTCCGGGGAAAAGAACACCACATCTGCCTTTTCCGGCTGCCGGTTCTGCTCCATCCGTTCATCCTCCATACGCTCACGCCTCCTTCCGAGGGATTTGTCATAATAAGTGATTGTACCACACTTTCCGCCGCCACGCAAATTCCCGCAGAAAGAAAAACACCGGGCAGTGACCCGGCATTTTATAGGATTCTGACAGAGCGCCGGGGCGGCAAAAGCCGCCCCGGCGGATGCGATTCGACAGGCTTAAAGCTGTTTCTTTCTCCGGCCATGGGCCCGCTGGCAGGCTTTTACGATCTCCACCACGGGGATCACCAGCACCGCCAGACCCAGCGCAATACCGTACTCCGTCCAGCTCACCGGCGTAAATCCGAAGGCGTTGGCGATGAAGGGCACCTCCAGCACCACGGTGGTCAGCAGCAGACTGCCGATCATGGCCAACCACAGCACCTTGTTGTGACTGGATAGGCTGAACACGCTGCGCCGCTGAGAGCGCATATTGAAGCTGTGGAAGATCTCGCACATACTCATGGTCAGGAAGGCCATGGTCATGCCGTCGTCGGAGACGCCCTTGGGCATTTCGAAATACCCCACCTCTATGCAGTGGCCAATGATATAGGAGACCAACGTGATAACGGTAATGAGGATGCCCTGATAGGCGATGTCCCAGCCCAGACCACCGGCGAAAATGCCGTCATCAGAGGGACGGGGCGGCCGCTCCATCACGTCCGGCTCCTCCCGCTCCAGGCCCAGTGCCAGCGCCGGGAAGCAGTCGGTGATAAGGTTGATGAACAGCAGATGCACCGGGTTCATCAGGGTAAAGCCCAGCAGCGTAGCCACGAACACGCCCAGCACCTCGCTCATATTGGAGGCCAGCAGGAACTGAATGGCCTTGCGGATATTGTCGTAGATACGGCGGCCCTCGCCTACGGCGCCCACGATGGTGGCAAAGTTGTCGTCGGCCAGCACCATATCCGCCACATTCTTGGTAACGTCGGTGCCGGTGATGCCCATGCCCACGCCGATGTCGGCGGACTTGATAGACGGGGCGTCGTTGACGCCGTCGCCGGTCATAGCCGTCACGGCCCCCCGCTTGCGCCATGCGTTAACGATGCGGACCTTATGCTCCGGCTGTACACGGGCGTACACGCTGTACTTCTCCACCTCTTTGGCCAGCTCCTCGTCGCTGAGGCTGTCCAGAGCGCTGCCGGTAACGGCCTGCGAGGGATCGTCCAATATCCCCAACTCCTTGGCGATGGCCACGGCGGTATCCTTGTGGTCGCCGGTGATCATCACCGGCCGGATGCCTGCCGTGCGGCACTGCTGGATGGCGGCCTTCACCTCCGGGCGCACCGGGTCGATCATGCCCGCCAGACCCACGAAGCACAGATCTTGCTCCAGATACTCCGGGCTGTCGTCCTTGGGCAGACCGCCCTCCCACAGGCGGATGGCCGCCGCCAGCACACGCAGAGCCTTATCCGCCATGGCCTTGTTCTGAGCCAGAATTTCCTGACGCTTCTCCTCGGTCATGGGCAGCATTTGGCCGTTCTCCTCATATCGGGTGCAGCGGCGCAGCACCTCATCCGGTGCGCCCTTGGTGTACTGAATGAAGCCGTTATCCATGCGGTGGATGGTGGACATCATCTTCCGGGAGGAGTCGAAGGGAGCCTCCGCCGCACGGGGCTGCTCCTGCTCCAGCCGGTTCTTATCCAGCCCGCTGTCCACGCCGAAGCGCACCAGCGCCGCCTCCGTGGGCTCGCCCTGCACCGTGCCGTCGGGATTCTCCACGGCGTCGTTGCAGAGGGTCATAGCGGTACCCAGCAGTCCCTCCGGGCCGGTGTGCTCCACCACCGTCATTTTATTCTGTGTGAGGGTACCGGTCTTGTCGGAGCAGATGACCTGCGTGCAGCCCAGCGTCTCCACCGCTGTCAGACGGCGGATCACAGCGTTGTGCTGGCTCATCTTGGTGACACCGATGGAGAGCACCACCGTCACCACCGTGGCAAGGCCCTCCGGAATGGCGGCCACCGCCAGCGACACCGCCACCATGAAGGTCTCCAACACGCTCTCCAGCGTCAGGGAACCCGCCACCAGCAGGTCAAATACAAAGATGAACACGCAGATGGCCAGCACCATCTTAGACAGGGTGTTGCCCAACTGGGTCAGCTTGCGCTGCAGGGGCGTCTCCTCCTGTTCCGTCTGGGCCAGCACACCGGCGATCTTGCCCATCTCCGTGTCCATGCCCGTGGCGGTGACCACCATGCGGCCCCGGCCATATACCACCGCCGAGCCCATGTAGGCCATGTTCTTCCGGTCGCCCAGCGACACTTGTTCCCCGGCGAGGGGCTCCGTAAACTTGCTGACGGGGACACTCTCGCCGGTGAGGGCTGCCTCCTCGATCTTCATGGAGGCGCTCTCCAAAATGCGCCCGTCCGCCGGGACGGCGTCGCCTGCCTCCAGCAGCACCACGTCGCCGGGTACCAGCAGGCGGCTCTCCATAGTCACCTGCTGCCCCTCCCGCAGCACCTTGCAGGTGGCGGCGGTCATAGTCTGGAGGGCTTCAATGGCGGCCTCCGCCTTGCTCTCCTGCACCACGCCCAGAATGGCGTTCAGCAGCACCACCAGCAGGATGATGATGACCTCCGTAAAGCTCTCGTGGGACAGGATATTGGTCACGGCGGACACCGCTGCCGCCGCCAGCAGGATCAGCAGCATGGGGTCCTTCAGCTGCTGCACGAACCGCTGAAACAAGGTCAGCTTCTCCGCCTCCTTCAGACGGTTCTCCCCGTGCTCCCGAAGGCGCTTCTCCGCCTCCTGCGCCGAAAGGCCCTGCCGGTTTGTCCGCAGGCCCTCCAGCACCTGTTCCTTTGTTTGGGTGTATTCCTTTTGCATCCAACCACTCCTTCTTTGGGGGTCCTTCCCCCATCTCCATTTTACCCACCCGGCGTAACAAAAAAACTCATGCGCAGGCCGAAGCCCACGCATGAGTCTCATTCTTTCAAAGCAGTCCGGGCGCCTGAACGCCGGTTTGACGAAACTGCCTCACTCCGCAGGCTGCGAAGTGGAATTACTCCCCCAAGGTGGAAGATGTTCACTTGACTGGTACATAATATACCCATTTTGGGACCATTTGTCAAGTGGATATCCGTCCTGTCTCTGTCCACTTTGGTCGGATGTTGACAAGCTTCCCCTTTCGTGATACGATACTCCCGCACTTCGACAGCTTTCGACGAAGGGCAACAGAGAAAATCATATGAAACGAAAGGATGGTAGCTATGAACTATCTGAACATCAACCTGGGTGCTTTCGGCATCATCGCCACGATCCTCGCTATCGCCGCTACGGTGGTAGCTTTTGTGATGATCGTACCGGAGAGCAAGCGGGAGAAGCTGGGCCGCTTCGGCAAGTTCCTCCACGACGCTGTGAACTTTAAGTTCCTGATCGTGGAGAAGATCCTGCAGGCTCTATACATCTTCGTGACGGCCTACGTCATTCTGTGCGGCTTCTTCATGCTGTTCATGGCTCCGGAAACTTGGACCGGCCGTCACTGGCTGGGCGGCTACGGCATCCTGCTGATGGTGCTGGGCCCCATTGCGGTACGTCTGTGCTATGAGCTGCTGATGATGGCGGTCCTGCTGCTGAAGAACGTCATCTCCATCAACCGCAAGCTGAAAAACCAGAACGAGCGCAGCGCCGACGCCGACCTGTTCGCCGTGCCGGAGCTGCACCGTACCCAGCCCGCTAAGCCCGTTGCTCCGGTAACGCCCGTGGCTCCCGCGGCACCCAGCTTCTGCACCCGCTGCGGCGCTCATCTGGATGAGAATGGCCACTGCCCCAACTGCGATCAGAAGTAAGCTTTTCTTGGAAAGCAGCTTATGAAATTACAGCCCCTCCACCGCAAGGCGGAGGGGCTGCTATTTTGTTGGGGTGTTTTTGTGTTTTGCCTCCGGAGGGCAGCTTTCTGCCAATAGCGGCAGAAAATCTACCCCGTCGTGTCAGCCGATTTCCAGCCACGTTGCGGCATGGAAACCGGGACACTTCCTGGAAACCACCTCGCT
>ERZ791914.2220-NODE-2220-length-10500-cov-3.038775_pt1 | contig 10500 bp, 10 predicted proteins | sample MGYA00510140_ERZ791914 | MGnify/ENA primary metagenome ERZ791914 (study PRJEB30046, sample SAMN00792079) | human gut metagenome | study: EMG produced TPA metagenomics assembly of the A metagenome-wide association study of gut microbiota in type 2... | reverse complement strand
ATATAATGAGTAGCGGTTTTCGTTTTTATGTAGACTAGTTGAATGAGGTTAGTCGAATTCTATTATTTTTCTTCCACATTTGGGATAATATAAAGGGTAATAAGTAATAATTGTATGCCATCTATTATTGTCAAACATTTCAAATGTTAATCTTAAGGGCTTATTATTTCCTGATATTATGCAAAGTCTAGCGCAAATTTCTTGTTTTAATACCACTATAGATAAATCATTATTTTCTTCAAGTTCATCATTAATTCTTGCATTATCGCAATAAGGACAACCCATATTAATCACCCTCCGTGCTAATTCTGTCATATACTATATGGTATCCATATAAATCTAAGTTATCATTTTTATGATAAATTGGAATATTAAGAGCTTTAGATAAATCTTTTAATACATTTAAAGACATTTCAATAAATGCATTATATCTTGCTAAATCCTCTAAACTTCCATCTTCATGTTTAATCTTCATTACTGTAAGTTCTTTTAAAGTAGAATATGTATTGTACTCACCGATCATCTTAAAGAATAATTTTTCCATTTTATTTATCTCCTTTCTTTTACTGTCTCTATTATATCATTTTAAGTATTTAATGTCAAGTATTTTTTCAATAATATTTTAATAAATTTTTACTCCTTAGACTATTTACAAGAAACAATCTAAGGAGTAAAATAAGGAGTATGATTAGGTGTTGTCAGTATAAAGCGAATTGAAATTGGTGTAAGTTCCTATATACTTAAGTTTTACCTCATAAGTATATCCACCTGTAGCAGTTTCAGAGAGTGTAAATGTGATCTTATCACCACTGTCCAAACTCACGGTTGTAAACATCATACCTTCTGTTCTAACCATTGGAGAACCTGTATCTTTTACTACACCGAATCTTGAAGCATAAGTACCATTTACATTATAGATCATATTTAATGCACGTGGCACACCAGAACCGCTGGGAGTTTCAGTAGATGTAATAATAGCTTGTATCTCATAGATTCCACCATTACCAAGAGTAATCTCACCTGTAGCATTATTATAACTAAATCCATTTCCGTAGAGATATCTTGCACTATAACCGCAGGTAGTGTTATTAATAAGTGAGCTATATGATCCATATCCTCTAAAGAAGAAGTTAGCGTTAAATGGGAACCAGCTTATATTAAATTCGTTTGTCTTATCATTGTAAACATATTCACCATTTAAAATATTATAGTTATTACCAAGCTTGTAGTTATGATCGTTTCTAACCATAATATACCCACGACGATACCCAAGACTTAAACCCTGAGGATTAGGCGTTGTTGTTGCAGTAATATCGTCAATAGTTACAATCAGGTTATTTCCAGATGGGAAGAATCCGTTCCATGCTTCAACAATCTTGTCATAAGCTGTAGAAGATGCTACAATTCTGAAACGCATACAAGAATTTTGTGGCATACGTTTAATTAACTGCTTCATGGTAATATTAGCTGAACCAATATCTGTATAGATAAAAGCTGGCCCCATACCATTATATAAGTAAGTATGTGCACCGGTCTGATAGGTAGCTTCAATAGTATTCCAACTATAGGCACTCATATAGAAGTCAAGGCTTTTGGTTGCAGATCCTTGAATATAATTAGGAATACCCATATCAGCGTACCAAGCTTGAACACTACTGTTAAATCCGATCAGATCATTTTTATAAGTTCCATCACCATTAACAGTGATGCCCACTTCAGGGTGTGTCTTTTCAAAAAATTCATGACTAAATTCACCCATATCACCATGATGCGGATCAAGCATAATACATACCTTAGGAACAGCGCTTGCAATTGTTTGCTGTCCACCAGAGTATATATCACCAGTAAACATCATTATTTTTTCACCTTTAGAAACAGTAGCAACAAGAGAGCAGTTATTATAAATAAACTGATCTGATGGCAAATTATAATAAGCTGTCTGATCCGTGTTATAGAATTTAAGTGTATCACCTTGTTCAGTTAAATTCACAGAAGTTTGAGCAGTAGGGATAGTAGCTTTCAAATTATAAGTTGAAATACAGGTTTGAATTGCATCATAATAAGATTTAATCTGATCTACTAACTGCGGCTGTTTTGTCCAATCAGGCGTAGGCGGCAGATAAATTTGTGCGCCGGTAATATCAATTACAGTTGCGATAGTAGGCAAGCCACCGGCATGATCCCAGTGATAATGAGATATTACAATACCGTCTATCTTATTAATACCTAGATTTTTAATCTCAGCGGCTACAACCTGAGCGGATTGCTGTGAAGATGTATCAAACAGCCAATGTTGCCCATCTTCCAAAGTTACAACAAAGCAATAGGTACGAACAAGAGGTGAAGCGCATACATGAAGTGAAATAAAATCCTTATCAAGTTTTCCCTCGAATAATGCTTCATTGATAATGTCTGCTAGTGTTCCATCAGATTTCCATTGTTCGAGTATTTCTAATACTACTGGTTTCAGTTTGCCGTCTAGATCATCGAAACGATCATCAACCTCTTGTTTGAAATTGCAGAGGTCTTTCACCGTCATATTTAGGTTGGTAATTGTCTCGTTAAGTTTTGCAACTACTTTTGCTTCTAATTCGTATAAACTAATAGAATCATCATACTGTGCAGGTACAGCAAAATTTAGGCAAGACTTTAAATGATCTGTAAATTTGATATCACAATTTGCCATTGTTGTTTCCTCCTCAATATATTGTCATGAATAAATCACGCATATCACTATAAATTAATTTGTAAATATTCTTTATAGTGTTTTGATATTCTGCCAGAAGTTTTGAATTGCTTGTGCCGGGTGCTAAGCCTTTTCTAGTGATTGTATTAGTCTTAGTTTGGTTTCTTTCCGTGCTAGTATCACTAGAAGTATCACCATTAGAATTTACATTATCTTGATATGTCTGTTTTCCTTCATTCAAATTTGTGGCATAATCTAAATTACTATAATTAGCCTGAGGGGTATCTGAGGATAAATTATTTGTTGTAGTGGTAGAATTATCTGATGTAGTCTGATTACTTGTACTTTTAATGTTACCTACATTATTTTCATTTGTAGTTTCATTTGCAGTTTCAGTTACGTTATAATTTTCAAATATTTCAAAATCTGTATCATATGCTGAAAGAAGATCATTATATGTAGGCATAATTAAATTAAGTTTAGCATTTAATCTCCATTTCCAGTTTTCATATGGTACAGAGCATATTTCATTGAAGAGAAAATTAGTAACGATTCCTTTTTCAAAATTTGTACGTTCTGATTCTTTATAGAAAGGAAAATCAAAGTCAAAAATATAAGGTAAGCTAAAATTAATTTTTGCATCTAATGAAGGAAGTTCTTGGCCGATAGAAAGGTTATAAACGATATCAGCTAGTGAAGTCGTATACCTGCTCATTTTCTTCCTCTCCTTTCTCAATATTAGTAAGCGTTTCAATGCGTTGCAATGTATCGCTTCTAAAATTGACTTCGATATTTGTACCAAACATTTGATTAATTTGTTTAGCGGCTTCCCTACGCGGTGCAAGTCCTACATCTCTTTGAGCCTTAATCTGTCCAAACTCTGCATTTACTTCACTAGACTGTACACGTTCCTTCTTTATAATAGGACTATTTTCAACCCCTATTGTAGATAGAAATTCATTTATAAACTCTTTTTTAAGATTATTAATTTTGTCTGCCACATATGGGGATTGATTATTAATCACTACAAAATCATCTGGTGAAAATTCACGATCCGCAATAATCAAGGGTTCATTTCCGCTATATTGCTGATAGAAATTCTTTGTAGATAAAAGCTTATTTTGTGTTGTGTAAATAATGATAGGAGTTCTTTGAGCATTTACATTAACATCAATTACACGATCAAGATTAGCTATCCTTTCTGCATACATATCACATAAAAGTCCAGTTGGATTATGTGAATAATTGTTCCATATAATAACGCTATCTTCTGCTGTAAGATCTTTGGTATACCCATTTAATCCTTTTGCTTGTCTAGAATTAGGAATGCCATAGGGGTTAAAATTTCCGCCGATGGTACCGCCTAAACACAAGTCACCTATAAGGAAATCATTAAAATAAATAGCATACCCATTATTGAATAATTCCAATTCGATGTATCTTTCATCTACAGTATCAGGAAGATTTTTCCATTCATAAATTGTCAACGCTATATTTCTAAGTTTATACCACCACATTAGAAAAGTGCTTCGGTTAGTATATTGCGCTCTATTGCGTTTTCCCATAATATCACTTCCTTAATGATTGTCTCTGTTATAATTTCCTACATTGCCATCATGCCAAAATGTAACACCATTATTAAATATAGAGTTAATCTTAGCAAGATCATCAAACCCTATATTTCCAGTAACCTTAGATCCGTTTGTCTTTACATAGTTCCAATATGGACGCCCCTTAGTATTTGGTACCTTAAGAGTTTGAACCGCATATCCATACACCTCGAAAAACTGATCTATAAGCTGTGCTTGTTCTGGTGTTGGCTGATAACAATAGATAATAAATCCTACACGGTTAAGACCGTATGTTAACCCTGGCTGTGCTCCTGTTCCATAAGCTTTATTAGGGGCAATAGACATTTGATAACGAGTTACCTCATTATTAAATATTCCAGATATTCCACCTAACACTGCCGCAGGATTTCCTGTTGCCGCACCCATTCCAGCCGACACAGCACTTACCATATTATTTACGCCCATAGAAATTTCATTGGCTGTTTGCCATTGAGCATAAACATCTGATTGATAGGCACATTGCGGCGTGGTTTTAAAATGGATTGCAGATTGAAGATCATAAGATAATGTAGAATTATTTCTATAACCTCTGGGCATAAGTTCAAGTACAGGTGTCATATTGGTTGATGCTGTAATGGAAAATCTTAATGCACCGCTGTCATAGTCAAATAATTCCGGTTGTAAATCAACTGATTCCCCATCGGTAGATGTACACCTAAAGAATGTAAAAGGATATTGACATAATTTATTATTCTTATAGGTATAGTTTCCGCTGGATTGCTGTAAAATATTCTGGCCTGAGAATGTATCACTTTTTGGTGATGTGGTAATTTCTACAGGAGACATAAAGACAGCAACGATAGGATTCCCGCCTGTTCTTGTCTGTAGCTCCAGAATGAACATAGAAGCATCTTGATAGTTAGCTACTGGAAAGCTTCTGAATCCAATTCCAGAATAAATTCCACTATACATAGCGGCGTAAGCAACTTCCTGTTGATCTACTGTAAATGCTACTACAATATGAGGACTAATAAAATCCCCTGTACTTGCACCGTTAGTCAGATTCAAAGTTTTTTCCGCAGGGCACCATTGCAGAATATTTGTGAAGGGTTCTGGCGCTAGCCATTTAAAAGGCGTGTCATCATTAACATGCTCACGTTCCACAAGGCATTCACCAATATTCATATCAAATTGCCAAGTCTGCATAACATCTATTTCGAAACCAACGTTGCACATATTAGGGTTTTCATAAGATATTGAAGTAATAAAAGCATAAAACCATTTATTAGAAAAATTACTATTCTGGAAAACAATATAATTGCAATCAGCTATATCATTTGCATTTCTTGGTACTCTAATTGTATTTTGAAATCTGATCGGTGTCAACTCTGAAAATGTATACTTTGCCTTACCGGTGAAATAAGATAATTGCGCGGACGCGCTGGAAAAATCCAACACGTCCGTGTAATTATTATTCAACGGTACATTTTGGCAGATATATAATTTTGAAATAGGTGTAAAAGGTACTATATTCACTTATATATCTCCTTTCAATGTTTCACGTGAAACAATATTAAGCTTGTGGTACCGTTACAGTAGCGGTTCCTGATTTGCTGGGATCCTGCTTAGAAGTTGCTGTGACAGTAAGCCTAGCAGTACTCTCATTTGCTCCAACGCTCAGAACACCAGCTTCATTGATGGAAGAATCAACACCGTTAACGCTCCATGTAACAGCCTGAGAAACGACACCGGATCCGGCAACAGTAGCGGTAAAGGTTGCTTGCTGTCCCTTATTTACAGAAACAGAAGTGGGGGACACAGTGACGGTGCTTACACTATTAGCTGTGCTGGAAAATGCTACGACATTTGCGAAAGGAGAAATAGACGCAGTTTTCCAGTTATGATAGAAATAATTGAAGCTCAGATTCACGGGATCATAAATATAAGTGATATTGTAGTAATTATCAAAGAACATGAAGAAATCACGATCCAGAATTACACACGGCAAAGATTGTAGCAGAGTGTTTTCATTGCTTCCAATCTTCTTATAAGTAACATTGTTAGCGAAGAGCTTATCAAGTCTGGCAAGTTCAGTAGCATTAAACGCAAAACTATCAATACCAGCCCGGTGTCCTAAAAACTCTACTTTGTCAAGATTGAAAGCACTTGCCTGTACTTCAACGTCGATAGTCGCATCAAAATCAGCGCTAAAGATTGCATACTGCCTTTGCCGATTAGAAGCATTAGGTACACCAGCATAATTGTACTCAGTGGAAAGGAACAGGAATTTATTGGAAATAGATTTAATTGCAGTTACAATCTGCTTTGCGTTATCAGCATTTACCTCAGGAATAGTTTCGATATGAATATTTCCGTCAAGATACATTCTTGCAATCAAATACTTCATGGTAATTAATTCATCATAATTAGCAGAGGTATACATTGTCTCAATCATCTTAGTTACTAAATCAGTGATTCCATTCCAAGACAAGAAAGCCTGACGGAGTTCATCATTAGAAATAGTTTTAGGATAATAGACCTGGTAATTCATAGAATGATAAGCGCTTTGTACGTTAGGATCATAACGCTTAAAAGGATTCTTAGAAGCATCACGAGGATTAAACAACTCAGGATCACACAGGCTGGCAAATACTTCCTGCACCGTCTCGCCATATTCAAGCAATCCCTTTTTTGCCCAACTCCAAGGATTTTCATACAATCTGGAAGTTACCAGAGTAAAAGCAATTCTATTGATAAGGGCGTTTACGAAAGCATTTTTTACACTTTCATAATTCATTACAACCTGACCGATTGCGCGAATACTAGAAGTAGTATCCTCAGCTAACGGTACTAAATCCGCATAAGTTCCACCCAGATCATTTCTGATGGCATTTAAAATTTGCGGCGTGTTTGCACTTAGGGTTACAACATCGGGTTTTCTAGGCATAATTCTTTAACCTTCCTTTCTCTTGAACAGAGTTTCAAAGGTTTGCTCTGTTCCATCTCTTTTAATATCTTCTGTCTGCTCTCTTAAGATATCGGCAGTTTTTTCTTTAACCTTATCAGTACCCCAAAATCTGTTTACATATTCACGATTAAGATTATCATACTTATCTACAATAGTTTTATTTTCATCTGCAAGCTGGTTCATTCTGGTTCTAATATCATCAATATCTAACCCATTATAATCATATTCGTCTCTTCCATCTTCACCATCATATGTTTCGCCATACCGTTTTAACATTCCCTCACGTTCATCAAAATCCGCTTTAAGTTTGTCAAGGGTATCTTTCATTTTTTCAGTCAACCCACCGGTTGCAAAGATATCATCTAGGATATCATAGTATTTTCGCCTTGTGTACATTTCTTAGTTTCCTCCTAACCTTTCAATTAATTTTGTGAGTGCTACTGTGTTATTATCAAGCGCTGTCTTTAGCTGTGATATTTCCTCTTTGTGTTCATCGGTAATATATTTGATATAGAATCCCATAAGAAGGCACATCACAATAGGAAAGCCAATACTTGATATAATGTTAACTATTCCTTGCCAATCCAATTTTTCACCTCCTTTACAACATTTTTATAATGACAGGTTCAAACATTAATTTTACTTTCATGTTTTCAAACCTAACATTACCAATTCTATACATTCTAGAAACATATTTTATGTGGGGTATATTCTTGTTAATTAATCTGCTAGTCTCTGTATGATCGTTTGGATTTATTGTATATCTTATTTTACAATAAGGATCATATTTACTTGAAATATATACTATATTTGTGGTATAATCTTTATAGATCCCAAAATTATCACCATAAGTAAAAGTAAACATATATTTGCAATTTTTATTAAGCCCCTCAATAAAGTTTTCATTATCACCATTATAATCTCCATTATAAGCATATTCACCATATTCTGTATTTTGAATCATTCTAAGAAATTTACAATTACTTTTCTTTCTTTTTAATTCTTCATCAGCTACAGCCCATTGAAACAATACGTTTTCACTTGTCCATATCTGTCCTTTCTCAACCTTTGGTATATTAAAAGCAGGGTGCATATGATAAGGATTGTAAAAGCTTATTGTATTTCCAAGTAAAAAGCAAATAACTCTATCTTCTTCTCTATCTATTGTGTGATAGATATTCAAGAAAATATCCGGTTCGTCCCAGCCGTTAAAGTAACTACGTCTATCGTTTACGTCTAGAATATATTCATCAAACATTATGTATTTAACTAATGGAAATGAATCCTTTTTAATCTTAGAATACTCTGAAAGTGCTAAACATAATGCTATTGGCTGTTTAGATCCTTTAACACTTAAAGTATCTACAGTTGGCTCAAACCCTATTGATGGATATTCGTTAGCTAATACTTTTGCTAAACCTTTTTGTAAGGCTCCCTTATCCTTTTCAGTTTTAGTTCTCACAATATATACAAACTGCAAGGAATTTTCCATACATTTCTTTATCAGAAATTTTTCAGTTGTATAAGTCTTGCCTATACTTCTCTCACTGTCTATTAAATTAAAATTACGTTGATAAGGTAATATTTCATTTATATTCCAATACATTAAATCACTCCAATAAAAAGAGATAAAAAGAATTATTTCAATAGTGCTTCCTAGACACCACTTGAACCGGGCGCAACTTAATGCGAGGATTCCCCGATTTTGTTTGAAATAATAAATCTCTTTACCTCTATTCTATTTTATCACAATCTCCCAATAATGTCAACATGTTTCACGTGAAACATTAAGACTTTAAAGTGAAAATTGTATCCACTAAAACAATACCTCCGCTGACATGCTTAGGCAGAAGCTTACCGTCAAACTCTGAACCATATTCAAATTTATCCCAAATTTCATCATTTGTAAATCCCTTTTCTTTCATAAGTGAAATACAGTTTTTAGGCATACCCGCACAAGTTACTTTTACGTCTCCGTCTATCTCTTCTATATATGATTTTTGTCTAAGATATTTACCTCTGCTAAAAGTAGATTCATGCTTCCATGCTCCAAGTTTAACTGGATCAACTTCCAGATCTGGAATTTCTGTTCCTAATAAATGTAAGGAATCTGTATCAGCATATAAGAATCTTTCTATATTTCTTTGTGCTGAAGTAATCGTCTTATATCTTGCATATGCGGTAATAAATGAAGCCATTGGAATGTATACAATATCTCTCTGTTTTGGATCACTCGTCTCATAATGTACTAATTGATTTTTATAATCATAGTATGGATACTTATTTGTAATTTCTGGAAATACTGCAAACTTTCCATATAAAGCATTAAGCATTAATTTTGCTAATGTTCTTAAAGCGTAATTTCCTGCGATAGTAGCTTCGTTTTTTACCTTTATCCATTTATCTATATATTCTTTAAATATAGTATTACTGCTTCTGAATTTCCACCCGCCTAAATATTCTATGTTATATACTTCATAATGCTCAAGAAATAACTCTAAATCTACACTGGTTAATGTAAGTAAAATATCCTCGCCATTACTATCCTCAACAAAAGTATTTTTCTTTCCGAATAATCCAGCTTTAATTTGAATAGTAGGGATATAGCCTTCTTTAAGTTTAAAATTGCACCTTAATTGCTGAATATACAATGGAAATATTTCATCTTTCTTATATTCACCATCATAATAAACACCCTCGCCATAAGGAAGATAGCAATAGTACATTACACTAGGATAAAGACTATTTACGTCAAGCACAATTCCTTCGCCTACTGTTTTCCCTTGAAACTTTGGATTTACGTAGACAAAGCCGCCTTTATATGATTGTCTTAATTCTTTATCATATACTGGCGGCGGGAATAGTCTCGAAAATTTCTTCTTTCCTAATATATTTTTAAAATCTTTCATGGCATTAGCGCCCTGTGTCATAGCTGTTAAGCCTTGCTTAAACATTATTTCCAACGCTAAAGCCATTATCATGACATCATTTTTTAGATAGCTTACTTCATTTTCAGTTAATTCATATCCTTCTGGTCTTATCCTTTTATAATCTATTTCAAGCTTACTGATGGGTAATCCAAAAGCTTTTGCAACCTGATCTACTGAAAAAGGAATAATTTTTAAGCTATCTAATATTTCTATTTTAATAGTCTTCGTAAGCTGAATTGTTATACTGTAAAATAATCCCGTTCCTGATATTAAGCATGTAAAAGTACCAGGTTCCATTTTCTTTTTATCTTCTACTATTGTAAATCCATGTTCAAATAAATAATA
>ERZ791914.2214-NODE-2214-length-10526-cov-2.353166_pt1 | contig 10526 bp, 6 predicted proteins | sample MGYA00510140_ERZ791914 | MGnify/ENA primary metagenome ERZ791914 (study PRJEB30046, sample SAMN00792079) | human gut metagenome | study: EMG produced TPA metagenomics assembly of the A metagenome-wide association study of gut microbiota in type 2... | reverse complement strand
TGCTTCTGTCCCTGGGAAATATTTCCGCCTCCCTCTGAAATCACGGTATCATAGCCGTTTGGCATACGCTTGATAAAACTGTGGGCATGTGCATGCTTAGCTGCCTCCATAACCTCTTCCAAAGTCGCATCCGGCTTTCCATAGGCAATGTTCTCGCGGATGGTTCCTGCCTTCAGCCAGGTCTCCTGAAGCACCATACCAAAGTTTCGTCTCAGGCTGTCTCTTGTCAGCTCTCTTACCGGATAACCGCTTACCTTAATCTGTCCCTTATCTACATCATAGAATCTCATAAGAAGGTTGATCATAGTGGTCTTACCGCATCCGGTAGGTCCGACGATGGCGATCCTCTGTCCAGGTTTTACGTCAATGGAAATATCAGTAAGAAGCGGAACTTCTTTTCTGTAAGAAAAGGAACCACTCTCCACGCTTACACGGCCGTCTGCTTTCTCCAGCTCCCAAGCATCTGGCGCATCTGGCTCCTGTGCCGGTGTATCAATAAAGTCAAAGAGACGTTTTGCACATGCCAGCGCATTCTCCAGCTCTGTGATAACGCCGGAAATCTCATTAAACGGCTTGGTATACTGATTTGCATAGTTCAGGAAGCTGGTCAGCTGTCCCACAGTCATACCGCCCTTAATTACTGTAAATGCACCAAAAATTCCAACTGCTGTGTAAACAAGACCATTTACAAAGCGTGTGGACGGGTTTGTAATAGAGGAAAAGAAAATCGCTTTGATTCCGCAGACGCGAAGCTCTTCATTTACTTTTCCAAACCTTTCATTAGCTCTCTCCTCATAGGAAAAAGCCTGCACGATCTTCTGATTTCCAACAAGCTCTTCCACAATAGAAGTCATCTCCGCTCTCTTCTCGGACTGCTCCTGAAACATGCGGAAGGTTCTGCCTGCGATAAAGCTTGCCACGAACAGGGAAATCGGAGTGAGCAAAATAACGATCACTGTGATCTTCACACTGATGGAAAGCATAAATCCAATGGTTCCAAAGATGGTCAGCACACCGGTAAACAGCTGGGTAAAGCCCATAAGGAGACCATCTGAAAACTGACTGACATCAGAAACAATACGGCTTAAAATATCTCCTGGCTGATTGGCATCTATATAAGATACCGGCACCTCCTGAAGATGGGCAAACGCCTGGCTTCGCACATCCTGCACCACGCTGTAGGTAACCTGATTGGTAAGAAGGTTCATCACCCACTGGGAAACTGCATTTCCCACAACGATCACAGCCAGAGCTCCAAGCACCTTCAAAAGTCCGGCTGTATTTACATTTCCAGGACCTACGATATTATCTACACCATTACCAATCAGAATGGGTGTATACAAGGTAAATCCAACGGTGACAAGCGCTGTCAGAAGCATAATGATAATTTTTGCTTTGTAAGGGCTGATAAATTTCAGTACCCTCTTCATAGTCTCTTTATTCCTTCCCATCAGCGGTTCACCTCCTGTTCGGAAAGCTGTGACAGGCAGATTTCTCTGTAGACCTCACAGGATTCCATAAGCTCTTTGTGTGTTCCCACACCAACCAGCTCACCATCATCCAGAACCAGGATCTTATCTGCCTGCTTGATGGAGGTTGCTCTCTGGGAAACGATAAACACAGTCATTCCCTTTGTCTGCTCATGAATGGCATGACGAAGAGCCGCATCTGTGGCAAAGTCAAGGGCAGAAGCACTGTCATCCATGATCAGGATCTCCGGATCTCCCACCAGTGCTCTTGCTATGGTAAGACGCTGGCGCTGTCCGCCGGAAAGATTGGCGCCGCCCTGACTTACCATGGTATTTAAGCCCTCCGGCTTACTTTTTACAAAACCACTTGCCTGCGCAATGGAAAGAGCCCGTTGGATTTCTTCTTCGGAAGCGTCCTCTTTGCCCCATTTCATATTGTCACGGATGGTTCCCTTAAACAGAACTGCCTGTTGTGGTACCATCCCCACCTTTTTACGAAGCTGTAAAAATGGATATTCTTTTACATTATTTCCATCAATTACCACATTACCGGAAGTTACGTCATAGAAGCGTGGGATCAGATTGACCAGAGTGGATTTACCACATCCGGTACCACCAATGATACCGATGGTCTCACCTGGTTTTGCCGTAAAGGAAATATGGGAAAGCGCCGGCTCCTTGCTGCCTGCATAGGTAAAGCTCACATCTTCAAAGACAACTCTTGCAGCGCCTGCATTTTCTTTCTGAACACTATTGCCCTGATCCGTGAGAGACGGCTGTGTATCCAGCACCTCATTCAGACGCACACCGGAAGCCATAGCCTTTGTCACTGCCACGATCAGGTTTGCAAGAGCGATCAGTGCGATCAGGATCTGGTTCATATAGTTTACAAGGGCAACCACTTCCCCCTGTGTAAGAATACCCACAGACACTTCCTTGCTTCCATACCAGAGGATTCCGATAATGGCAAAGTTCATGATAACCGTAGTGGCAGGATTCAGAAGTGCGGAAATTTTTCCCGCTCTTACCTGCACCTTGGTGTAATCGTCGTTTACTTCTGAAAATTCTTTATATTCTTCCTGCTGTCTTCCAAAAGCCCTTACCACTCTGGCACCCACATGATTCTCTCTGGTGATCAGTGAAATTCGGTCCAGAAATGACTGAGCCTTTTTGTAAATTGGCACTGTTGTACGCATAATTCCGTAAATTACAATGGAGATCACCGGAACCGCAATCAGGAAGATCAGACCAATCTTCACATCAATGGTAAAGGACATGATCACTGCACCCACAACAATAAAAGGAGAACGAAGGAACAGACGAAGTACCATGTTCACACCAGTCTGTGCCTGATTCACGTCATTGGTGATCCTTGTCACAAGGGTAGGAGTTCCAAGCATATCCAGTTCTCTGTAAGAAAGCCTGCTGATATGGGAAAAAAGCTCCTTGCGAAGGGCAGTGCTGAATCCCATGGCTGCCTTTGCAGAAAAATACTGTGCAGTCAGAGAACATGCAAGGCCGATCACTCCAAGCAGTACCATGATCACACACTGGTGCCAGATATAGACATTGTCCTGATTCTTAATGCCGATATCCATGATTCTGGCAACAACCAGAGGCACGATCAGCTCAAAGGTGGCCTCCAGCATTTTGAACAAAGGAGCCAGAAAACTTTCTTTCTCATAGCCCTTCAAAAATATAAGCAATCTCTTCATCTTACTTCTTATTCTCCTGGATTCGTCCGTATAATCTGGTCATGGCGTTAATTCTGTGAATGATCTCATCCGTAAGCTGACCTCTTGTAAGACGCCATTTCCAGTTGTCTCCCAAAGTAGAAGGCGTATTCATTCTCGCTTCATTTCCAAGACAGAGATAATCCTGCAAAGGTACTACGCACACTTCTGCTACTGAGGACTGTGCCGCCCGGATAAGCCCCCATACACATTCATCTGTATCTTTCTCCTCACAGGCTGTGTACTGGTTCACGTAGGCTCTGTTTGACTGGGTAAGGTTCCCAAGCCAGCCCTTCGTAGTCTCATTGTCGTGGGTTCCAGTGTATACAATGCAGTTTTTGTCATATCGGAAAGGAAGATATACGCTCTCGCCGCTTTCATCAAAGGCAAACTGAAGCACCTTCATACCCGGATATCCGGATTCTACCAGAAGCTCCCTGACACTGTCTGTAAGGAATCCCAGATCCTCTGCGATCACATCCAGATCCTTAATTTTCTCCTCCAGGACCTTGAACAGTTCTATTCCAGGACCTTTTTCCCATTTTCCATTCTCAGCGGTCTCATCTCCATAGGGAACTGACCAGTACTCGTCAAAACCGCGGAAATGATCGATCCGGACCTTGTCGTACAGCTTCATACAGTGAGTCATACGAAGGATCCACCAGTTATAACCTGTTTTCTTATGATATTCCCAATTATAAAGTGGATTTCCCCACAGCTGACCAGTTGCGGAAAAAGCGTCTGGAGGACATCCTGCCACTGCTGCCGGTGTAGCCTCCTCATCAAACTGGAACAGATCCGGGTTCGCCCATGCATCTGCGCCGTCAAAAGCCACATAGATAGGAAGATCGCCGATGATCTTAATACCTCTGTCATTTGCATATTTCTTCAGCCGGCTCCACTGGCGGTAGAACCAGAACTGCTGAAAGGCATAGAAGCTGATATCCTCCTTCAGCTCCTCTCTTGCCTTAGCAAGCGCCTCCGGCTTACGTGTCTTTAAGTCCTCCGGCCACTGATTCCAGGAAATTCCCTCCAGGCTGTCCTTTACTGCCATATAAAGACAATAATCTGCAAGCCAGAAGCCCTGCTCTTTCTCAAAGGCTTCCATCTCCTCACGGATCAGCTGAAGCTCCTTTTCTTTCCCATCCATCTGGTAAAAACGTCTGTAAGCCTTCCGAAGAAGGGAAAATCTGGAAAGATAAACCTTCTCATAGTCCACATAGCTTTTGCTGCCGCCCCAGTCACATTCTGCACATTCTGCTGCTGTGAGAAGGTCTCTCTGGATCAATTCCTCCAAATCAATGAAATAAGGATTTCCTGCAAATGTGGAAAAAGACTGGTAAGGGGAATCCCCGTATCCGGTAGGTCCAAGTGGCAGGATCTGCCAGTATTTCTGACCCGCTTCTGCAAGCTGATCTACAAAAGCGTAAGCTTCTTTAGAAAAACATCCGATTCCATAGTTGGAAGGGATACTGGATATAGGCAATAAAATACCGCTGGCTCTCATCATATGTTCCTCCTGTCTGGTTCAATAACCATTATCTGCTTATTATACCGCTATCATGCATAATCGGTCAACAGGATAAAATAGCTTCGCAAATTTTATCCTGCTTTCGTTGCTGCTCAAAAAAACAGGCACCCGGAAAAATTCCGAATGCCTGTCATTTTCTTCTGCATCACATTTAAGTAATAGCAAAAGACTTATATTCTTTTGACTTGATTATTTCTTACTTGTATAACCGAAGAAGAAGTATCCAAGTGGTGTGTAGTACATGCCGTCAATGTCTGGATTGAGCATATATGGCTGTGTATAGAAGTAGATTGGAGCAAGTACGCTGTCCTGTCCAATGAGGATATCCTCAGCTTCGTGGAATGCTTTCATACGCTCTTCCGGATCAGAAGTAGCTTTTGCTGCATCGATAGCTGCATCATAGTCTGGGTTAGAGTACTGAGCGTCGTTGTTACCGCCGTCTGTGTACCACATATCCAGGAATGAGCAAGGATCGTTGTAGTCTGCGATCCAGCCGTTACGGGCGATCTGGAAGTTACCATCTTTTCTGTTCTGAAGGAATACGTTCCAATCCTGGTTGTTCAAGTTAACAGTTACACCAAGCTCTGTCTGCCACATGTTCTGAAGAGCCTCACCGATCTTCTTGTGGTTATCAGCTGTGTTGTACAGATACTCTACAGTCGGGAAGCCTTCGCCGTTCGGATAACCAGCGTCTGCAAGAAGCTGACGGGCCTCTTCGCAGTTAGCCTCATAATCCTCATCGGAAATGCTGTAGTAAGAACCGCCTACTGTACGGAAGTCATCACTACCAGCACCAGCTGCATCATTTACACCGTTCGGTACATATCCGTCAGCCGGAACCTCACCAGCCTGGGAAACGTTCTCTACGATGTAGTTACGGTCGATTACAAGTGAGAACGCTTTACGGATGTTAGGGTCAGAGAAAACTTCGTCCTCTGTGTTGAAGCATACATAGTAGGTTCCAAGATAGTCACCAATCTCAAGCTCGCCAGAAGCAAGGTAGGTCGGGATCTCGTCTACAGGAAGGTTCTCGATGAAATCAAGCTCTCCGTTGTTGTAACCTTTGAGCATTGCGTTGTTGTCATCAAGAAGTGTAAACTTGATAGTATCCGGTCCAAGATTCTCATAGTCATAGTAGTTCTCGTTTTTCTCCATGGAGATGTAAGCATTGTGAGACCACTCTGTCATTTTGTATGGTCCATTGCCAATGTATGTGCTTGGATCAAATGTCCAGTTGTCACTGCTCTCTACCATATCCTGACGAACCGGGAAGGTTGCCGGGAATGCCATGATTTCTTCGAAATACGGGCAGTCATAGGTAAGATCGATCTGAAGAGTCTGATCATCAACTGCTGTAATTCCAAGAGTGCTTGGATCCGCACTTCCGTCAGCAACTGCGTCATATCCTTTTACCATGTCGATCATGTAGCAGTAATCTGCTGCTGTCTCAGGATTTGCTAGACGCTGCCATGCATAAACGAAGTCACCAGCTGTTACAGCCTGTCCATCAGACCATTTGATTCCGTCACGAAGTTTAACAGTGTAAGTAACTGTACCATCTTCGTTCTCGGCCTTTTCCCAGGACTCAGCCTGTCCAGGAGCTGTGACAGCATTTCCTTCACCATCATTTACCCATTTAGCCAGACCTTCGAACATATGGTTGCACATGATAGCTCCATCAACTGCAGAGTTCAGTGCAGGGTCAATTGTCTGTGGTTCAGATGCGATACAAAGGTTCAGATTGAATCCTTCGTCAGATGCTGTATCCTCGGCGAATACAGGAGTTGCTGCCATGCTTAATACCATAGCTGCAGTCAGTGCCATAGACATAAATTTTCTTCTCATTACATTTCCTCCTTTATGCTTTTTTGCGCCGCATGAGAGATGAGAATCGACGCTTGTATTCATCAGCTCTTCCGTGAAGAAGAACGAAATACCTAAACTTCCTTTATTTGTCCAGCAAATGGCAGGCTGCCCAGTGGCCCGGCTCATGCTCTCTGAACACAGGAGTTACCTGGCTGCACTTTTCAGTGGCATATGGACATCTGGTGTGGAAACGGCATCCGCTTGGCGGATTCATAGGACTTGGCACGTCTCCTTCCAGAATAATACGCTTTCTTGTCCGGCTCAGCTTTGGATCCGGAACCGGAACTGCGGAAAGCAGGGTCTGTGTATATGGATGGATCGGATGTCTGTTCAGCTCATAGCTCTCGCCCAACTCAACAAGAGAACCAAGATACATAACACCGATTCTGTTGGAAATATGACGGACAACGGAAAGATCATGGGCAATGAACAGATAAGTCAGACCCATCTGCTCCTGCATGTCCTCCAGCATGTTTACCACCTGTGACTGGATAGAAACATCCAATGCGGAAATCGGCTCGTCACAGACGATGAACTCCGGTTTTACTGCAAGGGCGCGGGCAATACCAACACGCTGCTGCTGACCGCCGGAAAACTCATGTGGATAACGGTTTGCATGCTCTGTATTTAATCCAACCTGCGCCAGCAGCTCTTTGATCATGTCAGCGCGGTCTTTCTTACTCGCTGCAAGCTTGTGGATATCAATGGCCTCTCCAATGATCTCACCAACTGTCATACGAGGATCCAGGGAAGCGGACGGCTCCTGGAAAATGATCTGCATTTTTCTTCTGTAGGGAAGCATTTTGGCAGCTTTGGCTTTTCCAAGAGGTTTGCCGTCTTTATCCAGAGGATTGTCGTAAATGGTTTCGCCATCATAAATAATCTTTCCTCCGGTTGGCTCATAAAGGCGAAGAATCGTTCTTCCCAGTGTGGTCTTTCCACATCCGGACTCTCCTACAAGACCGAGTGTTTCACCTTTTTTGATATAAAGGGAAACATCCTGTACAGCCTGTACCCCCGGACCTTTTATGCCATTTACCGGAAAATATTTTCGTAAATTCTCAATTTCAAGAAGCTTCTTTTCTTCTGCCATTTATTTCTCCTCCTTGTTCATAAGCTCCTGAACCCGAAGCCAGCAGGCGGAACGATGTTTCTCGCCCACTTCCACGTAAGGAGGCATTTTCTTCAGACAGATCTTCATGCAATGCTCACAACGTGGAGCAAACGGACATCCTTCCGGCGGATTCAGCATATCAACCGGGGTTCCCTCGATTGGGATCAATCTTTCATAGCTCTCGGCATCAACACGGGGCATGGAACGAAGAAGACCCTTTGTATATGGATGTGCAGGCTCGTAGAAAATGTCATCTACAGGTCCCTGCTCCACAATTTTACCTGCATACATAACGGATACCTTGTCACAGATATCTGCCACAACACCAAGGTTGTGTGTGATGAAAATGATTCCCATTCCGGTCTTTTTCTGAAGATCCTTCATCAAGTCAAGGATCTGTGCCTGAATGGTAACATCAAGGGCTGTGGTCGGCTCATCTGCGATCAGAAGCTGCGGATGGCAGATCAGTCCCATAGCGATCATGACACGCTGTCGCATACCGCCGGAAAACTCGTGTGGATACTGCTTCATACGCTTCTCCACATTATTGATTCCAACCAGTTCCATCATTTCCATGGCACGTTTCTGGGCTTCTTCTTTGCTGATTTTCTTATCATGGGCACGAAGAGCTTCCACAAGCTGATTTCCGATGGTGTAAACCGGATTCAGACAGGTCATGGGATTCTGGAAAATCATAGCTACTTTGTTTCCGCGGAACGCAGTCATCTCTTCCTTGGAAAAAGAAAGGACATCTTTTCCCTCGAAGGTAATGGAGCCTCCGATAACTTTACCTGGGGACTGAAGAAGCCCCATAATAGAATATGCCTCCTGGCTCTTTCCAGAACCAGATTCTCCAACAACTCCCATAACTTCGCCATAATCAAGGTCATAGGAGATACCGCCAACGGCTTTTACCTCGCCGGCCGGGGTAAAGAAGGAGACTTTCAGGTCTTTTACTTCCAGCAATTTATTTTTCTGTTCAGACATTGTTCTCCTCCTCTTTTATTTCTTCAGCTTCGGATCAAGAGCATCGCGAAGTCCATCGCCAAACAGGTTGAATGCAAGGATCATAATGCTCAGGATCACGGAAGGTACGATCAGTCTGTAAGTATAAGTGTACATACCGCTAAGTGCGTCTGTTGCCATGGATCCAAGGCTTGGAAGAGGTGCAGAAACACCAACTCCAAGGTAGGATAAGAAGGATTCCAGGAAAATTGCAGACGGTATCTGCAGGCAGGTAGTAACAACGATCTGTCCGATACAGTTTGGAAGCAGATGACGGCGGATGATTCTGCCGCCAGATGCACCAAGTGCTCTTGCTGCGGTTACATATTCCTGCTGTTTCAGCTGAAGTACCTGGCCACGGATAATACGACTCATGGTAACCCAGTATAACAGACCAAATGCAATAAACATGGAGATCAGGTTCGGTCCAAGTACATTGACAAAGGATTTCATAGGACTGGTTCCTGATGAATTCACATAGTCAGTAAGGATTGGTTTCAGTGCAGTTGCGATCAAAAGGACAACCAGCATCTCCGGAACTGCATAAATAAGTTCAACAATACGCTGCATCACTGCGTCCACCTTGCCGCCACAGTAACCGGAAATAGCACCATAAAGGGCGCCGATCACCAGTACCAGGATAGCTGCGAATACGCCGACAGACATGGAAACACGGGCACCATACATAACACGGACCAGAATATCACGGCCATACATGTCAGTACCAAATACATGAGGGAATACTTTTTCCCCATTTGCCTTGCGCTCAAGCTCTGCCTGGGAATAACCGAAAATATGCTTCTTGATTCCAAGCTCCTTGCGGATGGAATCCTCATCTACGCTCTGCTCCTCAGAAGAATCTTCTGAAGGTTTTGCAGCGACTTTTGCTTTTGCACGGATAACTGCTTCATCTTTCTTTGTAAATTTCTCGCCCTTTTTCTCAGCTTCTGCTTTCGCCTGGGCGATCATTTCATCTACATCCACTACATCGGACTGGGTTCTGGAAGCGATCTCGTCGTTCACACGCTGGGTGTCCTCCAGTGTGTAGTGATAGGGATAAAGGTTCTCAGCACCTTTGTTAAACTCGTCATAACCATATGGGATCAGAAGCGGGCCCACAAAGGCAAATAAAAACAGGAATACGATCACACCAAGTGCAACCATAGCCACCACATTTTTCTTTAATCTTCTCCAGGCATCTTTCCAGTAGGAAACACTCTGGCGGTCCTGAATGAAATCATCCTTCTCCTGTCTGGACGCAGATGCAAAATCATCCGGACTTAAATCCTGAAGGAGGTTCTCAATATCCGGCTGAAGACTCACCGGACATTTCTTAATCTTCTTATCTTCTGCCACGATCATTCTCCTCCTTTCGCAAGGCTGATTCTCGGGTCAGCAACCTTATAAAGGAGGTCTACAACCAGGTTCATCAGAATAATAAATGCTGCCAGGAAAATGGTAGTTCCCATAATAACCGGATAATCACGGTTCTGGATGGACTGTACAAAGTAACGTCCAAGTCCCGGAATTGAGAATACGCTCTCTACAACGAAACCACCGCAAAGAGTAAAGGCTACCTGCGGTCCTAAGTATGTAATAACCGGAATCAGTGCATTTCTAAGAGCATGCTTGAAAATAATTTTTTTGTTCTTCAGACCTTTGGCGCGGGCTGTCTTAATGTACTCCTGGCTTAAGGAATCCAGCATGGCAGAACGTGTCTGACGTGCTGTATAGCACATTGGGTAAAAGCCCAAGGCAAAGCATGGCAGTACATAGGCGCGCCATCCCTGCGACGGATCAAAAATAGA
>ERZ791914.2192-NODE-2192-length-10620-cov-3.840795_pt1 | contig 10620 bp, 6 predicted proteins | sample MGYA00510140_ERZ791914 | MGnify/ENA primary metagenome ERZ791914 (study PRJEB30046, sample SAMN00792079) | human gut metagenome | study: EMG produced TPA metagenomics assembly of the A metagenome-wide association study of gut microbiota in type 2... | reverse complement strand
TTATAATTTTTTTCTTTTCCCGCGGATGGAATTTGCAGGGTTTTTTCGAACCGGGGCCTGAAAATTACGATTCGTAATTTTAATTTTTTTCGGATTTTTTTCGGATTTTTTTTCGACCGGGTGCGGAAATGAAAGCGGGACTTGCGCACTGCCGTTATCGGTCTGCCGGGGCGGAATTATCCGCAGACTTCCATCCGTCAGCCGTGCGCAGATACTCCTGTTTGCGGGCCGTTTTTTCGGACGGCTGTTAAATATTGTCTCCTCTGTTTTTCCGATCGATTGCTTTTTGCCGTGAAAATACTTATCTTTGAACGGGTTTACCGATTCTGCAAGCTGTTTCTATCCGTATATGATCATATAATATTGTCGGCAGAGACTTGGTGTTGCGCCGTCATGTATCCGACCCTACTTTTGTTTAACTTAAATAAATTGCTATGAGATTTTTTACGATGCGGAGACTGGCCGCCTGCATGGGCGCACTGCTCCTTGTTTCCCCCCCCCCTGCTGACGGGTTGCGACGACTATGACGACTCGGAACTGTGGCAGAATGTGAACGACCTGAAGAGCCGGATCGAAGCTCTCGAAACCAAGATCGGCCAGATGAACACCGAGATTGCGGCCCTCCAGAAAATCGTGGACGATGCGGTGACCGTCGTCAAGGTCGAAAAGAGCGCCGACGGTTATGTCATCTATTTTTCGGACAACACGACGGCCGAGATCAAGAACGGCACGGCCGGAGCCGACGCACCCGTTATCGGCGTCAAGCAGGATACGGACGAGGTCTACTATTGGACGATCACGACCGACGGCAAAACCGAGTGGCTGATGGCCGGCGGCGCGAAACTGCGCGTGACGGGCGAAAGCGTCAAACCCGTGATGTCGGTCGATGACGAGGGCTACTGGACGATCAGCTACGACGGCGGCAAGACCTCCGAGCGGATTCTCGATGCCGCGGGCGATCCCGTTTCCGCCGTGACCGAGGGCAGCAGCATCGGTTCGCTGTTCAAGAGCGTCAATTACGACGACAACAACGTCTATTTCGAACTGAGCGACGGTTCGATCGTGACGGTGCCCGTACGCAGCAATTTCTACATGTTGATCCGCAAGGCCCCCGAAGTCGCGACTTTCGTTTTCGGTGAGACCAAGGTCTGGGACGTCGAGTCCGCCGGGGTGACGAAAACCCTTGTTTCGAAGCCCGACGAGTGGAAGGTGACCTATGCCGACGGCAAGCTGACGGTCACGGCCCCGACCGAAGCGCATAAGGAGTGCGCCGATCTGCGGGGTACGGTGGGCATCACCTACTTCAGCGCCAACGGTCAGGCCGACGCCGTGATGATGGACGTGGTGGCCGACGCCGACTACAGAGGCGAAACCGTGGGTGAAGATTTCACGGTCAATATCACGGAGATCACCGACAAGAATATCAAGGCGACGGTAACCCCGAAAGACGACGCTGCCTATTGGTATATGGGATATACCACGCAGGAGAATATCGACAACGGCGGGCTGGACAAGCTGATCAACGACCCGTTGAACGGTTATCTTTCGATGCTGGGTTATTATGCCGCTTATAATTTTCTCGACATGTATGCTTTCAAAGGCGCCAAGACGGACTTCTCCTTCCCCGGTGTGCTGAAGGGCGGTACGGAATTTTGCGCCGTGCTGTTCGGATTTACACCCGATGCCTCTGCCGCATACCCGGTTCCCGTTACTTTGAACACCGAAGTGATGACTGTTCCCTTCAAGACGCAGGAACCGGTCGTAATCAATACCGTTTACCGCATCGACGTCTCAGACGTGTCGTGGTACGGCGCCAAGTACGTCTGCGTTCCGTCGGACGATCTGGGTTACCTCCACGGTTTCGTCCGCAAGTCGGAATTCGACACTTATGACGATGACGCCGCATTCATGAAGTCGCGCATCGATATCTACAAGAGGGCCTACAGGGATGAACTGGAGAGCGGCGCGCTGACATGGGCCGATCTGACTTTCACCGAAACGCAGACCGTCGTGGCTCCGGCCTATATCGAAGAGGCAGGCGCTACGCGCATGGGACTGGTCGATGATACGGAGTATTATGTCTATGCCTTCTCCTGTACCGACGGCAATGCCACCTCGCCGTTGTCGAAGGCCGCCTTCAAGACCGGAAAATTCACCCCTTCCGAGGAGTGTACGTTCGAAATCACCACCACGGTCGAGCGTCAGGACGTAACGGTGAACGTCGTGCCGTCGAACAGGAACGTCACTTATTATTTCAGCGTCACCAGAGCCGCGCAGCAGGAGCAGTTCGACGCCGACCTGCAGTTTGCCGTGGACGACCTGATCTGGACCAAGATATGGGCCGAGTCGCAGCAGATCACGCTTTCCAGCCTGCTTTCGAAGGGTGAGGACAGCAACAAGTGGACCGACCTCTGGGCCGCGACGGCCTATATCGTTTGCGCCTACGGCGTTTCGGAGGACGGGGCGATCACGACGCGTCCGACCCTCGCCCGCTTCGTGACGAAGGGTACGATCGATCAGACGAGCGTGAAAAACGCCGCCGCGAGCGCCATGGGCGGCAAGGTTTTCCGCCGTTAGCCGTTCCGGACGTACTGAAAACGGAAACGCCGCAGGAGATTTCCTGCGGCGTTCTTCGTTTCTGCGGATTCCGGCGCGTCAATAGCCGAAAATCTCCTCCTGCGATACGGTCTGAATGGGACCGAGGGTTTTCAGGTAGTTGAGATCGAGGTCCTGAATGTCGCCCAGAATGCCGTAGACGTATTTGCGGCCTTTGACCCACTTCTGCTGGGCGGCTTTCACGTCGTCGAGTGTCATGGACTGGACTTTCTCGAAAATCTGCTTGTCGCGGGGGGCGTCGAGACCCAGATCGCGGGCGCGGAGATAGCTCCACAATACGCCGTCTTTGACCGTGCGCTCGGTGCGCAGGCGGGAGACGAGCGCCTCCTTGGCGATGCCGAACGCCTTCTCCGATTCGGGCATGTTGTTGATGATGTCGTCGAAAGCTTCGACGGCCTTCTGCATCTTGTCGTTCTGCGTGGCGATGAAGGCGTAGTAGCTGTAATCGCCGTTGGCGTTGCTCGGCGTAGCGAGGGTGGCCCATGCCGTGTACGCCAGACCGCGCGCCTCGCGCATCTCTTGGAAAACGATGGTGTTCATGCCGCCGCCGAAATATTCGTTGTAGAGCGTGATTTCGGGATCGGCCGCCACGTCGAATTTCTCGCCGCGGTTCGAGAACTGCAGGTAGTAGAGCTGTTTGGCGTCGTACTGAGCCAGTACGACCTTGTTCGCGTCGGTGGGCAGCAGGGTGCTGAATTTCTTCTCCAGCGGCTGCAGGTCGGCGGCGACCTTGTGGTGTTCCGCCAGCGCACTCTTGACTTCGGCCTCTTTCTGCGGGCCGTAGTAGAGCACTTCGTGTTGTTTGCCCATCAGACCGCCGATTTTGGCGAGCAGCTGCTCCGAGGTCAGCGCCTGCAGCGCCGGGTCGGTGAGGGTCGTGCGGCGGATGAAGTCGCCGCCGTAGAACAGATAGCGTTGGAGCGCGCCGAAACAGCGGCTCTGATTGAGCTTCGCATCCGCACGGCTCTTGAGCATGTCGGCCTTGCAATTCTCCAGAATCGCTTCGTCGGGTTTGGCTCCGGCGATCAGCCCTTCGACGATCTCCATGGCTTTGCCCATGTTTTCGCTCAGTCCGGTGATCTGGATCGAACTCTGGTTGGCCCCGGCGTTCATGTAGAACGAGCAGGCGATGTCGTACATCTCCGATGCGATCTCTTCGGCGGTCATCTTGTCGGTCCCCAGATAGCTCAGGTAGTTGAATGCCAGATTCAACGCCGGATCGTTCTCCGTACCGGTGTTGAAGACGTAGATCAGCGTGAAGATATCGTTGGTCTCGTTCTTCTTGTAGAGGACGTCGATGCCGGGCTGCGCCTCGAACTGCGACATGTCTTTCTTGTAATCGACGAATACGGGTTCGATCGGCTGCACCTGCGAGGTCTGTATCTCGGAGAGGAATTCGCTCTGCGAGTCGCGGTTGGTCACGATCGGGGTGATCTTCGGGGCGGCGATCTTCTGCTCGTCGGGGTCTTTGCCCTCGCGTTTGTAGATGATGGCGTAACTTTCGGGACCGAGGTATTTGTTGGCCCACTCCACGACGTCCTGCTTGGTGATCTTCGACATGCGGTCGAGCCGTGCGACTTCATCGGCCCAGTCTGCGCCGCTGATGAACGAATAGACATAGAGTATCGCGCGGCTGTCGTTCTCCTCGAACGAGCGCATCAGCTGCATTTTGTAGTTGTTGATGGTCGCTTCGATCAGTTTTTCATCGAAGTCCCCCTCCCGCAGTTTTGCCACCTCCTCCAGAAGCAGGTCGCGGACTTCGTCGAGCGACTGCCCCGTTTTGGGGCGTCCGGCCACGAGGAACGAACTGTAATCGGGCTGCGTCGAGGCATAGCCGTAGGCCGAGAGCACCTTCTGCTGCTGGTTCAGGTCGAGGTCGATCAGTCCGGCCTGTCCGTTGTAGAGGATCGAACCCACGATGTCGCTGATGTCGGTCGATTTGTCGTTCGCGCCCGGCAGACGCCAGCCCAGCATGACGTTGGCCGCTTCGAGTCCGTAAACCTCCTTCACCACGGGAGTCGTGATCGGCTTTTCGGGTTCGAACTGCAGTTCGGGCAGGTTGGGATTGGGCTGCATGTCGCCGAAGTACTTCTCGATCGTGGCGACCATTTCGTCGGGTTCGAAATCGCCCGAAACGCATACGGCCATGTTGTTGGGCACGTAGTAGGTCTTGTGGTAGTTTCGGACGTTGGTGATCGACGGATTTTTCAGATGCTCCTGTGTTCCCAGCACGGTCTGCGTGCCGTAGGGGTGGTTGGGGAACAGCGCGGCGTCCATCGCTTCCCAGACTTTGCGGCTGTCCTGCGTCAGGGACATGTTCTTCTCCTCGTAAATGGTCTCAAGCTCGGTATGGAAGCCGCGGATCACGGGATTCTTGAAACGGTCGGCTTGGATTTTGGCCCAGTTGTCGATCTGGTTCGAGGGAATGTCCTCGACGTAGACCGTCATGTCCTGCGACGTGAAGGCGTTGGTGCCGTTGGCGCCGATGGCCGACATCAGCTTGTCGTACTCGTTGGGAATGGCGATTTTCGAAGCTTCGTAGCTGATCGAGTCTATGCGGCGGTAGATGGCCGCGCGCTCGGCCTCGTCGGCGGTCTTGCGGTAAACCTCGAAGAGATTTTCGATCTCGTCGAGCATCGGTTTCTCCGCGGCGTAGTCCGAAGTGCCGAACTGCTGCGTGCCTTTGAACATCAGGTGTTCGAAGTAGTGCGCCAGACCCGTGGTCTCCGCGGGGTCGTTCTTGCCGCCGACCTTCACGGCGATATAGGTCTGGATGCGGGGCGCCTCCTTGTTTACGCTCATGTAGACTTTCAGTCCGTTGTCGAGCGTGTAGATGCGGGTGTTCAACGGATCGCCCGCCACCGTTTCGTACTTGTACTTGGAACAAGCCGCGGCCAGCATCGCTGCGATGACTACCGCAAATAGTAGAAACTTTCTCATTATCGATAGGGTTAGAAAAGAGTTGCGAACCAGTCCCGGACAGCGGGGTAGGTGTCGGCCGTCACATGGACGAACATGCCGATCGCCGCCGCGAGTTTGATGCCCGTGCCGACGACGAACGAGAGGAACGAGCCTATGCCGACCAGAAACGCCTTGCCCGCGTCGCGGCGGTCGTTGAGCAGCTCGCCGAGTACGGCGCCGAAGAAGGGGCCGAGGATGATGCCGACGGGCGGAAAGAAGAAGAATCCGGCGAAGACGCCGACCGTGGCGCCGATGGCGCCCGAACGGGAGCCTCCGAAGCGGCGGGTCATCCACGCCGGCAGGAAATAGTCGGCGACGCTGACCGCCACGGTAATGGCCAGCCATAGCCAGATGGCCGCCGGCGACATGCTCGAATAGGAGGTGAAGTAGGCGCAGAGAAGTCCTGCGTAACTGAGTACTACGCCGGGCAGGGCGGGGACGATACAGCCGACGATGCCGACGATCGAGAGCAGAAATGCTGCGACGGAGAGTGCTATGTCCATAATATTCAGCAGTGGGAAAAATATCCGTTATTTAACAAAGGTAAGCATTTATAGCAAAAAATCTCCCTGAAACGGGAGATTTTACATTACTTATGACGGTTTACCGCCTTGCAGGACGGTGAAGCCGTTATTTCACGAGCCGGTTCGTCGCCGTGTCGGGGAATACGATCCACGGCTTGAACTGTTTGGCGTCTTCGAAATCCATCAGCGCATAGGAGGCGATGATGATGATGTCGCCGACCTGTACCTTCCGGGCCGCGGCGCCGTTGAGGCAGATGCAGCCGCTTCCGCGTTCTCCCTTGATGACGTAGGTCTCGAAACGCTCTCCGTTGTCGATGTCCATAATCTGGACCTTTTCGCCCTCGATGATGTTGGCCGCCTCCAAAAGCGCCTCGTCGATGGTGATGCTGCCCACGTAATGCAGATCGGCCTGCGTGACCGTTACGCGGTGGATCTTGGATTTGATGACTTCAATCTGGAATTTCATTATCGGATACGGATGTTGTCGATTAAACGAATGTCTCCCGCCTGCACGGCGATACAGCCCTGAATACGCTCGGCGTCGCTCCATGCGGCGACTTCCTGCATCGTCCGCGCATCGACGGACTGGTAGTAGATGACCTTCAGCAGCGGATTGCGCTCCACCTCGGCCGTGACCCACGCCTTCAGCGCTTCGGGCGTCAGTTCCTGCGACTTTTCGGCGGCGGCGCGCAGGGCGGCGTAGATCTGCGGGGCTGCGGCGCGGTGCTCCGCGTCGAGCAGCGCGTTGCGCGACGAGAGGGCCAGCCCGTCTTCGCCGCGGACGATCTCGCATTCGACGATCTCGACCGGAAGCGACAACTGGTCCACCATCGCCTTGACGACGGCGATCTGCTGGAAATCTTTTTCCCCGAAGTAGGCGCGCGCCGGGCGTACGATATCGAACAGCCGGCTGACGACCTGCGCCACGCCGTTGAAGTGACCGGGGCGCGTGGCGCCCTCCATCACCTTGTCGATCTGTCCGAAGTCGAACTGACGGCCGTCCGGTTCGGGGTATATCTCCTTGACCGAAGGCATCAGCACGAAATCCGCGCCGGCCCGTTCCAGCAGACGCGCATCGGCCTCCGGGGTGCGGGGATAATGTCTCAGGTCGTTTTTGTCGTTGAATTGGGTGGGATTGACGAAGACGCTCACCACGACGGTGGCGTTCTCCCGGCGGGCGCGCTCGACCAGCGAGCGGTGTCCCGCATGCAGGGCGCCCATCGTCGGGACGAACCCGATTCCGGACTGCTCCGCAGTCTCCAGCTCCGCGCGGAGCTCTTTGACGCTTGTGAATATTTTCATCTCTTCTGAAACGAACTTGCGGGGCAAAGGTATGAATTCCCGCAAACATAACGAAGAAAAAACGGAAAAAAAGCGCCGGACACTCCGGCGGCGGCGTTTCCCCGGCCGGAAACGCTTCTGCGGGGCGTTTTACCGCCTTCGGACAGGGCGCCGCCGCGCTGCGGACAAGCCGTTCGTGCGAAAAGATGTGGAATTCGTTGAATATATTTCGGGGAATGGCAAAAAGCTTGCCCTTGCGGCCGGGCTGACCGCTTTCGGACAGAACGAAAGCTCGTTCGGCGTTCGTGCCGGTCTCAACGTGGCTAATCTCCATCTCAGCGCAGGGGGCCTGAGCGCGTCGCTGGACTCGCGCGCCTCCTATCATGTGGGCTTTGCCTATCAGCAGCCCCTGCTGCGGGTGCTTCCCCTCTATTTCGAAACGGGACTTTACCTCTCCGGACGCGGGGCGTCGGTGACGGCGGGCGATCTGGATTTGGGCGTGGAAGGAAAGGCCAAATTCAATATGTTGTACCTGCAGGTTCCGGCTGTGGTGAGCTGGCACTTCAATATTAAAAGCGTCTCGATCCAGCCAGCCGCCGGCGTCTATTACGGTTTCGGCATCCACGGCAAGCTCAAGGGCGACGCCGCGAAAGTCGATCTGTTCAAGGAGATTTCAGTGCCCGTCGAGGACGGCTCCGTCGAAGGCCAAGTGTTCAAGCGTTCCGATTTCGGACTGCGCTTCGGCGTAGGGGTTACCGTCATGAAGCATTACTATGCGGGCGTCGGCTACGATCTCGGCCTGCTCAATATCTCCAAGGATTCGGGCGAGGGCAAGATAAAGAACGGCAGTTTCTTCATTTCGCTGGGTTACAACTTTTAGCCCTGTTGCCTGCATAAACGGTGCGCATGTCCTTCGGGATGTGCGCATCTTTCGTATTGTTTTGTCCGTTTTTTGCTATCTTTGCCGAAGAGAAACCCCGGCTTGGACAGTCGGTGTCCCGGCAGGGCCGGTCGGCGGCTCTGCATTCGGCTTGCGCTGTCCTTGCACGGCGGGCGCTTCCCGGCGAAATCCGGTTCCGGCCGTTTGCCGGGAGCGTGCCGCTTTTGGCGAGAAATTCCAAACCCGAACGATATGAAAAATTTATTGACGTTTGCATCTATGACTGTTACCGCTCTCGCACTGACCTCGTGCGGCGGGGCTTCCCGAAGCGAAACCCCGTGGATCGTCGACCGTTTCGACGACATCAAGGTCATCCGTTACGAAGTCCCCGGCTTCGAGCAGCTTCCGCTGGAGGAGAAGGAGCTGATCTATTATCTGGCCGAAGCGACCAAGTGCGGCCGCGACATCCTGTTCGACCAGAATTTCAAATACAACCTCGCCGTGCGCCGCACGCTCGAAACGGTGTATGAGAATTACGAGGGCGACCGCACGACGGCCGAGTGGAAGGCGTTGGAGAAATACCTGAAAAAGGTCTGGTTCGCCAACGGCATCCATCATCACTATTCGAACGACAAGTTCGTGCCCGAATTCACCGAAGGTTACCTGCTCGACGTGATCGAGACCATTCCCGAAGAGAAATTCGGCGAGCTGAACCCGCTGCGCGGCGAGGTCTGCAAAGCCATTTTCGACGCGTCGCTCTACAAGACGCGCCTGAACCAGACTGCCGGCGAGGACCTGATCGCCACTTCTTCGAACAACTATTACGAGGGTGTGACGCAGGCCGAAGTCGAGAAGTTCTACGCCGACATGGCGGACCCTGACGATCCCGAACCGATCTCCTACGGCCTGAATTCCAAGCTGGTCAAGGAGGACGGGGTGGTCAGGGAGCGCGTCTGGAAGATAGGCGGCATGTATTCGCCCGCCATCGAGAAGATCGTCTACTGGCTCGAAAAGGCACGCGACGTAGCGGCCGAGCCGCAGAAGCAGACCCTCGCCGCCCTGATCGACTACTACCGCACGGGCGACCTGAAACAGTTCGACCGCTACAACATCCTCTGGCTGCAAGACACGGTGTCGAACGTCGACTTCGTCAACGGATTCATCGAGACCTACGGCGATCCGCTGGGGTACAAGGCTTCGTGGGAGGCCAACGTCAACTTCGTCGACTCGGCGGCCTGCCGCCGCACGCGGATCATCTCCGAGAACGCCCAGTGGTTCGAAGACCACTCGCCCGTCGACCCCGCCTACAAGAAAAAGGTCGTCAAGGGCGTCTCGGCCAAGGTCATCACCGTGGCGATGCTCGGCGGCGACTGCTACCCCGCCACGCCGATCGGAATCAACCTTCCGAACGCCGACTGGATCCGCAAGGAGCACGGCTCGAAATCGGTGACGATCGACAACATCACCTACGCCTACGACCGCGCGGCGCACGGCAACGGCTTCGAGGAGGAGTTCATGTTGCGCCCCGAAGACCGCGAGCGCATCGACAAATACGGCAAGATCGGCGACGATCTCCACACCGACCTGCACGAATGTCTCGGACACGGTTCGGGCCAGCTGGCACCGGGCGTGAAGGGTGACGAGCTGAAAAGCTACGGATCAACGCTCGAAGAGACGCGCGCCGACCTCTTCGGCCTCTACTACCTGGGCGACCCGAAGCTCGTCGAGCTGGGGCTCGTCCCCTCGTTCGACGTGGCCAAGGCGCAATACGCCTCCTACATCCTCAACGGCATGATGACGCAGCTCGCCCGCATCGAACCGGGCAAGAACGTCGAGGAGTCGCACATGCGCAACCGCAAGCTGATCGCCGAATGGTGCTACGAGCAGGGCAAGGCCGACAACGTGATCGAGTGGCGCACCGAGCAGGGAAAGACCTACGTCGTGGTCAACGACTTCGAGAAACTGCGCGAGCTGTTCGGACGGATGCTGCGCGAGATCCAGCGCATCAAGTCCGAAGGCGACTACGAGGCGGGCAAAGCACTGGACGAACAGTATGCCGTCAAAGTCGACCCGAAACTGCACCGCGAGGTGCTCGATCGCTACGAAGCGCTCCATATCGAGCCTTACGGGGGATTCGTCAATCCCGAATACGAACTGGTGGAACGCGACGGCCGGATCGTCGACGTGAAGATCGCCTACCCCGCCAACTACGTGGAGCAGATGCTCGGATACTCCCGCGACTACTCGTTCCTGCCCGACCGGAACTGATGCCGGACAAGACGGTGCAAACGGGCGGAGCCTTTCAAAGAAGGTTCCGCCCGTTTCGCGTTCCGGCACCTCCGCAGCTTCCCCGCAGCG
>ERZ791914.2178-NODE-2178-length-10690-cov-4.923366_pt1 | contig 10690 bp, 7 predicted proteins | sample MGYA00510140_ERZ791914 | MGnify/ENA primary metagenome ERZ791914 (study PRJEB30046, sample SAMN00792079) | human gut metagenome | study: EMG produced TPA metagenomics assembly of the A metagenome-wide association study of gut microbiota in type 2... | reverse complement strand
GCCTGCGTCTGATCTGGATAAAAGCACCAGAAGACGACAGTTGGAAAACAGCTTGATAATCTTTCCGATAAGGATTTAGTTATCATGGAAAGCGTTGCTGATGGTATCCTAAAATCTAAGAAAGTGGAGGATTGATTTTCCTCAACTTTCTTAGCAAACATTACTTTATTGATATTGTTCCACTGTCACTCATAACTGATAAAGAACATTTTCCTTTACCAATACTTCCCTGTTTACAACCTGCGGTATCAGTAGTAGCTTTAGCATTTTGAAGCTGCATTGTAACATCATCTGAACCGCTAGATACGTTATAAGATAAATTATCTGGTTGTGTCCCATGCGATATTGTTATATCGCCAGAACCTGTTTCTATAAATAGAGAAGTATAATCACTTATACCGCTTATATTTACTTCTCCAGCGTCAGTTAAAATTGCAGTTTCGTTGGTAAAAATCTTTTTAATGGTAACATATGCAGATTCTGTTTGAATATCACAATCAGAGCAAGAACCGCCTGTAATTTTAATATCACCCGAATTTGAACCTATTTTAGCATTTTCTATAACCAAATCTGACATAGACACATAACCAGAATCATTTTCCATAGTAAAATCAGAAAGGTTGATAGCTTCAATTTCCATATCGCCAGAACCATTGTTAATATCCAATGATAACACTGTGTCTTTCGGAATATAAAGAGTAATTTTGCCAGCTTTTCCAAAGGAAAATTGTGTTGCAATATTTTTAGAGGAAGTTGTATCCTGTTGTATAACTAATTGACTTTCATTTTGTAATATCTGTATATTACTAACCCCATCTTCAATTTTTCCATCATAACTAACGTGAATTTTATCATCGCTAGAAGCCAATATTTTTAAATTCCATGAAGAATTATTTATAACTATTTCAGAAATATCATTTGTAGAAAATTCTTTTTCAGAATCAACTTTTTGTCCATTTCCACAACCTGTCATACAGAAACTTAGTCCTAAGACCATCATTAACAATAATTTTTTTATACTCATACGCACCCCCTATAATAACTATAATAAATCTTTACTTTCTGCATTATATACCGACAAAACAGCAAAGCCTAAAGATATACTAGTTAAGATAATAGGGAATATTGCGTTATCTGCTAATGTGAAGTCACCAACATTTGCTTGAGTGAGGAAAATCAACAAAAATGATGTAATAATAGTTGCCTTTGAAGACTTCATTGCCATTCCCACAAACAAAGCGATAAAACTCATACTCACTATTACTACTGATTTAAGTATCAGTTGAATATAGAATGATAAACTACCAATATCAAAATCAATAGCGAAAGATGATTGCATAAATTTAGCTCCGATAAATACACACATATAAATAGCTAACTTTGTTAATATCAAGGCTACAAAATTAAATGACCATACAGCCAGCATTTGAGAAGCTAATATTTTTTGTCGTTTAATAGGATAAGAAAACATTAAATTCATAGTCTTATTTTTGTAGGCACTTACGATAAATGACGCTAACATCACACTAGTAAAAATAAGAAATGTCATGCTTGTAAACAATTCTATTGGTGAGGAAATAGTATTTGTTCCCGGAGCAGCGTCTAGTGTACCATCTGGGTCATTCGCAATACCTAGAAATGCCAGTGCAAAAACAAATAAGCAAAGCAGAGCAGCCATAATAATTGCATTGCGGATGTATTTTCCAATGTTGTTTTTCTTCCATTCAAGTTTGATTAACTTTAACATTATTTTCCCACCTCCGCTGTCATTTTTAAGAAATAATCTTCCAATGTTTCTGTGTGCTTATTGATAGAGGTTATCTCTACACCATTCAGCATTAGCTCTTTTGAAATTTTTTGTGTAGTAACATTTACCTCATATATACGGATTTTTGAATCATTAATAATCTTGAAGTTATTCAATTCCATCTTTTCAGCCAGCACATAAGCCGCTTTTTGGGTATCTGTAACAGCAAGTTCAATATAAGCTGTGTTCATTTCAGAAATTTCTTTCATGGAAATTTCTTTCATCATTCTTCCATGATTGATAACACCGATTGTATCTGCAATACTTTCAATCTCTGAAAGAAGATGGCTAGATATAATTAGTGTAATACCATATTCCGAGCATAGCATTTTGAATAAATCTCTAAGTTGTTTCATTCCAGCAGGGTCTAATCCATTTGTTGGTTCATCAAGAACAACTAACTCTGGTTTACACAAAATTGCACGGGCAATCCCTAATCTTTGTTTCATTCCCAAAGAGTAACTTTTTACTGGTTTATTCGCTGCTTCTCCAAGATTAAGCATTTCCAAAACTTCATCAATGCTCCCCTTGTTATAATATCCCATGTATTCACAATGAAGCTGCAAATTATCTTTTCCACTCATATGTTCATAAAATGTAGGAAATTCTATAATACTTCCCATACGCTTTAATACTTCATAAGAAGTTGTTTCCAACGTTTTTCCGAAAAGCTCAACGGTTCCTTTGGTTGGTTTCCAAAGGTTTGTAATCATTTTCATAACCGTAGTTTTTCCAGCTCCATTAGGACCTAAGAATCCGTAAATTTCTCCTTTTTTTACATGGATATTCACATCAGTAACTAATTCTTTGCCATCTATGATTTTTGTTAGATGGTTAGTTTGCAAAATGTAAGACATATTTCATTGCCTCCTTTCTGAATATCATTGTAATATTATAGATTTTCAAAACTCTTGACTAATTCTTACGAATTTCTTTCGTGACATTAGTAACTTATTTTTTTCAGCTTTACAGTAAAAGTAGTTTTGATATTTGGTATACTGTCTAAGAAAATATCTCCACCTAATTGTACTGCAAGATTCTTAGCGATAGTCAAACCAAGACCATTTCCTTGTATTTCACGGTTTCTGGAATCCTCCATTGTATATAGACGGTCAAATACGTTAGAAGCAAATTCCTTTTTTATTCCTTTTCCTTTATCGGTTACATCAATAAAAACATTTGCCTTATCCTCATATAAAAATATTCCTAAATATTTACCGTCGTTTCCATAGCGTATTACATTAGATATTAAATTGAAAAGGATTCTTTGAAGTGCGTCTTTGTCACCTTGTACGAAGATTGTTGTTTCTGGTATTGATATATCAACGGTAAAATCTTTTTGCAATAAAATATCATAGAAACTTAATACGTTTTCTCTGCATAGTTCGTTAATGTTAATCTTACAGAGATTTATATTTGTGTCGCCAGCTTCTAATTTTGCAAGAGTAAAAAACTGATTGATTAAGTCCATTACTTGTTTTGCCTTTGATTCTACTTTCTTCAACATTTCATTATCTGCATTGCCAAGACGCAATATTTCTAAATACCCTAATATGACAGTTAAAGGCGTTTTTATATCATGGGAGATATTTGCCAACATTTTCTTTGAAGAAATTTCTTCTCTTTTAAAGTCGGCTTTTATCTTTTGACGGTCAATCAGAAGTCGGTTGATTTGTCCTCCCAATTCCATTAGAACCTTATTATCTGTGAATACCATAACTTTTTCGTCGCTGCCAGTTTCTAAAATTTCTTCTAACTTCTCACTTATTTGTTTTAATTTCGTCTGTATTCCTCTGGTGAACACGAAGCGTTGATACAAAATAATGAGAAGCAGCATAATAATTATAAGCACCAAAAAGAAAATAATTGTTTTATCGCTCATTCTTTAAAATCTCCTAACTTATATCCGATTCCCCAAACGGTAATAATATATTGTGGGTCACGGGGATTATCTTCGATTTTAGTTCTTAATCTGCTGATATGAACATTTACAGCATTTTCATCACCTAAATATGCGTCATTCCATACAAGGGAATAAATCTGTTCCTTTGTGTATACTTTTTTCGGATTCTGTAATAATAACTTTAAAATTTCAAATTCTTTTGCAGTAAGCTCAATTTCTTTTCCATTTTTCTTTACAGAGTAATCATTAAGATTCATGCTAAGAACGCCTTGTGTAATAACTGGCTGTTCCATAGAAGTACCCATAGCGTATTGTGTACTTCTTCTGATATTTGCCTTAATTCGTGCCAATACTTCTGTGACAGAAAAAGGCTTTGTAATATAATCATCTGCTCCCAATCCCAAGCCTAGCGTTTTATCAGAATCAGTATCTTTTGCAGAAATAATAATGATAGGTACTGTGTTATGTTCTCTGATTTTACTCATAACCTCTATACCATTCATTTTTGGTATCATTAAATCAAGTAATACCAAACTAAAACTATCTGAAAAGAATTTTTCACAAGCACTTTCCCCATCTAACGCTGTAATAACTTCAAAATTTTCTGTTATTAAAAAATTTTTTAGCATTGTACTAATTTCTATATCATCTTCAACTAATAATATTTTCATTTTGCTTTACCTCCATTTTCACAATTACTTTTAATTATATTGCGTTCATTTGGAATAGGCAAACAATATTGTTATTTCAACTGCAAAAAGGCTTGCAGATCATATAGGTATGAAGTGCAAGCCTTTTATAGTATTATCCTACAATCTTCCAGTTATTATCTTTTTCCAGTGTCAATTCAAACTGTGAAATCTGTGTTGCCTTCGTTCTTTGGTCGAGGTATTTCACCGATACTGATACTTTGACCTGTTCCCCGTCCTTGATAAAGATAGGATTTACTAGCTCCGAAAACACATAATCACAGTTTACAGGTTCAAGCACATTGCCAGATACATAGTAGGCAAGTTCCTTTTCGGTTGCAGTCGGATAGAGCTTGAAGAAAGTTTCCAAGAACTCTGTCACTTCCTCTGTTGTGGCAGCGTCCACCGTTCCGTCAGATTCCTTTGCTTTTGGTTCATAGCTGGATTTTGTCGGTGTGCTGCTGATGGTCGGATTCTGTGTGATAACCATGTTTCCGCTACCATCTACATGAACCACCACCATGTAAGCGGAAGTGTAGCCGACTGACTGTTCGCCCTCCGTTACCGTTTGATCAACCGAGTAGACAACGGTAAAGGCGTCCGTTCCAGCCTGTTCTATATCCCATATCTTTACATCTGTGACCGTAGAGCTTGTAGGTATATCCTGTCTTACCGTATCAACATTCAAATCCTGCAAGCTCTTTGTCAGATAGTTATTGATGGCTGCGGTTCGTGCGTCAATGGATTCCTGCGTGTTGCTCCAAGAATAGTAGGACTTCGCAAAGGCTTTTACAAAGTTCTCTATCTTGTTGGTATCAACAATACGCTGTTCAATGACTTCCTTTTCATGTACCGTGTGCATATCAATGGCGGTGAAATTCTTATACACCCCAAAGCTGACACTTGCAATCAGCACCAGCCATAAGGCAATCACTGTTTTCTTATGCGTGCCTATTTTCATCACAGGCACGTGTCTTTCTTTTTTTGGTTTCGATTCCTTGTCTTTTTTCTTGAATATCATAGTACCATTTCCTTTCTATTTCGTTTTTACCCGTCCAGCACCAATCAAATGTTGCTGCCAGTACGAGCTTGTTAAATCTGCATATCCGATAGGGTCGCCAGCGTGATACATTCTGTTGTTTCCTGCATAGATACCGACGTGTGTTACATACGTTCCAGCATTATAAGTCGAGTGAAAGAATACCAAATCACCAGCTTTCGCCTGTGATAATGGTATGTGCTGTGTAGCGTCATACTGTGCCTGTGCGGTACGGGGTAAGCTGATACCAGCTTTTCCATAGCACCAAGACGTAAGACCAGAACAATCAAAGCTGGTATTTGGATTGCTGCCGCCATAGACGTACTTCCAGCCTTGATACTTTAAGGCTTCATTGAAGATTGCCTGCACCGTAGCGTCGCTAAAGTTTGGAACAGCTAAATACTGATTTACCAGACGCACATAGAACATATTCCCGTACTTGTAACGCCAGCCGCCATTTTCCTTAATGGAAATCTCATTTTTATAGGTGACTTTCACACCGCCCGATTTATCCTTTGCGAAACTGACAGCCAGTTCAAAAGTATATTTTTTTCCGTGATTCGCCACATAATCAATAAAGCCGCCGCCATAGTTATAGGCTTGTACCACCGTATTGATGTCACAGCCTTTTGCTTCTGCGGATTTCAAAAGCTCCGAAAAGTATTTACACCCCTGTTTGATGGATTCCTCTGTTGAAAGGGAATTAAGCGGCAGACCAAGTGATTCACTGGCTTGCATAACGTCTGTCGTACCTGTGCCGCCAGATTCCACTTGCATAATCGCAAGCAGATAATTCACATAGTCCTCAATCCCGTATTCTTTCGCATACTTTTCTACCGTCGGCTGATGTTTCAGCACTTCCTCTGACAGATTCAGTCCAGAAAAATCATAGTGGGAAGTGCTGTTTTCTTCATCATCTGCGGTCACGATAAACAGAAACAAAAGCAGACAGATAATCACCGTGAAAATCCCACCAAACACAGCGAAGTGTCTTAGCTTCATTTCTTGCCGCCTTTCCTGCTGGACGTTTTATTCGTGGTCTTTTTCTGTACGGTCTTTGTCTGCTTCTGACTCTGTACGGTCTGACGGGTAGTAGGGGCAGATTGCTTATTCGCTGTTGATGTAGATTCTCTGATAACCTGTGTCCTTACATTCTCCTGTTTTCTTGTCGCTGGTTCTTTTGCTCTGGCAGATTGTGATTGTTCCTTTGTCACAGTTGCAGGACGTTCTTTTGCAGCAGATTCCTGTTTAGAACCTGCCGCCTGTGGAGCTGCTTTCGCAGATACAGGCGTTGTCACTGGTCGCTCATGCAATGGGGCAGTTCCTTTCGCTGTACCAGCTTTTGTCGCTGATCCATTGTCCTGTCGCTCCTTATCCTGTTCCACAGATTTCTTATCAACCAGCGGTCTTTGTTTATTCTGTTTCTTTGATGGCTGCTGTTTCGATACCGCTTTTTTATCCACGATGCCACGCTTAGAAGTTGCACTTGTTTCCTGCGTCTGGCTTGCAGAGCTGCTATGTATGGTCTGTGAAGAATCGCTGTTCTGTTTATCGGGCAGAGCAGGCAGCTTTCCATTACCTCCACTATGGGAAGATGGCGTATTATTCGGTCTGGTATGACCGCTGCCTGCTGATTTTGTATTATCCGTCTTTTTCGTAGACGCAGAAGCAGCCGCAGCACCAGCGACACCGCCAGCAGCACCAGCCGCAACCGTTCTTCCGATTTTACGCTCCAAGCGTCTTGCCCTGCGGTTAAGGAACATATAAGGTCGTCGCATGATTCGTCTGCTGACCTGCTGTGTATCGGAAGATTGCAGACTGAACATTGCCATTAAATCACCTAATTTAAAATAGATTCCTGCAAAGGTGACTATCTGTAAAAAGGCAATCATAAAGAACGGATAGCCAGAAGAAATCGAGTAGAACATAGTGGATATGCTGAAAGCTGTCGTGATAATCAGCGTGATTCCTGCCCTCATCATAATGGTATTGAACAGCTTCGTAAGTGCCTTTTTTGCCATGCCCTCATAAGTCGGTATCATGGATAAGATAAAGCTAATCGGTAAAAACATGGCGTAAATGATAAATAGCACCTGTGAGAAAATCATCAAACCTGTAAGCAGGAACACGAAAGCCGATATGCCGATATTGAAAATAAACAAAAATACCACCATACCTAAACGTGTCATTGTCTTTGTAACACTTAAATTGTCATTGTCCTTATCCTCGATTTCCTCAATCACAACGTCCTCTCTGTCGTCCGTATCTGGACTTGCCGATAACAGGCTTTCCACACGGTCAGAACCCAGTGTTTCTATATCGGATTCCCCGTACTGTAAGAGCAGCCACGGTTGTTTCACCTGTATGGAAAACAGGCTGTCCCTTATCAAATCCACGCTGTCTTTTCCCTTGCTGCTGGAATCGGGCAGCACAATCTTTGTGCCAAGCGATAACGCCGAGCTGCTTATATCAGCGGAAAAGTCATTGATTTTACTGATATAGTTTGGAGCGTAGGCAATAAAGGACGCTGACAGGATAAACACCACAAGGAAATTGATTACCGCATGAACCGCCTTTGTGGTTTCCCTTTTGATAAGTCCTGTATAAGCGACATAGATACCCATTACCAGAATAAGGATAAGCAAAAATCCCACATAAAATCCCTCACTGGAAAAACCGCTGGAAGTCACGCCAGCCAACGTCTGAATGTTCTTTCCGATAGAGCTTGCGGTATCAGAGATAAAGTCCAGCTTGTAGGCTTCCTGTACCACATATCCCGTTGCATTGGAAATGTATAAGCTCACCGTCCAGACAAAGTTTGTGATAGCGTATAAGCCATACTGAATACTTTTGCCGATACCGTCCAGCCAGTTCCAAGGCAACCAGTCCCAGCTTGAATCCACATAGAAGTCCAACTGGTAGTTTTCCAATGGATATTTTGAATAGGCGTTAGCGTCGCTTACCGTATTATCTACCAGACCAGCCGCATGAGCTACCGTACCTGTGATGGACAGGAATACCAGCACACCCAAAATCACTGAAAGCGTGATAAGCAGACAGCGGACTATCTTTTTCTTATCCATAGGCTTCACCTCGATTCTTCCGTCTGCACTGGCGGTCTGGTATCAAAGGCATGGAACAGGTCAGAGAATACAGGGTGAATCTGGATAACGCCCACACGCCCGTATAAATCTTGAAACAGGCATTGCCCGTTTTCCAAATCTCTAAGTCGTTTCTGGTTGCCCTCGTCCTCTTTATCCACACCGAAAAATTCAAGGGTGTTCTTGATTTCCTTTATATCTGTGCTTCTAAAGGCAAATTTCAGACCGATATTGTTCTTCATTTTCTCGTCGTCCACATCACCAGAGTTTTGTGTGACAAAGTAAACAGCGGCGTTCATGGAACGACCAGCACGAATCAATTTATTTGAGAGTGCTTTTCCCTGTGCCACCTGTAAGAACGTCCACGCTTCGTCCAAATCCACCATCTTGAAAATACTTCTGTCCGAATGGATAAAGTCTAAGGCAAAAGTACTGATAACGATAAGCATTGCCACCGACAATAATTCCATAGTGGTGTATTCTTCAAACTTTGTGTCCTTGTCTGGCAGTACAAGGTCTGCTACCTGTATGATATTAAGCTGTCGGTCTAAACTGATGGATTGCTTCACATCACCGTCCGAGAACAGTAGATGTGCAAAGTCATAGTCCGTCATGCTTTCGATATGGTCTGCGATATTTTCTGCCACTGATGAACCGTCTTTCCTTAATTCATCAATGACACGGAGTAGTCCACGCTGCTTACTCTGGGTGACAGAACGGATTGCACGACGCAGGATAGGAAACTTCTCACCATCACGACTGCTGATACCAGTTAAAAAAGTGAGTATGTCGATAGCCAGACTTTCAGCGTCCTTTGTACGCTTCATAATCACATACGGGTCAAGAAGTCCTTTGTTCCTGTCCTCACTGGTGAGATTCACGATTTTGATTTCATGTGCAATATCGGGTAGTGTTTCCTGCCAGTTGCCACGCTCTGATTTCGGGTCTACAATGACCGCTTTTCCTCCAAACAGCACCGCATAATAGATGATAAGGTTGTTACAGAATGACTTGCCGCCACCGAGCGAACCAAGAAAGGCGGCAGCCAACGCATTAGTTACCGAACCCTTAACGCCCTGTGCCGCAAGACTGGGTTTCAGATATACATTTTTTCCAGTGTCAAGGTTATAACCGATATAGATACCGTCCGTTTCCCCAAGCTGCTGTGTCGCACCAAATCCAAGACCAGCGAGAAAGTCAGAAGTGACATACTGGATATAGTCATTGATGTATCTTTTACTTGCTGGGATAAATTCACCATGCAACCCCAACATATCACCAAACGGACGAACCAGTTTGACATTCAAGTCGTCATAAAAATCCTTGACTTCATCACAGCGTCTTTTCAATTCGTCCAATGAATCAGCCGCCACACGGATAACGTAAGACAGCTTGTACATGGATTCCTTTGACTGGTCGAGATTCATTTCCAGCTCATTCACCGAATCCAGAGCTTCAATGACGTTATTTCCCGTTTCGTTGTTGGATTCCCAAGCGTGGTTATCCAAGTCTTTCAATTCCTTTTTCTTGTTACGGACAGTGGTTAAGGCTTTCTTATTTGTTACAATCTCTACATTCATGGAAGTGGAAACAGGGAATGTGAATTGCTGCTGTTGGTAGTAGAAGATTTCCGAAGATGGAAAGTCCAGCTCACCCACGATATTGTTAATCGTGAAGTAGGCAACATATGTTGTCTGATCTTCACGCTCCATCTTTAGGTATCGCTGGTTTTCTTCTATCATGCAGCGAGTAGGACGGATAAGGTCATATCGCTTCACCAGCGTTTCACGCTTTAGCTTCTTGACGGGTAAATCGTAACTGTAATCACTGTACGCAACGCCCGTATTCCCGTAAATGTGTTCCAAGAGATACCCGAAGTCGTTCTTATCCAGCCTGCGGAACTGAAAACGTCTTGATATTTTACTTTCCAAGAGCTTTTCCATCTTCATAAATCGGTTAATCTCATCATTGCTCATGGAAACAAAGTCACCCATGAGCTTGTGATTGACTTCATAGATAAAATCGGTAAAGGTCATAGCTGCTGATTTCTTCATGCTCTTTAGGTTGATTTCTTCCTCATTGACTAACAGCTTGAATCCAAGAAAAAAGCGGTAGTCAATCTGATTTTCCCCAATCATCTCAACCAACGCT
>ERZ791914.2171-NODE-2171-length-10710-cov-6.945378_pt1 | contig 10710 bp, 9 predicted proteins | sample MGYA00510140_ERZ791914 | MGnify/ENA primary metagenome ERZ791914 (study PRJEB30046, sample SAMN00792079) | human gut metagenome | study: EMG produced TPA metagenomics assembly of the A metagenome-wide association study of gut microbiota in type 2... | reverse complement strand
TCGGGCATTATCTGAACATAAAACACTATCAATAAGTTGGAGTCATTACCGTATTTTGCTAAGATTTATCTTATGCTCACAAGTCGTATTTCCAGAGGGGGATAGTTAACAATCTTATATTTCCCTCTGCGCGCCTTTCCTACCCGCAGTATATAGTGCAAGCGGTATGAGGAAAGGGAGATTTCACAAGGATGTTATACTCAAAGTAGACAATCTTGATCTCAAGCGTACGTATTGTCCATGCGATGAATAAAGGAAAAGTTATGAAACACAAGCTTTCTGCAATCCTTATGGCCTTCATGTTGACGACGCCAGCTGCGTTTGCTGCCCCTGAAGCAACAAACGGGACCGAGGCAACGACGGGTACTACTGGCACCACAACGACCACTACCGGTGCAACCACGACGGCTGCTACCACTGGTGGCGTGGCTGCTGGCGCTGTCGGCACGGCGACAGTTGTCGGTGTGGCAACGGCTGTTGGTGTGGCGACGTTGGCAGTTGTTGCAGCAAATGACAGTGGCGATGGCGGTTCTCATAACACCTCAACCACCACGTCCACTACACACTAATACTGCTTTAACGCGTCGAAATTAAAGTTAAATGATACCCGGTTGCGATATTCGTACCGGGCTTTAGAGATTTGCATTTTTTTAATTAACCTTTCAAGGATTAAAGGTGCGCCCTCTTATTTTATCGATTTTCGCACTATTTCTTGCGGGATGTACGCACAGCCAGCAAAGTATGGTCGATACATTTCGCGCCAGCCTTTTCGATAATCAGGATATCACCGTAGCGGATCAGCAGATCCAGGCGTTGCCTTATTCCACGATGTATTTACGCCTTAATGAAGGGCAACGAATCTTTGTGGTACTGGGATATATAGAACAAGAACAAAGCAAATGGTTATCCCAGGATAACGCCATGCTGGTTACCCACAATGGACGTCTTTTAAAAACCGTCAAACTTAATAATAATCTGCTGGAAGTGACAAATTCCGGGCAGGACCCTCTGCGTAACGCGCTGGCAATAAAAGATGGCAGCCGCTGGACGCGCGATATTCTCTGGAGTGAAGACAACCATTTTCGCTCTGCGACCCTGAGTTCTACTTTTTCCTTTGCTGGATTAGAGACGCTGAATATTGCGGGTCGCAATGTGCTGTGTAATGTCTGGCAGGAAGAGGTGACTTCCACGCTGCCAGAAAAACAGTGGCAAAACACATTCTGGGTCGATTCGGCTACTGGCCAGGTTCGTCAAAGTCGGCAAATGTTAGGCGCAGGGGTTATTCCCGTAGAAATGACGTTTCTTAAACCCGCACCATGAATAAATTACAGTCGTATTTCATTGCCAGCGTACTTTACGTAATGACACACCATGCCTTTGCGCAAGGAACGGTGACTATTTATCTGCCTGGCGAACAACAGACACTTTCCGTTGGCCCCGTGGAAAATGTTGTCCAGTTGGTGACACAACCGCAACTGCGCGATCGCCTCTGGTGGCCTGGTGCCTTGCTGACCGACTCTGCGGTGAAAGCTAAAGCGCTTAAAGACTACCAACATGTCATGGCACAGCTTGCTTCCTGGGAAGCAGAAGCTGACGACGATGTGGTGGCAACGATTAAATCCGTGCGCCAGCAGTTACTCAATCTCAATATCACTGGTCGCTTACCGGTCAAACTGGACCCTGATTTTGTACGAGTGGATGAGAACAGCAATCCCCCGCTGGTCGGGGACTATACGCTCTATACCGTACAGCGTCCGGTGACTATTACTCTGCTGGGTGCGGTTTCTGGGGCTGGGCAATTGCCCTGGCAGGCAGGCCGTAGCGTTACCGATTATCTGCAAGATCGCCCCCGTCTTGCAGGCGCGGACAAGAATAACGTTATGGTGATTACGCCTGAGGGTGAGACTGTCGTCGCCCCTGTTGCCCTGTGGAATAAAAGACATGTGGAACCACCGCCTGGCAGCCAGCTTTGGTTGGGCTTTTCTGCGCATGTACTGCCCGAAAAATATGCTGATTTAAATGACCAGATTGTGTCTGTTTTAACGCAACGTGTTCCTGACTGATGAAGAAGAATTCATATCTTTTAAGCTGCCTGGCCATTGCCGTCTCCAGTGCCTGTCATGCTGAAGTATTAACCTACCCGGATCCGCAGGGTTCGTCGCAATCGGACTTTGGCGGCACAGGATTGTTGCAGATGACAAATGCGCGCATCGCACCGGAAGGTGAATTCAGCGTCAACTACCGGGATAACGATCAATACCGTTTCTACTCCACCTCCGTGGCGCTGTTCCCATGGCTGGAAGGCACCATTCGTTATACGGATGTGCGCACACGCAAATATAGCCAGTGGTAAGATTTCAGCGGCGATCAGTCATACAAAGACAAATCATTCGATTTTAAACTTCGCCTGTGGGAAGAAGGTTACTGGCTACCGCAAGTGGCGTTTGGTAAACGTGATATTGCTGGTACGGGTCGGTTTGACAGTGAGTATCTGGTGGCCAGCAAGCAAGCGGGGCCATTTGATTTCACCCTCGGGATGGCATGGGGCTACGCCGGTAATGCGGGCAATATTACCAACCCGTTTTGCCGGGTGAGCGATAAATATTGTCATCGCGCAGAGTCTCACGATGCGGGCGATATCAGCTTTAGCGATATCTTTCGTGGCCCAGCCTCCATCTTTGGCGGCATTGAATATCAAACGCCGTGGAATCCCCTGCGTCTGAAACTCGAATACGATGGAAACAATTACCAGAATGATTTCGCTGGCAAACTGCCTCAGGCAAGCCATTTCAACGTCGGCGCAGTTTATCGCGCTGCCAGCTGGGCAGATCTCAACCTGAGTTATGAACGCGGTAACACGTTGATGTTTGGCTTCACGTTACGGACCAATTTCAACGATCTGCGCCCTGCCCTGCGCGATACGCCAAAACCGGCATATCAACCTGCGCCTGAATCTGAAGGATTGCAGTACACCACGGTAGCAAACCAACTTACCGCCCTGAAGTATAACGCGGGCTTTGACGCGCCAGAAATTCAGCTACGCGATAAGACACTGTATATGTCTGGTCAGCAATACAAATACCGTGACTCTCGTGAAGCGGTCGATCGTGCCAACCGGATTCTGGTGAATAACCTGCCGCAAGGCGTTGAGAAGATTAGCGTGACGCAAAAGCGCGAGCATATGGCGATGGTGACTACCGAAACCGACGTAGCCAGCCTGCGCAAAAAGCTGGCTGGTACAGCGCCTGGTAAATCAGAGCAACTGCAACAACAACGTGTTGAAGCAGAAGATCTTTCTGCCTTTGGTCGAGGCTACCGTATTCGTGAAGATCGCTTTAGCTACTCTTTCAACCCAACACTTTCACAATCGCTGGGCGGCCCGGAAGATTTCTATATGTTCCAGTTGGGGCTGATGTCCAGCGCCCGCTACTGGTTTACTGACCACCTGCTGCTTGATGGCGGTATTTTCACCAATATTTACAATAACTACGACAAGTTTAAGTCTTCGCTATTACCCGCGGACTCTACCCTGCCCCGCGTGCGCACGCATATCCGTGATTACGTTCGCAATGACGTTTATCTCAACAACTTGCAGGCGAACTACTTTGCCGACTTAGGCAATGGTTTCTATGGCCAGGTGTATGGCGGTTATCTGGAAACGATGTATGCCGGTGTCGGTTCCGAGCTGCTTTATCGCCCGCTAGATGCCAGCTGGGCGCTGGGTGTGGACGTTAACTACGTGAAGCAGCGTGACTGGGACAACATGATGCGCTTCACCGATTATTCCACGCCAACTGGTTTCGTGACGGCTTACTGGAACCCGCCGACGCTCAATGGCGTACTGATGAAACTTAGCGTTGGGCAATATCTGGCAAAAGATAAAGGCGCAACGATCGATGTCGCCAAACGCTTTGACAGCGGCGTGGCGGTAGGGGTATGGGCGGCAATCAGTAACGTATCTAAAGATGACTACGGCGAAGGCGGCTTTAGTAAAGGTTTTTATATCTCGATTCCGTTCGACTTGATGACCATTGGACCTAACCGCAACCGCGCGGTGGTTTCGTGGACACCATTGACGCGTGATGGTGGACAAATGCTGTCACGCAAATACCAGCTCTATCCAATGACGGCAGAGCGAGAAGTACCGGTTGGACAATAACCTGACGTAATTCATAACATTACATTGACTGATAAATATAAACCAATGAAAAAGAACATTTTTAAGTTTTCGGTACTGACATTGGCTGTTCTGTCTTTGACAGCATGTACCCTTGTTCCTGGTCAGAATTTATCGACCAGTAACAAGGATGTCATTGAACTACCTGACAATCAGTATGACCTGGACAAAATGGTCAATATCTATCCCGTCACGCCAGGATTGATTGATCAGCTGCGCGCCAAACCGATTATGTCGCAGGCTAACCCGGAGCTGGAGCAGCAAATCGCGAACTATGAATATCGTATCGGCATTGGTGATGTGTTGATGGTTACGGTCTGGGATCACCCGGAACTAACCACCCCCGCAGGGCAATACCGTAGCGCCAGTGATACCGGCAACTGGGTTAACGCCGATGGTGCGATTTTCTACCCCTATATTGGTCGCCTGAAAGTGGCCGGGAAAACACTTACCCAGGTACGCAACGAGATTACAGCGCGTCTGGATTCAGTCATTGAAAGCCCGCAAGTCGATGTCAGCGTCGCGGCGTTCCGCTCGCAAAAAGCGTACGTCACCGGCGAAGTCAGCAAATCGGGTCAGCAGCCGATTACCAATATTCCTCTGACCATCATGGATGCGATTAACGCCGCGGGCGGTCTGACCGCAGATGCAGACTGGCGCAACGTGGTGCTCACCCAGAATGGCGTAAAGACCAAAGTGAACCTCTATGCGCTGATGCAGCGTGGCGACTTGCGCCAGAACAAACTGCTGCACCCGGGCGATATTTTATTTATTCCGCGCAACGATGATCTGAAAGTCTTCGTGATGGGTGAAGTGGGTAAACAGAGCACGCTGAAAATGGACCGCAGCGGTATGACCCTGGCGGAAGCGCTGGGTAACGCTGAGGGTATGAATCAGGATGTCGCTGATGCGACGGGGATTTTTGTTATTCGTGCAACGCAAAACAAGCAGAATGGCAAAATCGCCAATATTTATCAGCTGAATGCGAAGGACGCATCGGCAATGATACTCGGAACGGAATTCCAGCTTGAACCTTACGACATTGTTTATGTCACTACCGCGCCGCTGGCTCGTTGGAACCGTGTGATTTCTCTGCTGGTACCGACGATTTCCGGGGTGCATGACCTGACAGAGACTTCACGGTGGATTCAAACATGGCCCAACTAAAATTTAACTCAATCCTGGTGGTTTGTACCGGCAACATTTGCCGTTCGCCCATTGGCGAGCGCTTGCTGCGTAAACGTCTGCCGGGCGTAAAAGTCAATTCGGCAGGTGTTCATGGTCTGGTAAAACACCCTGCAGATGCGACAGCGGCAGATGTTGCCGCTAATCATGGCGTATCTCTTGAAGGACATGCCGGACGTAAGCTCACTGCTGAGATGGCACGAAATTACGATCTGATTCTGGCAATGGAGTCGGAACATATTGCTCAGGTTACCGCAATCGCTCCCGAGGTCCGCGGGAAGACAATGCTGTTTGGGCAATGGCTGGAACAGAAAGAGATCCCGGATCCCTATCGTAAAAGTCAGGACGCATTTGAACATGTCTACGGTATGTTGGAGCGCGCCAGTCAGGAATGGGCGAAGCGCCTCAGCCGGTAATTTGAGTTTATAAAATACGATGACAACTAAAAATATGAATACGCCACCAGGCAGCACTCAGGAAAATGAGATCGATCTGCTTCGTCTGGTCGGCGAGTTATGGGATCACCGTAAGTTTATTATCAGCGTGACCGCGTTATTCACGCTGATCGCTGTCGCTTACTCGCTGTTAAGCACACCAATTTATCAGGCAGATACTCTGGTCCAGGTTGAGCAGAAACAGGGCAACGCCATTCTCAGCGGCCTGAGCGATATGATCCCTAACTCATCGCCCGAATCTGCACCGGAGATCCAACTGCTGCAATCGCGCATGATTCTCGGTAAAACCATTGCTGAACTGAATCTGCGCGACATGGTTGAGCAGAAGTATTTTCCGATTGTGGGTCGCGGCTGGGCGAGATTAACCAAAGAAAAACCAGGTGAGCTGGCGATCAGCTGGATGCATATTCCACAACTGAATGGTCAGGATCAGCAACTGACACTCACGGTTGGGGAAAACGGCCACTATACGCTGGAAGGTGAAGAGTTCACCGTCAATGGTATGGTCGGCCAGCGTCTGGAAAAAGATGGCGTTGCGCTGACTATCGCGGATATTAAGGCCAAACCAGGAACACAGTTTGTCCTGAGCCAGCGTACCGAACTGGAAGCGATTAACGCGTTGCAGGAAACCTTTACCGTTAGCGAACGCAGTAAAGAAAGCGGGATGCTGGAACTTACCATGACGGGTGATGATCCCCAGTTGATTACTCGTATTCTGAACAGCATCGCTAACAACTATTTGCAACAGAATATCGCTCGCCAGGCGGCGCAGGATTCACAAAGCCTTGAATTCTTACAGCGCCAGCTGCCTGAAGTGCGCAGCGAGCTGGACCAGGCGGAAGAAAAACTCAACGTTTATCGCCAGCAGCGCGATTCGGTTGACCTTAACCTGGAAGCCAAAGCCGTTCTTGAGCAGATTGTTAACGTTGATAATCAACTCAATGAGCTGACCTTCCGCGAGGCAGAGATCTCCCAGCTGTATAAGAAAGATCACCCAACTTATCGTGCGCTGCTGGAAAAACGCCAGACGCTGGAGCAAGAACGCAAACGCCTGAATAAGCGGGTATCGGCTATGCCTTCCACCCAACAGGAAGTGTTGCGTTTAAGTCGTGACGTAGAAGCGGGCCGTGCGGTATATCTGCAATTACTTAACCGCCAGCAGGAGTTGAGTATTTCGAAATCCAGTGCCATTGGTAACGTGCGGATTATCGACCCGGCAGTCACTCAGCCGCAGCCAGTGAAACCGAAAAAAGCGTTGAACGTGGTGCTTGGTTTTATTCTTGGCCTGTTTATTTCGGTGGGTGCCGTGCTGGCGCGTGCGATGTTGCGTCGTGGTGTAGAAGCACCGGAACAACTGGAAGAGCACGGCATCAGCGTTTATGCCACTATCCCAATGTCCGAGTGGCTGGATAAACGCACCCGTCTGCGTAAGAAAAATTTATTTTCTAATCAGCAGCGCCATCGTACTAAAAATATCCCCTTCCTGGCGGTGGATAACCCGGCGGATTCTGCTGTGGAAGCCGTACGTGCGCTACGAACCAGTCTGCATTTCGCTATGATGGAGACGGAGAATAACATTCTGATGATCACCGGTGCGACGCCAGACGGTGGTAAAACGTTTGTCAGTTCAACTCTGGCAGCGGTGATCGCCCAGTCCGATCAAAAAGTGTTATTTATTGATGCCGACTTACGCCGTGGTTATTCGCATAACCTGTTTACCGTGAGTAATGAACATGGCTTGTCGGAATATCTGGCAGGTAAAGATGAGCTCAACAAAGTGATCCAGCATTTTGGCAAAGGAGGCTTTGATGTGATTACTCGCGGTCAGGTGCCACCTAACCCGTCTGAACTGCTGATGCGCGATCGGATGCGTCAATTACTGGAATGGGCGAACGACCATTACGATCTGGTGATTGTCGATACGCCGCCGATGCTGGCGGTGAGTGATGCCGCGGTCGTGGGGCGTTCTGTTGGCACCAGCCTGCTGGTTGCGCGTTTTGGCTTGAACACCGCCAAAGAGGTGAGTTTGTCAATGCAGCGTCTGGAACAGGCAGGCGTCAATATTAAAGGCGCTATCCTCAATGGTGTGATTAAACGCGCCAGCACCGCTTACAGTTACGGCTATAACTATTACGGTTATAGTTACTCCGAGAAAGAGTAAAACTGAAAGTGGCCGGATGCGGCGTGAACGCCTTTTCCGGTCTACGCATTAGACAGTTCTTCGTTTGTCATCAGCCTCAGAGCATTCAGGTAACTGAATGCTCTTTTTTATGCATTACAAACTGCACGCCGGTATGCGTGCTTCATTCACGATTTGCGTAAAACCTGCCAACGAACACATGCCCTGCGCATTTCGCTCTTCACATCCTGCCAGGGTCAGTTTCACCTCTCCGGGCGGCGTATTTAATGACAGCGGCGTTTTATCACGCATCTGCTGTAAAGTCTGGAAGACCAGCGAAACCTGAATCCACTGGCTGTTATCGCTTAGCCGACGCCAGCGTTCAAACACCAGTTCACCACCTGGCGGCGTGTTATCCGGCTGACCGGGAAGCGTCCAGTTGAGCTCCAGTGCGCCGCCGAGATTTGCCAGATTAGTATCGTGTCCGGCGATAAACAGCACTGAAGTGGGTAATGTCACACCATACGCCTGTTTTTGCGGTGGATGGGGCGTCAACGCTGTCTTGATCAAATCTAATAACGGGGTGGCGCGGCTGCGGGCAACCTCTGGCGTGCGTTGTAGCAAATAAAATTGCGCGTTATGCAAACTTAGCAAGGTGTTCCACTGGTGTGAATCGGTGATCCTTCCCCACCCCGGCTCCGGCATTCCCTGTGCTTGTTGCAGGAGAAATATCTCCGTCAGCATTGATGCGAGGCTTACCGCACCGGTTAATGAGACATTGTCGGCGCTCACCTTGAGTTCCGATGGTAATGCCTGCGTTAATGAACAGCTTTCGTCCTGTTTCTCACGTTTAAGGCACAAGTTTGATTGCGGAAAATTAAGCACCCGTTCCAGTTCGCGAAACGCCGTTTGCCGATGCCCGGTAAAGTCAGCAATTGACCCTCCTGCCCTGCTGAGGATCGCGTCAGTCACGTTCGCGTTATCCAGTTGGCAAACGCCAGTTTTTAGAGGATTAAATAACGGATCGGGACTGGACGTATCTGCCTGGGTATGTACGGTTATTGCACAGTCAGGTGCCAGCCCGGCGGCGAAGGCTTCGCCTGTTTTACGGGTACGCTCGTCGACATCAGCAATAATCGCGACCTGACCAGACTGCGGGCAGCCCTTTTTCGCCAGCAATCCGTCGGCTACCAGACGCTGGCGTTGGTAATGTCCGAGATAGGCGATTAGCTCACCACCGCGCGGTGTCAGCCAACCCAGTTTTACCGGCCAGGTTGGCCATGCGTCTGGGGTGACATCCTGCATCAGTTGCGTGGCCTTGGTTGGAGCACGCACACCATGACGACTGACAATCACCACACTTTCCAGCTTCAGCTCCGGCTCACTCTGAGCGAATGCAGATTGCGGGGTTAACGGAATCAGAAGAGATAAAAATGGGATTAAGATCGCTTTCATCGATATGTTTCCGCTTTTCATATCTGACATTATTGATTGCCTGATGCGATGCTAATGCGCCGCATCAGGCCTACGTTCGTTAACTTTTCAGACGCGGGTCCAGCCATACCAACACAAGGGTGGAGAGCGAACACATCAACAAAATGCCGACGAACCAAAGTAAATACCACATTGTTTCTGCTCCTTAGTACAACTCGTTTTCGTTACGGCGGAGAGTTTCTGTTGTCATGCGCCCCCACATTTTGTAGTAGCTCCAGAGAGTGTAGAGCAACACAATGGGCAAAAATATCAGCACGATTACCAACATAATGCTCAGCGTCAGCTGACTGGAAGTACTGTCCCACAACGTCAGGCTGGAGATCGGACTCACGCTTGACGGCATGACAAAGGGGAACAGCGTGATGCCTGCCGTGAAAATCACGCCAAATTGCATCAATGATGCCATCAAAAATCCCCAACCCGGGCGACCACGATAAATCGCCATCACCGTCAGCAATGGGCAGAAGAATCCCAGCAGCGGGAAGATCCACAAAACGGGCGACTCGACAAAATTATTCATCCAGGCACCAGGTAGCACTGCCACCAGTTTCATTAACGGATTGGAAGGACCGTTAGCATCCTGGGCGAGCAGTACAAAGCCATCAATACCGACCCACAGCCAGTAACCCGCCAGCAAAAAGCACAGCATCACCAACAGTGCAGCGCGTTTGGTCGCCAGCTGTGAACGCAGATGAATCACACCAACAGTTTTCAGTTGTAACCAGACGCCACCTTGCAAAATCACCATCCCAAGGCTGAGCAATCCGCACAATAAAGGGAATGGCGTCAGCAGTTGCCAGAAGCTGCCGAGATACTCCACGCGTAATTGCGGTGTGAAGGCAAACGGCACGCCGAGCAACAAGTTGCCGAAGGCGATACCGAAGACTACCGGCGGCACCAGACTGCCGATGACCAGACCGGCATCCCACATTTTACGCCAGCGTGCATCGGCGATTTTTCCGCGATAATCAAAGGCCAGCGGGCGGAAGAACAGTGAGCACAGCACCAGGATCATCGCCACATAAAAGCCGGAAAACGCCGCTGCATACACTCTGGGCCAGGCGGCAAATAATGCCCCACCAGCGAGGATCAACCAGACCTGGTTGCCTTCCCAGTGTGCACCAACGCTGTTTATCACTATCCGGCGTTCATCATCATTACGCGCCACCAGCGGCAGCAGACAGCCGATCCCCATGTCAAATCCGTCGGAGATCATAAAGACCAACAGGATCACGCCAATCAGCAGCCACCAGATGAAGCGCAATGTTTCATAATCAAAC
>ERZ791914.2168-NODE-2168-length-10725-cov-4.149203_pt1 | contig 10725 bp, 17 predicted proteins | sample MGYA00510140_ERZ791914 | MGnify/ENA primary metagenome ERZ791914 (study PRJEB30046, sample SAMN00792079) | human gut metagenome | study: EMG produced TPA metagenomics assembly of the A metagenome-wide association study of gut microbiota in type 2... | reverse complement strand
GCGAGATGGATGGAGAAGTCTGCTTGAAGGTGGATGTGCGGAAGAACAAGGATGCTGCCCGGCTGCATGAGATGCTCTGCTCCTGGCAACAGGCCGCTGCCATGCTGGAGGCGGGCGAAATCTCCAAAGAGGATTACGACAAGTGGCGCTACCACTATCCGGAGTTTGACAAAGCACAGAACTATGTGAAGGTGCCGCCCCAGGACCTCTTTTCACCCTCTCACTTGTAAGCCACGGGAGAGGCCGTTTGTTGCGTAAGAAAAGAAAAATTTGGATTTCACTTGAAGTTAGAGGTGACATTGTATGTTTAAGTCCCTATTTTCTCAGAAACCTAAAATTAAAGGCATTATCGGTTATTTGGGCTTGGAATCTTTTTGGCTATCGTGCACACCTCAAGAGCAAGATGCTCTTACCAGATATCATCAAGGTGGGCTTGGTGCATCTCCAGGTTCTTCTCCTATAAAAGGCGATGTATCTTATTCTTCCAGCACAAAACTGAAGTACTTTTCCGCAATGATTGGCTGGGCAGTTTCTGAGAAGAACTACTCTCTTGCCGATAAAATAATTAGTGCGGGTAAAGACTTAGCAGTTAGCGAAGCGGAGCTTCTGGACGCTCACTATTTTTGGCAGGCAGCCGCCGAATGTTATTACAAGCAGAGAGATTGCAGACCAGATGCGATTGATTTAACAATCGAATTTTGCTTGAAAGATATCCAAATGTTCCCTAAATATGTAAAGCCAATGCAAATAGAGTTCAGTTGTATTCCACGAATCACAACCTTTCAGCGGCTTGCAATTCTTTACGAAAAAGCCGGGCAGTATAAAGAGGCCATTGAAATTTGCAATTTGGCAATAAAATATGGATTAACCGAATCAACTAAAGGGGGATATACTGCAAGGCTTCAAAAGCTTGAGAAAAAACTAAACGGCTAAAATCATATAGGAACCAAAATAAAAAGAGAGCTAACTGACTAATCAAAATCAGTTAGCTCTCTTTTTATGAATAATGAAAAAATGTTGCCAAATCGTTGCCACGGAGGGCCTTAACCCTTCAAAAACCCAGTCATATCAGGCGTTTCCGGGCCTCTGAAATCATTCGAACTCAATCGTCCCGGAGGGCTTCGGTGTCAGGTCGTAAAGGACACGGTTCACACCTTTCACTTCGGATGTGATGCGCTGTGTGATTTTCTGCAGCAACGCAAACGGCACATCCTCCACCGTGGCGGTCATTGCATCCACGGTATTTACCGCACGCAGAATGACCGGCCAGTCGAAGGTACGCACTCCCTCATGCACACCCACTGACTTGAAATCGGGCACTACCGTGAAATACTGCCACACCTTGCCCTCCAGGCCCGCCTTTGCAAATTCTTCCCGCAGGATCGCGTCGGATTCCCGCACAGCCTCCAGCCTGTCGCGGGTGATTGCGCCCAGACACCGCACGCCAAGGCCCGGGCCGGGGAACGGCTGACGGTATACCATGCTGTCGGGCAGGCCCAACGCCTTACCACAGGCACGCACCTCATCCTTAAACAACATTTTCAGCGGTTCCACCAGCGCGAAATCCAAATCCTCCGGCAGGCCTCCCACATTGTGGTGCGACTTAACAGCTTTCACTGTTTTCGTTCCGCTCTCAATGATATCCGGATAAATCGTGCCCTGCGCCAGGAAATGGATGCCGTCCAGCTTGCGTGCTTCTTCTTCAAACACACGGATAAACTCCGCGCCGATAATCTTGCGTTTCTGCTCCGGCTCGGCAACGCCCGACAGTTTATTCAGGAAGCGGTCCACCGCGTCCACATAAATGAGGTTGGCGTCCATCTGGTTGCGGAACACCTCCACAACCTGCTCCGGTTCTCCTTTGCGCAGCAGACCATGGTTTACATGCACGCACACCAGCTGCTTGCCGATGGCCTTGATGAGCAACGCCGCCACGACCGAGGAATCCACGCCGCCGGACAATGCCAGAAGCACTTTTTTATCTCCCACCTGTCGGCGGATCAGCTCGACCTGGTCTGCAATGAAGTTCTCCATGTTCCAGTTGGGCTGCGCACCGCAGGCATCGAATACAAATTCGGACAGGACGGCTTTCCGCTGCGCCGCATCCGTGGGCCACGGCGCGCCGCCTTTGTGGCCAGGCTGTAAAAGCGGCAGGCCGCAGCCATAGATATCGCTGCACGCGTCGATCTCCACACCGTCCACCACATGGTTGGGGCCGCCGTTCAGAATAATCCCCTTTACATTGGGCAGCGCATTCAACTCCGCCAGTGTAATATCGTGGGGATAGATCTCACTGTACACTCCCAACGCGCGAATCTCCCGGGCAAGACGCGGGTTTTCCTCGCTGCCCAGGTCCAGAATCACGATCATGTCCTGCTTCATGGATAGAAGCCTCCTCCGGCAATATTTTTTTTATTTTACCACGATTCGACGCTTTTCCGCAACCTGCCCGGAAGAAAAGCGCCTTTTGGCCCAAGCGCTGCAGCCAAAAGGCCGCAAAGGGCTTTTCTGCGCTCTTTGCGGCCTTTTCTCACTCGAATTCAATGACTTTTCATTGCTTATACGTCTCTACAAGGCGAGACACCTGGTGTTTTGTATGCTTTTTGATACATATTATATTCCGTCCAATGTCTCCGAAAAATAGCGGTATCACAGCGGTATCACGGCCTCCCGCCGTGAATGTAACCTCGCCTTATTCAACACTCAAAAGCGGACAGCTCGTAAGCTGTCCGCTTTGTTACTTTTATTCTGCCTTGCGCAGTTCTTTGAGCGTCGCCGTGTGATTCATCACAACTGTCTCCAGCGTGCGCAGCCGGTCACGCATATCATCAATCTGCGCGGCGCGGTCGTTCGCTTTGTCCAGCTTCTCCGCAATATCGGTGTACTGCTCTGCTATAAGGCTGATTTTGTGGTCTTGCTGCTCCACAAGCATGCGGGTGCGCCGTACATCCGTGCGCATATCTTCTTGGCCTCTGTCCAAGTTGTCTGTACACACCGTTATAGCCTTTTGCCCGAATCTCAAACTGGAAACTTCTTCCTTTAATTCAGAAAGTTCAGCACGAATTGGCTCTACCGCTGCTCCGATCTCCTCTTTCATCATGTCGCGCAAAAGCTGCATTTCTTCTTTCGTCATTGGCTCCACCTTCCTGTGCTGTTATTATACCCCATTAGCACGGAGCTTACAATTGGGCATTGTGCTGATTTATTGTGGCAATCAGTTCAAGCAACCATGCCGGGCGCTTGTCTCCCACGGGAAGCAGTTCACCGTTTCGATATTCGGCCACCAGCACAAAGCCGTTGTCATTGTCGAAAAATTTTGCTTCATCACAGTAGGGCAGCAACTTTACAACATCAGCAAAACGACGGGAGAAGCGGCGTTCCACATCATGATATGGGATATCATGCCCACCCTTTGCCACACGGTTTTGAATACGGTGCAGGCTTTCTGAAAGCGTATCCAGCCCCACATAGTACAGGCGGATATAATAGCCAGTTTCTTTGGCTCTCTTGGCAAGGCGCTTTGGATATCCACCCGAAAGCGTGGTTTCCTGTGTGAGATTTATGCCATCTGCAAGCGCCCTTTCGATGCGCTCCACAGCCAGTTTGCCACCCTCGTACTCATCACCGCCCGTCTCTGCCGTGATTTTATCCGGGTCAACAATAACACCTAAGTCGGTGCGTTCGGCTTTCAATGAACCCGTAAGGCTGGATTTCCCCGCACCGTTCACGCCGCCGATCAATGTAAATACTTTCATTCTGCGGCCTCGCTTTCGTCTATATACTCCATAATATCGCCGGGTTGACATCCCAGCAGACGACAAAGCCTCGTAATGGTAGATGTATTGACATCATGCCCCTTTATTAGCCTATCAACGATTGTAGGAGAAATACCTGCTTTTCTCAAGTCGAACTTTTTCAGCCCCTTACTTTCCATGAGCTGAAACAGCTTTGCATAAGACATTGGCATCATAATCACCTCTCCCGCATTATTGTACACTAATATATACATCAAGTCAACAATTCGCGAAGCATTTTGTACACAAAAATATACAATTCCGAGTGTACATATTTGTGTACAATGCGAATTGATAAAGTGTACCGAAAAGTGTACAATATAATCACAGGGACAGGGAAGCGGCAAACCGAAAGCGAGGTGAGCCGCATGACCTGCAAAGTATGGGCGACGCTGGACAGGCAAACGCAATTGCAGTTGTTCGCCGCGTACATTGCAAAAATAAAGGCCGCCACGCGGTAACGTGACAGCCTAAGCGGAAACCAAGCCATTGCAAAGCCGCTTCCCTGCTCTGTATTTTACCACATCACCCACACAAAATGCAACCCTTGGGATTGGGATTTGAAAGCAGTCACCGAAGAATAAATAACAGGCTGCCCTACCGGCCAGATGGGGAGAAAGGAAGAAAGATTATGAATTTTAAAATTACTATTAAGGAAGTCCACAAAGCGGTTGTTTATGTCGAGGCGAACAGCTACGCACAGGCGTTAAAAAAGGTTGAAGATGAATATTGGAAGAACCCGAACGATTACTTGTTAGAGCCAGAAGATACATTTTTTGAGTAAAGCAAAGCGATATAAAATCAAATAAAAATAGGCTGCCCTATCGGCCACACGGGGAGAAAGAGAAAGCGCTATGAAAGAAGTAGGAATTGAATTTTGCGATAATAAAGAAATCTTTTATATCTGGGATGATGGAGAATATTATATGATAAATGGCTCGACTGGATACCCTAAACGGGATTGGCTCCTCTCCGATGCCGTAAAACATTACAAATCCGATGACGCAAAATGTGAAAGATTTGAAAGTGAGTGGAACGCGTGGTGCGGTTAAGTACTGCTCACCGCATTTACTAATTTAGCCATAAGCCCGCCCCGGAGGTCACGAGGGCAGAAAGGAGTATTTCCTATGGTAGCATATTACGAAAACGAGGCCGCCGTCATTGCCGCTCTGAAGCGGGCTAAGACGCCGCAGGAGGTAATTAAAATAGCTCAAGATTTAGAGCAGCGTATGGCTCCATCGCACTGGATACAAAGAGCCGTACAGGCGCTCTACTCTATGACTTGACGCGCCACGCCCATTGACCAATAGAAAACCGTCCCGGAAGTATGGGGCAGAAAGTGCGAAAACGATGAAGAAGATCCTTTATATCAACGGCACCGAAACTGCGCAGCGGCTCACAGCGCCCACACACTGCGCATAGGGACAGCAACGCGACTTCAATGTCACATACCCCGTATAAGTGGTTAAACGCCTATATGGCGAAAAAAACGGCACAATAAAAGGAGAGGGCCTGCCCTCTCCTTTTACTTTGGTTCCCTCCTGCCAATTTTTCTATGTACGGCAGGTTCTGCATTGGGAATTCGTTCGAGAATGTCGCTCAGGTCACAATTTAGAGCTTCGCAGATCAGGTCGATGTGCTCCAAATTCACGCGCTCGGCGAATTCGTGGTAGTACTCGTTAATTGTTCCCGGCCGAATGCCTGTGGCCCGAGAGAGGTCTGCTTGCGTCCAGCGAAGCTCGCCCAGCTTGCGGGACAGTAAAATTCTAATCACACGCATCGCTCCTTGTCCTATTCTATCGCCATGCAGCACTTTCTTTCTTGGGGGTGTAGCGATATGACGAAAATTGTCATAATATTACAGAAAGCGCCACACATGGTTAATTTTGCCATACATGGATAGTGGGAGGGCAAAAAGCTAGTTAGCCTTTAAACAAAAAAAGCCCCCGGTCAGGATATCGAAATCTCCTGACCGGGGGACGTTATATCTATTCAGCGCTCGGCGCGCTGAGCGCCTGCATCTTCTTCACAAGGTCGCTCACATAATTCGCGCCTCGGCTGGCAAAAACGCCCGTAAGCGCAATGCCAATCCATGCCACGTTGAAATTCACACCCAACGCGGCGTAGAAGTCCGCTCCAACACCAAAACACAGCAGCACGCCCAGAGCAACGGCACCCGCCTGCGTGGCGGCGGTTTTCCACTGCTTTTCGATAATGGCCCTGCCGAAGGTCTTGGCGTATTCCACCAGCGCCTCCACCGTTACGGCCATCATAAGTACAAGTACGATCATGTTCATTGTCCTTTTCCTTTCTATCCGTTTCTGATTTTAAGTGTTTCGCAGCGCCGAACGATATCTCCCACAGAATGGTCGCCGTCGCCCAGCGCCTCGTATTCCTTGTAGCAGCCTTTCAGCGTTTCCATACCATACGGCGGAATTTCTCCGACCTCAAGGTAATGCAGGCCCAAATCGATGATTTTCGCGCGCAACAGCATTTTCACGCCGCGCTCCACAGCTTTGTCCTTTTGATTTGTGTTTCGGATGCGCGCCCCCGCCCACCCGGCAAACGCCGTTACGATGGGCAGAAGCGCCGTAAACAGGTTTTGGAGGAAGTCCCACACAGCCTATACCTCCTCGTAAGTTTTCTCAAAGATATCCGGCTTGCAAGGATAGAACTCACCGTTCACCCCGCGGATGATATAATCGCCGAGCTGTGCGGTCATCGTTCCCTCAAGCGTACCAATACGCAATGTTGGTGCTGTGCCCGCATAGCTTATGCGGACCGGGTCAAGCCCGAGTGCAAGCAGCGCGGAAATGCACTCTGTAGAATAATCAAACCTCACAGTTTCCACTGTAACAGGCTTTTTTTGATATTGAGCCACATCTATACCCCCGCGACGTATGCCTTTACGTCTGCAAGACGCTTGTCCGCTTCATCGGCGCGGGCGTTTGCTGCTTCAAGCTGCGCTTCCAATTCCGCCGTGTCTTCGCCGCCGCCCTGCGCCACACAGGCCGCGAACGCATCGCCCGGGGAAAGCGTCACAAGCTGGCAGCGGTCGGCCAGCACGGCGGCGTAACGCTGCACTCCCGCCACGAAGATGCGAACCCAGCTGTACCCGCCGGAGTTGCCCACCTCGGCCTGCACCGGATAGCATGTCCCCTCGGTCAGCTTGCCGCCGTTATAGGCCTTGTCCACCGCATTCACATTGGGCGCGGTGAACACCTCGCACTTGCCGCTTGTCACCTTCAAAAATTTCATGTCGTTGTCCTCCGTTTCGTCGATTGCTTCGCCATATGTCCCCACAGCGTTGGGGTGCCCAGTGTATGCCGTAGGATCAAGCCCCGCCCCGGTGGTCGTGGCCCGCACCTCGAAATGGCAGTGTGCAAAGGGCGGGCTTGCCAGCGCCGCGTTGCCCGTGTTGCCCATCACCGCCAGCGCATCACCGCTTTTCACCCGCTGGCCCACGGATACCAGATTCCGCGCGTTGTGGCAGAAATACAGGTAGTTCACCGCGTCCGGCGTCTGGCCCGCGTCCAGCTCCACGCACACATACCAGCCCCATTCCCACGTTTTGCTGCCTGTGGACTTGTCCACTTTGCGGGCCGTAATAACCCGCCCGGAAATGCTTTTGCCCTTATAATCAGGCATCAGGATGGTGGTGCTATCTAATCCTTCCTCATCACTGCCGCCGTGCCAGCCCTTGCCGTTGTTTCGGGTATAGCCCCACCGGCTGTACCCGTACCGCACCCGCGTGCGGCCCTTAAAAATAGCCATATATCATGCCTCCTTTATGACACTTTGATTCTTTGTAAATATGTACTCAGTTTTGTGCCATTGTCCACGCACGTTGTGAAGCACACAAAATACAGTCCGGTGAGCTGCGTGGTGTCCAGCGTCACAGAATGCGGTCCTGCTGTGTTAAAACTGATACGGCTACATACGCCGCCCGTCGCCGAGATGGGCTGATATTTATTTTCAAACCTCTGCGTGACACCCATGCTTGCGTATCCACCGCCCCACATCTCGGAGGCGGTAAAAATAGCCGTCAGCCCGGAAATGTGCGTCAAATCTATCTGCTTCACCGTAGACACAAGTACGCCCTGATAGAGCTGTCCATCATAGGGCATGTACGCTTTCATGTTGTCTGCATTGATGGTCAGTTGGCCATTCAGGCCAGATACCGCGCCAGGCGTATTGCCGAACCAATAATCATTGTGAGCCATATAGGTGTCCTTCTGCTGCCAGCCGCCCGTCCACTCGGTGATCTGATCCCCTGCATTGTACAGGTAGTCAGGGATACGCTGCCAGACCACGCGGCCGTTGAACAGTACCCGGGCACGGTCAAGACCGTTAAATCGGACATGCGCACTTTGCGGGATAAGCCGCCCGTTGAATTTCAGCCCCATCACTGCCACCAGATTTCAAGATCGTCGCCATTCATGTTCATGCTGAAGGTCTTGCCGCCGATCTTCAGACTGTTCCCGGCGGTCAGCCCCGAATATGTCCCGCTGGTATTGGCCTTCCCGTTCAGTTTGCTGTCGGTCTCGGATTTGGTATAAGAGCCCACCTGCGCGGCGGTTGTCACATGAGGGTTATTCTTGTCGCCCAGATGTGCGATGAGCGCCGACACCGCCGCGGCCAATTTACCAAAAGCTGTTGCCAGTTTCTCCCGCGGAGTGAGTGCCGCCGGAGTGACTGCGGGCGTGAACTCCGGTGCGACTGCATAGGGTACGTCATCGTCGTCCAGTTCCAGCAACAGGTTTGCGGCCAACGCGCCCCAGGCATCTCCCTGCTGTTGGACAGTACTGGACACCTCTACGGAAACATCCTCCAGTACAGCCGCGCCTTGCCGGTTGCGGAACGTCAGCCTGGGCTTCCCGTCCGCCTCCTGCACGATCATGTCTTTAAATGTACGCGCCAAATATGCCACCTCCCATAGAAAAGGCCAGTGTCTGCCTCGCGTTTTGTTCTGCCGTCAGGGCTGTGTACAGCCCCAGCAGCGCGCTCTCGATGCGGTTCAGGTCATCATAGTTCCATACGCGACCATTGGCTGCGTATGCCCGCGCCCTCTCCGAGCGGGGTGGACGGAACGTGTTGTCCAGCAGCGCGTCCACATTGTTATCCACGTTGGCAAAGAACTCCACATACGGAAATTCTGCCGGGCCATAGTCTGCCATATCTGCCAGAGGGAACGGCAGATATAGCTGCCGGGCCATGTCCCGCAGATGCAGAATATTACCTCGGATACGGACATAGTCCGGGTCGAGCATAACGGGGTCTGTTTCCTGCCAATCAGTTTTTGGCGTTATCCATGCCATCGCGTTCCCCCCGCTTAAATATCGCTTGCCAGCCGTTCTCCGAGCGTAACGGATAACTGACGCCCGTATACGGCCGGGGCTTTGCTGGTTTCTTTCTGTTTCTCGACCTCTTTATCCTCCCAGTCGCCCACAAGGGCGTATGCGGAAAAATCCTTATGCGCAACTCCGGTCAACTGTTCATCCGGTTCATCCGCCGTCTCGTTGTCTGGGTAATAGATGGTAAAGATTTCAAGGTTGTCGGGGACGATATCCGCCCGGATGGCGTCAAACTGTTCTGCATCCGCCCGGAACGTGAGCTGCACCGTATTGCGCCGGCGGTTGCGCATCATCCCTTCGCCCTCGTTGGGCTGCTCAATTTCATACTTGTGGCCGTTGGCCAATTTGATAAGGCTCATGCCGTTTGCTCCTCTCTGATAGGTATTATTAAGGGTTGCTTCGCGTTGAATCGGATGGCGCGGCGAAGCGTCGCAAGCTCATTATGCACATAGGTATTCCCGGTCACATCTATGGACTTATGGCCGAGGATTTTTGCGATGGAATGGATATCCACACCGTGCCGCCGCAACCATGTGCCATAGGTATGCCTGAGTTGGTGCGACGTTAGTGGCGGGATGGATGGATAAGCCCTGTTGAAGCGTTCCATTTCTCGCTTCAGCCGTGCGCTCCATTTCTCTGGATTCAGGGCGGCCCCATGCTCATGTACCAGGTATGGGCCGGGGCCATACATTTCCAGGCAGCGTTTATATGCCTGTATCGCCACATTCGACAGTGGATTTGTGCGAAAGCTGTCATTCTTCGGTGCTCGTTCAACGATCACCCCTCCTTTCTGCCGCTGAAGCTGGCGGGATATGTCATAGGCCCGTAGCCGTAGGTCGAAGTCACCGGAACGCCAGCCAGCCATTTCGCCGCGCCGTGCTCCAGTCTCAAGCAGTAATACAACTTCGGGCATCTTATTCAAAAACCACCGTTCTGCCGTCAGTATCTCCGCATCGGAGTAGACGGGTTTGCGTTTTACACGCTTCTTGCTTTTCAGTTTCTTAAATTTCGCCGGATTTTTATCGCACAAGTCGTTGTATATCGCAGTCTCAAAAATCGCGTTAAGACACATGCTGACTTTGCTGCACATACTCGGAGAAAGCACACCAGATATGCGGTCGTAAAATGCACCAACGCGCTCTGACGTGACGGCGAAAAGCGGGAGATCCCCGAACTCCGGCAGGATGTACTTATATACGGGGTCTTCATACGTAGTGTAATATGCTTTCGTGCTGACAGCGGGCTTCTTATAATCCAGCAGCCAGCGGCGCGCCCAACCGCGCACCAAAAATTCATCATCGCAGATTTTGCGTTCCGCATCTATTCCATGTTCTGTGAGATATGTGTGGTATTGCTGCTTTGCCTCCGCGACCGTCCGGCCACGAAAAGGGCGGGTGACTGCTTCGCCATCCGCCCTACGTCCAATGATGCCATCGTATTTTTTTAAATTTTTCTTGCCTTTCTTGCTTGCCATTTTACAGCCCTCCCAATAGCTTTTACTGCTATTGTACAGGCTGTTTGCTTCCGATGCTAATTGGGGGTGTGCGGCGAAACGGGGAGAAACAGCTCATACACAG
>ERZ791914.2166-NODE-2166-length-10733-cov-17.927421_pt1 | contig 10733 bp, 22 predicted proteins | sample MGYA00510140_ERZ791914 | MGnify/ENA primary metagenome ERZ791914 (study PRJEB30046, sample SAMN00792079) | human gut metagenome | study: EMG produced TPA metagenomics assembly of the A metagenome-wide association study of gut microbiota in type 2... | reverse complement strand
GCGAGCGGGCCAGGGCGCGGCGCCGGCGGCGCTGCCATTTCGGGTCCAGGGCCTTCAGCACCCGGCGCACCACCTTGGCCATCCATCGGGTCGCCTGCGCCATGAACTCGGCGAGCCCCTCGATGGCGTCGGCCGTCATGCGGACGACATCGGAGATATGCTGCCCGAGTGGATCGCTATTCATGGATGACCTCCAGGCCGTAGGCCTCGGCGACCTCGTGCTCGATCCTGCACCCGCGGGCGTCCTCCCAGCCTTTCACGAAGTAGGCCGCGTGGCAGAGGCTCATGTTCTCGAGCGACTTCGCGAGATAGCAGAGCGGAATCTGCACGACGCCTCGCTTCTCCATGGCAGCCTCGCCATACCATTCGTCGGTGAAATAGGTGTTGACCACCTCGTAGCCCATGGCCGTCAGGGCGGCGACCGCCCTCTCGCGGTCCTCGACGATCTCCTCGTCGGTCTTCCCCGCCATCGGCTGGGAAATCATTGCCTTCTTCATATTCTGTTCTCCTAACGATAGATATGCCGGATGGTCCGCCGGCCTCTTCCCGCAGTTCGGGCAGTACTCGGCCGTCCCGAACTCCATGCACCCGAAGGCGGCGGGCCACGCTACCATGTAGCGCCTCCCGCAGTGCGGGCACGTCTCGACGTCGTCCGCGTTCTCCGGGATGAGGCGCGCGGGCCTAGCGATGTCCCCATCGGAGAGCACCAGTCTCGGGATCGCGTAGCCTTTTCTGCACCCGCGGAGGACGTTCCCGCGAAGGCTCGCGATGCGCTCGATGGCGTCATCCGGTGTGTGCCCGTCCCATTCGGGTGCGCGGTCGAGCTCGAGGCACTGGAACATGTCCCAGTACGGCTCGACGTCGTAGTGGTACGTGGCGGGACCGGCTGGAGTGTCGATGCCAACGATGAACATGCCGTCGTACATGGTTCCGTCGGCATGCTGTCTCGATTTCCACGAGAGATCGTGGAACTTCGCCACGATCACCGAGAACAGGACCGCCCGGTGGTGGTAGAGCTCATTGAACGTGTGGTACCCGTCCGACGTCTCACCCGTGACGGGCGCCGGCTCGGCTAGTTCCGCCAGTCTTTCGAGGATGCGATCAGGGGGCGACAACTTGTCTATGCCTAGGGCATCCGTCACCTCGTCGCGCAGTGTGCGCATGAGGCCGGCGCTGTAGGGTTCGGGGCACGCGCCGTAGTCGTATGCCGTCTGCCAGATGGAGGCCCGATAACGCAGCCTCCCCGCGATCAGCTGGCATTCGTCATCGGTAATCGTTGGCTCATCGCCTCCGCTTCATAGTCTGTCTACCTCCTCGATGCGTTCTCCCAGCCAGCTCATTACCGGAACCGCCATGGAGTTGCCGATTGCTTTGTAGCGAGGCCCATCTGGGCATTCCTCGGCTGGTTTACCCTTCCACATGATTCTGGTGTGGTTGTCCGGGAAACCCTGTAGGCGCTCGCACTCTAGCGGAGTAAGGCGGCGAACGAGCGGTTTGAATGCAGGGTCGCCGACTATACGCGCCTCGTTGCGGGTATTCTGCGCAAACCCGAAGGCCTCGTTGGCGGCATTCTCGGAAATCGAGCCTCCTGCTACCACGGGCGCATCGTCCTTGCCCATGTGTGCGGTCAGGCATCCTGCGATCTCGTCACTGATATGGCAATGGGCTTGCGTACCCGTCATGCAGACGATATTCTGTCCCCTGTCCGCACAGGGGGACGAATCGCCCCGGGCCGTCAGGCATCCCGCATTCTCGGTTCCGTACTGAGATAGAGCCCCGCCCTGCCGATCGACGCAGTTCAACGTGAATGCGGGGTCTCCTAGCATGCCATATCCCTTGCCGCTGGGACCGGCGTGATCGGAGCCGCAGATCATGTTCCCATGCAACGGGAAGACGGCCGGCGCATGCCAGTCCGCGGTGAGCGTGTTCGTTTGCTCTTCCGCGTACCCTATCGTGTTTGCTCGGGATGTAGCGTGGTACTCGAAGCCTGCGCACGCAGCGCTGCGTCCAGCTCGGCGGGTAAGCTCCTTCCTCTTTTCACGGCTCGATTCAGGATTCCCTGACAGGCAGTCGGACTCAAAGAGAACCTCTGCGGGGGATTCGGCTCCAAGATGTCCGACAAGAAACAGACGGCGGCGTCGCTGGGCCACTCCGAAGAATTGCGCGTCCAGTACTCTCCATGCGAGACTATACCCGAGTTCATCCATTTCGCTGAGCAGCTGTCCGAAAGCCCCCCCCATCCTCGCTCGTGAGCGCTCCTGGGACGTTTTCCCATAGAAACCAGCGAGGACGAAGTTCCTGTACGCATCGAATGTACTCAAACATGAGGCCGGACGCGCCTTTGAGGCCTTCGCGCTTACCCGCCACCGAGAACGATTGACACGGGGATCCGCCAACAACAAGGTCGATGGCTCCATCGATTTCTTCCTTCCAGTTGATTTTGGTGATGTCTCCCAGATTGGGAACGTCTGGCCATCTCTCAGCCAGCACGGCGCACGGGAACGGCTCGATTTCCGAGAATGCCACCGGCTCCCAGCCAAGCGGTTCCCACGCGAGTGTCGCTGCCTCGACGCCGGAAAAGATGCTTACGTATCTCATTCAACTACCACCGCCCCGCACTCAGAGCAGCATTTCGGTTCCTCATAGCCATACGTTTCATGTCCGCAGGAAAGCTCGAAGCAGCACATGTCGTCTAGATCGAGCTCTCCGAGGCCGGGAGTTACGAGCTGATAACTACCCATGACGGTGCATGTCGGGCGGTCGATTAGGTCGGCTAGTGCTTCGCAATAATTGGTTCCCTCGGGAAGCATCTCCCTCATGGCCTGCTGGATTATCACGTAAAACGGGATGTACGGAGTCCACCGGTACATCATGCGTATTCTCTCAGCCAGCTTATGGCTGTGCCAAGTGGGGAGGGATGTTCCGCAGTCGGGTTCCCCAGCTCCACAGTGAGGTTCCCCAGTATCGGTGTTCTGTCCCGAACGGTAGGCTTTGCAGGCGTCCGCGGAGCCTCCCATGATGAAGCCGTCGATCTTGCAGGCCCATCCATCGTAGTTGTCGCACGTGGCGCACGTCTTCTTATTCAGTAGCATTAGCTCTCCTGTTCCACATGACGATGGTCGCCAGCTTCTCGGCCTCGATCACGGTTCGCGGGCGCACCATGCAGGCCGGGTTCTCGCACCCGAGCGTGCCAGTCAATCCGTAATAGTCGAATCGCGCCGATCTGTAGACGGGGTTGCTCCCGCAGAACGGGCACGGTTTGGGCTCGATTCGGCTATTCATGGGCCCCTCCTCTCATCAGCCGGCCGCAAAACGGACAGTAGCTGATGCGTTCGGACTCCATGTAGGTCGGCTCGCCATCGATAGACACAGCGACGATTCGGAACATCCCGCGCACTGTCTCCTTGATGAACATGGACTTGTGGTTGTGTAAGCGGCGATCGGCCTGCATGTGCATCTCGCAGCGTGGCTCTTCGCAATAGACGCACATCAGTAACCACCGTCCAGCTCGCTCTGACTTTTGATCAGCGATGTCTCACACGCGACGCAGGCATCCTTATCGCGAAACTTATCCTCATAACGCTCCGGCACAGGAATCGCATCGATGATCGCGCTTACCAACATGTCTGCGCAGTGTTTGCAATAATCGCCTTGGGCCCACCACTCGTAATAGATCTCGCTATTGCATCGAACGGTGATGCTTGCATTTGCCTTGTCGTCGATCTCTGCTCCGCAGCAGTCACACGTGTAGGCATCTACAACCTTCTCGCGTAACATCATTCATCACCGTCAAGCCAGGCGTACTGGCGAAAGATATCGGCCGCTCCGTCGACCGCCACAGCGTCGGCGCGCACGGTTCTGATATCGCCGGACTCGAACATCACGACTGCGGAGGGAAAAGCTATCTGCCCGGCTTTGAACCCGCCTAGCAGAGGGGAGTCGCCATGGGTCCATGCTTGTTGGAAGAACCCGACAAGCAATGCCCGGGTCTTCTCGCCGGTCACTTCCGACACGTAGCACGGGTACAGCTCGGTCGGCAGGTTAGTCCACATGGCCGTACTCCCTCGCGATGTCCTCGAAGCGGTCGAAGATCATGCCGTTGACGATGTAGCGGTTGTAGTCGTCCTGCTCCGTGTAGTGCCAACGGCCTTCGCGGTGCCCCTCGAGCAGGTAGTCGCGGAGCGTGCCATCAGGGACGAAATTGCCGTCGACCATCTGGCGGAAGGTCAGTTCCCAGATATTGTGGCAGCTGCGGAACACTTCTTCTATCTGGTCGACCATTTCCGCAGTCATGCCCGGCGTCACGACGAACACGGCGCGGATGGTCATCATGGGGTAGTGGTCCCTCGACCGGAAAGCCGCGTTCACCCGCTGAAGATCGTCGGTATTCATGCAATGGTAGACGACGCGATCGAACTCCTCGAGGACGCCGATGACCTCGCGGTCCCACATATAGCGTCGGAGGGTCTCCGCGCTCGTGTGCATCTCGGTCTCGACGTCGTGATCGCGGCATATCTTCGCCAGCAGGCCGTACCATGTGGCGCGCTGCATATCCTGACATTTCGATACCCCGTGCATGGGGTCGCCTCCACCCGAGAAGCTGAGGAAGTAGATATCATCCAGATCGATGAGCCCGAGCACCGTCCTCGATACCTCGTAGATGTCGGTCTCGGGCAGCCTCATACCGGTCTTCTTGGTGATGCAGTACGGGCACAGGTGGTGGCACCCGAAGTTGGTGATAACGGAGTAGTTATGGTTACGCTCCGACATTCCCGTCGCCTCCCGTCAGCTCGCGCAGGCGCCTGGCGACAGCAGAGAAGATCGCCCTCTCGCAGTTGTAGTCGCTACCCGATCGGATGGCGCAGTCTCTACAGTTACCGGTCGGTGAGAAATAGCGGCACGAGTTGCCGGTCCGGGCGCATTTCTCAATATCATCGATTAACTTACCGAGTGAGTCAGGAGCGATCAGGTACAGATCGCGCGCCTGTATCCTCTTGCCTTCCTCGGTCGTCACCATCCAGTGCCCATTGGGATCAATACTCCGCGTGGCGTACAGGAAGTAGTTGATCGCATGCGCCTCGCCTCGATCGCCGTAGAGCACCCGCGTGTCCAGCGGTATGCGCTTTCCGGTCCCGTCGACCGGGTACTCGCAGCCATTCATCGAGTTCCTCTCTTTCATAGGGATCCTCTCCTTATTCGGTTGTCCGTGTGTGCTATTCGGCCGGGAGGCGGCACCAGCCGGCTATCTCGGCCCACTGGGCGCCCTGTCCCGCCAGCGCGTCCAGCATCGCCCCCGCGAGCTCCCTGATCTCCCACTGGGCATGGGCATCGAGCCGCAGGGCGCAGAAGGACATGAGCTCGCGGGCGTTCATCGTCACCGCGATGTCGGTCTTGCAGGCCTCGGGCAGCACGAAGCGCGCGTCCTCGGGCTTGAGGCCGTCGGCGATCAGCGACTCGTAGCGCGTGCGGGCGTAGGCCATGTATCCCCTGTAGGCCTGCTCCGAGTCGCTCCCCGCGATCGACGGGGGGATAACGTACCAGTCGCCGCCCTCGAGGCGCGTGTAGCGCTGTGAGCGCTGGCAGAAGCTCGCCAGGCGGTGGCGCACCAGCTGGTGCGAGCAGGCGCGGCTGATGCCCTCGATGGCGAAGGTCGCCGAGACGTGCTCGAACACGCTGAGGTGCCCGGCGCGCCAGCAGTTGACCGCGCGCGAGACCTTGGGGTCGGTCCGGCCGTAACTGGTGCCGGCGATGCGCCCAACCGTCTCGAGCGGGTTGCCGCAGCTGGTGGAGATGATATCGACGTTCATCGGGCGCCCCCGTCCAGGCCGTTCTCGATGAGTTCGGCGAAGCGCAGGAGGGACCCGGTGTGGTCCTCCCAGGCCTTGTGGGCCCAGCCGTCCGGTTTGGCCCAATGGGCCTCGCGGCGCATGTCGGCCACGACCTCGCGGATGTAGTCGGGGTCCACGGGCTCCCTGCCGTGGGCTATGTATTTTCCGTCCAATTGCATGTTACCTCACAAAGTCGTACCAGTCGCAGGCCTCGTCGAGGCCCTCGATCAGGTGTCCGGCGACCCAGCGCGGCATCTCGAGGGGCAGCGGGTCGGTCTCCTCGACCCACAGGCCGCAGGCCCTCATGCAGACGCCGCAGCCGTCGGCGACGTACTGGTAGTGCGAGCACTGGTCGCATGTCGGGCGGGGGCCGGCGAAGGCCTCCTCGATGTCCGCGTCGGTGACACCGAGCGGGTAGTTACTCATCGCTCGCCCCCTGGATGATCCCGAGGGCCAGCCACGTCGCCAAAATGGCCGCGAAGGCCCCCAGGGCGATCCAGCCCCATGCGGCCCCGAAGGCGTTTCCGATCGCGGCGCACACCGCGATGCCGACGATGATGGTGGCGGCGAGGGCGATCGTGCCGACGGCCATCGCCTCGTCGGGTGTCAGCTTCTTCATCTGTTTGCCTTTCTGTTGAGGTACATGTCGAAGAGGGCGCCGCTCGCGGCCTCGACCGCGTAGGCGAGTTCCTCCTCGGCGGGCCTGTCGTCGCCGATGTAGCGCAGGTAGTCCATCGCGACGTGCACCGCCTCGTGGGCGAGCAGGGCGAGGATCTTGTACTTCTCGCCGTGCGCGCCGCCCATGAGCACGAAATGGGTGTAGCCCCACTTCGTCGGGCACGAGAACGTCAGCGCCTTGCTGTCGCCCGGACTCAGGTCCGGCAGCTCGAAGCCGTGCTCCCCCGCATCCCTCGCCAGGGCCTCCCGGCTCGTGTAGAGGGCGACGAGCATCTCGGGCATCACCGAGCAGTGGCATACCTGGACGCTCATCGGCCACCGCCTTCCGAGTCGTCGAGGGCGTAGTCGATGTAGTCCCCGGCCTTGGCCAGGTCGACGTCGCCGCCCTTGAGCTTTTCGCGCCACAGGTAGCGCATCGCCGTGCCCTTGCAGAACCCGCGGTACTCCTCCGGGGTGAGGCACGACCTGATGGCCTCGATGCACGCCACGCCGCCCCGACCGAGGTAGCGCACCGGGTTGTCGGTTGGGCTATCTGCCATCTCGACCGCCCCTTCCCTTCTTGACGAGGAGGATCATCCGGCCCTGCTTGTGGACCCTGACCCTCCCGCTGAACTTCTTGTTGCAGCATGCGTTCCAGAGGCCGCGGTAGAGCTCCTCGAAGCCGAAGGGCGTGTCCGCGACCTTGACCGACGCCCGCTGCGCGTCGTACTTGACGAACGAGGACAGGAGCCTGTTGCAGAACTCGCTCAGGTCGGTGCCGTTGCGGGTCGTGTACTCGGGGCCCTCGTAGACGTGAAGGAATCGGTCCATGCCTCACCTCCTGTATCTTGTTATCGAATCGATGATCTGCCCGACCTCGTCGTCGGGCAGCGGCGGGAGCAGGTGCTCCCGGTTGGCCCTGTCCGCGGCCCTCTCCAGCTCCTCGCGGGATGCCCCCGCGCCCCACTGCTGGCCGCAGAAGGATACGAGCGCGAGGTGCCTGCTCCCGCTCGACACGTCCGGGTAGACCGGCGCGATCTGGATGCGGCCGTCGTCGCGCTCCGGCCACTCGGGCTCCCATATCGTCTGGGGCGCCCCGCCGGATCCGTCGCGCCCCCCGCGGGGGAAGTGCTCGGCGAGTATCGCGTCGACGGCGCCCTGGGCATTGGCGACGGCGGTATAGCGCCCCAGGGTCCACCCGGTCAGGACGAAGTAGCGGGCCTCGCGGTATATCTCCCACCGGCCCTCCTTGCGCCCCTTGAACGGGATGTCGGCCCGGCAGACGATATGAAGGCCGCTGCCGCTCTTGGAGACCTCCGTGTAGCTGGCGCAGGCCCTGACCGCCTCCGCCGCCTCGGGGAGGATCATCCCCTCGTCATCGAAGGCGTGGTCGATGTCGATGCCGACGAGGCCGTCGCCCGCGAACACGAAGCCCAGGAAGTCGTATATCCCGGCCTCGATGCAGGAGGCGGCCTCGTCGAAGGTGCCCCAGGTCGCGGGCAGGCTGACCGAGGCCCTCCTGTCCGCAGACACCCTCATCGGGCATTTGGAGCCCTGCTCGACACCGACCCAGCGGCGGAGGCGGCGCAGCTCGTCGGGTATCGCCCCGAGATCCGTGCCGCCCATCGCTAGGGCCTCTGGGGCTTGGTGTCGCCCGGTTCCACCTTCCGGCGGGAAGCGGTCTTGCCCTTGATGATCTTCTGCTTGCCGCCCGGCGGCGGGACGATCTCGCCCTCGAAGTCGAACGGGTCGATGGGGAACTTGAAGTGGCCGTCGATGTCGAGGCCGAACTCCTCGTCCTTCTCGTCCCACGTCTTGTTGTTCGCCCTCGCGACGATCTCCATCGCGATGCCGAGCGGGATGGGCCCCTGGACCCATTGGCCGCCCGATGTCAGGCGTCGGTACTCGATGATCTCGTTGGGGCCGAGCCCTTTTCTGATCTTCATGCTCCCAGCTCCTCTCTGAGCAGCTCGCCGAACTCGTCCAGCGAGCGCACTATCCTGTGGCATATCCCCTGCCTCGTGAGCCTGTTCCGCCAGACGATCTGGTCGGGCTGCACCTCGTAGCCGCTGTCGGCCTTGAGCTCGACGGCGACGCAGCGCCCGTCGTGAAACAGCAGAAGGTCGGGGAAGCCCTTGTTGGTCCAGCCCCCGCCGTGAATGTTCACGGCCAGGACCCCGCGCCCCTTGGCGAGGCGCAGGCAGTCCCGCTGGAGCTTCGACTCCCTCAACTACGCGAAGAGGTCGTCATCGTCGGACGCCTCGTCCCCCTCGCCGGTGTCGAGCGGCGCCTCGCGGTAGTTGCGCAGGTGCGTGTACATGCGCTTCTCGCCGTCCTTGTTCGTGCCCTCGTTCTCGAGGATGTCCGCCATCACCTGCTGGCCGACGAGGTCGTCGGGGTCGATGTCCTCGAGGTCCCAGTCGCGCAGGGCGCGCTTGGCGAGCGTCGAGAAGATGTTGCGGGCGACGCGCTGGGCGTTGCTGGGCTTCGAGCCGCGGCCCATGTTGAACTGCTCGGTGCCGGTGCCGTGGTCCTCGTCCTCGAACGTGACGACGGCCTTGTTGAACTTCTCGTCGTAGTCGACGTCGATGATCGTCAGGACCTGGTCTCGGCCGACATGCAGGTTGGTGAAACCCTCGGTGAGCTCGATACGTGCCATTTGGTTACTCCTTGTCTTTGTTTAACTTCGCTGTGAACTTCGATGTGGTGGTCTCCTTCGAGTACTTCTCCAGGAGGCCGTCCTTCTCCAGGCGCGCCTTGTCGACATCGGTCTTCCTCGTCACGACCAGCTTGCACTCGACCCCGTGGCCGCTGAAGGTGGCGGTGTCGTGGTCCCCGATGTTCTCGAGCGCGTACTTCTTGAGGATCGCGGTGATCTCCTTGCGGCGCTTCTCCTTGGGGGACGACACGGCCTTGAGCCCCTCGAGGAACTCGGCCGTCTCCGCGTACTCCTTGAGCAGGCCGTCGATGTCGGTCTCGGGGCTGAGCGACGCGTCGCGGAGCCCGGCGAGGTACTCGGCGTCCCGGTTCTCGTCGTATCTAGGGGAGTTGCCGGTCTCGACGTACTCGCGCCACCATGCGAGGGCCGGGCGGACGTAGTCCTCCTCGAAGTCCGGGTAGCGCTCGTGGAGGCGGAACTCGACGGTCATGGTGTTGGACGCGTCCGGGACGAAGTCCTCGGGGTGGTCGTAGATGCCCGGCTCGGTGAGGAACGAGGCGACCATGATCACGTACTCCACGCCCAGCAGATATGCGTAGAGGGCAGCCTGGAGCGCGTAGTATTCGGGGACGTCGTCCTCCCAGTCCTCGGCGCGCTTCGTCGTCTTGAACTCCAGCACGCCTGTCGGCTCGCCGTCCTCGTCGACGAGGATGGAGTCCCACATGCCGCCGAGCACTGGGTGCGTGAAGAAGTTGCCGTAGGTCTTGCTGAAGTAGTCGGGGCCGTAGACGTCGGTCGGGTCCCTTAGATCGTCCATGGCGTAGGACTCGCGCATGTATGCGATCTGCTTGGGCTCGATGACCTTGCCGGCCCTCGTGTACACGGTCTCCTCGAACGGCTTCATCCAGGCGCGCGTCACCTCGCACCAGACCTGGAACTCAGTCGTCCACTTGCTGAGGCCGAGTACGGCGGCGAAGCGGGTCGCCGTCAGCTTCTTGGGGCGCTTCGGCGGGTCGATGCTGACGGTGCCGTCGTCGTTCCAGGTAATATCAGCGCTCATCGGGCAGCCCCTCCTTCAGGGTCACGAGGCAGTCGGCCGAGATGACGACGGCGCCGACAGAGTGCAGGAACTTGTCGCTTAACAAGCCGATGGCGATGCCCACGGCGGTGTCCGTGCAGTAGCCGATGCGGGTGAGGGTGAGGGTGCTGAAACCCCTCACGAGCTCCTTGGCGGCGCGAACGTCCTCCGACGTCGGCTTACTCATGCGCATTTGCCCTCCGGCCGCCACGACCGTGAGGACGGTGTTGGTCTCAGCCATCGTTACTCACCCTTCTCGATGGACGCCTTGAGCTCCCCGAGCTCGTTGATGTACTTCTCGCACTCCGCCTTGGTGATCTCCTTCTTGAGGTTCTCGGTCTCGACGCCGATCTCGGCAACGGCCTTGGCGACCTGCCCGTTGTCGGGGTACTCCTCCTTGAGGGTCTTGATCGACTTCTTCAGCGCGGCGACTTGGAGGCGCGTCGCCTTGCCCTCGGGGTCGGCGAGCTTCGCGGCGGTCTTGGCGCGGTCGGCGCCCTCGGCGGGCTTG
>ERZ791914.2138-NODE-2138-length-10836-cov-4.818199_pt1 | contig 10836 bp, 13 predicted proteins | sample MGYA00510140_ERZ791914 | MGnify/ENA primary metagenome ERZ791914 (study PRJEB30046, sample SAMN00792079) | human gut metagenome | study: EMG produced TPA metagenomics assembly of the A metagenome-wide association study of gut microbiota in type 2... | reverse complement strand
CAAGGGTTCGCTATGGATTTTTAAGTGTTCAACTTAATTATACAATCCGCCGAAAAAACTTCATATAGTGATATAGAAAGATATATAGATAATTTGAGTAGATTAAGAATTATAGAAATTGAAGAGGATGGTCATATTGCGGCGAAAGATGCTTATAAAGCTTTAGAATCGAATAGCCTGGTAGTTAATTTAATGAAGGAAAAGCTGGCAGAAGATGAGCATAGAGAAATTTTTCGGAAATATTTTGTAGTTACTGCTTTTGGTCATGAATTTGTAGATGTTTGTGTAAAAGATTTGTAGTAATAGTCATTACAGATACTCTTAAGGATAAGGAAAAAAGTACATGATTAGAATTGCTTATGTTATTAATTTCATAGTAAAAGGTGGCCCCAGTGCTGTAGTCTTAAATATGATCCACAATTTGGATCGAACGAGATTTGAACCTGTTTTGATAACGCTCTTTGAGGGGAATTCCCCGGAAATTGTTGCCAGAGAAAAAGAAGCCGGCCTAAAAGTTGTTGAATGTGGCCATAAAAGCCGTCTTCAATTTTTGCTTCATGGTCTTTCTGAATATAGAAGAATTTTAGAAGATAATCATATTGATATCGTACATGGACATGGATTTATTCCTGATGTTATGAATGCCAGGCTTAGCAATGGCATGAAAACCATAAGTACTCTTCATAATATTATGTTTGAGGACTATGCCTTTAACTATGGGAAAGTAAGGGGGGCGGTCTATTGCTGGATTCATTTATGGGCGCTGCGCCATTTAAGCCGGTCAGTCTGTTGTTCCCGGTCAGTTTATGATGTAATGAAATATAAATTGAAAAATGCAACCTTTATACGAAATGGTATAGAGCCGGTACAAGCACACTCTGTTATCACGCGGAATGAATTGGGATTATCAAAAGAGGCGAAGGTATTTTTATATGCCGGTGTGTTATCTTCTAGAAAAAATGTTCGTAATTTAGTAGGACTGTTTAAAAAGTATCATAATGGGAATGAATTTCTTTTAATTCTTGGGAAAGGCGAAAAGTTAGAAGAATGTAAGCAGGTTGCTGATGATCATATCCAATTTCTGGGATTTCAGACAGATATGGCTGCCTATATGAATATCAGCGATGTGTATGTGTCTGCTTCTAAGTCAGAAGGGTTATCAATTTCTGTATTAGAAGCATTGTCTTGTGGTTTGGGTCTGTTTTTATCTGATATTCCATCGCACCATGAAGTGATTTCTATGGCGGATACTTGTTATATTGGTGAGGTCTTTACGGAGACATCTTTCCAGAGCCAATTGGATAAGCTTAGAAAGAATTATTATCAGTTGAAAAAAGAGGCCATTAAAAACTGGCAGAAGGAAAATTTGTCTGCTTGCTACATGACAAGACAGTATATGAATCTGTATGAGAAAGTAATGGAGTGATTTCTATGAGCATGACTTTTGAAATACCGAAAAGCTACAATTCTGAAGAATATAAGACATTCAAGACTGATAAAAATTGCGTCATTAAAGGGATTGCTTAGTTTCTAGTTGTAAGAAATTTTAGTTACGATAATCAATTAGGTGTGAAGAAATATCATGAAGAGAGTTAGTGTTATAATCCCGGCATATAATGCAGAAAAATATATTGTGGATTGTTTAGATTCAATTTGTCAACAAACATATGAGAACTTGGAAATCTTAGTTATTGATGATGGTTCTATTGATCAAACGGCTATTTTGTTAAGAAAATATGCAGAGAAAGATGGGAGAATTCGATCTTTTTATAACACTAATCACGGTGTATCCTATACTAGAAATTTCGCATTAGATCGATGCAAGGGAGATTATGTTGCTTTTGTAGATGCTGATGATTTAGTGGCTCCAGATTTCATAGCACAGATGGTATATGATTTAGAAAAAGTGGATGCGGATATGGCAGCGGTAGCTGTACAGAAAGCCAGTATTCTGTCTAAAGCAGAGTTTACGAAAGGGCAATCTATTATTTTTGAAAATGATGAAATATTGGTTCAATTATTTGGTGCTTATGAAGGATTTCTCTGTAACAAGCTTTATAAAAAAAGCTTGTTACAGAGAAATCATATTTATCTGGAACATGGTATAGCAGTCTGCGAGGATTTGCTCTTCAATGCAGAGTATTTATTACATTGTAAAAAAGTGATTTATAATACTGGGAAGAAATATTTTTATAGGCAAGATATAAATAGTGCGTCTAATCGTTTGGATAATCCAAAATGGTTTGAAGCAAGAAAAGCATATCAAAGGGTTCTAAAATTACTATACCCATATCCCAAAGCCTATTATAGAGCTGCTTTTGGATATGCCATGTTTTTATGTGCAGCCAAATATCGTTTATCAGTTATTACTGATGTGAGTGGAGAATTAAGAGAGCAGGTAGCAGTTGAATGGAGAAAGATACGTCCGCTGTGGGCATCATTTTCTTGGAAGCAACAGCTAAAACTGCATATTTTTTCTTTATGCCCGGGGATAGTTGTACGATATCAGCGGAGGAAGTTGTGAAGCCATGAAATTATCTATTATTATTCCTGTATATAATGCTGAAAAGTATATAGAAGAATGTTTGGACTCTATTATTTCAGAAATAGATGAACAGGTAGAAGTGTTACTTTTAGATGATGGGTCAACAGATCATTCATATCAGATGATAAAAAAATATGAGAGAAAGAATATCAGAATTTTTCATCATGAAAATCATGGCGTATCATATACAAGAAATCAAGGAATCAAAGAAGCATCCGGGGAATACCTTATGTTTGTGGATTCAGATGATAAACTGCTTCCATGTTGGAAGCAAACAGTTTTTTCACAGATGAAAGACAATGCAGAAATTGTATATTTTAATAGATATGTATCTGCTCCAGGAGAAGTACGAAATAAACTTGATTTGATCTATGGGATTTTTGGTATTCAGACATTTAAAGTATTTGGAAATTTAAGTTCACCGTGTAGTAAAATTTATGCGCGAAAATTATTAGAGAAAAAACAAATTTTATTCAATGAAGAATTAATTAATGGAGAGGATGCCTTGTTTAATTTGAACGCTTTGCTACAAGCGGATCATTGCACTTGCGCAAGCGCTTCTTTTTACCAGTATCGAGTTTATATGGGATCTTCGTCTAAACGGTATAGCAAGAATTTTTTTGATTCTAATTTGAGGTTTTTCGCAGTTGCTGAGAGTATTTTGCGAGAAGGACAAGTAGAGGAAAAGGTTATACAGCGGTGTATGTCTTACTCTGTCACCTATAGTGTGTATTTATATCTTTTTCTTGTGTCGACGTTGGCTAATTCTGTAGAAAAAAAATTAGCATTAAAAAGAATAAATGATTTTTCCTTACAAAAGTATATGAATCGATATCCTATGAGTCATGATTGTGGGAAATTGGTTCAAATAGTGTACTTATTTGTAAAGCATCATTTTCTGGGTATGGCAAGTTTGTTAATTGATTTTAGAAATGTAGTTCGCGGTAAAAAGAAGGAAGACGTTCAGTGGGTGGAAATATAATGAAAAAAATAGGTATTATTACTTTTCATAACTCATATAATTGTGGATCTATGTTGCAGGCTTATGCATTGCAGCAGGTAACCGATTATTTGACTGGTACAAGATCTGAAATTACTGATTTTTCAAATAGGGGGCAGAAACAGTTATATAGTGTGCGGCATCGCGATGGTAATACGGTCAGCTCTAATGGGTTGGTTCAGCGTAAGACTGCAAATTATGTAAAAAATTCATCATTATGAGCGTATAGATGGAAGTAATCACTTTGATAAAAATGAATATAAAAAATTCATATCTTGTTCAAAAAAAGAACAAGATACTTACTACAATGCTGCGGTCATTCTTTCATATGCTATTAGAAATAAAAAAATAAGAGGAAAATGTTTTTATATACAATGAAAATAGCATTATCCTTATCTTATGTTTTTTATTATTTAGTTGATGCGGTTGCAATGCGAGTCATAAAAAAGATGGAAGTCCATGGATTATTATAGTATTTAAAGCAAATGAGGTTATTATATGATTATATTTATAGCATTTATAGCCATGACGGTTCCTGTACTAGGATTTGTCTTGACGTTGGCATATTTTAATCAATATAAAAGAGCATTAGCATCTGCATTGTTATGCGGCTTAGCTTTTTCTGCCGCCATATATGGGTACATTCCCGATGATGGAAATGATATTTTTCGCCATATGGAAAATTTGCCTTTTTATGAAGGAATACCTCTATGGGGGGCTTTTGACATTATGAAAACCGATATTTCGCATATTTCGGCGGTCTATATTTGGGATGTTTGGCTTTGGATTATAGCTCAATTTGATAATCCAATACTTCTTCAGTCATCGGGAGCTTTGGTGGGATACTGTATTATTTCCTATTTAATTTTTTTTCAGGCTAAAAAAAATGGATTATCAATGGGGCAATGGCTGCCCGTATATTTTATTGCTCTTGTTTGTTTTCCACCATTGGAAATTGCAATTGGCATAAGAAGTGCTTGTGCTTTTCTTTTATGTGTTTTAGCAATTTATTCATATTATACGAAGAAAATTAAAAAAGTGACTGTGGCTTTTCTAATGGGTATAGCTGTTTTTTTACACCATGCAGCGCTTATCTTTCTTGTTTTATGGGGAATGTCACCACTGTTTTTTAAGCACAAAAAAATTGTCATGGTGTGTGTTGTTTTATGTATGATTGCTTTTAATGACTTCCAAAGCTATTTGTCGTTTTTTTATGGTGGGACTACCGTGTTTTCTAATTTAATGGGAAATACCATGTATTCAGCAGCAGCATATAGCGAAGAGGGCTTTAATGATAGTTTTCATGCTTTGGTTTCACTAGTATTAAGGTGGGGATTTTCTGGATTTCTCTTGTTAATTATAAGACGGGGACTTGATCAACAGGGAAAAATAAACAATCAGGAAACGGAAAGCTATCAGTTGTTGAATTTTGCTTTGCTCTTATTTGTGGTTGCAAGTACACTTTTAGTTATTATTGGCAATAATGGGTTACGATACCTTGGTGCAGTCGATATATTATGTTGCTTGAGTTTAATGGATGTTCTAGCAATAAATAATATATCTATGTGGTTTAAAAATGGGAAATTAGGCCTATGGCAACTCATTCTTTTGATAGGAGCTGTAATGCAAGGTAGCCTATATCTATATGATATGAGTTGGGGTACCGCATCATTATCTTCTTTTTTTAGTAGTTCATTGCTGGGATATTTGAGTAAAGTCTTACTTTCTCTTTAAGAGGAGGGTTTATCATGAGACATGCGTATTTGATTATGGCACATAATGATTTATTTTGCTTAAATCATCTTTTAAAAGCTTTAGATAATAGTGACAATGAAATATATCTTCATCTTGATAAAAAATGGTGTATGCGTAGCAAAAGATAGGATAGATGTACCTATTGGCAAATAATTTGGAAGCAAAAAGAATAACAGCACTTTATAACTTGTATGCCGCCTAGATAGTTTCCGAGGTTAGTTTACACAAGGCCTGAACTAAGTCTGTTGGATTTTTTGCAGTTTGGCCCTTAGCGACTAAAGTGCCAAAAAATATTTCACGCTGTATTTGCATGCTGCTGTAGAAAAATATTGAGCAGATTCACTATGTTTTTAAGTGTGGTTATGAGATCTTTATTTGTTCAAAAAGTTGTAAAATGCTGTTTTAGGTTAATGCAGATACTATTGTTGATGCGAGATTGGCAGCTGACTATATTGGGCACTCTTTGGATTATTGGACAAGTGATGGACAAGCTGCTCGATGGAATAGCTTACCATGAAATATTAAAAGATAAGGGGTTGTCAAATGGGCTCTATTGAATTATCTGTAATTATTCCTGCATATAATGCGTGTAAAACAATTGGGCGCTGCTTAGATTCATTATTGCAGTCTATACAGCAAGCTACGGTGGAAATCATCTGTGTTGATGATGGATCAAAGGATGATACTTGGAATATCTTGCAAACCTATTCAAAGAAATATGATTGCCTTCGTATTTTTCATAAAGAAAATGGTGGAGTAGGATCGGCACGAAATTTAGGCTTATCTCAAGTGAATGGGAACTATATTGCATGGGTGGATTCAGATGATTATGTGACAAGGGATTGGTATGAAACGATTCATGCGGGATTGGCAAAATACAGTCCGGATTGTCTTATTTTCGATTATTTTTATACTAAAAATGATGTTGATAAACCTCGGCATATTAATTTACCTGAAAAGGTGAATTTAGATGATTTTATTTATAAAGAAAGTCTTGAAAGAGAGTTACAAAACTTTTTATATATCCGAGTTATTCGGGCAGAATTGCTTAAAAAAGTGAAATTTAACGAAACGTATCATGTGATGGAGGACTATGATGTTCTGACCCAGGTGACGCCAAAGTTCAAAAATATTGTACATATCAATAAGTGCTTATATCATTATGTTCAGAATGAAAGTAGTCTGACCCATAGCGTTTCATCTGAGGTTCTTTGGAATAATATAGACATTGTTAAAACAAGATATGATTATTATAGTGAACTAGGATTACATGTCAGTATTAATGATTATTTAATTCAAGTTGCTGCTTATTTATATGATAGTAAGAATAACAATTGTTCACAACAGAAAAAAAGAGTCATTCAGCTAAAGAAGTCATTGCATCGTTATTGGAAAAATCTTTTTATTGATCACGATATTTCTTATAAATTAAAAATCAAGCTTGGATGTGCTATTATTGGGATAGAAGATATACTGAATATTTTATTAAAGCTGAAGAGGAGTCAGTGTTAGTGTAAAATTTTATTCGGTAGGGGAGTTTTTCCAGAAACAATAAAAGAGGAAAGCCTCCCCTTGAGTGGAAATGTTATAATTTCCGTGCACAAATAAAACAAAGAAAGGGTTTTCCTCATGGATATTATAACAAAAACTGGAGAAATTTGGAGTGAAAATGCAATTGGTGCAGTCATTTCTCTCATTAAGGAATCTGATGACTCTATCGAGGCTGAAAGGAAGCTAACTCATTGGCTCACAGAAATGAACTGTCAGCTTATAGCTATGGCCCTGGCGCGTATTGATGCCGAGCTGTATCAGATTTACAAGGTACAGGGGTGGCGTGTGGCGCGCCGGGACTCTAGGACGATTTGCTGCCGCTATGGAGAGCTGACCTATACGCGAAGACTTCTGCAGAAAGAAGGGAAGAGCTTCTATCCCCTGGACTGCAAAATGGGCTTTGAGTCCAGAAAGCACTACAGCCTGGGAATGATTGAGCGGATTGTCGAGGCTGTCGCAATTACCACATCTCGCAGTGCCAGCGAACTCCTGCAAAGCCTGGCGGGAATTACCATCTCCCATCAGTCTGTTATCTCACTCAAGAACTATGCCGGCGAGAAGGCGAAGGCTTACGAAAAAGCATTGGCAGAAGAGGAAAAGGTTGAAAAGCCGACACAGCCGGAAATTATAGCGATTGAAGGAGATGGAATTGTACTCAAGAACAAGAAGAAAGGCGGCGTTTCGGAAGCGCACCGCCTCCAGGTATATGAGGGAGTAGCGTAAATTCGCTCAGAGCGTCCGTAGTGAGGCGCAGTAGCGTAAAATGATAAACTATAGGCCAAGGTGCCTGGAAGGACGTATAGGCGTTTATAGAGCTTCTTCTTCACCAATGGGGAGACTGGCCAGAGCTATACAGAAATACTGATAAAACCGAAGCCGCAGAGATCGTAATTATCGACAGTCAAATGAATTACCGAGGAAAACTTGACACTTACGCGTATTGGATTATTTTAGCTTTTTCTTATGCAGTTGTGTATAGTTTCAATAAAAGGGTAATAGAACAGAATGAATCAGCGTAAACTAGGAATTTTTCTCAGCTATTTGAATATTGCACTTCAGGCCGTTATAGGCTTTTTTTACGTCCCAATTCTGCTTCACTACATCGGGAAAAGCGAATATGGCCTTTATCAGCTCATGGGCTCTTTAATTGCCTATTTCAGCATTATGGATTTCGGCCTTTCAGCTGCGGTCATCCGTTTTTATGCCAAATATAAGGCATTGAAAGACAGCATTGGCATGGAAAATATCCTTGCCATTTCGGTTCGAGGGTATGGTGCAGTGACTGTGCTGGCACTGGCCATAGGCTTTGTCTGCTATGGCTTTCTTGATGTTATCTTTGTCGGAAGCATGACTGTCTCAGAAGTGAATGAAGCAAAGCGGATTTTTCTCCTTTTGCTTTTGAATATTGTCATTACCTTATCCACCATGGTTTTTCGTTCTGTTATTAATGCACACGAGCGATTTTTCTTTTTAAAAGGAATGGAGACTATACAACTGGTAATGCAGCCTATTCTGGTGGTGCTGGTGTTGCAGCATCATCCCAGTGCATTCTCAGTGGCGGCTGTACAGACTGTACTGAACCTTTTGCTTAGTGGTGCCAGGGTCTATTACTGTTTCCATGATCTTCATGTAAAAATTCATTTTCATTACTGGAACCCTGAACTTTTCTCAGAATTTAAAAAACTGGCTCTTAGTGTTTTTGTAGTAACACTCATTGATCAGGTCTTTTGGAAAACGAATCAGATTATCCTTGGCATTATCAGTGGGACAGCTGCCGTAGCGGTATATTCCATTGCATCCCTGATTTATATGAACTATATGGCTCTTTCCACAGCCATTTCCGGTGTGTATCTTCCGCATGTTACCGGCATGGTGGCCAGGAAGGAGCCCATCAGGAACCTTTCTGAGCTCTTTATTCAGATTGGCAGATGGCAGTATTATCTTCTGGCCCTGGTGGCAACGGGCTTTATCATTTTCGGAAAGCAGTTTATTGCCTTATGGGCAGGACCAGAGTTTGAAGATTCTTATATCATTACTCTTCTCATTATTCTTCCATTTACAGTAGATTTGATCCAAAACATAGGACTTGCCATTATGCAGGCCATGAACCGTTATGACTTCCGGGCTCGCATTTATTTTCTCACAGGGGTTTTGAATCTTCTCCTCGCTATCCCACTGGGAATCAAATATGGCGGTATTGGCTGTGCAGTGGCTACTGGTGCTTCCATGATCGTAGGAAATGGATTTATTATGAACTGGTACTATGCAAAAGAAATGCATCTGGCTATAGCTTCCTTTTGGAAACAAATAGGGAAGATTTCCTTTATTACTTTCATGTGCCTTGTGATAGGATATTGGGTTAATGCTTATATTGGGCCGTACGGTGGCATATATCCTTTCATTTTGAAAGTGGTAATGTATACCATTTTGTATGTAGTAATGATATATTTTTTTGCTATGAATTTATCAGAACAAGAAAAGGTTCATGCGGTTTTTCACAAGTTACATATAAGTTAAAATTGTAAGGCTATTTACATATGTTGAACATTAACAATGAACTTTTTGTCGATATAAAGAATTTTCTGAACCACCCCTGGAGTGTGACTCCAGAAAATATGGTCAAACATGCGGATGAGATAAATCAGGCAGCGAAGGCTGTAACAGAACTTAGGGATACAGGGAAAGGGCCTGACGGGAGCCTTGTCTTGTTTCCACATCTTTCATATTTACTGGAAGAAAATGTATTAATCTCTGAAGAGGAAAAAGAAGCTCTTCTTTCTTTAAAAGAGGAGGCTAAATCCTATGATGCAGTTATTTCTATTGGCATCGGTGGTTCTTATCTGGGAAATCAGGTGCTTTTTGATTTATTCTGCGGGCCTTACTGGAACCAGCTTACAAAAGAAGAGAGAGGTGGCTATCCTCAGTTCTATTTTGCAGGACAAAATGTGGATCCAGTCACCCTTGTAGAACTTTCTTCCTGTATTTCCAGGGAGGCAAAGCGACTGAAGGACCGTCGGATGAAGGTACTGTTCCTGGTCATTTCCAAATCTGGCACAACCATTGAACCAGTTACTGCCGTAAGGGGATTAAAGAAATTGCTTGTCGATGTTTGTGATATTCATCTCATGGCCATTACCGATGAGGAAAAGGGAAGAATCCGACCGTTAGCAGAAGAACGACATTTCCCTTGTTTCACTGTCCCCGATGGAATCGGTGGCCGGTTCAGTATTTTTTCTCAGGTAGGCCTGGTGTTTGCCAGCCTGGCCGGGATAGATATAGAAAGTTTCCTGAAAGGTGCGCAGATGGTGGAAGAGGCGTGCCAATCTGAGGACGTGAAGAAAAATCCAGCCCTCTTGCTCGCTACTTTAAAGTATATTGCCACAAAGAAATATGGCATTACCGCGGAAGTTATTATGCCTTATGGAGATAAGCTTCGATCCTTTGGTTGGTGGTATGCACAGCTTTTAGGTGAATCACTGGGGAAAAAGTATGATATGCAGGGGAACGAAGTGTATAATGGGCGTATTCCGGTAGCTTCTGTGGGAACCACAGATATGCATTCTCTTACACAGGAACATCAGCAGGGACAGAAGAATAAGTTGATCCAGTTCATTTCTGTAGAACACCTGCCTTCTGATCTTTCTGTCCTCTGTGATGAAAAGGGCGTAAGTGGCATGGTTCCTATGAGTCGTATGTTGGACGCAGCAAGAAGAGCGAATGAAGAAGCGCTGGCAAACGAAGGCCGGATGAGTTGCCATATTTCTATTAAGGAATTAACACCTTTTCATGTAGGGGCACTCATGTATTTCTTTTTCCTTACTATTGCCTATGAAGGGGCCATGGAAAATGTAAATGCGTTTGATCAGCCTGGGGTAGAGGACTACAAGAAAATTCTCCATGAAGATTTGAGAAAGTACATTGTGAAAAATCAGGCTCTTCACGGAAATTTGGGGGATGAATAATTTTTAGGTAAAGAATGGAATCG
>ERZ791914.2133-NODE-2133-length-10850-cov-8.402501_pt1 | contig 10850 bp, 9 predicted proteins | sample MGYA00510140_ERZ791914 | MGnify/ENA primary metagenome ERZ791914 (study PRJEB30046, sample SAMN00792079) | human gut metagenome | study: EMG produced TPA metagenomics assembly of the A metagenome-wide association study of gut microbiota in type 2... | reverse complement strand
AAAACTGAGTAAAAGTAAGAAGTGTTCAGCAGGAAAGGATTTATATTATGAATATAAAGCGAGCAAAACAGGAGATAAAGGACTCAATAGAAGCATACCTTGCGAAGGATGAATTTGGAGAATATCTGATCCCGGCCATACGCCAGAGACCAATTCTCCTTATGGGGGCACCGGGTATTGGAAAGACGCAGATTATGGAACAGATCGCCAGGGAATGTAAGGTAGGTCTGGTATCTTATACTATCACCCATCACACCCGTCAGAGTGCAGTAGGACTGCCGTTTATCAAAGAGAAAACCTTTGGTCAGGAGACTTTTTCTGTCACAGAATATACTATGAGTGAGATTATTGCCTCTGTCTATGAAAAGATGGAAAAAACAGGTCTCAGAGAAGGAATTCTTTTTATTGATGAGATTAACTGCGTATCAGAGACCTTGGCGCCTATGATGCTGCAGTTTCTTCAGGGAAAGACCTTTGGCAATCAGAAAGTACCGGAGGGATGGGTGATCGTGACAGCAGGAAACCCGCCGGAATACAATAAATCTGTTCGTGAATTTGATGTGGTAACTCTTGACAGGATCAAGAGGATTGATGTGCAGCCGGACTTTGAAGTATGGAAAGAATATGCCTATGAGCAGGGGATCCACCCTGCTGTGATCTCTTATCTGGAGCTTCGCAGAAAGAATTTCTACAGAATGGAGAACACAGTAGACGGACGCATTTTTGCCACTGCCAGAGGCTGGGAAGATCTTTCCAGACTGATACAGGTATATGAAACACTGAACAAAGAAGTGGATAGAGAGGTGGTATATCAGTACATCCAGCATCCCATGGTTGCCAAGGATTTTGCTTCGTATCTGGCACTTTACAATAAGTATAAGACAGATTATGCAGTGGAGGATCTGCTTCAGGGTAAATGGACGCCCATCACTCTGGGCAAAATTCGCAATGCTTCATTGGATGAGCATCTGAGTATTGTTGGTTTGTTGAACGGAAAGCTTAGCCAGTTATTTGCAGACTGTTATTTTATGGATGCCTATGTGACAAAGCTCTATGGTTACATGACAGAATACAGAGATAACCTTCCGGAAATGACGCTGGAATCTATTTATAAAAAGGCAGAAAATGATTTTCATACTGCAAAAAAATCTGAGCTTCTCACTAAAAATGAAGAAAAAGTATTTATCCGTACAGTGGATTTTCTTGAGAAATTATGGATAGAACTGAGGGGAGAAACTGGTTCTGAAGATAAAACAGAGAATAATAAAGCTGTTGAAATTTCAGAAAAAGATACCTATGAGCAGACAAAAACTGCCTTTACAGCGGAGGCAGACAACCTGGAAACTCAGACAGAATATATCTCTCAGACGCTTCAGAATGTTTTTGATTTTATGGAAGCAGCCTTTGGTGACAGTCAGGAAATGGTAGCTTTTATCACAGAACTGAATGCCAATTATTACAGTCTCTGGTTTATCCGTGAGAATGGTTCTGACCAGTATTACCGTCACAACAAGGGACTACTGTTTGATGACAGACAGAAACTGATCCTGGGACAAATGGAGGAAATGGAGAACACGATGAAGCGGGGACTAAAAAATTAATTTTTATGCCAATTAGCATTGGATTTTCAGATAAATCGTGGTATGCTGATGAATAGAATTATGATTTGAGTGAAAAATATCAGGAATGCAGGCGCATTTGACTGTGCAGCAGTAGAACGATATGGAATCACTAGAAAAAACGAGGAGGAATATAAAATGGAATTAGAAGTATTAAGAAAAGATATGGTTGCAGCTATGAAAGCCAAAGATAAAGTAACAAAAGAAGCAGTCTCCTCTCTGATCTCTGCGGTAAAGAAGGTAGCGATCGATGAGGGATGCCGTGATGAGATTAAGAGTGATCTGGTGGACAGAGTTATTTTGAAGGAGTTGAAAACTGTAAAAGAACAGCTGGATACCTGTCCGGAAAGCCGTGAGGATCTGAAGGCTGAATATCAGGCAAGGTATGATGTGATTGCCAAATATGCGCCAAAACAGATGGATGCAGCAGAGGTAAAAGCATATCTGGAAGAAAAATTTGCAGATGTGATTGCGACGAAAAATAAGGGTCAGATCATGAAGGCTGTTATGGCTGATATGAAGGGAAAAGCAGACGGAAAGGTGATTAATCAGGTTGTGGCAGAGCTCTGCAAATAATGTGTTATCTTAACCGAATCAAGTAAGTCCCCTGCTTCAATTGCGAAAAGCAATAAGCAGTGGGTGGGACTATGTGAAGAATAGGATCATCCAGCAGATTTGGTATGCAGAAAGCTGGATAGTTATCAAAATAGCCGCAGTATGCTGGAATGTCCGGATACTGCGGTATTTTATTAGGAGGTGAATATATATATGGAGTTTCAGCATGAACTGATCATTCCTAATGAGGGATTTCCGTTTAAGGTTTTTCTTTTTGAAGGAGGAAATGGCAATTATGTGCGTGAGAAGCACTGGCATACGTCTGTAGAGATTTTTGCTGTGATGGAGGGGCGCCTGGATTTTTTTGTAAATAAGGATGAATATCCGCTGAAAGCTGGAGAGCAGATAATCATTAATTCCAATGAGATCCACTCTATCCATGCTGTGGAGAAAAATAAAACAGTAGTTCTGCAGATTCCTCTGAAACAGTTTGAGAATTATTTTACTGCCCAGAGATATATCCGTTTTCGGGGGCAGGAGGAGCTGGTGGATAAGAAACTGGCTTCTTTGCTTCGTAAATTATATCATGTGTATTCCGAGCGGAAAATTGGATATGAGTTCCGGACAATTTCTATTTTTTACGAGATCATGTATATCCTGGTGAAGGATTACCGTGTGACAGAGACCAGGGAGAAGGATATCCGACACAGCCGCCGTCTGGATGCATTGTCAAAAATCACCACATATATGCGTGAGCATTACAGGGAGGAACTGAAGCTTTCTGATGTGGCGGCTACTTTTGGATACTCGGATGCATATTTGTCGCGAATGTTCCAAAAATATGCAAAAATCAACTATAAAACTTATCTGCAGGATATCCGTATGGCATATGCGTACAGGGATTTGCTGAATACAGACCATACAATTAGTCAGATTGCACTAGATAATGGATTTTGCAGCAGCAGGGGTTTTTCCGGGGAATTTCAGAAAAGATATGGGGTACTTCCAAGTGAGATGCGAAAACAGATAAATGAAAAAGGTCAAAAAAACGCTATAGATTAGACAAGAAAACTGGCGAAAAGTACCCTTTATTCTGATATATTCTAAGCACAGTCAAGAAAACGTAATATCTACAGAATATAAGGAGGTTTTTGAAGTGAAAATTCAGAATGTAACAGATGCTTCCTTCCGTAAATATGGAAAGGTGCTTGAAGGGTATGACTTCAGTGCTCTTCTCAAAGAAATGAAACATACACCGGTTCCGGATGATGTGGTTTATGTACCATCTGTTGAGGAACTGGAAGCTCTGGATGTAGCAAAAGCACTGCAGAATAAAGGATTTGGCGGAATCCCGATCGAAATTGGATACTGCAACGGACATAATAAGAAATTAAATGCAGTAGAATATCACCGCAGTTCAGAGATCAATGTAGCGGTAACAGATCTGGTGCTGCTTATCGGAAGCCAGCAGGATATCACAGATGATTTTACATATGATACTTCTAAGATCGAAGCATTCCTGGTACCTGCAGGAACAGGTATTGAAGTATATGCAACTACACTTCATTATGCGCCATGCAATGTACAGGATGGCGGTTTCCAGTGTGTAGTCGTACTTCCGGCAGGAACCAATACAGATCTTACATTTGAGACAGCTAAGACAGGCGAGGACAGCCTGCTGACAGCTAAGAACAAATGGCTCATTGCACATGAGGATGCAGCAATCGAGGGTGCAGTAAACGGACTTCGTGGAGAGAATATCACCATTGACTGAGTTGCTCGGAATCTGTGGCAGTAGAGTATCAGAATATAGTAAATGAATAACAAAATCATATAAATACATATCAAATATGGAGGAATTTATATTATGAACAATATACCAGTAGTAAAACTTGGATTAATCGCAGTAAGCCGTGACTGTTTTCCGATTCAGCTTTCTGAAAAGAGACGTGCAGCAATCAAGGAAATTTATAAAGGTGAACTTTATGAATGTCCTGTAACTGTTGAGAACGAGAAGGATATGGAGAAAGCTCTTGAAGATGTAAACAAAGCAGAGTGTAATGCGCTGGTTGTTTTCCTTGGAAACTTCGGACCTGAAACTCCTGAAACTCTGATCGCAGAGAGATTTGACGGACCTTGTATGTATGTAGCAGCAGCAGAAGGTGACGGTGATATGATCAACGGCAGAGGTGATGCTTACTGTGGTATGCTTAACTGCTCCTACAACTTAAAAATGCGTCATCTGAAAGCATATATTCCGGAATATCCTGTTGGAACAGCAGATGATATTGCAAAGATGATCGCTGATTTCGTACCGGTTGCACGTGCAGTCATCGGTGTCAGCAATCTTAAGATCATTACTTTCGGACCACGTCCACAGGACTTCTTCGCATGCAACGCACCTATTAAAGGCCTTTATGAGCTGGGTGTTGAGATTGAAGAGAACTCAGAGCTTGATCTTCTTGTTTCTTTCAAAGAGCATGAAAATGATCCTCGTATCCCGGAAGTTTGTGCAGATATGGCAAAAGAGATGGGCGAAGGCAAATATTATGCTGACCTTAATGTGAAAATGGCACAGTTTGAGCTTACACTTCTTGACTGGGCAGAGGCTCATAAGGGAGCAAGAAAATATGTTGCATTTGCTGACAAATGCTGGCCAGCATTCCCGTCACAGTTTGGATTTGAACCTTGCTATGTAAACAGCCGTCTGGTTTCCAGAGGAATCCCGGTATCCTGTGAGGTTGATATCTACGGAGCACTTAGTGAGTACATCGGACTTTGCATTTCCAATGATGCAGTTACACTGCTTGATATCAACAACTCTGTTCCACAGTATATCTATGATGAAGATATCAAAGGAAAATACGATTACAAGCTTACTGATACATTTATGGGATTCCATTGTGGAAATACTCCTGCATGCAAGATGTGTGATTCCAGAGCTGTTAAATATCAGCTGATCCAGCACAGACTTCTTGAGCCGGCAGGATCTGAACCAGACTTTACAAGAGGAACTCTTGAAGGTGATATTGCTGCATCTGATATTACATTCTATCGTTTACAGTGCAATTCCGAGGGCGAGCTGGTTTCTTATGTTGCAGAAGGTGAAGTACTGGATGTACCTACAAGATCATTCGGTGGTATCGGTATTTTCGCAATCAAAGAAATGGGAAGATTCTACCGTCACGTACTGATCGAGGGCAACTATCCGCATCATGGAGCAGTTATGTTTGGACATTACGGAAAAGCATTCTATGAGGTAGTGAAATTCCTTGGACTGGATGTTAAGAAGATTGGATACAACCAGCCGGCAGGTGTAAGATATCCGACAGAGAATCCATGGGGTTAATGAGAAATCAGTAAAACGGGTTATTAATGTTCATGTGATGTGAATGAATCTGAATACAGAATAAATAAACTGACACTATATTAAAGGCATCCCGGGGCTTTGCTCTGGGATGTATTAGATTAGAAATAGAAAAGGAGAGCACTTATGTATTATATCGGTATTGATCTTGGTACTTCCGCTGTAAAACTTCTTCTTATGGAAGAATCAGGAAAAATCTGTAACATCGTATCCAGAGAATATCCTTTATTCTTCCCACATCCGGGCTGGTCTGAGCAGAAACCGGAAGACTGGTTTGCGCAGAGTATGGAAGGTATGAAAGAGCTGACAAAGGATATCGACAGAGCGCAGGTAGCAGGAATTGGTTTTGGCGGCCAGATGCATGGTCTGGTAACACTTGACAAGGATGATAATGTGATCCGTCCTGCAATCCTCTGGAATGACGGACGTACAGGCGAAGAGACAGAATATCTGAATACAGTGATCGGAAAAGACAAACTTTCACAGTATACAGCAAATATTGCTTTCGCAGGCTTCACAGCACCGAAGATCCTCTGGATGCAGAAAAATGAGCCTGAGAACTTTAAGAAGGTAGTAAAGATTATGCTTCCTAAGGATTATCTGGCATATCGTCTGTCCGGTTCTTTTTGTACAGATGTTTCTGATGCTTCCGGTATGCTTCTTCTTGATGTGAAGAACCGCTGCTGGTCAAAAGAAATGCTGGAGATCTGTGGAATCACAGAAGAGCAGCTTCCGAAACTGTATGAGAGTTGGGAAGTAGTAGGAACTCTGAAACCTGAGATTGCGAAAGAACTTGGATTCAGTGAGAATGTAAAAGTTGTTGCAGGTGCAGGTGACAATGCGGCAGCTGCTGTAGGAACAGGTACAGTTGGTGACGGTCAGTGTAATATTTCTCTTGGAACATCCGGAACTGTGTTTATTTCCAGTAAAAACTTTGGTGTGGACGAAAATAACGCACTTCATTCTTTCTGTCATGCAGATGGAAGCTATCATCTGATGGGATGCATGCTCAGCGCAGCTTCCTGTAACAAATGGTGGGCAGAGGAGATTCTTCAGACAAAGGATTTCGCAGCAGAGCAGGCTCCAATTCAGAAGCTGGGAGAGAATCATGTATTCTTCCTTCCATATTTGATGGGAGAACGTTCACCTCATAATAATCCTGATGCAAGAGGTGTATTCTTCGGAATGTCCATGGACAGCACAAGAGCAGACATGACACAGGCTGTTCTGGAAGGTGTTGCCTTTGGTCTTCGTGATTCCCTGGAAGTTGCAAGAAACCTTGGAATCAAGATTGAGAGAACCAAGATCTGCGGTGGTGGAGCTAAGAGCCCACTGTGGAAGAAGATCATTGCAAACGTTATGAACCTGAAGGTTGATGTTCTGGAGAACGAAGAAGGACCGTCCATGGGTGGAGCTATGCTGGCAGCAGTAGGCTGTGGTGCTTACCCGGATGTAGAAACCATCGGTAAGAAATTTGCCAAAGTTGTTGATACGGTAGAACCGGATCCTGAACTGGTTGCAAAATATGAAGAGAGATATCAGAAGTTCAGAACTCTGTATCCGGCGATGAAGCCATTGTTCTAATCGAATATCTGCCTGACATACTGGGGTTGTTGTGCTTATTTAGCACAACAACCCCATTTTGACGTACATCTGATGATAACCAATCACCATAACCTATTTGATTATGACATATCAGGAAAAGGGCAGCTTCAGGAATTCTTCCATGGCTCTGCTGATATAGCGGCCTTTCTTCCAGTAAAAAAACACAGTGCGTTTACTGCTCTGACCGGGCAGCTTATAAAAAACAAGTTCTGAATTTGTTGGAACTCTGGAGAGCAGAAGATCCCCGATGAAAGTGATACCCATTCCTAAACATGCGATATTATAGGCGGTCATCTGCTGATCCAGGCGAAATACTACAGAAGGCGAAAAGTGATTTTCCTGACAAATGGTAAGTGCACGCTTACCGGTATCATTATCTGAACGAAGAATAATAAATGGTTCGTTCTCGAATTTGTTTAATGGAACAGAAGGAATATGAGAAGAACGGAACTGCCCGTTCCGGATTTCCTCAATAGGAATCTGATATTTCTGCAGTCTGGTATTTACTGAATAATTTTTGGGAACTGCAAGAAGAAGTTGTTCTTTCTGGTAGATATAACGTTCAAAAATCTGGTTATCCAGAATACAGTTATCAATCACCAGATCTAACTTTCCGGCCTGGAGAAACTGGGATAGCTTTGCTGTACTTTCTTCTACAAGAGAAATTTGAACATGGGGGAATTTTTGGGAAAAATCAGCAATAAGGGGAGGCAGAATCCACGAAGAAAAAAAGTTACTGCCACCTACATTAAGAGTTCCTGTTTTGAGATTTCCCAGATCCAGTAGGTAGTTTTCGAGATTATTTTCAATATCCATGACTTTTTCAACAGCCTGTATATAATGTTTTCCGACTTCAGTTAACTGTAAAGGTTTGGTACTTCGATCAAAAATAGGATAACCAATGCGGTTTTCCACACGTTTTACATTTGCACTTAAAGAAGGCTGCGAAATGAAAAGAGCAGCAGCAGCTTTGGAAAAGCTTTTTTCCTTGTATACCTCATAGATGTATTCCATTCCCTGAAACATATAAACTCCTCCGATATATAACTTAAACACTATATATTTTATAAAAATATATGTATTTGATTATATTATAGCAGAGATATATAATGAGGGCAAATACATGGGAGGGCGAATAACTATGAAAAAAACAGACTATCGTGTAGAAAGGGATTCTATTGGTGTAAAGGATATTCCGGAAGATGTATATTATGGAGTACAATCCTTACGTGCGGCTGAAAATTTCCACATTACGGGGCTGAATATGCATCCGGAAATTATTAACAGTCTTGCATACATAAAAAAAGCAGCAGCGATAACCAATTGTGAGGTGGGGCTTCTTGAGAAGAAAAAAGCACAGGCGATTGTCCAGGCATGTGATGAAATTGTTTCAGGAAAATTCCATAATGAATTTATTGTGGATCCTGTTCAGGGAGGAGCTGGCACATCTTTAAATATGAATGCCAATGAAGTAATTGCAAATCGCGCGATTGAGATACTGGGAGGAAAAAAGGGCGATTATACAATTATAAATCCTAACGATGATGTGAATTGTGGACAGTCTACCAATGACGTTATTCCTACTGCCGGTAAAATGACTTCTCTTCGTTTGTTGCAGAATCTGAAAAAACAGCTTCTTCGCCTCTATGATGCTCTTAATGAAAAAGCTACAGAGTTTGATCACATAATAAAAATGGGGCGTACACAGATGCAGGATGCAGTACCAATTCGTCTGGGACAGGAATTTAAGGCATATTCGGTAGCAATCATGCGTGATATCCACAGAATGGATAAAGCAATGGATGAAATGCGGACTCTTAATATGGGAGGTACTGCTATTGGAACAGGAATTAATGCAGATGAGGGCTATCTGAGAAGAATTGTTCCAAATCTCACTGAAATATCGGGAATGGACTTTATACAGGCTTTTGATCTGATTGATTCCACTCAGAATCTGGATCCATTTGTAGCCGTTTCCGGTGCTGTGAAAGCATGTGCGGTAACTCTTTCCAAAATGTCAAATGATCTCCGTCTGATGTCCTCAGGTCCACGTACTGGTTTTGGGGAGATTAATCTTCCGGCAAAACAGAATGGTTCCTCTATTATGCCAGGTAAAGTTAATCCGGTTATTCCTGAAGTAGTGAATCAGGTTGCTTTTAATATTATTGGTAATGATGTTACCATTACCATGGCTGCAGAGGCTGGTCAGCTGGAATTAAATGCCTTTGAGCCGATTATTTTCTATTGCATGTTCCAGTCTATCGATACTCTTGGCTATGCAGTCCAGACATTGGTAGATAATTGTATTGTAGGAATTACGGCAAATGAAGAAAGATGCCGTTATCTGGTAGAAAACAGTGTAGGTATTATCACTGCAATCAGCCCCCATCTTGGATATCAGAAGGCTGCGGATATTGCAAAAAAGGCAATTAAGACAGGCGAATCTGTAAGAAGTCTGATTCTGAAAGAAAAGCTTATGGACGAGGATGAACTTAATCGCATTCTGGATCCGATCCATATGACGGAACCTGGTATTTCCGGAAAAGATTATCTTATAAAAAAATAAAGAAAAAAACAGAAGAATATGATGAATTAGCTCAGCATGGACAATTGCATATAATACCTGAGCATGACACAATTGACAATATTGCAACTAAAGAAGATATGGAAGCTCTATATACGCAAAGATTTGTTCCGAAAAATCAACCGAATAGAGCATTTTATGATAAAATCTTAGCTTTGGCACCCTATGGAAAATGTCCTTATTGTCAACAAAATTTAGTAAAAACAGTGGATCATTTTTTGCCAAAATCAAAGTATGTTGCTTACACTGTTACACCTTATAATCTTATTCCAGCTTGTTCAGATTGTAATACTGGAAAGTTAGATTCAACATTTCATAATCGTGTAGAAGAGCCATTTCATCCATATTATGATAATTTTGATGACTGTGTGTGGCTGAAGGCAAAACTTATAGAAATGGAACCGGTTTCATTTCAATTTTATGCAGATCCACCAATTGATATATCTGAAGAGAAAAGACAGCGAATAAGTCATTCGTTTTCTGAACAAGGATTTTGCTTGAATAATATATATAAATTGCATGCAGCAGAAGAGTATTGCAGTCGGGAAACAAGATTAAAAGAATGTTTTCAAAAAGGAAAAAAGGAACTAGCTGTTGAAGTTTTACAAGATTTGATTAAAGATGAAAAATCCATTTCACTTAATTCATGGAAAACTGCGTTATATCAATCAATTATTGATAGTGAGTGGTACTGGAATGAATATTTGCCAGAAATATGTAAAGGAAAGGACTAATTTCAGCTATTTGTAAGGGAAGAAATAAAATTCAGATGAGGAAAGATAAAATGGAAAATTTTGAGATACTGCCAACAGAGGAAAATTTAATAAAAACATTGGAAGCGGATCTGCTGGGGCGAAATCAGCAATTATCATATTTTTATAATCTGTTGCTTGCGCAGAAGGGAGCAAGTACTATTGCGGTAGATGGAAAATGGGGAAGCGGAAAAACATTTTTTATAAAACAATCTACGATGGTGATTAATGCAAAAAACCCTGTAAGTATAATTGAAAAAGAAAAAAGAGAGAAGATACTATCAAAATTATTCTTGACTGAAAGTGATAATTATGATGATTGTAATCTTGCTATATATTATGATGCATGGGAAAATGATAATGATACA
>ERZ791914.2127-NODE-2127-length-10886-cov-3.205706_pt1 | contig 10886 bp, 8 predicted proteins | sample MGYA00510140_ERZ791914 | MGnify/ENA primary metagenome ERZ791914 (study PRJEB30046, sample SAMN00792079) | human gut metagenome | study: EMG produced TPA metagenomics assembly of the A metagenome-wide association study of gut microbiota in type 2... | reverse complement strand
GGAAGTCTGCGTGGCCACCACGTTGTTGATGACGCCGATGCAGGAGAAGAGCACCGTCGGCGGGATGGAAATCTTGACGCCGCCCATGGTGTAGTCGTTCTTCATGGAGTCCTTGCCGGAGATGCAGGGCACGCCGAAGGCCAGCGAGTAATGGCGCAGGGCCTTGCAGGCACGCACCAGCTGGGCCAGCTTGTACTGGCCGTCGGGATTCTTTTCGCTCTCAACGGGGTCGCACCAGCAGAAGTTGTCCACGCCGGCCATGAAGTCGGGGTTGCCGCCAACGGCCACAGCGTTACGGATGGCTTCGTCCATGGCATTGGCCATCATCCAGTAGGTGTCATAATCGCTGTAGCGGGGGCAGATGCCGTGCGAAATGACCAGGCCCTCGTCGCTTTCGAGCACGGGCCGGATGACGCCTGCGTCGGAAGGTCCGTCGCGCTTTACGCCGCAGAGGGGCTTGATGACGCTGCCGCCCTTCACTTCATGGTCGTACTGACGGACGATGTATTCCTTCGAGCAGATATTGAGGCGGCCAAGCATCTTTTTGAGGAAAGCGCCCTGTTCGGGATCGCTGACCTCGACATTGATGTCGTGGTGCTCCGGACGTTCCCAGCGGGCCTTCAGGCGGAACTGTGGCACGCCCTCGTGCATGAACTTCATGTCGATGGAACCCACCAGACGGTCGCCATAGTAGACTTCGAAGAAACCGGATTCGTTGTACGAGCCGAGCACGGTGGCTTCCACGTCCATGCGCTTGGCCATGTCCAGGAATTCCCTGATGTGTTCCGGCGGCACGGCCAGGGTCATGCGTTCCTGAGCCTCAGAGACGAGGATTTCCCAGGGGCGCAGGCCATCGTACTTGAGAGGAGCCTTGGAAATATCGAGTACGCAGCCGTTGGTGTCTTCGGCCATTTCGCCCACGGAGGAGGAAAGGCCGCCTGCGCCGTTATCGGTGATGGCGTGATAAAGTCCCATGTCGCGGGCCTTGATGATGAAGTCATACATCTTGCGCTGCGTGATGGGGTCACCAATCTGCACGGCCGTGGCAGGGGATCCTTCGTTAAGCTCCTCGGAGGAGAAGGTGGCGCCGTGAATGCCGTCCTTTCCAATGCGGCCGCCCGTCATGACGATGAGGTCGCCGGGCATGGCCTTCTTCTGCCAGCCGGGTTTGCCGTTTACCGTGGTGGGCAGCATGCCGACCGTGCCGCAGTAGACCAGGGGCTTGCCGAGATAGCGGTCATCAAAAACAACGGAGCCGTTGACCGTGGGGATGCCGGACTTGTTGCCGCCGTCCTCGACGCCCCTGCGCACGCCCTCGAGGACGCGGCGGGGATGCTGCAGGCGGGGCGGAAGTTCACCCTTGTAGAAGGGCGAGGCGAAGCAGAAGACGTCGGTATTGCAGAGCAGGTTGGCGCCCATGCCTGTGCCCATGGGGTCGCGGTTGACGCCCACGATGCCTGTGAGAGCGCCGCCATAAGGATCAAGGGCAGACGGGCTGTTGTGTGTCTCGACCTTGATGCAGGCGTCCCAGTTTCTGTCGAAGGCGATGACGCCGGCGTTGTCAGAAAACACGGACTTGCAGAAATCCTCGCTGCCGAGCTGGCTGCGGATTTGGGCCGTGGTGTCACGGATGCAGGTCTTGTAGAGATTGTTGATCTCTTCCGTCATGCCCGTTTCGGTGTTTTCGTAATGGATGCGGGAGGCAAAAATCTTGTGCTTGCAGTGCTCGGACCACGTCTGGGCCATGACTTCCATTTCAAGATCCGTGGGATCTGCGGGCAGGCCGAGTTTCGCGCGGCGGGAAGCCTCGGGCTCGCCATGGAAATGATCCCGGATGGAGTGCATTTCCTCAAGGCTGAGGGCCCAGGTGTTGGTGTGGCTCATCCTGTCGAGAGCCTCGTCGTCGAGCGTGGAAAGCGGCAGCGTCTCGACGGTGTCGATGGCTTCGCCGGTGACCTTCGCGGCCTGGGGTTCGAATCCGGGCTTCTTCTTCCATTCGGCGATGGTCTTGATGCGGTAGCGCTGAATGAGATTGTTGCAGAGGAGGTCGGACGCGATGTGCTCCACGTCAGCCATGCTCAGGCTGTCAGGCGTGTCGAGGATGAGCTGGTACTGCACGGCCGTGTAGACCCGCAGGGATTCGCGATCGATATCCAGAACCATGGCCGCGGTATCGCGGGCCGTCCGGGCCTCATTGTCCGTGACGCCGGGACGGAAGCCGACTTCGATGAAATAGGCCGGTTCCGGGGAGCGCAGGGGCAGGGGCTCGAGGGAGGCTTCCTGCAGAATGGGATCGTGCCAGATGGCTTCCTCCACCAGCCTTTCGGCCTGGGCCCTGTCGAGGCCGTCAACCGTGAAGACCTTGACCTGACGGACGGCGCTGACCTTGAGGCCGAGAGAGCTTTCGATGTACTGGGCTGTGCTGCGGCCCTGGGAATCATCAAGACCGGCTCTGGGTCCGGTTTCTATACGGTAGAGCATGTGCGTCTCCTGCATCTCGTTAGATATTGGTTTTATTTCCTGCGGTCGCGGACGAAGTCGGCCATCTGCATGAGAATTCTGCGCTCGGCGCAGTCTGGTGTCTTTTCGAGAGCCTCACGGGCCCTCGAGAGATAGACGTCCGCTTCCTCGCGGACCTTTGCGTCCAGTCCGCGCCCGCGTATGTCGGCGCAGATGGATTCTATCTCTTCGCTGGTGAATGTCCCTTCTGAGAAGGATTTGTCGAACGCGCCGCGCTCCTCTCCGCCAAGGCCGAGGCGGTAGAGCTGCAGGGGCGGCGTCAGCTTGCCCTCCCGGAGGTCGCCTCCTGTGGGCTTGCCCGTGCTTTCTTCCGAAGCGCAGTCGAGGGCGTCGTCGACCATCTGGAAGGCCATGCCGATGTTTTCGCCGAAGGCGCTGATGGCCCTGACGCTTTCATCGGGCGCTCCGGCGAAGACGGCGCCCATCTCGCAGGCGGAGCGTATGAGGCAGGCCGTCTTTCCGCGGATGATGTCCGTGTATTCGGAAAGCGTCAGGCTGACGTTGTGCATGGCATGGAGCTCGAGGATCTCACCGGCTGCCGTTTCATAGGTGGCCCGGGAAAAGATGCTGCACAGGGCGGGGCTGCCGTAGGAGGCTACAAAGTCGTTGGCCGCGGCCAGCAGCGCATCGCCGGCGAGGATGGTTTCCGTCACGCCATGGAGTGTGTGCGCGGCCGGCTTGCCCCTGCGCGTGGGTGCGTTGTCGATGACGTCATCATGCATGAGCGTGGCGGCGTGCAGCATTTCAAGCGTGCAGGACAGGGGGTAGATCTTCCTGTCCCTGCAGCCGAAGAGCTTGGCCGTCAGTACGGTCAGGAGCGGGCGCAGACGTTTGCCCCCGGCGGTAATGGTATGCCCTGCTGCGGGACGGACGGGAGCCGGCAGCTTCTCGATAAGTGTGTCGAGAGCGCGGTTTATCTCTGGCAGTTCCAGAGCGAGGCGGGCTTTCAGAAGAAGATTGGGCATAATCTGTCCGTAAACGTACCTCCGCCGGTGGAGACGGAGGGTTCCTGTTTCTCAGAGAACGGCTCTGCTGACCCCGGAGAATTGCAGCGCCTTATATTCTCTCCACAGGCGTGGATTTCCGTGTGACCCACGATATGTTAGAAGTTATATGACACTCAGAAACTGTCTGCCGGAAAATGGCTGGTCCGGTTGCCTGTGGAACTCCATTGGTACCGGCCCCCTCCTTCCCCGGCGGACAGGGGGAAAAGGGATCTTCCGCTCCGTTCCGGAACACGGAACGGAGCGGAAGGAAAAAGGCTAGAGCCTGCGGTAATCTATTCCGGCGTCCAGCATGGCCTGCTTGTCGAAGAAGCCCTTGATGTCGAAAACGAAGGCGGATTCGGGATTACGGAAGAAGGTTTTGAGCTTTTCCGGAGTGAGTTCGGCGTATTCCCTGTGGGAAACAGCCAGGATAACGGCATCGAGGTCGTGGAACTCGGAAAGAGGGACGAGTTTCTGACCGTAGACTTTTTCTGCTTCCTCAGGATAGGCCTGCGCGTCAGTGACCAGGACGTTGAGCCCGAAGTCCCTGAGTTCGGCGATGATGTCGACGACGCGGGTATTGCGCAGATCGGGCACATTTTCCTTGAAGGTGAAGCCGAGGATGCCGACTCTGGCGCCGCGTACGACGCTGCCGCGGCTGATCATGCCCTTGACCACGCGCTGGGCCGCGATGCGTCCCATGGCGTCGTTGATGCGGCGGCCGGAAAGGATGACGTCGGGGTGATAGCCGAGTTCCTCAGCCTTGAAGGTGAGGTAATAGGGATCAACACCGATGCAGTGGCCTCCGACGAGGCCGGGACGGAAGTGCAGGAAGTTCCACTTGGTTCCGGCTGCCTCGAGCACCTCGAGCGTGTCGATGCCCATGCGGTTGAAGATGACCGAAAGTTCGTTCATGAGGGCGATGTTGAGATCGCGCTGCGTGTTTTCGATGACCTTGGCGGCCTCGGCAACCTTAATGGAGCTCGCGCGGTGAATGCCCGCTTTGACCACGGTGCCGTAAATCTTCGCCAGAAGGTCAGCGGTGGGTTTGTCGGAACCGGAAACGATCTTGGTGATGGTTTCGAGCTTGTGCACCTTGTCGCCGGGGTTGATGCGCTCGGGAGAGTAACCGACGGTGAAGTCGCGTCCGAATTTGAGGCCGCTGTTCTTCTCCATGATGGGCACACAGATTTCCTCGGTCAGGCCGGGATAGACAGTGGATTCGTAGCAGACAACGACGCCCTTGGACATGTTGGAGCCCACGGTGTTGCTGGATCCCACAACAGGGGTCAGATCCGGGGAATGATGGCTGTCGATGGGCGTGGGAACCGCGACGATAATGACGGCGCAGTCCCTGAGAACCGCGGGATCCGTGGAAAAGCGGATTTTGGCCGCCTGGAGTCTGTCCTCCGGAACTTCCCTTGTGTGATCGTGTCCCGACTTGAGTTCCTCGATGCGCCGTTCGGAGATATCAAAGCCCACCACGTCAAAATGATGGGAGAAAGCGACGGCGAGGGGCAGGCCCACATAACCGAGGCCGACGACGGCCAGCGGCTTGCGGCGTTCAGAAAGCGATTCAAAATCAATCATCTTTCGGTTCCTTTACTCATCCCTTCTTCTGTGCCATTGAAAGGATGTTATGTTTGCAAATTTTGATATCGGTATGTTTTTCAAGGCTCTTGGCCTTGCGTTTTTCCTGGAAGGCATTCTGTGGGCGGTATCCCCGTCCCGTATGCGCGAGGCTGCGCTGTTCCTCGCCGGCTGCAATGACAGAGCCGTGCGCGGCATGGGGCTTTTGGCCATGGGCGCCGGACTTCTTGTCTGCAGTCTGCTGGGCTAGCTCACGCTCCGCCCTTTTCGCCCACGTGCAGGCAGACGATGCCGCTGGTGAGCTTCCTGTACCAGACGCGGGAAAATCCGCAGCCTTCCATTTCCGCCTTGAGTTCCCGGGCGCTGGGGAAGGCCATGATGGTCCGCGCCAGATAACTGTACGCCAGATCGTGGGAAACGAACCGCCCGATGAGCGGCAGGATGCGGTTGAGATAAAAATTGTAGAGCCCGCCCCAGATGCGCTCCCGTCCCGAGCCGAACTCGAGGATGCAGGCGCGCCCTCCGGGAGTAAGAACCCTGAGCATTTCCCGGAAGGCGTCTTCTCTCGGAAGAATGTTGCGGATGCCAAAGGCTATGGTGATGCTGTCCACCGAGCAGTCGGGCAGGGGAAGCTTCTTGGCGTCGGCCGTGACCGTGGTGATGCGCTTTTCGCCCCGGGCAGCGATTTTCTGCCTGCCGTGGACCAGCATGGGCTGGCAGAAATCCATAGCCAGGACGTCGAAGCCGGGGTGATGGCGCCTGAGAGCGAAGCTGACGTCCAGTGTGCCCGCGGCGAGGTCGAGGAGGCGGTGCGTTGCTCCTTCCCTTACGGACAGCGCGAGTTCACGGCGCCAGTAGCAGTCTATGCCCAGGGAAAGAACGTGATTCAGGAGATCGTAGGAATGCGCGATGCGCCCGAACATATTTGAGACCTGGGCATCGTGCTCCTTAATTGCATCATTCACCTGCGGACTCCTTCTGGCCGGTTTCGTCCGTAATCGTCTTGTACACGCACCGGTAGATTCTGGGGAATACCTCGGTGACGTTGCCGACGGAGACCGTCCGGCACTCGATGAGCTTTGCCGTCAGTTCCTTCGCAATCTGAAGGGCCTCTTTCTGATCCTTGTCCATCATGGCTGCCTGCCTGGCGTTGCTGAAAAAAAACCGGCCTCGGGGAATGGTCACAACCCACCACGGATTGGGCCTGACGGGGAAAGAACGGGAACATGTGCCCCCGCCCTTTTTTTGAATTTCTGCCGCGTTCCGGCACCGGCGGCCTGGCCGGCCGTGCAGACGCGAAAATCAATTGAAGATAGACGCCTATCCCCTGCAATGCAAGCTCAGGCAGCCTACTTCTCTCCGGACATGAGTCTTGCAAGCTCCTCTCTGAGCACGCGCGCGCAGGCTGCTGCCGCGGTCTTCTCTAAAGCTGGGCCGGAAATGACATTTTCCACGGAAGTCAGGCGGTCAGAGAGATGCTGCTGTTCTGTCTGGATCTTCCCGATTTTTTCCTCGAGGAGCGAGATAGCGCCAGCGAGTCTGCGCAGGCTGTCTCCGGTTTCCCTGAGAGATTCATCCGCGGCGGCACGGGTCTGAGCCGTGATTTCCTCCCTGAATCCGTCCATCCTGCTTTCCAGATCCTTTGCGCTCATGGTGCTGAACTCCTCCCTCAGGCTGTCTGCCTGCTTCCTGACGGCTGCAGCTATGCGTTCGTCCAGCCCGGATCCGCTGTCTGCACCGGTTTTTTCCATTCCCGTTTCAGGGCCGTCTGAAAGCCTGGCGTTCCGGGCGCCGGACAGGCGGGGCTCTCCGGCTGTCAGTTCCTGAGAGGCCGCTCCTTCCTGCAGTTTCTTCAGCCGCGCGTCAATGCTTTCACTGATTTTTCGATCGAGATCCGCGGTCTTTTCTTCAATTGTCCGCGAGAGGCTGTCGTCCAGGTCAGCCCTGGCAGTCCGGAGGCTGGCTTCGGCCTGGGTAATGGTTTCCGCTGTCTTCTGCTCCAGTCCTGAAGCTTCCTGCCTCAGGGAAGTGATGGCTTCGGTGAGGCGGGTGTTCAGTGAGTCGAAAACCTCGGTGGCGCGGTCCATAAGGGCCTGTTCGGTTCTGGTATGGAGCGCGGCCTGAACCTCTCCGGATTTTTTGTCCATGGCCTCGGAAATCCTGTGCTCCAGGGTCGCGGTGAGGGCGGTAATCTTGTCTTCGAGGTGCTGCCCCGCCACGGTGTTGCCGGATTCGATGGCCGAGGCAACGCGCGCGTCAAGGGACGAGGCCAGTTTGGCTGTCCGGCTTTCAATTTCCGCCCCTGCGCAGGACAGCTTTTCGTCCAGAGCCTTCTCCGCACTCTGGCGGATTTCCTCCCCGATGTTCCCCTGTTCCGCAGAGGCAAGCCGGGCTTCAAGGGAATCCATCCTTTCCTTCAGCCCCTCCAGCCCTGTCCTGTACTGCTGCTGGGCCTCGGCCACGAGACGGGCGGTCTCCTTCTGAACGAGGCTTTCCACCACGTTTGCGTCAGGGAGTGCCTGCGCCGTTCTGAGATGCTCCATCCTGACAAGCCGCTCGGAAATATCACGGAGCCTGTCTTCCATATGGAAGACCTTCTCCATGATGCCGCCCACCTTGTCCGCTATGCCGGGGAGCATGCCCGAGACGAGGGGAGAGACAGACTGCTGTGCTGCCGTGCCCTGCTGTTCCCGGACAGCCTGCCCGGGTGTTTCTGCAGAAGAGGTGGAATCTGTCTCTTTTTCCGGTGCCGCAGCCTGTCCTGTGGTGTCTGCGGCCTCTGAGGCCGTTTTCTCTTTCCCTGCACAGGCGGCACCGCCGCCCGTTCCGGATTCTTCCTCCGGAGAGGGAGCAGTGCCGTCTCCCTGATCCTCTGCGGCCCGCAGGGAATCTTCGGAGGGCTCCTCATGGTCACGGAGGGCGTCATCCGGCTTTTCCTCGGAAAAAGAAACGTCCGGAGCGGCGCTCCCGGGCGCTTCGCTGCCGGCATCCGGCTGGGTTATCCTGTCGTCCGGAGCGTAAGGGCCCCGTTCTATGAGATCGGTCAGTTCGACAATCCCGTCGTTATCTTGTGGAGGAGTGAGAGCTGCCATGCGTTGCCTCTTTTTTCTGAATGTGCCCGTTTTGAGGAAAACAGGCGCCCTGTTGGACAAATCCAGGATATTCGGATTTTTCTTTTCTTATCCGCGTTAGTTAGCGGAATGCGGCCACAAATGCAAACCGCGGGTCCGGCAGACGTGCCTGAACACCTTGCCCTGTACGGGTTTTTCTGACAAGGTATGACAAATAGGATTTTCTCTGGAAGCATCTTCCATTAGAAACCCCGGAAACGGCCGGCTGCAGCGATGCGGTAGGCTGCAGACCGGGATACATATGAAACCGAATCGGGAGGCAAGCATGCTCAATGCCAGGCAGTGTGTTCTTTACAGCGGCGGTGCCGCCGGAACAGAGCAATTTTTCGGAGCGTTGGCTGAAGGATGGGGCATCGAAGAGGTGAACTACAGCTTCGAGGGGCATCAGATAGAGCGCAAGCGCGGCGTGCGAGTCCTTACCAGCGAGGAACTGGCTCTCAAGGATGTGAGCCTGGCCTACGTCTCCAAACTCATGAACCGGGAGTACACGCGGGCTCCCCTGTTCCGCAAAGTCCTGCAGAGCATCTGCTGGCAGGTGAGCAGCGGCAGCCAGGTCATCGTTGTGGGCGTGATCCAGCCTGACAATACCGTCAAAGGCGGCACCGGCTGGGGAGCGGAGTTTGCCAAAATCTGCAACAAGCCTCTTATCGTTTTCGATCAGGTCCGCAATAACTGGTTTGTCTGGGACAAGGAATCCAGCTGGAAACCTGTTGAGAATCCGGTCATCGAACAGCCTCATTTTGCCGCCACCGGAACAAGGTTCCTCGAAGACAATGGCCGCGATGCCATCCAGGATCTGTTCAAGCGCTCATTCAACAAAGGCTAGATCGTCTCATTTTCTGTCGCTTATGTGAGCCGCCTGCGGGATTCCGGGGCGGCTTCTCCATTCACACGAGAGGAGCGGAGGAACTCATGGCTCGCACCTTTACCGAAGAAGAAAGAAAAATACTGAGAATCGTTCAGGCGGATCTTCCGGACAGCCTGACGCCGTACGCGGACATTGCCAAGGAAGTCGGCGGGGTGACGGAGGAGACAGTCATGAACCTTCTTCGGGAACTGAAGGATGAAGGAGTGATCCGCCGTTTTGGTGCCAGCATCAAGCATCAGCGCGCAGGGTGGGGGAGCAACGCCATGGTCGGATGGCGGGTCAGGGGGCTTGATGTTGAGAGCCTCGGCAAAACCGCTTCGCAGAACCCCCGCGTTTCCCACTGCTACTACAGGCCTTCTTCGGTGGAAGACTGGCCGTATGAACTTTACACCATGGTCCACGGGCACAGCGACGAAGAGTGTCAGCAGGTCATCGGCGACCTCGCGCGGAGCATGGGTACGGACGATTACATTGTCCTTAAAAGCATCCGTGAACTCAAAAAGATTTCGCCGACTTATTTTTAGGAGTTGTCATGTACAGCCGTTCTGAAGAGCTCTTTTCAGAAGCGAAGAAATTTATCCCGGGGGGCGTGAACAGCCCTGTCCGTGCCTGCCATAACGTTCACTGTGATCCTCTCTTCATCAGAAAGGGCAAAGGGTCGCATATCATAGATGTGGATGGCAACGAATTCATCGATTTCATCATGTCCTGGGGACCGATGATTCTCGGGCATGCCGAGGAAAGCGTGACGAGGGCCGTCGTTGAGGCTGCCGGGCGCGGCACAAGCTACGGCGCTCCCTGCCCGGATGAGGTCGTGCTGGCTAAGGAAGTCTGCGCGGCTATGCCCTCTCTGGACATGGTGCGCATGGTCAACTCCGGAACGGAAGCCACCATGAGCGCGCTGCGCCTCGCCCGGGGATATACGAAGCGCAACAAGGTCCTCAAGTTTATCGGCTGTTACCATGGCCATGCGGATCCTTTCCTGGCTGCTGCCGGATCCGGCGTGGCGACTTTTTCCGTTCCCGGTACACCCGGTGTCCCCGAGGCTGTCGTCGCCGACACGCTGCTCGCCCCGTATAATGATCTCGAGGCCTGCAGGGAGATTTTCTCCCGTGAGGGCAGCGAAATCGCGGCCGTCATCGTGGAGCCCGTGGCCGCCAACATGGGCCTCGTCCTTCCGAAGGAAGGCTTCCTGCAGGGGCTGCGCGATCTCACGAAGCAGTACGGTGCCCTGCTGATTTTCGATGAGGTCATCACCGGTTTCCGCCTGTCCTACGGCGGTGCCCAGGCCCGCTTCAGGATCGTTCCCGATCTGACCACGTTCGGCAAAATCATCGGTGGCGGTCTGCCAGTGGGTGCTTTCGGCGGCAGAGCCGACATTATGCGCCACGTCTCTCCGGAAGGCGAGGTCTACCAGGCCGGCACGCTCTCAGGCAACCCGCTGGCCATGGCTGCGGGCATCGCCACTCTGGGTATTCTGAAGCATAAGGATTACGATGAGCTGGAAAGAACCGTTGCCGCCTTCGCCCGTGAACTGGAAGATATCCTCAGATCGAAGGGCGTGCCGATTCAGGTGCACACCATAGCTTCCATGTTCACGCCTTATTTCTATGACGGTCCTGTGACCAATTTCGCGGAAGTGCAGAAGTGCGATCAGAATCTTTTCGAACAGTTCTACCGCCAGATGCGCGCCCAGGGCATCTTCCTTGCGCCGTCCGGATACGAGACCGGCATGGTGAGCTTCGCGCATAGCTCTGATGATTTCAGCAGGACGCTGGATGCTGCCAGAAA
>ERZ791914.2092-NODE-2092-length-11099-cov-4.204002_pt1 | contig 11099 bp, 10 predicted proteins | sample MGYA00510140_ERZ791914 | MGnify/ENA primary metagenome ERZ791914 (study PRJEB30046, sample SAMN00792079) | human gut metagenome | study: EMG produced TPA metagenomics assembly of the A metagenome-wide association study of gut microbiota in type 2... | reverse complement strand
ATCTGTTCGTCTCGAGATCGGCGAAAAAGGCATATTTCCAGCTCTGAGAGCGCAAGGGGCGCGACTCCAGCTTGCGGAGATTCACCCCCGCCTTGAACAGCAGATCCAAAATACCCGCCAGAGAGCCGGGCTTGTCAGGCAGCGTGAACAGTACCGAAGTCTTGTTGGCTGCGGAAGTGTCCGTGGGCTTGGGGCCGATGACCACAAAACGCGTCTGATTCGTCGGCTCATCCTCAAGATTATAGGCAAGGATGGGCAAACCGAGCATCGTGGACAGGCTCTTGTGCCCGATGGCGGCGCTCCCCGGCTCGGAAACCGCCCGGCGCGCGGCGGCGGCGGTGGAATCGCAGGCCATAAGAGAGGCTTCGGGCAGGTGCTGACGCAGCCAGCGCTGGCACTGGGCAAGCGCCTGCGGATGGGAATACACCACTTTGATCGCTTCCGGAGACGATTCCACGGACAGCAGCGTGTGCTGGATGCGGGCGACCGACTCGGTCTGGATGTACACATCGTATTCCATGAAGAGATCGAAGCACTGCCCCACGGAGCCCTGCAGGACGTTCTCAAGCGGGATCACGCCGAGCGCGCACTCGCCTCCGTGTACGGCGGCGAAGGCCTCCCGGAAGTTCTTGCAAGGCCGGTAATCCATAAGATTCCCGAGCAGATCCACAGCCGCGAAATACGAGTTCGTACCCTCGGGGCCGAGATAGGCCACGGATACGGGACGCTGAAGGGTACGGGACGAAGCGAAAATTTCATGCCAGATGGAACGCAGATGCTCCTCGGGCAGGGGGCCTGAGTTCTCGCTGGCAAGGTTGTCCAGAATCTGCCGTTCGCGCTGCGGGCGGAAGACAGGACCGGACGTATTCGCCTTCACCCGCCCCACTTCAAGGCTCAGGGAGGCACGGCGGTTGAGCAGGGCCAGCAGTTCGCGGTCCACGGCGTCGATCTGGAGGCGCAGCCCCTGAAGCGCTTCGGACTGTTTCGCGGCTGCGGCTTCGGACCAGCCGTCCGGGGTATCGTTGGATTCGGGCATGACTATATCTCGCGGATGTTTTCCTGAATGCGCATACCGAAATGACGCCCGGCCACATCGGCTCGGCAGATGACTTCGTCGCCGGGCCGGAGCGCGACCACGCTGACGGGCGTCCCGTCAGGCCGCACAAGGCGGATGGTTTCGGCGTTCTGCAAAAAGACGGAGCCGGTGCGCGTGCCTTCCGGCGTTTCCATCTGGGCCGTGATCATCAGCATGGGCCGCACCTCGGTCTTGATGCGCCCTATGGTGGCGAGCGACGTGCGCCCGTCCTTATCCACGATAAGGACTTCGTCCCCGGAGCGCAATTCGCCCACGTAGCAGGTCTTGTCGCCGGGCATCACCGCATAGGCGTGCACGCCGCCCGCGTTGATGCGGAAAGGCCGCGCCGCCACATATTCGTTGTGCTCCGTTTCGGCGTGCGTAAGGAAGGTAAAGGCGCTGGAGTTGCCCACCAGCATCCCCTGCCCCCGCTCCATGAGGGTCAGCGTATCGACGCAGACGCGGTGCCCGAGGCCCACGGTCTTCACTTCGGTAATAGTCGCCTTGTCCAGCGTCAGCGTGCCTTGCGACAATTTCAGCTCCGATACGATGTTCTTGAGGCTTGCCAGCGCTTCGGGAAGCACCACCACGACGGGCACGCCGCATTCGAGAACCCCCGCCGCAAGGCGGGCTTCGGCCAGCGAAGCGACCTCGACCGCGAGCTTTCCGGCCACGGCGGGCTGCGCGAGCAGATTTTCCACCGGGATGATCTCCCACCCCTGAGCCAGTACGAGCCGCTCGCCCCCGGCGATGCGGGAGGCGATGGATTCTTCCTCGGCCTTGGAGCCGAGCCCCACGGACGGCATGTCCGCCTCGGCCCGCACGTCGCACAAGGCCAGGGAGCGGACGCCCTCCACATGTTCGGCTTCGGTGATGATCCCGTCGACGCCGGATTCGAGGGCCAACGTCACGTCTTCCTTGCTGAAAGGCACGCTCTTGAAATAAATGTCAGGCATGGTCCCGTTCCTGTTGTTTCAACCGCATCAGGCTTCATGTCCTGACCGGAAAATGACGGCCCCGGAACTCCCCGGAACCTTTCCCCTTCCCTTTTCCCAGCGCAGCTTCCGCCGCGCAGACGCCTCTACCAAACCGGCGTTTCCCGGATTGAGGCCGGGGGGAGCGCCCGTCAAGAAACGCCCTCCCCCGCTCCCGCTAGCCTTCCACAACGGCCAGCGCTTCGTCCAGTGACAGGCCCTGATGGACCAGGCCGCGCAGGGCACGGACGAGCTGCACGCGCTTGGGATGCTGGAACACGTTGCGGCCCACGGAAAGGCCGGAACCGCCCGCCTTGAGGGAATTGTCCACCATTTCGAGGAATTCGCGGGTGGTCTCGGTGCGGGGGCCGCCGGCGATGACCACAGGCACGCAGCAGCCGGCGATGACGTCGGCGAAGGAATCGATGTCTCCGGTGTAAGGGACTTTCACGATGTCGGCGCCGAGCTCCACGCCCACGCGGGCACAATGGGCAACGACGGCGGGATCGTATTCATTGGAGATGCGGGGGCCGCGGGCGTACAGCATGGCGAGGAGAGGCATACTCCATTCTTCGGCCACACGGGCGACTTCACCGAGGTCGGCGAGCATATCGCTCTCGTTGTCGTCACCGAGGTTCACATGCACGGAAACGCCGTCGGCACCACGGCGGATGGCTTCCTCAACGGTGCATACGAGGCGTTTCTTGTTGGAGTAGCTGGACAGGGACGTGGAAGCGGAAAGATGGATGATCAGGCCGACGTCTTTACCTTCGCCGGAAGCGCGGAAGCAGCAGCGGCACAGCCCTTTGTGCATCAGAACAGCATCAGCGCCGCCGTCGGCCATGTCCGAGACTGTTTTGTGGATATTCTCGATGCCTTCGATAGGACCGACAGAGACGCCGTGATCCATAGGAACAATAATGGCGCGGCCGGTTTCACGATTGAAAATGCGCTGGAGACGAACTTGCTTGCCGAGATTCATGGTATTCCATCCTTTGTGTGTTTGCACAGGGAAGCTGCTGCATGGATCCGCGGCAAAAAGAAAGGCCGCGGATTTGCACCCGCGGCCCTGAATGTCTGGTTTTGCTTTACAACAACACCCCACACACCCCTGTACCGCAGGCGCGACCAAAATAAAAAAAGAAGCCCCAAAAGCGGCTGCTTTCGTTGGAAGCGGTAAATGCGGTGGCGGTGTAGTTGGTCATGTTGTCCTCAAATGTGTTTCGTGAAAACTAGTCCTCAATCCGGTTTCCTGTCAAGAAAAAAATGTACCTTTTTTCATCAGCGCGAAAACGTTTGCTTTTCGCCACAGTTCCGTCACTGTCCGCTTTTTCCCCCGATCCTCGGCTTCCGGCAATGCACAAGAGGGAAACGAATAAAAGGCGGCCTCTTGTTTGTTAACGAAAAAACGATTACAGTCTGATTAATCTTAAAGAGCGCTCCTGCGCCGTTCCGCAGTAAAGCTCTCCACTGTGCAATCTTTTACAGGGAGAAGAGTCATGCCTGCCTTGAAGAAGATCCTGTGCGCCCTGGACCTGTCGGATCAGAGCGAATCCGTAGCCGAATACGCCGTTATGCTCGCCAAGATGTCCGGAGCCAGCATTGTGGCAGTATACGCCGCCCCCACGCTGACCCAGTACACGGGTTTCCATGTGCCGCCGAATACCATCGACAACTTTGTCGGTGAAATCGTTTCCGGTGCCGAACGCTCGATGACCGACTTTGTATCCGAACACTTCACCGGCGTGGATGCCCGCGGCGTTGTCGTCGTCGGCTACGCGGCTGAAGAAATCCTTGCCCTCGCCGAAAGCGAACAGGCCGACATCATCGTTATGGGTACCCGCGGACGCAAGGGCATCGACCTGATCCTGTTCGGCTCCGTGGCTGAAAAGGTCGTGAAGAACGCGACTTGCCCTGTGCTGACCATCCGTCCTACCGACGACGATTGATTGACAGGGGGGCAGTCCGGCGAAACCGGGTTGCCTCCTTTTCCTTCCCTCGGACGGAACCGCTCCGTTTCGTCCTTCTTGGTGTTTGCCCAACGTTCCGCGCCATTCGATAGGAATGCGGACCGCAGGACTTCACTGCCGGAATCCGGACCTGCCCCCCCATGCTTTACAGAAAGACGCTTCCGCATCATGGGAGGACGTTTTATGGCTCTCTCCAGCTTTCCCGCCTTTTCCAGAAAATGCACGCCTTCGGGAGGCAGATGTTTCCTTGTGTTCCTCGTTTCAGTGCTTGGGGTGTGCGTGAGCGTGTACTATATCACTTTACGCCCGGCATTCCCTTTGATCGGAACCTGTTCGCAGCGCTGGGGATGATCCCGGGCGCGTTCCTGTGCGCCCTGTTTCTGCTCATGCCCTACGGAGGCTGGATTCCCGCCCTGATCTGCGCGTTTGCGGGCGCCCTCTTCGCTCCCGCCACCGCCGCATTGAAAGGGCTGGATTTCGGCCTGATTCCCACGATGCTCTGGGGCTTCATGGCCGGAATGGCCGCGTATCCGGGAGTCGTCCTTCCGCAAGCGGCGCAGCCCGAAGACGAACCGGGGGGCTAGCCTGACGGGTTGCCGCAGAGCCTCAACCCCGCCCCTGCCGCCAAACGCAGCGGGCCACGACGCAACGCAGCCAAGGAGACGGCAATGGGCTTCTCCATACGGTCCGAGCTTGCAAGCTACGCGCGCCTCAAGCGCCGGTGCTACTTCCTCTTCGTCATATCCTACGGCGGATTGCTGGCGGGCTTGACCTACGCGGCCATGACGCACCAATCCCCGCCCCTCTGGATCGGGCTCATCCCCGGGGCCGCCCTCTCCGTCCCTCTGCTCCTGCTGCCCACGCAAAGCTGGCTTCCCTGCCTTTTCCACGTCCTGCTCGGGGTCGTCTTCGCCCCCATCATCTGTGCCCGGCGGGAAGCGGGCCTGTCGCTCATCGAGGCCGTGGAGCTGGGCGCCGTGGCGGGGCTGGCCCTCATCTACCCCTTTTATATCCTGTGCAGTACGCTGGAAAAAGAAGGCACACTCAAAAAATACGCCCCGGATCAGAGGCGGAAGGGCTCCCAAGAGACGGAGGAATGAGGTTCGCCGCCCCTTGCAACCGCTTCAGCTTGAGCCGTGCAGCAAGCCCTTTCGCCTGCAAAAGAACCAAGCCTCGCCTAGGGGCGCAGGCCGTGCTGAGAAGTACGGGGGAAGGGCGGCGGAGAGCGGAGAAGAGTAACGGCAGTGGCAGGAGAAAAGAGGAGGACCCCTTCCGCAAAGAGGCCCCCTCCTCTTTTCCAATCTGGCTTTTCTACAATTCCCCGGCCTTCAGCAAGGCTTCGCGGGCGTCCGACAGACGGCCCTGCACTTCGAGGGCGCGGGAAAGCACCAGCCAGCCATTCCGATATTCGGGACGCAGGGCCACGCTCTGGCGGGCCAGCGATTCCGCAAGCTCCGGATCTTCGCCGCCGTCAAGGTAGAGGTCGGCCATAAGGCTGAGGGCGGCCACATCTCGGGGATTGCGGAGCAACGCCTGGTGCAGATGTTCGCGGGCCTGATCCGCTTTGCCGAGCCGCAGGGCGAGACGGGCAAGATGCCGGTACGGGAGCGGGCTCCCGGTGTCGAGGGCCGCCGCCGACTCGAACCGGGCGCGGGCCTCTTCAAGCCGTTCCTCCGCCTCGTCGAGCTGCCCGAGCCGGATCAGCGCATACAGATGCGAGGGCGACAGCCGGATGCAGGTGCGGAAATGCTCCGCAGCCGCCTCGTTGTCGTGCAGGCTCTGGCAGACCGCGCCGAGGTTGTAGGCCAGCGCGGGATCGTCCGGGGTACGCTGGATCGCCTCCTCGAAAAAGCGCCGGGCTTCGGCATGGCGCCCAAGCGAGGCAAGGCAGACGCCGAGGGAATTCCACGCCAGAACATTATCCTCGTCGGCCAGCAGGGCAAGCTTATACTCTTCGATGGCCCCGAACACGTCGCCCCGGCAGTGCCGCTTGTCCGCGCTGATGTTCAGGGCGAGAGAACCGAACTGCCCGATATGCGGCGCGGGGAGCAGGAGCGCGTATTCGAGCGCCTTGCGGGCGCCTTCGATCATGTCCGAAGGCCGGAGATCGAGGAACGGCCAGCAGGCCAGCCCCACGCCGGCACGCACGCCGAGGCGCGAGGCGATGTCGGCGCACAGCTTTTCGTACAGCTCGCGGAGCGGTTCCGCCTCCAGATCGGGATGGAAAAAGATGAGGCTGTTCAGCCCGAAGCGTCCGCCGAGCACCTTCCTGCCGCATACGGAACGGGCGAGATCGGCCACCTGCGCCATAATGTGCTCGGGCTGCGTCATGGGCTGGATCGCGCCGGAAGATTCACCGTCGCGGCGCGCCATGTCCACGTGCAGCAGGGCCAGCGAAAACCGTTCGCACTCGCTGCACGCCCGCGCCAGATGGGCAAGGAAATCGCCATGCCGCAGGAGCCCGGTCAGAGGATCGGGACGGTGGAACACGCCGTCGTCCTGCCCTTCGGAGGCCGCGTTCTGCACGCTCAGCCTTTGCTCCTCCTGAAGCAGCGTCAGGGCGTCGTCGGGCTCAAGCGGCCACGCGGGATCGCCAAGGTGCAGGATCTCCGCCACGGATTCCGATTCACGGACTTCCAGCAGGACGATCTCGCCCTTGTAGAGCGGCTGGAGGGACTCGTCCCCGGAACCGCCCTTGACCGCGTAGTTCACCGACCAGACCGAGAAGTGCTGGCCTTCCCGCGCGCCCACGCTCCGGCCGAGCGAGGTCAGGACCCGCGAAAGGGGCATCACCTGCCGGATGTGCCCGCCTTCGAGAAGCAGCCTGCCGTACCCCATGACCCGGCCCGCCTGGAAACCGCCGGGGCCGCGCGTGCGGGCCACTTCCGCCGCGAGCTGGGCCTTGTGCAGCAGGATACGCCCGTGCTCTTCCGAACTGCGCTGGCGGGTCCCGTCCATATCCTGCGGATAGAGCGCATAGCCCGCATGGGGCTGCACGCCGAACTGCCTGCCGATCAGCGGATCGGGCAGGCGTACCTGCTCCATCGCCCGCAGGATGGCGGCGGAAAGGTTTTCGCACTCGGGGCGCGTGGCTTCGGGAAGGAACACCGCAACCGCGCTGTCGCCGATGCGCGCGCCGAACGCCTGCTCGGGGAGCTGGCCGGAAAACGCCTCCACCAGCTTGCCCACGAGCCGATCCGCAAAACCGTAGCTGATATTCCGGGCCACCTCGCGCACGCCGTCGAACCGGACGACAATGAGGCCGAGCGTACCGCCCCGGCTGCTGCCTTCGCCGCTTTCCAGCCCGAACTCCCGCGCGAACGCCGACTGTATGGCCCCGGTTTCCTGCGTGAGCCGCTCCAACAGCACTTCATGGGTCGCAAGCCCCGAGCGGGGATCAAGCCGCCCGGCCTTGTACAGCTCCAGATTCTCAAGGCACAGATCGACGATGCCGGGCAGGGACGGCAGCAGCGCCGTCACGCGCTCGGCGTCGGGCACACGGGCCATGAACACGCCGAGGAGTTCCCCGTGCCGGACGAGCGGCAGCAAAAGCTTTCCCTCGTCCGGCAGCCATTCCGGTTCCTTCGAACGGGTCTGGCGGGGAAAATAGACGGCGTGTGCCTCGAACGGGAGCACGCGGTACAGACTGTCCCGCAGCCGCTGCTCCAGATCCAGCAGATCACGCCGGACAAGGCCGGTCGTCAGGCCCGACATGCCTACCACGTCAGGCGGACGGGCACGCCGCGATCCGCCATGTATTGCTTGAGCTGCCCGATCGTATATTCGCCGTAATGCACGATGGAGGCGATGAGCGCCGCCGAAGCGCGGCCTTCCGTCACGGCGTCCACCATGTGCTGCGGGCTCCCCGCGCCGCCGGAAGCGATGACGGGGATACGCACGGCGTCGCAGATCAAACGGGTGAGCGTCAGCTCATAGCCGTCCTTGGTTCCGTCGGCGTCGATGGAGTTGACGCACAGTTCGCCCGCGCCGAGCGCCTCGCAGCGCTTCGCCCACTCGATGGCGTCGATTCCCATGGCCTTCCGCCCGCCATGAATCACGATCTCGTATCCGGACGGGATTTCCGGGGTGACGGGAACCCGCTTCACGTCCATGCCGACTACAATGGCCTGCGAGCCGAACGCGTCCGCGCCCTGCGAAATGATTTCAGGATGCTTCACGGCGGCGGAGTTCACGGAAATCTTTTCCGCGCCCGCGAGCAGCACGGCCCGCATGTCCTGTACCGTGGAAATGCCGCCCCCCACGGAGAAGGGGATGAAAATCTCCGAGGCGACCTTTTCCACCACGTCGAGGAAGATCCCGCGCGCCTCGGCGGAAGCCGTGATGTCGTAAAAGACGATTTCGTCGGCCCCGGCCTCGTAATACTGCCGGGCGGTTTCCACCGGATCGCCGATGTCTTCGTTGCCCACGAACTTGACGCCCTTGGTCAGGCGCCCGTTGCGCACGTCAAGGCAAGGGATAACCCGTTTCGTCAGCATACCCGGCCTCCCGCGCTGCGTGCCATGCACCATTCATAGAAATTGGAAAGGATCTTCAATCCCGGCCGCCCGCTCTTTTCCGGGTGGAACTGGATGGCCCACAGGCCGTCCTGCCCATACACCGCGCAAAATTCCGTACCGTAACAGCTTGTGGCGATGACCTTTTCCGGGGCCGTCTCCACATAATAGCCGTGCACGAAATAAAAGGCCGCGTCAGCCGGGACATCCTTCAGGATGGGGCTCTCCTGCTTGCGGGAAATCGTGTTCCAGCCCATGTGCGGGATGCGGATAGGCGCCCCACCTTCCTCCAAATGCTCGTCGAAACGCACGCAGCGGCCTTCCACGAGGCCGAGGGTCGGCGTGTCGTTCTCGTCGCTGTGGGCCACCATGATCTGGCAGCCGAGGCAGATCCCGAGCAGGGGCCTGCCCGACGAGACGACATTGCGCAACACAGCGTCGAGGCCGGAATCCTGAAGGTGGCGCATGGCCTGTCCGGCCGCGCCCACGCCGGGGAAAATCACGCCGGCCGCGCTGTCCACGACGGCGGGATCGGCAGTGATGACGCAGGGAATGCCCAGATGATCGAGCGCGCGGCGCACGCTGGTCTGGTTCCCCGCCTTGTAGTCAAGGATGGCAAGCATAGTTCTTCCCGGTAAGCCGTTGTCCGCCGCCTCCGCGCGGAAAAACGTCCGGCGGGCGGGAGCGGGTGAAAGCCCATCGAAAGGGCCGAAAACACGATACTATCCGGTTCAGCGCCAGGTCAAGGCCCACGGAGCGCCGGCCCAAGTGTCGGACGCCCGGAAGCCCGCATGTTCCTTGCCTTAAGAGGCTTGTTGAGGGCGCATGGAAAGCCGGGGTTGACAGAATCCGTAGTCTGGGTGAAATATATGACAATTCCACACTCCATCACGAGGTAAACCAAGGCCCTTTCTCTTCCGCCAGGCGCGGGAGGCCTGCCGTACGGGGCCGCAGCGCTAAGGATACGCATGATAAAACGAGCCATCACCCTGCTGCTCTTGGCTCTTCCCTTTTATTTGGCCGCCGTCCAGCAGGCGGAAGGCCGATCTCCGGGCCCCATGCTTGAGGTCTTCACCGGGGGAGCCACCTTCTACAGCGACTCGTTCCACGGCAAGAAAACAGCCAATGGGGAACGCTACAACAAGAACGAATTCACGGCGGCGCACCGCTCCCTTCCTTTGGGGACCATCGTCCGCGTGACCAACCTTTCCAATGGGAACAACCTGCTCGTCCGCATCAACGACCGCGGGCCGGGCAAGAAAAAACTCATCCTCGACGTTTCCAGGGCCGCCGCCAGCAAGCTGAACATGATCCGGCGCGGCGTGATTTCCGTTCAAGTCGAGGTCGTCGCCGACAAGCGGGGCATCCCGGTCCTCCGGAACAACGCCTTTTACCTGCGGCTGGCCAGCGCACGCACGCTCAAGGACGCCCAAAACAAGCTCAAAACGCTTTCGTCCGCCAGCTCCTCCAAGCTCACCAAGCAGACTTCCCGCAACCGGTCCGGCGAACTCAAAATCCTCTCGGAACGCCTTCCCAACGGCCGCACGCAATACTTCGTCGGCCAGGGCCCCTTCACCCGCTACCGGGATGCGCAACACGCCCTGAGCAAAGCCAGAGCCAGGCACACTGAAGCGAGCGTCGCCTGCCTCCCCACGCTGGTCGCCGAAAACACCCGCTAACGACGGTTTGAGCCGCCCTCTGCAAGCGCCTTTCCGTATGCCCGGCACCCGCCACTCTTCGGGGCTCCACACCGCGCCTTTTGGGACAACCTCCCCTGTTTTTCATGGGAGTCTTTTTGTGCGTCCTGTTGGACCTTGGCCCAAAAGCAGCTTAATCAGCTAGTATTAAAAGGAAAATACTCTCAGCTTCCAGAATGTTGTTCAAAAAATCACTAAATCTTTTTCGTTCTTCTTTGCACAACTTTTTCCGTCAACAACTATCACACTGTTTAAACATACTTTTTATACAAAAAAGACAAAGAGGGAAACGGTTTTCAACTCCCCAAAAGCCCTTTTCGGACTGGTGCAGAAATTCACTCTGTCCTCTATCGTGCCCTAATCACGCGCCATTTGCACGAGTTCCCGGCTCCGCGGGGCTAAATGTGCACAAAATCCTTTGATGACACTGTGTTTCTCGAGCCTTCCTTGACACAAACAAGAACTGCATGGTATTTTTAACAAGAAGTAAGATAACTGAGATCAGGCTCGCGCGTTTGCGCCCGGGCCGTCTTAGAATATCCCGCGGCGCTCAGCCGCACCACAATGCGGTTACCAACCAAACCAAGTGGAGGTAAGGCAATGGCAATCAAACATCCAACTCCCTTGTTGGATCAACTCGAAACTGGCCCCTGGCCCAGCTTCGTGTCCGACATCAAGCAGGAAGCTGAATACAGAGCGGCCAACCCCGACAACGTGGAATTTCAGGTTCCCGCCGACGCTCCCGACGACCTGCTCGGCGTGCTTGAACTCTCCTATAAAGAAGGGGAAACGCACTGGAAGCACGGCGGCATCGTGGGCGTGTTCGGTTACGGCGGCGGCGTTATCGGCCGTTACTGCGACCAGCCCGA
>ERZ791914.2088-NODE-2088-length-11128-cov-2.881062_pt1 | contig 11128 bp, 7 predicted proteins | sample MGYA00510140_ERZ791914 | MGnify/ENA primary metagenome ERZ791914 (study PRJEB30046, sample SAMN00792079) | human gut metagenome | study: EMG produced TPA metagenomics assembly of the A metagenome-wide association study of gut microbiota in type 2... | reverse complement strand
GAAAAAGAGTTCTTAGTAAAATTTCGTTCTTTGCACGGCATGAAAAAAAATACGGTCCTAGCAGTCATGGATTTAGCTTGCACGTCGCAGCCGGATTCTTCATCAAATACTATTGACTTTCCGACTCGCACTCGGCCCGAATGGACGGTTTATGACCAGCAAGCTAGTGCCGGCAACGGTATATCTCTCTGGGAAGAAAGAGCCACAAAATATTACATCCCCGAAAGTGGCGCGGACTGTGTGAGATACGCTGATTTTGGCATCCGTGTTTCAGGCGACAGCATGGAGCCGCGCTTCCATGACGGAGACATACTCATGATTCAAAAAACCGAAACACTGGAACTCGGTGAAATTGGTGTTGTAATCATGGAAGGAGAAGGCTACGTCAAGCAGATCGGCCCCGGCCAACTCATCAGCTTAAACCCTCGGTACGCACCTATTCCTATAACAGACAACGTCTGTATCACCGGCCGCGTTACAGGTGTGCTTCCATATACCCTCGATGAACTGGATCCAGTTCCGTCCGATGATTAAAAAATACAGATTTTAATGGAAACAGGTTAATGGAAACCAAAAGGGCGTAAAAACCTATAAACCCGCATATTTCCTTAATGGAAACTGATTTTCGTTTTCGGCTATTTTGTTTCCATTAAAAATCAAAAAGAACCGCTCCGGAGAGGGAAAAATCCCTGGCTCTGGAACGGTTCTTTTTTCGTCTTTCAAAAATCTTTTAAAATGCTTTTAAACCGCACGGTTATGCGGTTTTCAGGCATTTTGTGTACGCTCTTTTAAAAGTCTCTTTAAAGCCGTTAAAAGCATTTTTCAAATCCGCGCCGCCCGGCGCTCAAATCCCGGCAAAACCCGCGTTTTGGCCCTGTTTTCCGTTTTCATCTTTTCACGCAAATTCACTCGTTTTCACGCCGCATTAAAGCCGATTTTCCGCAGTCTCAAGCCATTTCAAGCCTTTTCAAGTCTTTTCAACCTTCGCGCTCGGGTTTTCTCATTCTACATGAATACTTACAGCCGTCTGAGCGAGGTGTTCTCAGAAGCCGGGGTTACGGAAGAGGGAAAAGTAGGGCTTGTCGGCTGGAAGATGTTTACCGCCGGTTGTCAGGATTGTAAGGAAATGCTGGATGTGCCGGCGTTTATCACCGAACCCATCAGACAAATCGTCGGGGCCGGCGGGCAGGTTTTGAACGCATCGGATCTTTTCATTCATCCGGGAAAAGGCGCGCGCCGCATAATGAACGCCAATGAAATTGCCCATTATGAATTCGGGGCGGCACTTGCATCGCACTGTGTTTTTCAGACCATACAAGCGTTGGAACCGGGGAAAACGGAGATGGAGCTGGCGGAAAATCTGGCGGCTTTTGGGCAACCATGCACGGTGCAGACCATTTGCGCGTCGGGGGAGCGCTTCAAAAATGCGGTCGTTGCGCCGAGAGAAAGAAAAGTAGAAACAGGCGACAGATTCTCCACCACAATGGGACTGCGGGGCGGGCTGACAAACCGGGTCGCCTACATAGCCGCTTCTGACGAAGACTTGCCGGAAAAGGAACGCGACTATCTGGAGAAAATGGCAAAGCCGTATTTTACCGCTATGGCGACGTGGTATGCCGCTGTAAAAATAGGACAGACAGGAGGCGCGATTTACGACGCCATTGAGCGAGCCGCACCGAAGGCATCGTGCGGCTGGAAACTAAATCCCGGACATTTGACATCAAGCGAGGAATGGATGTCTTCGCCTGTGTACCCTGGCTCCGAAATTGAGCTGGAAAGCGGTATGATGCTGCAGATGGATATTATATTAGCAATTGATGGATATGGTGGGTGCAATGCAGAGGATGGTATTGCTTTGGCGGACGAAGCCCTGCGCAGAGAGCTCGCTGACGAGTACCCCTCTGTCTGGCGGCGTATACAGCGCCGCAGACAGTACATGCAGCAGGTACTCGGTATTCCGTTGGACGATGCCGTTCTGCCGTTATCCAATATCGCAGGGTATGTTCGGCCGTTTTTGCTGCAAAAGGAAAAGGCACTGAAGTTGCGTATAGAAGACAGAACAACGGCTTGAAAACTGGCGCCGGGCGATGGGCATAATACCCCAAAATAGAATTTCTTTAAGAAATTTCTATTTGCGAGTGAATGCAGCCTGTGCTGTAAGGCACAGCTGCATAAGGGCGGCAATACAAGGGGGAAGATCGCTTTGAAAGAGTGCGCGTCACCGTGATAAAATGAAAAATTCAAAAACGTACGCAAAAGGCCATAGGTAACGAAACGTTCAGTAGAGGGATACTTGAATGAAAAAGCATTCCAAAAAATACTATCAGATCTTTTTTTCTTATATTTTTGCATTTTTGATTCCGCTGTCGATTGGTTCGTTGTTCTTTTTAAATAATCTGGACATGGTGCGAAAACAGTCGGTTCAGCTGAACGAGGCAATGCTGAGCATCATTCAGGCAGATAATGATAAGCTCTTGAGCCAGGTCAAACAATTTTCAATGGGGCTTTTGGGGAACAGCACGGTGCAGGAACTTACTGCAGAAGGCAAAAGAGGCGCTACTCCACAGCTTCAATATCTGCAGTATATGCTTTATGAGGAAATCAACAGTGTGCTCAATCTGTCCGACCGGGTCCGGGATACTTTTGTCTATAACCGCAGCACCGGGCGGATTATTGGTATGAACGGTATCCTGACCACTGATCTGTATTATGAGATGTACTTGAACGGAGAAAGCTTTTCAAAGGAAAAGTTTCTCCAACTCTTAAGTGAACCGCATTATATGGATTTTTTTGCCGTAGACGGCGCTGTGGGCGGCGACCGGGTGCTCATGATCTCCAATGAATTGGCATTCACTCAAAAAAATTCCGAATGTACGGTAGGCATTGTTTTAGATGCGTCGGGGATTGAAGAAACGCTGCGGGAGGCCAAATGGGAGGATTCCATTGCCATCAGCGTATTCGATGCCCAGGGGACGCTGCTGTTCAGCACAAGGGAGGCAGACAGCAGCGGCGAAAATTATGAAGAGTACATGCAAGGAATTTATGAGAACGAACCGACGGATGCGGGAAAAAGCACTGTTTTAGTGCGTCAATCGGATGAACTGGGATGGACTTACGTTACGGAGATACCTCAATCCATTTACGATAAAAACGGGAGAAGCATCCAAATCTATTTTTTGGCAATGCTGTTGGCCAGTGTAGCGATCGGTTTTTTGTTTGCAAGTTATATGACACGAAAAAACTACAATCCGATTCGTGGGTTGATGGAATTTTTAAAAAAGAGCAGGCAAAAGCCTTCCGTAGAGGTAAACGACGAGTATAAGTGGCTTCGGGCTGAAGTGGAAAATCTGATGGCTGAACACGAGGACGCGCAAACAACGATTGAGGACAATCGCAAGCATCTAAAACGTTATCATATTTTACGGCTGATGGAATATCCATACAGCAATTTGGAAAACATTCAGGACCAGTTGAAGCAGTCGGGAATTTCACTGCCGATGCCGTACAATATCGTTATTTTATTTGTTTTTTATTCCAGAGAACAAGAAGTTTCCATACGCGAACTAAATGAAAAAGAGCGAAGGTATTATGAACTCGTTATAGAGAATATTTTTGAAGAATTGATTTCGGAACATTTTCAGGCGTATATGGCCTCTGCGGGAGATTCCATGGCAGCTGTGGTGAATTTGCCGGATGCCGGAGACGCAGGTGTGGAAATTGTACGTGAAGCGATCGAACGCCTGCAGTCTGCTTTGAAGCAGTATTTTCAATTCGGCGTAGTGGCGCTTTTGGGAAAGGCGCACGAGGGACTGTCCGGCATCCACCTGTCGTACGGAGAAGCGCTGGAGCTAGGCGCCTATACATCTCTATTTGATACGCCGATCCTGTCCTATGAAGACGTGGCGGATGTACAGTTCCAATATGATTACCCTTCGGAAACAGAACAAAAAATAATCAATCTTTTGCGCTCCGGAAATGAAAAAGAAGCCGTACAGGTTGTATGTTCGCTGCTGGATCATATTTTTGAACAAAAGCTGGCGGCACCGGTATTTCGTTGTCTGTTGTTCGACTTACTGGGCACGTTGCTGAAAGCGGCGGATATGGTAGGCGACCGGGAATTTGCAGACGAGATACAGACGCTGGAATGGCCATCCGTCAAAATGCCGTTGGAAAAACTGCGGGAATACTTTTCAATATTGATCACCCGTATTGCCGGCCATGTGAAAGTGCAGCAGGCGAAGGAGGGCGATTATCAGGTCAGTTTGGATATTCAGTCCTATGTGCAGCAGAATTACTCGAATCCGGATCTCAACGTTGCGATTACGGCACAGCACTTCGGTCTGTCGGCAACGTATTTATCATTCCTTTATAAAAAACAGACGGGGGAAAACCTTTTGGAATACATTACAAACATTCGTTTACAGAAAGTGAATGCATTGCTGAAGGAGGATCATAGCGTAGCAGAAATCGCAAAAATGGTTGGGATGAGAGACAGCGGCTCATTGATTCGCATTTTTAAACGGAAAACCGGCTTGACGCCGGGACAAATGAAAGCCCGCTTTCAAAAAGAAAAAGCCGGGGCGGAGGAAGCCGGAGGACAAGGCTGAAGAAACTTACAGAGGGACGAAAATGAAGAATCGGCCCAATGCCCTGTGCATATACATGCACAGGGGCATTGGGTTGGAAGGACCAGTCGGCCACGAAAAGGCATAAGGCGGGCTGATCAGTCGGGCCCGACCATTCTTACAGGGTCCAAGGCCTGCTCCAAAGTTTCCGGAGATAGCAGGCCGCTCTCCAGTGCGATCTCTCTTAACGGACGATTTTCCGAAAGGGCGCGTTTTGCCAGTTCCGTAGCCGCTTGATAGCCGATGATCGGGCATAAAGCGGTAGCGCAGCCCACGCTGGCTTCCAGCAACTCACGGCAGCGTTTGGGATTGGGAGTGATACCGGCCACACAGTTATCAATGAAGGTGTTTACAGCGTACGCCAGTGTGTCGATGGACTGGAACAGACAATAAAAGACAATGGGCTCAAAGGCATTCAGTTCAAATTGGCCGGCCTCTGCGGCCAGGGTGATGGTAACATCGTTTCCGATGATATTGAACGCTACCTGGTTTACAACTTCCGGAATGACGGGGTTTACTTTGCCCGGCATGATGGAAGAACCGTTTTGCCTGGGCGGCAATGTGATTTCACCCAAACCTGCCCGCGGACCGGATGACATAAGGCGCAGGTCATTTGCGATTTTGGACAGAGTGACGGCGCATGCCTTGACACTGCCGGACACCGCTACAAATTCGTCCAGATTCTGAGTGGAATCAAAGAGATTATAGGCTTGTGTAAGGCCGAGCCCAGTAATTTTGTCCAGGTTCAGTACGACGCGTTGTACATAGCGGGGGTCTGCATTTAAGCTGGTCCCAACGGCCGTACCGCCCAGATTGACACATCGCATCTCATCTTTTGCCTTTTCCATCCGATGGATGTCACGCTGCAGCGCTGAAGCATATGCACAAAATTCCTGCCCCAGCCTTACCGGTACGGCGTCCTGAAGCTGTGTGCGTCCGATTTTTATAATATCGTGAAAGGCCTCTCCTTTTTCCCGGAGCGCGCAAACCAAGCGCTCCAGTTCTTTTTGTGCATTGTTCAACAAACGAAGCGCGGTGAGCTTCCCGGCGGTGGGGATAACGTCATTGGTGGATTGTCCGCAGTTGACATGGTCGTTTGGATGTACAAGGGTGTAATCGCCTTTCACACCGCCAAGAAGCTCGATCGCCCGGTTGGCGATCACCTCATTGGCGTTCATGTTCAAGGAGGTGCCGGCGCCTCCCTGGATAGGGTCGACGATAAACGCGTCGTGCAGCTGTCCTGCGATGATCTCGTCACAAGCTGAAATAATCGCGCTGGCCGCTTTTTTATCTAATAGTCCGACCTCGCAGTTGGTGAGCGCGGCCGCTTTTTTGATTTCCGCCAGGCTGTTGATGATTCCGTCGTGAATATTCAATCCTGTGATCCGGAAGTTTTCAGAGGCCCGAAGGGTCTGCAGGCCATAATAAACGTCAAAAGGGATGTTTTTGCTGCCGATCGAATCGGTTTCTTTCCGGCAGGCAGAGGATGCAACTGTTTCCACTTACAATGCTTCTTTCTATGTGTTGTATTTACAGCATAATGGTATCGGCGCTCAGTATAAAAATGGAGCAAATAAGGCGGCCGCCGCAAAACATTCGTACATTTTGCGGCGGCCATTGATTTAAGAATATGCCATAAAAAGGCTCGGGCTCAATTCAGGGCACAACCTATTTATCGGGCATTATAGCGTTCAAGAGCGGCATTTTGAATCTCAAGAGCACGGGCAAGGCCCATTTTCTGGAGCGTTTCTACATACGCATCAAAGTTGTCCAAGCTTTCAGTCCCAAGAATGAATTTGATTTCCATTTCGTCCTGATATGTTTTGATTTCGTTCATAATGGAATTGTATTCGGAGCTTTCCTCCGGAGTGGGGCTGATCGGCGGCAGAGCATGGGCCGACGCATTGGTAGCGGCAAACGTAGCGGGTGCATTCTGCTGTTGCGGAAGGACATAATACTGGGCGAGGTAGCGTGCGTCTTGGACATGGGGAGCATTGATGGGAGCGGTGCAGTAGGCAGACATTGCCTGCCCAACGCTCCAGCCATCCGGGTTGTTCAGAATCAGATCGGTATAGACAGGCTCGCTGCCTGACATGGTATAAGAGACGCCTTCCTCGCCAAAGTTTGTGTACAGCGCGCCTTCCTCGCTGTACAGATAATCCAGCAGGCGGGCGGCCCGCTCGACGTCCTTGCAGCTGGTGGTGATGCTGGCGCCATAGCCGCCGAATTTGCTGGTGGTATAACCGTACTCCGGCGTGGAGCCTTTTTCTTCCGCTACAAAGGGCGCCGCGGACAGAGAATAATCAGGATTCGTTTCCCGGCCGGCGGGAATCCACGCGCCCAGGTTAGAACCAACATATCCCCAGGTAACGGCGGAGGTGCCGGTCGTCATTTTGGATGAGACCTGGTCCAGGTTCAGGGAGGCAAAGTCAGGATCGATAAGGCCTTCCGAATACCACTGTGCGAAAGTGCTCAAATATGTTTTATAATTTTCTTCGGCAGGACCATAGTGGACCTGACCGTCATCACCCAGATAGAAATTGATGCCGACACCGGCCGCAAAGACAAAAGGATTGCTGTCGCGGATATCTTCACGGGCAAATCCTGTGGTCAGCGGATATTCGATCCCATTTTCTTTAAAAGTGGTCAGGACAGTGTGCCAGTCTTCCAGTGTGGAAGGCATTTCCAAATTATACTCCGTCAACAGATCGTCGCGGATGTACAGACCAAGAAAAGTACAAAGCTCCTCATTGCCGCGAATCATCGGGAACGTATAGTAATTGCCGGAATCGGTTTTGATCATCTTGTCCACATCGGGATTTGCTTCCAGATAAGCTTTCAGGTTGGGGCAATACTGGTCGATGATGTCGCTTAGTTCAAGAATCACACCGTCCTTGATTGCTTTTTCCGGGCCGCCGGAGTAACCGCTCAGGAAATCGTACTCGATAATATCCGGCATATTGCCATCCGCAACGATCAGGCCGAACTGTTCGGAGGCCTGGCCCGCGGGCGGATGCTCGTAATCAATCGTGATGCCGGTGCGCTCCATCAGGCCCTGAGCATAGGGGGTATCTTCCATAGAGGCGAAATTGGCGGAAATGTTGGAGTTCAATTCCATCCAGTAGGAAATGGGGTCGCCGTCCGACATTGGATAGCTGAATTCCTGATTGGAAATCGAGGTTGTGTCGGATGCGGCGGAAGCGGGCGCGGAAGACGGGGCTGAACTTGCGCCGCTGCAGCCGGAGAATATTCCTAAGCTCAATGCAAGAGCGAGGAATACCGCCAGTGATCGGGTGTGTTTCATAATGATACTTCCTCCTTTATTTAAGCAGATAGGCAACCTGCCGTTTGATGACTCTATCGTACTGTCTCCGGGCAGCCTTGTCTATTTGCAAATTTTATGCTCAGTGTGCAAAATCTCGAAAATAAAATGTGCATTTTAAACGCTGTTTCTACGCGGAGCCAAGCATGGATTTTGCACATGGGAGATTGTAATTCGCGAAAAAATAAACGCTTATCCCTTTACGGCGCCGACCATGACGCCTTTGGCAAAGTATTTTTGCAGGAAAGGATAAACACACAGGATGGGGACGGTGGCTACCATGATCGTGGCGTATTTAATGCTCATCGCCACCGATTCAGTATCCGATACTCCAACACCGGTAGACATACCGCCCAAGCTGTTTTGCAGAAGGATTTCGCGCAGCACGACCTGCAGAGGATACATTTCCCTTTCGCGCAGAATAGCGGACGCCCAGAACCAGCTGTTCCAGATTTGGACGCCGTAATACAACACGATCACAGCCAATATCGCTTTGGAAAGCGGAAGCACGACTCGGAAAAGAACGGTAAAGTGCCCGGCGCCGTCAATGCGTGCAGCTTCAACAAGACTGTCCGGGATACTGGAAAAAGAAGTGGTCATGATAATAAGGTTTTGCGTGTTGATGGCGAAGGGAATGATCAGTCCCCACAGCGTTCCCGTAAGATGAAAGTCCCGCATATTCAGGTAAGTGGGAATCATGCCGCCCTGAAAAAACATCGTAATGACGATCAAAATCATGATAGGCTTGCGGAACATCACATTTTTCCGCGACAGGAAGTATGCGCCTAAGCAGGTCAGCAGCATAGAGAGGGCAAGACCGAAAAACAATACAAACAGAGTGTTGCCGTAGCCCCGCAGTATCATCGGGTTGGAAAACACTCGTTCATAAGCGGACAAACTGAACCCCTTGGGAAACAGCATCAAGCCGTTGTGCTGCATCAACAAGTTACTGTCACTGAAAGAAGCAACGGCAACATACCAAACAGGGTATAAACAGAGAATGGCGAGAAGCGTCAACACGAAATAATTGATGATCGTACCTGCACGCTGAGCAGGCGAAATACTGATTTTAGACTGTTTCATATTTTTCATCATTACTCATCCTTACCATAAGCTCGTATCGGTCAGTTTGCGGGAAAGTTTGTTGGCTGTAAGCAGCAAAATCAGATTGATAACAGAGTTAAACAGGCCAATGGCTGTAGAATAACTCCAGTTTTGCTCCAGCAGGCCGGAGCGGTAGACGTAAGAAGAAACGATATCCGCTGTTTCGTATGTGGCGGGATTGTACAATAAAATGGTTTTTTCATAACCGAGAGCCATGATGTTGCCGATATTGAGCAAAAACATAATGACGATGGTAGAAGAGATTCCCGGAAGGGTAACGTTCCAGAGCTGCCTCCATTTGCCTGCACCGTCAATCTTGGCGGCTTCATACAGCTGTTCGTCAATTCCGGAGAGTGCAGACAGGTAAATGATGGAGCCCCACCCGATCTGCTGCCAGATCTCAGATACTACATAGATGGTTCGGTAAAGTTCGGGACGCTGAAGAAGTGCAGAACGCTCGCCGCCAAAAAAAACGATGATATCGTTAATAAGCCCCGTAGATATACAAAAATCCGTGATCATACCGCATACAACTACCATGGATATGAAGTGGGGCAAGTAGGTAATGGTCTGAACCGCTTTTTTGAATTTTCTGTTTGAAACTTCATTGATCATGAGAGCCAAAATGATAGGAGCTGGGAAACTGAACAACAGCAAATAAAGGCTCAGGAGCAAAGTGTTGCGAATCAGGCGGAAGAAGTTTACACTATTGAAAAATCGGATGAATTGATCAAAACCAACCCACTCGCTGCGTGCGAAACCGAGCGCGGGAGCATAATCCTGAAAAGCAATCAGCGCACCATACATAGGCTTGTAGCAAAACAGAATATAATAAATGATTACGGGAAGTACCAAAAGATAAAGAGATTTATTCATGCGCCAATCTTTGACCAATCGTTTTTGGAAAGAAGAATGGGCTTCTGGCGAAGGTTTTTTTACAGATGAAAAAGCGGAAGAAACAACGCGGTTGGGCATAAGAAAATCCTCTCCCTCGGTGATGAAATTGCTGTTCATTTTTAGAATAGCTGTAACCCCCAAAAATATCTATACGCATTTTTTTTGATGAATGCTCAAAACATCAACTTTTTGATATGTATTTTTTGGATAATATGCATTTGGTAAGATAAAAAGAAAAAATTGGAAAAGATGCCGACAGGCAAAGCGCTTGAAGGTGCCTCCGCCATTTATCAGGTAGGGTAAAGAAGATTTTTCGCAGAAAAATATCGAGTTTAATCGCCCTTTCCAACGGATGGCTTTGATGTGCACGTGAGGATCGGTTTTTGGAGGGTTCCAAGGACAGGATTTGCTGACAAAAATAAAATATGGGCTGAGAACACGATTTCTCAGCCCATATTTCATGAATAGCTATCACGGTGAAAGCGGCCTTGTCATCTTTTAAAGTTAATGCCATGGAAGGCAGGAGGCCTTCCTCAAATGTCCGCTGCAAGGCACAGGATGCAGCCGTTCGCCGGAATCCTTCTCCCGTACATTGATGACGTCAAAGCAGGTTTTGCGACAGAACATTTTGGACAGACGTCTCCCTGGACTTGGCAGCAGAGATTGATGATTTATTGCAATTCGATCTGTGACATATAAGAGAACGCCTTCTTAGGCAAATAAATGCATTCTGTTGCAGCTCGTATGAAAACCCGTATTTGCCTGGATCGTTGGGAAAGCGGGTGGTGGGAATATAGCCTGTAATTGATAATAACTTAGACCGTTATGAACAGAACTTTTGCCATATCCGCCGTCCAGGCAACGTCCTCCATCAACAGACCAGGCGTTTTTTGGCCTCTCCAGATGACGCGGGATCAAAAGGCTTTCAGAACGAAAAACCATGCGGGCGACAGTTGATGCTCAAATCCCCAAAAACGACCGTTCTACCGCTGCGCGGCAAATCCACAGCAAAGGAGTGATACACAATGCCGGTTTTCCACGCGGAGAAAAATAGAGGTTATACGATTGCATGTAACCACCGCTTACGCAATGTCGAAAATGCTGACGCTTCCCGAAAACCGGGACTATACTCTTGCGGAACTGCTCCTTATCAATCGAGAGAAACCCGACACAGTGCGTG
>ERZ791914.2076-NODE-2076-length-11188-cov-1.745891_pt1 | contig 11188 bp, 10 predicted proteins | sample MGYA00510140_ERZ791914 | MGnify/ENA primary metagenome ERZ791914 (study PRJEB30046, sample SAMN00792079) | human gut metagenome | study: EMG produced TPA metagenomics assembly of the A metagenome-wide association study of gut microbiota in type 2... | reverse complement strand
TTCTGAATGTCGTTGCCGCAAAGTATCCGGTATCCCTGCCGGCCATCGTAAAGCTCCTGCATGAGGATGATGATTTTATCTCCGAATTTGCTCTGCAGTCAGGTCTCTCCAATATGATTGCCGATAATATTCGTGCTAATCATGAAGCAGGCATTGTGCTTCGCAGGCTCTTTGAACGCATGGAAGAGATATTTGAAGATATCTATGCCCCCGGCAGTGATACAAAATACAACTTTCAGAGCGGAGCGAAGGGGAACCTAGCCGGGATGGCCATGTACGCATGCTCTTGTAATCAGAATATTTTCAACTCCTATCTGAAGGAAGAAATATTCCATACCCTGAAACGAGTGCCGCGAATCCGTATCATCCTCAATGAAATGCAGTTTGTGGATGAAAATGATGAATTAATGAAGTATCTTATGCAGACCAGACGTCAGGGGAAAATTGAACTGATGATGGTTTCGCAGAATGTCAGAGAAGCAATGCACGGTAATGCAGAGTTGGATTTTCCGAATGTGGTGCTTTTCCATCATGGTACACCGGCTGCAACGGATGAGCTTTCCCGTGATCTGTTCGGCTCTTATCAGTATCATTACCCGGCACCGGTTACCGGAGATACACCGCATATCCTCGTGTCGTTCAAGCGCGCAGTACACTGGCAGCCACAGACCGAAGAACGTCTTCGTGTCCGGAGTCAGGATATGTATGCGAGACCGGGACTTTTTGGAGGAACATCTGATTATCTGGCAGTTAAGACTACAGCGAATGCGAATGTCTATCTGATCCGTACATCGGACTTCCTGCCTGCTGTGGTAGGGGTTCCAGTTGTGATGTGATGCTTTTGATGTGCCCTATTGTCAGACGAGAAAATAGTTTCAAAAAAGCTGAAATTTAAGTTTCAATTTCGGTATCAGGTACACCTATAAGAAACGGATTCCAGATCTTATAATAGGATTAACAACAAACGAAGGGAGGTCGGGAAGATGGCGTCATATACAAATACAGAACCGAGGGAGGTGACAAGCATATGAGACGTGCAGGAAATATCTTTGAACAGGAAAGCTACAGAGGAACCGTAGTCCGAACCATGTCCGGTGTAACTATTACGCTGATTATCTGCTCCGTGCTTTCCGGACTGGCAGCTTTTTGCATCATAGCCAATTTTGGGGCGGTGACTGCGCGGATTGCTATTTTCATGGCTAATCTGTTGTCCTCCGGCTTTCCAATCCTGATTGTGATAGCAGCTGTTGTTTATTTTACTGTGCGGCTGAAGTGGAAGCTGCGCAGGAGCTTTTGGAGGTGGTGACAAACATGGATTATCAGGCAGTTACAGTGTGGACCATAATCAAACGGTCCCTGATCGGCTGGGCCATAGCAGGAGCACTGCTGGTGGTGGTCAGCTGTATCAAATACAAGGAGTTTATCATTACGGCATTTGCCAATAACACCTGGGCATGGATCAATGTTGTCATGCCGATAGTGATTATGGTATTTGCCATCGGTTATATCATCAGATCTTTGTTTAGATAGAAGGGGGATTGTACAATGAATGCATCTGTAATGAATGGTAACTTTAATAGATATGCAGGTTTTGACAAGGAGGAAAAGCATATGGTTGTGATCAGAACCGGAAGACATAAGAACTATGGACAGCTTGAGGATCAGGCAGCAGGCACTGTGGACGTAGAGGCATTTGTATTCAGAAATGGCGAAGTTGTACCTGCAAACCAGGCAGAGAATTCTACAACTCCTGTCATTAAGACTGCCAATGAACCAAATTTCGGCCAGTTAGAGAATCAGGCCAGTGGAATGGCAGATGTAGAGGCATTTGTATTCCGCAACGGGGAGGTGGTGCCTGCAAGCCAGACGCAGAATTCCAGCACCCCGGTAATCAATACGGCACCTGAGAAGAACTATGCACGATAAGGAGGGATGCAAATGTACTGGTACGAAAAAGAGAATGGCGCTTTACTGCAGTTTGAAAAAGATGCTTTTCTGAAGTTTATGCGCGAGTATAATCACCCGAACATGAAGATGATATTTAGTTATGACAACAAGCACAGATTCTGTGTGGATGTGACCCTGCCGGTTAAGCCGGCACCGGATCAGCGTTGGCGAACCTTTGTATTCCATGTGGTATACGAGCATGATCACCCGGGCAGAGATGCTGATGGTCTTTTTGGCGGCTCAATCAAAGTGTACCCTATGACAAAGCTGAAGCCGGGATTCCATCATCTTATCTCTGATTCCACGATGGGTCTTCCTTACATCTGTCAGGTAAGAACTACGGATCCTGCTTCCGTGAATGGCTATACGGCCATGACCAGAGTGCTTCGTTGGATTGATGTGTACTGTGTATGGGAAAAGACCGGTGTTGACCGCGACAGATAATGGAGGTGTCTATGTTTCAACGTAAAGGAAAGTATCGTGTTTATATTACCTGCAATACCTATAGGGGGATGCTGCTCGAAGCGGGGCGGCATCCAGGCAACGAAAGCATTATCCAGATGCCGGGTATCCGCATCGGAAATGACTTCTTTTTTGACATGGTATCGGACAGTGGAATTAACGCCACATATACTCCAACAATGTGTGAGAAGGATCATGTCTATGCCGATCATTTGTCGACACGTCTCAGCGAATATTATGACTTCTCAAATGGTAAGCTGACAGTATCTCAGGTTCACAGACATCCGGATGGGTATCTGCATTTTAGCCCTGGTGATCATCCGGCCAACATCAAACTTGCACAGCAGTTTGGCGGGGTTGTAAACGGACTCATCTTCATTGACCCTGAATTCCGGATTAAGTTCTGGTATATCGATGAGAATGGCAACGAGACAGAAGCAGAGTATGAAATCAATGATAAGGCAGTCAGAGCGACCATGCCTCGTATTGATTTGCACAGACTTAAAGAAACTGTAGAACGCAATGAAGCCGCAAGAAGGGCGGCTCAAAAAGCAGCGCGTAGAACGATTACATCAGCAGAAAATAAAGGATCAATCTGCACAAGATTGTCCAATTTGTTCAGAGGACACTCAGAGGAGGGAAAATATATGGGCAACAGAGCAGCAAATGCATTACAGACGGCAGCGGTATCGGCCGAAACAGAAACGGTTAAGGCAGAAACTGCAGAAGTTACTTTTGTGGACAATACCGCAGAGAAAGGAACATCTGAGGAAGCTTTTATGGACTTTAAAAAGATGCAGGAGGCGCTCAAACCATACACGGTTCTTATCCCGGAAGAGTACCGGAAACAGCGTTATGAGGGTGAACTTTGGGGATATTACCACCCAGAGACCAAAACCTATAACATCGTACAGGATACGCTATACGACGCAAGAACAGATGCGAAAGCCTTGGGTATGGCGGTCAGAAAAGAGCACACAGAGAGAGAAAACGGTGACATTTTCGGTCAGTTTGGTCTTTCCATTGTCTGGAATGAAGAGCAGGCAGAAATCTTTGTCAGAGATAATTCCGGAGCAGAGATCAATATGGATTATTACTCCACACGCCAGGATGTATTTTCCAGAAACCAGGGAATCGTAGAGCAGGACAGAATGGCAGCAAAGCAGGCTATTATTTCCGGTATCGGATCCGGCGGTTTTAAGGTCGGTCTGGAACTGGTAAGAGCGGGAATCGGTTCACTGATCGTGGCTGACAATGACATCCTTGCTTATCACAATGTCTGCCGTCACGAATGCGGTATCCATGATGTAGGTCGCTATAAGGTTGACTGTTTCAAGGAGAGAGCTGCTGATATCAATCCGAACTGCAGGGTTTATATCTTTAGGGATCTGATCCAGCACGTGGATCCTGCCGAACTTGAGAAGTTGATCTGGAAGGATTCCATTATCCTTTGCTGTGCTGATAATCGTCATTGCGGATATGTTTGTAACGAGTTGGCAGATAAATACGACATTCCAATGATCGATGCAGGCTGTGGCCCGAGAGCCTCCACAGGAGAAGTGTTCTGGTACAAACCAAATTCCGGCATGGCATGCTACACCTGTGCCTATGGTGAGGATAAGGGTGTCGATTACACCAATCAGGCGGTGCGCAGACGTTTCTATGCGACGGAGACAGAGCTTGAGAAGCTTCATTTCCAGCCGGGGATGTATCTGGATATTCAGCTTACGGCGATTTTTGAAGCAAAGCTGGCCATAGATCTTCTGATGGAGAATGAGAAAGGCTATGAGGCAAAGCTGCTTCCATACATCAATCAGTGTACGGTGCTGCTAAATTATCAGATGGATCAGGATGTTAATCCGTACATGAATCTGTTTGGTACAGAGGCCGAGCGCAGGCCGTTTACCTGGAAGTCCGGATCGGCGCAGAAAAATGGATCCTGTTCCTATTGCAGAGCAGAGAAACCATCTTCAGATATCAGATGTAATACTGTGGCATAAGTTTCAAACGTAGTTTCGGTAAGAACAAAAGCCGCCGGATGATGAAATGATCAGAAAAGTTTATCCTTAAATCATCAAAAGGACAGGAGGAAAACAAAATGAGCACAAAGGATTTACTTAAACTGATGATGGCACTTTCCGGTGGCTCTGCTGAAGGCAATGCTTCTGATGAACTGGAGAAACTGGATGATCTGCTGACAGCAGCAGGTATTATTTGCACACATCAGGGCTCATTATGAGTCCTGTAAGTGATCAGACGGTTTTTTAAGGAGGTATCTCTAATGAGTTATGTACTGATTAATGGAAAACGACACTATAAAGATGACAGGACCGGAAGAACCACACTGGACAATGTGTCTCAGGTGGAAGCTGATCGCAGGACCCAGAAAAATCAGAGGGAAGCAAGGACAACCGGGACATATCGTCCACAGACAGCAGCCGGAAACGGCAGGACAACAGGTAATGCAGGCAATGTGATTCATACTACTGGCACGGCTGGTACAACTGTCCATACAGGCTTTCCGTGGAAGGCTGTTATTGCCTGTGCTGTAATTGTCTTGTTTATCGGAGCATTTTTTTACAACCATTCTCATGTATCTTCGGAAGAGCAGGCCATTACCAACTACATGAATGCTGAGGATACGGATTCAGATGATGAAGCAACGGCATCAGCACTTTATCTAATGCCGGATAGTGCGGATCGATACCTGGAGGTATCAGATATTGAAGGCTACAGCCGCGATGAGATTCAGATGCTCATCAATGAGATATATGCGAAGCATGGGCGTGAGTTCCATACACAGGAGAATATTGACTATTTCAGTGCACAGGACTGGTATGAGCCGGTAGTCGGTAAGTCCGATGAAGAAATCGCTAATGAATTCAATGCATATGAGAAGGCAAACGTTGAACTGTTATGCAAATATCGGTAGATGCAGGAAATGGACTTATCAAAATGAAAGGGGGAATCTCACGTGAGATATTCAGATAAAGACTGTATCGTAATTGGTTTCGATGAAGACCGTGTTCATTTGACTTCTGTCATTTTGATGAGCGGTAAAAGTGGACTGAAGAAAATGATTCAGGGAATCAGCGGGAAACAGGAGATGGAGATTTACCACATTAACTTTGCTGATAAAACCTGTATAGAGGTGGCACGTGTGAGCCTGCCGCAGGACATTCCGGCTGTAGACATGGTCATCGAATTCAAGCCAGAGGAGGATGGTGGAACTGTAACAATCTGCAATACCGATCAGGTGTGGAGTTATACAGTGCTGGAAAAACCGCAGGAAGCTGAGAAGAATCCGATGAAATCTGCAGTAACTTTGTCGCAGAAAAGTGAGAATAAGGCAACTGCATGCAGCTCAAAATGCATCGTGGATAAGGATAAAGTCCGTGAACTTGAGCAGAAGAAGCAGACAAAAACTGTCTGGCCGGATGAACTGGCTGCGGAACTGAAGCGTGATATTTACGGACAGGACGAAGCTATCAAAAAGATCAGTGAACTGATTTCTGCAAATCTTCGAAGGAAAAAGCCGGAGGTTGAGGTTATTGTTCTCTTTGGCCCGACCGGTGTTGGCAAAACAGAGGTTGGAAAAGCTCTTCCGGGAGCACTGGAGAAGCTGACAGGACAGGCTTATGGGTTTCACCAAATTGCCCTCAACGAGTTCATTGGCGAGCATTCGGTCAACAGATTTTTCGGATCCCCGCCTTCCTATGTAGGATATAAGGATCCTACAGTGTTTGAGCCTGTCCGCTCCAATCCATACCAGGTTTTCCTACTGGACGAGATTGAGAAGGCAACGGATCGCATCTATACCGGACTTATGGAATGCTTTTCCAGCGGTGTGGTTCACCTTGCGGACAATTCACCTGATATTGACCTGAGCCATGTGATCTTCGTTATCACCAGCAATATTCCGGTAGATATGAAGGCTTATGAAGAGGCATCAGCATTCCGAAAGAAGGAGATTTGCCGAAACACTCTAGCTAAGGCATGCGGTCATCCGGAAATCGCCGGCAAGATTACAAACTGTCTGGCTTTCCGTGAGCTTCCTGTAGATGCGCTTACAGACATTGTCAGCAAATTTGTGGTGGAAGAGCTGCAGAATTACGAGATGGAACTTGAGCATATGGATGAGGAACTGATGGTGCAGCTGAAGGATCAGCATAGCAACTATGGCGCCAGGGGCGTCAGGGACGCTGTGAGAGAGGCAATCACAGCAGCAACTGTGTATGATCGCAATATTGGTCGATACAAAGGCCATAGGGTTTTACTGTCAGGTGATATCGAAAATATTGTCATAACAATCGTACCGGAGGAGGAGACAGCTCTTCCTGCCGGGGCCTGACAGCGGGCATGATTTGATCAGAAATGTGTTTCAAAGTTTGAAAGACAGTTTTAGTGGGATGGGAATCATGGTAAAGGAGGTGGAAAGCGACAATAAATCCGAAAAAACGGCATAACATCGAGTTCCGTTCCTGGGAAGGAGGAGGTGATCAGAGTAAATCCCAGGACGGAGGTAACTATACAACTTTAGAAAACGGAGAGGCGGACAGCATTTTGTAATGGTTCATAGGAAGATTCTATGATAAAATAAAGAAAACTGTTAACAGCTTCTCTGTTAATCTTTAATCATAGACCCTGAAGCAAACAGAAAGCAAGGGTTAATGTAAACTGTAACATTATGAGGTGACAAACATGTATGAAGTGATTAAAAATAAAAGGAAATTGGTAAAAGCTTATCAACTGGGAAGCGATAATGCTGTTATAAAAGAACTGATGCTGAATGGAAAAATCTGTAATCTTGGTGATGGCCGGTATGAAATCCATTCGCAGGAGGCAGTCAACGGAGCTGTCGGCGGAGAGAAAGCGATGGTTGGTGACTGGATCAAGCTGGATAGTACCGGCAGTCCATATCCCAATGATAAGGAATACTTTGAGGCGAATCACAGACACATCGAAGGCGATACTTTTGAGCAGTTTCCGAAGCCTCTGTCAGCCTGGGATGCGAAGCTTGAGATGTGTCCAGAGGTAATGTTTCTGGTAGAAAAGAAGGAACTGGTCATTGATAAGGCATCTTCAGACAGAAGATATACGGCGCGGCTATGGGGAACCACAGAGGCAGCAGCAGAGGATGCAATGATCGTTTTCTACAGTATTTCTTACGATGATGAAGGCAATGTAACCGATTGTGATTGGAATTTCGTAGAGAGAGGTGAATTTGACAGAACATACAGCGTGATCCGATAGGTTACTTTCAGGAGGTTTAATGGATATAACAAAAAAGTGAAGAAGCAGGAAGCACTCAGAAGGCCTCATGTACTTGCAGATCGATTTAATGTGGGACTGATGCTTAGGATTTATTTTAGTCAGAAGAGACTTTACTGCTCCTATGGCTATTCTATGGATAACATCCGTAGGCTTATAAAAGATATGCGGAGAGCGTGAATGCTTAAAAAACAGTGGGAGATCCTGTAAAGGAGGAATACGAGGGTACTTTTGAGATAATATGCTGAGCCTGTAATTTTAAAGTTTTTGAGTTGTAATTCGCCTGTCAAGTGAAGTCTGTATGAAGAAATAGACTTGATTTTTGCAGCTTGGACATCTTTAACGGCGAACTTCACAGATTCAAGTATAGAAAATAAATCATTAATCATAGTTCTGGAGGTAGTTTATGTATAATGTGTTATGGGTTGGAGCTCATTCAGATAAGGGGTATTATTTTCGACTTAAAGAAAAATTAGAAGGACTGGGTATAGCCCTTAACTGCGCAGAGGATTATATACATTTAGGAGAAGAATTCGAAAAAGCCATTGTAGATGTAATAGCTGACTCTCTGCATATTATACTTTTTATTTCAGAGGCTTCTTTAAACTCGGCTGTTTGTTTAACGGAAATTAAGCATTGTTTTTGTATTGCTAAAAATCGAGCCAAGAATATAGTGCCGATTGTGCAATGGGGGCAAGCTACTTTTGAGCGAGCATCATCAAAGGAAGCAAACGAAATGCATATGATGTTGCAGCCTATTCAGTGGTATTTACCAGAAGACGGTTTACATTCAGAAAAAGATTATAACAAATTGGCTAGTTTTATTGATAATTTGGTCTCATCTGAAAGAACAACAGTTCAGTTGTATGAACAACTGGCCGCATTTACCAAGATGAAATATTCGGAAGGAATTGTATCAAGTGCGGCAAAATTAATTACAATTTTACATACTGATTTAAGTACAGTGGCTTCTCAAGAGGAACGAAAAGAGATTTATATCAATATGTGCCGTTTGATTGAGATGATGGATAAATGGTCATTTTGGGGATATGATCAGGAAAGTCGGCAGATCGCTCATGAATGTATTTCTGCGATTCAGGCAGTACAGTCTGTTCTGAATGAAGATGATTTTCAAACATCAGATTTGTTAATGGTATCCATTGCTAAATGGTTAATATCGCATATGATGAATGTATGGTGCGACGCGATAGAAATATTATCTAATGATGATTGCCATTCGCCAGGTGTTGACTCGGTAAAAAAATACACCGAGCGATATGATTTATATGAGTTTGTTTTCCGTGGCTCATTTCAAAAATATGATGAGATGGCACTCCGGGAAATGTATTCTGCAAATGCTATACGGCTAATCCATGACGCTGATGCATGTGAACTTACGATTTATAACCGACCTAAAAAAGTGATACGAGATCAGAAACCGGAAGTAAATCAGCCACTTGCTCAAATAGCAGAATATCTGCAGAAAGCGAACAGCCTTTTTGACTCCATAGCAGCTAAAAAGGAACAGATGACGTTCCTTCAATGTTTGAAAACGAGTTATGAGCGCCTGAAGCAATATTGCGAAGAAATTGCATGTTCAAAGATTGGAGCAGCTTGTATTGAAAAAATAACTGAGATAAATCAGAAAATTGAAAATTTTTCTGAAGATTCGGATGCTTCCGGTACAGAAGAAAATGCATTTCGAGCCTTGCTGGGCTTCAAATCTGTGGTTAACAATCAATATGATGTTTTTATCAGTTATAAGCATGAAGATTTGGATATTGCATATAATGTTTATCATTTTATGAATGCCAATCTGTTGCTGCCCTTTTTTGATAAGGTAACACTGCCGGAAATCGGAGACTCTGAATATGAAGATGCGATTATGAATGCTTTGGAAAATGCGTCACATTTTGTTGTGATTATAACAAATCTTCAACAATTGGATTCCCATTGGGTAAAACTCGAGATGAATACATTTCATCATGAAATCGTTGAAGGGAGAAAAGATGAGTCAAACTTTATTTTACTCGTCACAGATGAGGTGTATCATCAAATAACAGAAAGCAACAAAAAATGCATTAATATAAAATTTCGGTCATATGAGATAATGAGAATCAGTCAATATAAAACCATAATTTTAGATTATTTGCGATAAAAATTAGCGTTTCATGAGAATAATTACAGCAATAGCTGATTCGGATATGGGGAAATAACTTATGACAAAAATAGGCGAATACCGATTGCGGATCTATGATCTGCTATATGAAAAACCAATCTGCGAATATGCAGAAATCAGAGGAAACAGGAAGCAGAGTAATGTTCTGATCCTTGGAACCGGATGGACCGGAAACGAGGCATTCAAGGCGGCATTCTGGGCCGGTCAGGCACTGGACACGGAACTGAATATCACAGTGGCTTCCCAGAATGCGGCAGCATATAAGGAGCAGGCCCTTTCCACGAAGGCTGGAGCATATATGCCTGCGCTTAAATTGTATGCGGAGCAGAAACATTATGCGAATCTGCGTTTTGTCGATATTGATGTCGAAGAAGGAGTGGATGCTGCCGGACTGGCTCCGCTTGATTTTGCTGCTAATAGATATAATTATGTTATCATCTCTCTGGGTGATGCAGAATATAACTGGCTGGCGGCTTCGGAACTGATTACGCAGATTTCCGAGGCACAGGCAGAATCGGCAGAGCAGCAACAAGGAGTACTTGTCAATGTCTTCAACGAATTCTCTGACAGCATCAGTACAGATGAGCAGGAGATGCTGATGGATGAAGGTCGGGACAATGGCATCGAGGTACATTTCTTTGGTAATGAATCTGTGATTGGCACAGAACTTGATCGAATCGCCCGCAATATCAATTTTAGTTACAGTATGAAATATGACCAGCGCATTAACAAACATGATGCGGATAATCAGTTTGAGGAAAGCCGAATTGCCGAATTTGTGGAGTCTCCAAAGGACTATGAGGTTGGGGATATCAGCGTCATAGCCAATTTTATCGGTGCAAAGTACGCGGCGGATTCTTCCTTTGCATCTGCAGTTCATATTCCGGTAAAGCTGGCTATGTGCAGAAAAGCGGACAAAAAGAAGGATCCCGTGGATACACTAAAGGAAGCTATCCGAAAGAAGAATAAGCTTTACTGGAGTTTGGTTGCGCTGGAACATCGTCGCTGGAATGCATATACCGTAACGCGCGGGTTCCGTGCACCGACACCTGAGGAAGAGGAAACACTGCTTTACCAAAATGGTAATACCCATCAGGATAAACAACGACTCCTACATATGTGTCTGTGTGATTGCGGAACGAAAGCTTCGCTGACAAATGACTTTGATCATCAGTATGATTTATGGATCAGAAAAAAATGCCCGGTAAACGATCCGTCTGAACTTGACCGGGCCAGCTTGAGAGCACATCAGCTCACCAAAAAGCTGTCCAGCCAGGTTGACATAGAAGCTGTTCTTCATCATGTTGCCGGCAGTAGTCCCGAGTATTC
>ERZ791914.2071-NODE-2071-length-11201-cov-37.815629_pt1 | contig 11201 bp, 11 predicted proteins | sample MGYA00510140_ERZ791914 | MGnify/ENA primary metagenome ERZ791914 (study PRJEB30046, sample SAMN00792079) | human gut metagenome | study: EMG produced TPA metagenomics assembly of the A metagenome-wide association study of gut microbiota in type 2... | reverse complement strand
CAACCTCAACATCCAGAACAACACCGGCTGCTGCACACCTCCCCAACAGCATAATAAATAAAAGAAAATGGGCTGTGAAGAAATGCGAAATTTATTTCTTCACAGCCCGTTTTTTAGCATTTACAGTCACGAATGCCTATCTGCTAATTTTTTCATGGCTTCAACGGTCCTATAAATTCTAAATTCGAGCACATCAATTCCACATATAGGTTATCCATTTTTTGATTGGATGATGCTCGATCCATAGGCACAAACAGGAAGCTGACTGTTTGCTTTGAAACGCTTATCCGGCGTTCCATTAATGGGAGAATAAAATTACCTATACCTGTATTAACCTGCACTCCGCCCCTCCACCGGGAGGGTGACTCAGTTCGTCCCTGGCGGGAGGCTCACAGCCTATCGCCTTGCTCTAGCGGTCAAAGGCTGCGGCTACGGACCAGAAAGCCGGCTGGTCTCGCTCGCGTGCTCCATCCGTGGAGCGACCACTGTCGATGTTATCCCGCCGACTCCTCATGGGCATGCCATCTCGGCTCCCCGGGAATTGACGTATACGACATCATTATAAAAATCTATCAATATTGAATTTATATTTTTCTAAGCTCTAAATCAAGTTTAGGAGCTTTAACACGTACTGTCAAAGAGTCATTTACGACTTGACTAATCTGGATATCACAAGTAGCACTCAACAATCTATAAGCATCCGGAAAATCCAAACTTTTTTTCTCCATTAAATAATGGACCATATCATCTACTGCCTTATATATTGCTTTTTTCATATCCGAATCACTGGCAAGGGTATAGATGGCTTCTCTCGTTTCAAGCATCGGTCTTTGCAAAGAAAAATCTTTCCGTACACTTGTTTTAAGACAGATTCTCCCAGCGGTTTCAATCCCTGTACCACTTAATTCTCCATCTCCCATACAAGCATGCAGATCTCCTACCGCCAATCCTGCCCCAGCAACTGATACTGGAAGGAAAACCTTTGTCCCAATAGTAATCAGTTTTGTATCCAGATTAGACCCATGATCTCCAGGAACGGCGCATCCTATACTGCCATTTTTAGGAGCTACTCCCATTACACCGATCATAGGAGTTAACGGCAAATGGATGGTGTCAGAGAACAAGGCAAAGCCATCCTTTATTGGAATGATTTTCGTATTCCCTTTAGTAATTTGATTTCCCAGCACGCCGAGTCCGGGAGTCGTCACCATCACACCATGATCTGCCAACTGAATGGCCAGCACTTCCACGCAAAGGACATCCCCTGGTTCAGCATTTTTAACAGCAATAGGTCCAACAGAACAATCCATAATCGAAATATCGATATCTGTCCGAAGAATATCTGGGGAATTAATCTGTCCGCTATAACAATCATCTGTTTCCACCCAGAATGTCTCTCCATCAGAAACTGTATACTGCATAGGATTATCCGGTTTAAAACTATAAATCACTTTATCTTTCGGAATTACCTTCATGGCGTTTCTCCTTTCCTAAGACGTAAGCTTTTAAAAAGGCATAGATTTTTACAGTAAAATTACCAGGCCGCCGGAAGAAGGCCAAAAAGTCCTACGATAGCATAAACTGCAGCTCCACAGAACAAGAGAATCATGACAGCTTGAATAGACGTACTAGCAATCCAACCACAGCTCCAAGCAGGTTCTATATCACCATGTTTCCGTGAACTATGAAGCATCATCACCGGCAAAATACTCATAATTACACCACCAAATGTACCTGCTAGGTATATTGCATCGACAAAACTGACCATCCCGCTATATGCCAAAAGAAAAGGAGGCAGTACAATACCAATCATACAGCCAATTCGGGTAGCAAAATCCGTCTCTGACTGGAAATTAAATTTATCGACAATACTGGTTAAGAAGCTTTCTGCAACTGCCCAGTATGACGTCATCATGGCACACAAAGCAAAAAGATTTGCTACAACAAATGCCCACTGCCCCAAAGCTTTTCCCCAGGATATGGTAGCTACCTGAGTAACTTGATCCGGACCAGTCAATGACAACACAGCCAATGGAACCAAAGCCAACAACACAAAAGTAATGGTCATTCCTGTTACAATTGAAGGAGCTAGTTTCTGAGGATCATGTGCCAGTCCTCTGGCTAACTCAGGGACGGCATATTGAGCAATATAACAAAAAATGGCAACATTAAAAACTGGAACTGCATATTGCCAGTGTACATATATTGCATTGGCAAGAGAAGCTTTAGAAGAAAGAAAAGACGCCAAAATAATAATGGACAAAAGAGCAATCATGCCAAAGCTGATAAATTTTTCAGCAATCCCCGTTGCTTTCAGGCCAAACCAAACGACAATAACGCAGGGAATAGTAAAAAGGATGCTTCCAAAGGCTGTAGAAACCCCTAAAAATTCACTAAGGATCCGACCACTGCCGTTCGTATAGGCAATCAGGCACCCTATCGTATTCGCAGCCACTGAAAAGAAGGCTAGCCAGGATCCTAAATTGCCAACATAACGGGAAGCTAGACCGGGCAACTGCATCGGTTTTTTCGTCCGTAACGTTGTTTCAGCGACGTAAAGCATAGAAGCTGTTGTAAAAAAGCCCGCAATCATTAAACAGATCAGCAAGATAGGCCATCCTGCCTTTCGTGCAGAAAAAGGAAGTCCTAAAATCCCGGAACCAATATTGGCACCCACAATAATCATAGCAGCTTCCCAAAAGGTCAACTTATGGACTTTCAAAGCAGACTCTGCACCGGCAGATTTTGAGAGATTTTTTTGTGATTGGACCATTGTAACTCCCCCTTTATTGTAAAATAGATTTTACCTACTTGTAGGATATCATTTTTTGTTCAAAAAAGAGATAAATTACAATTGAATACATTATGCACAAATAAATTGTATCATTTTTTATATTTATATTTATTTGTGTTGTTAGAGTGTGTCAACACTGGGTTAACTTAATCATGTAATGTTAGATTGAAACGATAATTCGGAGCCGAGCTAACATAATCAACGTATCATCTCACCTTTCCATTTAGTAATTGTGTAAGCACTAAACTAAAAAATCTGGTGTACAAATCCAAAGCAAAATAGACCCGACCGACCAAATCCGATGGAGCTTATTGATTATAGTATATGTACTGTAAGCGCTTAAAAATCCGGTGTATGGAATCATCACCTTCAGTTTGAGATAATACAAATGTTAAAAGCATCGCACGAAAAAAACTAATTTCTCTACGGTGCGCAACGTGTCATTTTTTCGAGCCATTCGTATTATTCATTTCTGGAGGTTGTTTTGTTTTGGGAGAAATTCAACGCATAAAACATCAGCAGGCTCTGGAATATTGGAGTCAGATTCTAAAGGAACAGCAGGAAAACGGCCTATGCATCAAGGCGTTCTGCCGGTCCCGTCAGCAGGGATATGGGCGTCCATATGGAACAGCCGTGCAGGATCTGCAGCGCACGCTGCGGGTCCTGAAAGATGTGTTCCTGTGTTAATCCGTAATCTCACTGCCGACCATATCTACCTGGTCTGTGGATACACGGATATGCGGAAATCCATCGACGGCCTGGCCGCTCTGGGAGCCGTCCGTTTCCATCTGGATTCCCATCAGCCTGCCCTCTTTCTGTTCTATGGCAGAAGGAAAGACCGGATCAAGGCTCTGTTGTGGGATGAGACTGGATTCATTCTGCTGTACAAGAGGCTGGAAAATGGCCGGTATTAGTGGCCAAACGCTCCGGAAGATTTGGTGGAACTCTCACAACAACAGCTCCGCTGGCTCACAGAGGGCCTCTCTATCCATCAGCCAAAAGCTGTGCAGACGGTCCATCCGTCCCTGACCATCTGAAAAAAGTGGGAATAGTAAGTCTGTGGATTTTCTGGATTTCATTTTTTTCTCCGGTATGATGAAGACATCATTAAACGATGGGAAATATGAACAACCGAAAAAGATACGGATCCACTAGTATTGCCAGGGCAGGAGCGGTGAGTTCGCCAGGAAGTTCCTGGAGGGGTATCAGGGAATCCTGCAGACCGATGGGTATGCAGGATATGAGAAGGTACCCTGCAAAGTCCATGCTCTGTGCTGGGTGCATGCCCGGCGGAAGTTCGTCGAAGCCATCCCAGCCGACATGCCCAAGGAAGAGGTTGCCCAGACCACCTGTGGCCAAGCCATCCAGAAACTGGGCGAAATCTTTGCCGAAGACAAGAAACTGGCGGAACTGGATCCGAAAAAACGGAAAGAAGAACGTCTGCGGCTTGAAAAAAGCAAGCTGGAGGCTTACTTTGCGTGGCTGGAAACGAAAATGGATGAGCAGCCGAGCCTGAAGTCACCGCTGGGTAAGGCCATCCAATATATTCTCCTCCACAGGAAACAGCTGAGTGCCTACCTGGAGTATGGAGAAGCTGCCATGACGAACAATATCTGTGAACGGGCCATCCGTAACTTCACCATAGGTCGGAAGAACTGGCTGTTCAGTGCTTCTCCCAAAGGAGCAGAAGCCAGTGCCACGATTTACAGCATCATCGAGACCTGTAAGGCCAATGGCCTGGAGCCATACACCTATCTGACCTACCTGTTTGAGAAACTGCCCAATATGGATTTCAAAATCCATCCGGAACTGCTGCAGCAGGTAATGCCCTGGTCGGAAGAAGTACAAAATATATGCAAGTAAGCAATAGGCCCTGCCGGCTGATCGGCAGGGCCTATTGCTTTGTTTCTTACACCTTATTGTTATGCGCTTACATTTCTCCTAAACAAAACCACCTCCAGAAATGAGAAACACAAATGTGTCGAAAAAACGATAGTTTATGCACAATAGAGAATTTTTTTCGGGTAATATTTTTTACGTTTACACTATCTCAAACTGTAGGTGGAGATTTTATACATTAGATTTTTAATGATTTTTTAACGGTTATATTTGAAATAGCTATGGTAATTTGATTTCACAGATTTAAACTACTCCAGAGCTATTACAAGTCATTTTCTCTGCATCAGATGAGTTAGAATTTTCTTGTCTTTTGACATGATGACACGTCTTTCTTCATTTTTGATTTGGATAATCTATGTGAGTAGGTACTCAATAATTTGTTCATTTAAATTAAATGGATTCTAAGGATCATTAATTTATTAGTGAAAGAGCTTAAAACAAAAAATATAAATATTACAATGGTATATATGAACGTTAAATAACGATTCAATTGCAACAATATATCAAACAATTACTGTAAAATAGTGTAAATTGCGTTAAAAAAAGATTAAAGGATTTAAAATTATTAATAATTTTCATAAATAAGAAAACATTATAAAATTAATTTAGAAAAAATAGAAAGGGGTACTTGGTTATGATTCAACATAGAGCATTAGAAGATGTAGTGATTTTGGATTTAACTAGAGTTGTTGCAGGGCCGTTAAGTAGTTCAATCCTAGGGGATATGGGAGCACGTGTTATAAAAATTGAAATCCCAGAACGAGGAGACGATAGCAGGCAATATGGACCGTATGTTAATGGCGAGAGTGCTTATTTTGCAATGCTTAATAGGAGTAAAGAAGGTATTACTTTAAATTTAAAAAGTCAAAAAGGGCATGACATGTTTTTGCGAATGGTAAAAAAAGCCGATGTGGTTTTAGAAAATTATAGACCGGGTGTTATGGATAAATTGGGACTTGGATACGATACTTTGAAAAAAGTGAATGATCAGATTATTTATGGGGAAGTTTCGGGATTCGGCTCATTTGGACCGTATTCACAGCGGCCAGGATATGATATCTTAGCACAGGCTATGGGAGGATTGATGAGCTTAACTGGACCGAAAGGGGGAGATCCAACAAGAGCGGGTTGTGCAATGGGAGATGTACTTGCTGGTATGAACCTTACGATTGGTGTACTAGCGGCTTTGCATGCCAGAAAATTAACTGGCAAGGGTCAAAAGGTTGATGTAGCCTTAGTTGACTCAATTGTAGTAAGCCTAGAAAACGCTTTTACAAGATATTGGATTAATGGAGAAATTTATAAACGTAATGGTAATGCGTATGCAGCCATTACACCTTATGATACTTTTAAAGCTCAAGATGGCATGGTTGTTATTGCTTGTGGAAATCAACATCTATATGAAAAATTTTGTAATGAAATAGTTCATAAACCAGAATGGATTACAGATGAACGATTTTCCACAAATTTTTTAAGATGTGAACATAGAGATGAATTAGAGGAGCTAATTGAAGAATGGGTAAAAAAATATACTGTTAATGAAATTGTTGAAAAAATGCTGCAACATGGAATTCCTGCAGGACCAGTATATGATGTTTCTCAAATTGTAAAGGATGAACATATAGCTAAAGCAAGAAATATGTTCCCAATTATGGATCAACCTAAAATTGGGAAAATGCATGTTAATGGTGATGCAGTAAAACTTATGGATACGCCTGCATGTATTACTAAAGCGGCGCCATTATTAGGAGAAGATAATGAAAGGGTTTATAAAGAATTTTTAAATCTCGGTATGGAAGAACTTAAAATTTTAAAAACAGAAAAAGTTATTTAAATAAGGGGGGATTAAACATGTTAGCAATTGCTGGGCTTGTCGTTATTTTAGCCGTCTTGATTGTGATAATGACGAAAAAGATGTCTCCAATGTTGACATTAATTGCAGTTCCTGTTGTAGCTTGTCTGCTTATCGGGCAAGGACCTAAATTAGGAAAATTTATGACCGATGGAATTAGAAGTGTTGCTCCAACTGGTACAATGTTTATATTTTCAGTATTGTTTTTTAGTGTTATGGGAGACAACGGATGTTTTGAACGAATTGTAAATCGAATTTTAAAAATAATTGGTACAGATCCAGTAAAAATCACAATAGGTACATTAATTATCACCATTATTACTCATTTAGATGGTTCTGGAGCTACAACTTTTTTGATTACTGTTCCTGCTCTTCTTCCTATCTATGAAAAACTCAAAATGAGTCGTTTTACATTGGCAACTATTGTGGCAATGGGCGCAGGAACAATGAATATTGTTCCTTGGGGCGGACCAACAATGAGAGCAGCTACTGCTTTAAATGTATCATTGGTGGACCTCTATAATCCAATGGTAATTCCTCAACTTTGTGGATTGGCTATGTGTTTTATTTTAGCTTTTTTAATGGGAAAACAGGAAAAACAACGATTAGGGAATTCCTTAGAAGGTATTGTACTTGAAAAAAAGAAATTAACTCCTGAAGAAGAAGCTCTTCGTAGACCAAAACTTTTCTGGTTTAATTTAGTATTAATTATTGTTACAATTATTAGCTTAACGCTAGAAGTATTACCACCAGCAGGGTGCTTTATGGTAGCGTTGGTGATTGCTATGGTTGTTAATTATCCTAACGTAGAAACTCAGAAAAAACTTGTTGACCAACACGCAGACGCAGCGTTAATGATGGCAAGTGTGTTATTTGCAGCAGGTGTTTTTACAGGGATTATGAAAAATTCTGGAATGTTAGTCGCAATGGCAAATATGCTTATTTCTTTAATGCCAACCTTCTTACAAAAACACTTAGCTTTACTTTTAGGTATCACCTCAATGCCATTAAGCTTGGCTTTTGACCCTGATAGTTTCTATTTTGCAGTACTTCCAGTTTTAGCAACAACAGCCAAAGCATTTGGGCTTGACCCATTGGTTATGGGGAGAGCTGCAATTTGTGGCCAAATTACCGTCGGATTTCCTATTTCTCCATTAACTCCATCAACATTTTTACTGATTGGATTAGCTGGAGTTGATTTAGGAGAACACCAAAAGCATAGTTTTATACCATTATGGATTGTTTCATTAACCATTGTCTTTGTTGCTGTGCTTTTAGGGGTAATCCCTGTATAAAAGGAATTTTGCTAAAACATAATATGTAGATTGGGATTTAAGGAGGAAAATAATTTATGAATAAAAAAGATATGTATTATTCTTATAATGATTTATCAATAGGAGATCAATTTATATCCCCTTCCAGAACTATCGCAGAATATGATTTGGTTCAATTTGCCGGGTTGACAGGGGATTATAACGAATTACATACGAGTAAACTTTTTGCAGAATCAACTCCTTTTGGAAAACAAATCGCACACGGAATGCTGATTTTATCTATTGCTAACGGATTATATACTCGTTGTAATATTTTTAAAACATCTGTATTTCTAGGAATAGAAAACTGGAAATCAACTAAACCTGTAATGATTCATGATACAATTAAACTTAGAATAACTATTGCTGGTAAGCGAGTAACAAAAGATGGCAAACGGGGAATTATAAAAATGAAATATGAAGTTTTGAATCAATTTGGAGAAATAGTTGGAGAGGGAATGTTTAATAGAATGATTGGATTAGAATAAATTTATGTGAGAGAATAATTTAAGGGGTGTTTAGGTCTAAAAAATTCTTTAGCGTAGCCAAGGAACTCTTTTGCAGCAAAGGTAATTAATCGGTTTTTATCCCAGTATAAATTTTGATCTCTCAAGAAAAAAGGATCAGATATGCTGACAAAAGAACAACCTTCATATTGAGTGCGATATTGAGTACGAGCCGTTGCCATTGCGATACCAGATTTGTTAGCCACTAATTTTGCACGCATCATGTAATCGCACTCAATACTAATTTTGGGATAAAAACCAGATTTTTTACATAGGAAATCAAATAATTTTCGGGAAGATAAACCTGGTGCAAGAGCAACAAAAGTTTCGTCTTTAGCATCATAAAGAGATACTTCGTTAAGCTTTGTAAATGGGTGCCCTTCCCAAACCATAAGCATGGGACGATCATCTGTGTATAGTGGGATTTGATTAAGACAAGGTGGCGGATTAAAATCAAAATCTAAGGAAGAAGCAAGCAAAAAATCAAAGTTGTTTCGTAAATCGAGAGTGGAGAGATCATGTAAAACAATCATTCGTTGAGAAACCTTGATTTCAGGATGAATATTGTTGAATTGATTAATCAATTCAGCCCAAATATTAGAAGTAGTAGAGACAATATTAAGTTCATTTTTTTTATCTTCACGCACTTCTTTTATTGCTTCATCAATATCATTGAGAATACGGTTTGTATAAAAAAGCATTTTTTTCCCTTGTTCATTTAAAGTTAGGTGATTTCCTGTTCGATCAAAAAGGTTTACACCCAACTCTTTTTCAAGACGAGAAATAGACATACTTAATGCAGATGGTGTGATAAATAATTCACGTGCTGTTTTTGTAAGATTTTCAGAAAGGGCTACTTTCTGAAAATAGAAAAGTTGAAGACGTTCCATAATAAATTCACCTTCATTTATATAACATAAAGTCAACTGTAAACTATTATAACGATTTGTATTAAATAATTATATAAGAAATTGAAACTTTTGTAAATAAATAGATTATTTTTAATATTCTTAGATATAAAAGGATTAAGGAGGAAGAGAGATGAAAAAAATTAGAATTGGTGGAGGCCAAGGCTTTTGGGGAGATTTGATTGATGCGCCTGTTGTAATGGCTAAAGAAGATCAGGTAGATTATATTTGCTGTGATTATCTTGCTGAATTGACGTTGTCTATAATGAGGAGACAGCAAGAAAGGAAGCCGGAAGCGGGATATGCAAGAGATTTTATTACTTCTTTAAAACAAATGCTTCCATATTTGGTGGAAAAGAAAACCAAAGTGATTACTAATGCGGGTGGTATGAATGTTAAATCTTGTGTTGCAAAAGTTAAAGAAATAATTAGAGAAAGTGGGTATCATCTAAAAGTAGGATATGTTTTAGGTGATGATGTACGCGAGTTAATTCCTCAATTACGAAAATTAGGGATTACAATGAAACACATGGATACAGGTGAAGATATTGATACTATTTTGCCTAGAATGATAAATGCTAATGTTTATTATGGTATAGAGCCTATAGTAAAGTGTCTTCAAGATGGTGCAGATATTATTATTTTAGGACGCTCAACAGACACGGCTATGTTTGAAGCTCCATTAGTATATGAATTTGGGTGGAGCATGACCGATTGGGATGCAAAAGCAACTGGAATATTAGCAGGACATCTTTGTGAATGTGGAGCACAAGCCACTGGTGGAAATTATGATTATGATTGGAAACATGTGCCTAGTATGGAAAATTTAGGCTATCCTATTGCTGAAGTTTCTGAAAAAGGAAGTCTTATTTTAACGAAAACAAAAAATACTGGTGGGTTAGTTACGCCACAGTCCACCAAAGAGCAACTGATGTATGAAATTCATGATCCATCACAATATATCACGCCTGATGTAGTAGCGGACTTCAGTCAAATTACTGTAGAACAAATTGAAAAGGATCATGTATTATTGAAAGGTGTAAAAGGAAAACCTGCTCCAGATACTTTAAAACTTTGTGTGGGTTATTTGGAAGGATATCGTAACATTGCTTATTTACCTTATTCATGGCCAGATGCACTAGAAAAAGCGAAAATGGCAGCAGACATTCTTGATAAAAGACTAGCGATGAAAGACACTAAAATAACACGAAAAAACATTAGTTATTTAGGTGTAAATTCTTTACATGGACCTTTGGCTCCATTGCTGACTGATGATTTAAATGAAGTGGTATTACGATATGCAATTATGACAGAAACGAGAGAAGAAGGACTTAAACTGACACCAGAAGTAGCAGCTGTTAGCAATCTTAATGGACCAGCTCAAGGCTGTTTTTTTGGTGGAAGGTCTCGTCCAAGTGAAGTGTTTGCTCTTTGGCCTACGTTAATTCCGAGGGATATCATTAAACTAGAAACATTTGTGGAGGAGGTTTAAAATGAAAATTTTACTAAAGGATATAGCCCATGGTCGTTGTGGAGATAAAAGCGATACTTCTAATATATGTATCTATGCAAGGAAACCTGAGTACTATCAAATTATGAAAGAACAATTAACTGCAGAAAAGGTTCGGAGGCATTTTGAAGGAATTGTTTTTGGGGATGTAATTCGATATGATTTACCACAACTATATGGATTTAATTTTGTAATGCATCATGCGTTAGATGGAGGAGCCACTCGTTCTTTGAGATTGGATACTTTAGGGAAATGTATGGAAGCTGCATTGTTGCGTTTCGAAATTGAATTATAGGTATGAAGACTATAAAATTATTAATAAATGTCCGATTTTGAAAAATTAAGGGGCTGTTGCATGTGTGAAAAAACTGATGTGACCCCAAAAAGTTAGACCTTAGTAACGAGATGGTTTTTACTGT
>ERZ791914.2069-NODE-2069-length-11207-cov-3.462249_pt1 | contig 11207 bp, 12 predicted proteins | sample MGYA00510140_ERZ791914 | MGnify/ENA primary metagenome ERZ791914 (study PRJEB30046, sample SAMN00792079) | human gut metagenome | study: EMG produced TPA metagenomics assembly of the A metagenome-wide association study of gut microbiota in type 2... | reverse complement strand
CCACGCCGCGATGCGCCAGCGGCGGGTGACAACCGCAACCCGTCTGCGGCGGCAGACCGCCCGCACGATCTGCCGGACGGCTTTTTCGACCGGCATCACCCAGAACAGACCGTCACCCTTGGCCATCGCCGTATCGACGAAGCCCGGACGGACGTCGGTGACGTAAAGCGGGAGTCTGGATTTCGCGGCGCGCTGCCGCAGTCCCTCGGCGTAGTTGATCTGATAGGCTTTCGAGGCGTTGTAGGCCGGAGCCGCTCCCCCGCCGCGCAGTCCGCCGACCGACGAGACGATGACCAGATGTCCGCCGCCCTGCCGCTCGAAACGGTTGTAGGCCCAGTCTGCGACCGCCGTCCAGCCCAGCACATTGGTAAGGATGGCCGTCTCTTCCAGCGCGAAATCCAGCGAGGGATTCAGATCGCCCGTCCCGGCGCTGACGACGCACAAATCCATGCCGCCCAGCTCCCGGACCAGACGTTCCAGCGCGGCGACTGTCTCGGCGGGCCGTGTCACGTCGGCGACGGCAAAGCGGTATGCAGCAGGATCGGCCTGCGCGATCTCCTTCAACAGATTTTCCCGGCGGCCGACCAGCCCCACGGCATATCCCTGCGCCGCAAAGCACTCCGCAAGGCCGCGGCCGATGCCGGAAGTGGCACCGATGACAATAGCTCGTTTCATATGCGCAAAGATAGGACGCGGAAAGCGGAAAACACTTGATCCGAATCAAGAAATCACCGCACCCGGCGGCGAATGCGGCTCAGCGTTTCGGGACGCACGCCGAGAAACGAGGCCAGCTCCCGGAGCGGGACCAGTTCGAGCAGGCCGGGACAGCGCGCCAGCAGCGATTCGTAACGCTCCTGCGGAGTCGAGACGTACGATTGCAGCAGCCGTTCGTAAATCTCGGCCAGCATATGCTCGGCGACGGTGCGGCCCAACCGCTCGTGTGCAGCATCGGTCCGGTAGAATTTTTCGAGCCGTTCGCCCGTCAGCGTCAGCACTCGGCTGTCGCACATCGCTTCGATACTCACCCACGCGGGGACGTCGTTGCGCATCGAGATATAGTCACCGACAAACTCCCCGGCGAAAGCGTACCCGACGACATGTCGCTCGCCCGCTTCCGTGGCGTGCACATAGCGGAAAGCGCCCTCCTCGACCAATCCGCTGCAGCGGTTGCGGACCTGCTGGAACGAAAAACAGCCGTCCTTGGGGACGGAGAGGCTTTCACCCTCCCTGCGGAACAGCTCGGCTAGCGGCGCGAATTCGGCGGCCGATATGTAACGGTTGAAATCCATCGTCGGCAAAGATAAGTTTTTTTGCGGATTTTGCGGATTTTGCCGATCCGGACGAATTCGCTACCTTTACCCCCGCGGATGGTGCACCCAGCCCGTCAAAAACGCAGTGTAACATGAAAAAACAAAAGATCACCCAGCAGGATTACCTCAAGGCCCACCGCAAGGCGAGCCGCGAGGAGGAAATCGCACGGCACGGCCGTCCGGCAAGGTTCCGGGCCGTCCACAAGTCGAAAAAAGCATACGATCGCAAACGCGAAAAGGCAGGTCTGAGAAACCTGCCTTTTTCAATTTTCCATCTATCCGCAAAAATTCGATATTCGTAATACCACCGCCTGCTTAAGAGCAGCATGAAACAGCCTGCAAAACCGCCTCTCTGGGAACCTCCCATCAAGATACGATAAAAAATTAGCCGCTGCAAATTGAATTTGCAGCGGCTATTGCTTCATTGTGGTACCACCAGTTTTAATCAGCGTTTCCGCTTCTTTCGTCATTTACCTGAAAAAAAGTTGTAAATGCCTGACGTTCAAATTAGGCGTTTGGAACTTTCATTTCTTTTTTATATATTCAAATCAATCGGGAACGGTAAAATTGTTTTACCTATGTTTTACCCCCTCATCCCGCAGAAATCCCACAAAAAATAATATAACCAATTAAATTCATCGACGTATGAAAATTACTGCGAGCGCCGTATTACGGCAAGACAAAGTGAACGCGCACAATGAAGCGCCGGTCTGCATCCGAATTACCGCAGACAGAAAAACAACTTACAAAACTCTATTCCGCATACCGATTACAGATTGGGATGCAAAAAGCAAAGAAGTCAGAAAAACAGCGACAAATGCAGGTGTCTTAAATCTCAAATTAAAAACAGCATTGGCTGAATATACCAAAACAGCCTACATGTGCGACGTGGAAAATGCAGACGCCGGAATTACGGCAATCCGGGATAAAATACACCAAAGTTGCTCACTGGATTTATTTCAGTATGCCGAAACGTATGTACAACGGCTTGCAGAAGTCGGAAAGTTCGCGCACCATGCGAAAGTAAGTTCGACAATGGAACGGTTCCAAAAATTTATAGGCCGAACTACATTCCCGGTAAATGCACTTACGGAAAAAACATTGAAAGACTATGAATATCACTTAGCTACCGTTCGTAAGAATAAACCGAACACGATTGCGGCAAATATGAAAATCATAGGAAAACTCGTGAATGATCTTTACAAAGAGTACCGTTTGGACAATACACTCAATCCGTTCACCTATTATAAAAAACGTTATGTACCCGTAGAACGGGTGTTTTTGGACGAAACCGAAGTCGCGGCAATAGAAAACTTAAAAATAAGACCGACAAATTATCTGTATGACATACGGAACATATTTTTATTTGAAATCTATACCGGATTACGCATTTCGGATATTCTTACGTTGAAATGGAAAAATTTTGACGGGAAACGTCTTCATAAAACCATCAAGAAAACCAAAAAAACAATTCATCTGCCGCTACAAGACAAAGCGATTGAGTTGATCGAGATACGGAAACGGTGTGTCTTACGGCGATTCGAAATAAATCCCGAAGATTATATTTTCCCTTATCTCGAATACGATTACGAACAAGTCCCGGCAAAAACAATATTCACAGCCATTTCAACAACGACAGCCCGCATAAACAAGGCATTGAAAAGAATCAAAGAAAAAGCCCAAATCGAAAAATCGTTTTCCACGCATACCGGACGGCATACATTTTCCGCAATTTTCTTATTGAAATGCAATGGAAATTACTATGCCTTAAAAGAATTTCTCGGACACCGCGATATGAAAACCACGCAAACTTATGCGCACATGCTCGACAAATCAAAAGACGATATTATCGAACAGTTAAACACTCCCACAAGCCATGAGGTTAGATGTTGATATTAAATCCGGATTTTTCACTTCGAGAGAAGTAGCAGACGGTTTGGGCATCAGCCTACGAACCTTAAAAAATTACAGAGACGAAGGGCGCATACAATATCACAAGTTCAGCCCACGTAGAATCGGCTATGCCAAACAGCATATTTGGGCGTTCCTGCAAACGACGCATTGCTCGTTTTACATGAAAGAACGCGCAAAAAAATTGTTGCAGGAAAGCATCGTCAAATATAACTCTCCGGACTAAAATAAATCGTTCGGAACCAAGAAAATTACAAACCAAAGAGGTTGCATTAAGTCAACCTCTTTTTTGTATTTTATAAGGACCAAATTTTCGGGCTTTCAAAAGGCTATTTTACAAAACGCACAAAAAGACGTTTAATTTATTCATGTATAGTACATTATAGCGTTTTATTGAAATCAGGTTAACCGTAGCAACCAGTAGAAAAAGGGGTAAAAAGGCGGTTGTGTTTCAGTGTAGACGTAATTGCAATAACAAGATGCCGGAATAACTATTCTAATTTTATCCGGATTCGCGGAAAGTAATTGCATTATATCTCTTATATTATAATAGTATATAATACGTGAACTACATGTATGCAAGTAAAAGGATTCCTAACCGTGTTAACCAGCATGACGGGTAACGGCCACAGAGGGCCGCAGGAAAGATAGCCCAGCTAACAGGTAGCAAATGCGGTTGGGAACGTTCCCTTTCTAATTAAGATTACTTATGGATCACCTTATATACGTGCGTGTAGAATCTACCCAGCGAAAAGACTTTATTAAATTATTACGCGGCAATGGTTACGAAGATGTGTCGGAGGATCGTTCTCGTTCAGATAATATGCTCTTAGTAGATAATAAGCGCAAACATTTTATACGGCTACGCTATTTTACTGGTTCCTGTTCAGATATGTCGGCAGAAGACTTTATTGATTTATTTCTATGACTAACTAAAATAACTATGGAACTTAACATTATTATTCCACGTACTAAGTGCGCGAGCGCAAAGAAAACTTTTTACGCGGCTAATTATCAAATTCTACCCGATCTGAATGTTAATGCAAAGGGTAAACAATTAGTGTTGGACATCGACACTATCTGTAAGAGTGTGTTCGCTATCTATATTCCTGCTGAGATGGAGTGCTCTGACGGTGACATGGAGTTTGCTGAGTTTAAGAAGCAGTACTTACAACCAGCTAACTAATTTCAAAATTGCGGCGGAGAAATTAAATTAGAATACTATGATTATTACTTTTGACTGTGATGAAATAGAGATAGGGGGTCATCTCGAAGAATTGGCAGAATTAGGATGGCAAGTAATCTTTTCTCATCCGGACGGAGACTTTGTTTACTGCGAAGCCAATACTGAAACTAAGATACTCGACATAGAGTATTACGAGAATGAAGATGAATGTCCGTGTGGTGATATGGATGTATATTCTTCCCTCGAAAGCGTTGGCATAGACTGTCCGTAGATTTCTGCTCACTCTCCGGAGCACAAACGGGACCCCACCCCTTAAATGGGGTTGGTGCCCGGAGGGGATGCGGGTAGTCCGGTTAGGTAAGACCGGATTTTGGAAATCCAGCCATTGCATTTTTTTCTTGCACTCCCACAGAAAATTTCTAACTTTGTTTTCGGAACCAATTAAAATAGCAATAAACAGAGAGATTTAAAATAACTGACATATTAATTATAAAGCGTTAGCTTTTATTCTTGCTTTTCAAAATCGCCAATTTTAAAAGTACAACAAGAGTAAAGCGTAAACGCTCACGTTTCACGACGTGGGCTTTACTTATTTGTTGTACTGGGTGTTTGGCGATACCTGAAAAGCAAATAACAGTTTAGTCCACGTTTTTTATGCCTACACCCGAACAATTTCAAACTTCTATAAAACGAATAAAGTTTCTTGTCGAAAACGACAAGAGACAAGAGTGTATTGCCCTGCAAAATCTATTATGTCAATTCAAGGATAGAGCCGCTAAAATACGATTGCACTATCAAAGAGTTATTGAAACATATCAACGGGATATAATTCCTTTTCTCCAATCACATTCTTATTTGGCATCAGATTCAGTTTTGTCCATCATAGATAAAGAATGTTGGGAAACCTATCATTCCAAAATATTAGCACAAATATGGAATTGCTCACGCAGTAAAATCCTTTGCCACTTTATGCGCTCTATTGGTGCGGATGAAATTGCTCATTTAATTACACAAAGCGAATATAAAGTAAAGGCTGAATTACCGCTAACCAAAAGTCGGAATAAAACACGTAATGGGAAACGTATCGATATTTTAATAACGGATAATAAAAGTTGGGTAATTATTATAGAGAATAAAATCAATGCCCGGGTATCGAAACATGGCAGGGAGGATTCCCAATTAGCACGCTATCGAAAGTGGGTCGAAGAAAAATATCCGGCATCACATTTTAAGCAATGTTTCGTTTTATTGAGTTTGCGGAACAATCGTCGACAATGCGAAAAGGATTGGATATACTGCGATTATCTCACCTTATTCAAAGGGTTATTAAATTGCGGCTATCGTGATCGGATTATTGAAGATTATTTGGCAACTCTCTATAAACTCTTGCCTATAAATTTACAAATCACTCCTTGCCTGTGTGATATAAAGCGAATAGAAAAACTGATACTACCATGGAGACCCAATTAACAAAATTGCACAAGCAATGCCTTGTAGATTTGCCGATGCTTATTGACGTAATGGCAGAAACGATAAATCAAATGCACGCCATTTTAGAGGACTACTACGAGGATTATTGTTTGTTGCTGAACAATCACTTTATTCCGAAATCGAAAGCGAGATATGATGTTGTCCCCAATGATTGGGTCGTTGAATGTTTCGAGAAAATGCCGTTGGAAAGGTCGGTATATGTCGGTTATACTATCGAATTATGCGAGACGAAAGCGCGTAACCCTCATACGTTCGTAATTGAGATTGCATATAATCTGGATGAAAAGGAACATGCTATTTATTTTTTAATAGAAGATCAATCGAAAGAAATAGATTTATCCGGTTTAATATCGGATTTACAATCGACAGATGAGTATCTGTATGGTATTGAGCCAACCCGGTTATATGTAGAGATTTCTGTGGATGAAACGTTGAGCGATGAAAAAATCCATAAATGTTCTGAATTATTTAAAGCCAAAATCTTATATCCAATTATAACTACCCTTAAATAAATATGGAAAACATACAGATTGACTTAAATGTCAGGGAAGACAAACCGGCATTTAACATTGACAGACTGTTAAATATTCATCAATCCTATTCGCTGGAAGGAATTAAGCGATTAAATGTTGAAATGCTTAAAGCGCAATATGCGCAATGTGAACAACTGACCCAATTACAAAAGCAAATCGATCAAGGGAATAAAATTTCCATGCAAATCTTGCGTAACCAAATACGTGAGATCGAAAACAGAGAGCGACAAAAGTTTTATAAAGCAATGGTTTTTAACCTTGCCATATTTTGCGATCATATCGAAAAAATAGAACCCATTACATTAAGGGCATTTATTTTACCGATGTATGCTACTTATATTGAAGGGGCCGCAAAAGATGCTATGGAACATTTGGAAGAAATACCCGATAAAACACATTGTCAATCTATTTTAGACCATCTGCAAAAGATTACAGCAGAAGTGGCAACCTGCTTGCCGGAATATCAGCAAAGCGGTTTTGCCCAACTGGTGCCTTTGAAAGCGCAATTAGAACAGGATCGGGAAGTGTTGGAACAAGAATTTGAGGAAGAAAAAAAGCAAATTGAAGCTCCTCTTATCAAGGTTGTACAACGTGCTGACACACCAAGCAAACATCGCACGTCTGTATGGATTTGGGGACTATTGACTATTCTATTTCTAATTGTGTTCTTTCCTGTGGGTGTTATATTGGGCTGTCTGTTTTTTCGGGAACTTAACAAATCAAATAGGAGCAAAGAACAAGTGACAACGGCCAAACCTCAATATGAGAATTTGGAAAAAGTGAGAGCGGCAAAAACTGAATGTATGAATACCTATCTTGCGAAAGTGCAGAAATTGGAACAAGAGCATCCGTATACCCATACACTTGCACAATTATCGGCACAATATCCCCGTTGGCAACAAGAATTAGAAACTGTATACGAATTGTTTCTTAAATTCACCAAGGGAATAACCGATAGTAACTCTTCTCCCAAACAACACAATTCTTTATTTGTCGCAGTTGCACGTACAGCAGTAGAGCAAGGAACAATATCAGTTGCATCTATTCAGCAAATGTTCGAAGTTAGTCCTAATCGTGCAAAACGCATTATAGAACAACTCGAAAATTCCGGTATTATTGGACCACAAATCGGGACTGCTCCACGAGAAATAATGTATAGTAGTATTCCACTACTCGAATCGAAATTAGCAAAATTGGGGTTTGCACAATATGATTCATTATTTGTAGAAGTTGCACGTACAGCAGTGGCACAAGGAACAATATCCGTTGTATCTATTCTACGAACATTCGAAATTGGTGTTAATCGTGCAGAGCGAATTATGGAACAATTAGAAAAATCCGGCATTATTGGACGGCAAATCGGGACTACTCCTCGAGAAATAATGTATAGCAGTATTCCATCACTTGAATTAAAATTAAAAAAACTGGGTGTAATTGACTAAATAAAAAACGGAGGTTAAAGCCTCCGTTTTTTATTTCAGTCTCTCAATGTTCTGTAATTACAATTATCAAACGTTAATAGTCAATTTTATCATAGAAATTTTGTATATTGGGGTATACCGAATTAACGACCGTAGCTTTTTATCGATCCAGAAATCAAATAATAGGCCGAATAATAATGCTAATCGAAGGCATCAGCTCCGGCATACCAATCTTAGTTTTCTCCATGAATCGGTAATGAATAATAATTATAAGCCTTTTAATTTAGCATAGATTTTTATATCTTTGTTTATGGTAATCTGAGATTAGGAATCAAAAGTAGATAAACAGGAATCATAATAAGACGAATGAAAAAGATTAAAATCAATACAGAATTACTGAGGCTTATGGATGATTATAATCTTTTTATGACGTCGGCCAAGTCTATACAGGTACCTTTTCGGATTACGAAAGAAAAAAGTAATCATCCTTCATCATTATATGAAGAGACGGACCTAGATTCTGATTTTGATTTTGGGAAAATAACGTTAGATTGCGAGATAAGAGACCGGAATCAGAATAATTATTCGTTTCAGATTCTAACAGATCGTTTTGCTAATAGAGTTTTAGCAAGACTTGATGAGGGAAATGGGACGCATAGGAATAATTGTGATGAAATTCCGCTTGACCAACAAATGGTCACAACACCTCATTTTCATAAATATGATGTTCTCGGCCGCTTTATAGCATATAAAACAGAAGTCCTAAATAAAGTTGATATTACATCGCTTTCAATTCAGGAGGGCTTTAAAATCTTTTGTGACGAAGAAAATATTTCTTCTAGCAATGATGCTATAATATCCATTGAGATTCAGGAGGCGGGAGTACTTCCCTTTGAACATGACAATGATCCTTTGAATGGAATAACCTTTTGAATTATGGATGATGTTTTTGGAACAATAGTAAAAGCTTACCAATCTCTTTGGCGATTCAAAGACTATGGTACGACATTAGAAATAATTACCCCTGTAGCTACTGTCAATAATATGTTTGTTTCGGTTTTCATTACTAAACGAGGTGATGATTATATAGCAACAGACGGAGGTTGGATAGATTCAGGCTTATACGAATGTGAAATAAACTGGACTGCAAATGTTTTTAATAGAATTGGAATATTCTATTTAGAAAATTTGGATATCCAGAAAACCCAGTTGAAAGGACGAACGTTTTATTTTAAACGAATAAAACAATTGGAGTTACTTCCTAATATTGTTTTTGATTTAGCTAACTTTGTTAATGCTGTTGTCAGTTCATCTAATATTCAATTTGTATCAGATCGAATTGATACAGCCTTCAAAAAAGAAGTTAGAGGATACCTTAGGCGTGAATTTGGGGATAATCGGTTTGAATACGATAAGCCCATAACAGACGCTATAAATATTCGTTTCAATGCGATCGAACGTAATCGTGTTGGAATAAATCTAATAAACTTTGTTTCTGGCTCCAATTCAAGCTACTATGCGAATTCGTTGTGCCGATCTAATATGAATTTTCAAATGGTGTTACCTCTGCGTGATAAATATGCTATTCGAAAAACGATAACCTTACTTGATGATAGAAAACGTAGTGTAATCGAATCTCCGCAAGTACAAACTTATTATAATTATCTATTAGACAATCGAAATAATGAAAATAGAGTGGTGCTTTGGAGCCAAAAAAACGAATTGGCACAAGCAATATAGTTCATTGGATTACGTAACTTTTGGCTACATTAAAATTGGATGCCAATAAAGACGAATTGAATATATTGTATGGAAGAGAATAAAATACATTTTGAGGAAGTCAAAATACAATTTCAGGATATATACAGATCATTATGGAGTTGTAGGGATTTTGAAATATCCCATTTATGGCAACGTTCCATATTTTTGACAACATTCATGTTAGCCGGATTTACAGGATATGGATTTATCCTATCTAAATTATTTGGAGATACATCGAACTGTGCTATTTTAAATATGTTAGCAGGAGGAATTGCTTTAGCCGGGATCATTCTCTCCATGTTGTGGATAATGATGGCAAAAGGATCTAAGGCTTGGTATGAAAAATATGAAGATGCTATTTGGAGAATTGAACATGACCCTGACTATACATCTGATCTGGTAAAAGGCCTAATATTAAAAGGTCTTGTTCATGGAAGTTTGCCATCGCTCAGTTCAGATCGAGTTAGCAATAATATTTTTAATACAAGAGGTGGAGCGTATTCTGTTTCACGAATTAATATTGTTTTAGGGCAAATGGCTTTTGTAATATGGGCAGTAATTTTATTGGTGCACTATATATTATGCTTTACTGCCGATGAAACTCAAGAGTTTTTAAGAAATCATTGTTTAATAGTTATTCCAATATTATTAGGTATAATTATTATCGGAGGGCTAATTTGGTTTTGCAAATCTTCTTTGGTCCGAAGTACGGGATTGAATAATGAATAGTCTTGCATCCACACCATCTCCCTCGCTGTGGCTTGAATAAAATCGACATCCTTGCTGTAACCTGCGAGGATGTCTGCTTTTGTACGGTTTAGGAAATCGTCGATATTCGCGCGTTTCGTGCGCATGGTGCTACAACTGCCAAAGTAAACGATCCGATGCGCTAAAAACCCTTCCAAAACGTCTGCAATCTCGCGTAACGTCACGAGGTCCCGCCCGATTTGTATTTTATTTGGTCTGCCGTGAAAGGCAATGTATAGAATCGTATAGTTCCGGTAGCGTTCGAACGTGTATTGCCGCAAATATTCGAAGAACTCTTCCCGCGTGTTGCACTTGCGGTAAATGTATTTTATCCCTGCGGCATCCCGCAATATGTCGAGCATCGGGCGCACGCTTTGTTTGCACCGCGGATTCGTTCTCCAATTCCCCTCCAAACAATAGATATTCCGGGGTAGTTGCTTCTTCATATCCGTATCTCTTTAAAGACTTCGTAAAACCGGGGTAAATCCTGCTCGCGGATAATCTCGTCGTTGTAAACTTCGAGCATCTGAATACTCCGGTGACGACTGTATTTCGACACCATCAATAATTCCCCTTTATAGGATTTGATTAACTTGGTAATAAAAAAATGACGAAAGCCATGCGTGCTTCCGTCGATCTCCAACTCTGCAAATACCCGTTTTATGATCTCCCGGACCGATTTGGTCGTAAGCCTTTCGCCCCGGCAATGGTTGCTGTCACTGCGGAACAATGCGCCGCTCCGGAATCGGTAACAATTCAGATATTCCCGCAGCACCCGGACCGTCGAGGGGTGCAAATGAATCGGCTCCTTATCATCCCGGCCTTTGCCGCGGATAAATGCGGTTTT